>ENA-OQDA01000641-OQDA01000641.1-human-gut-metagenome-genome-assembly--contig:-NODE-641-length-13923-cov-6.800957_pt1 | contig 13923 bp, 9 predicted proteins | sample MGYA00242771_ERZ504603 | MGnify/ENA primary metagenome ERZ504603 (study PRJEB26092, sample SAMD00036328) | human gut metagenome | host: Homo sapiens | study: EMG produced TPA metagenomics assembly of...
GGGGCTGGTATGTTGAGTTCACCTTCAGCAAGGATAGTCAAGTCCTCTGCGTTCAGTTTCGTATAAAGAATCTTGTCCTTCTTACCATTGGTAGACATGATGACGAGTGTGTTGTCATCAATCCAGGCATGTGTGTAGGAACGTACCTTATAGCTGTTGGCCTTGAAAGGACGTTCTGCAATAACCTGAACTGCATTGTTCTTGATTTGATATTTTACGAAACGGTCGTTGGTTGCGGGTATTTGGTAGTAATATTTTCCTTTTGAGATAGTCTCCATGGAATAATCTCCCAGTTCCGAACCTTCTCTTTTCACAGTGATGACACCCTGCTCTGTGGCCAATGAGTTGACGCTATGGACAATAGTGGTATTCTTGCTACTCATCCCACCGTGTTTGTCTACGGTGACAAATAGGTCGAAGTGATAGTTATCCTCATTGACTTCCGGGTCGGGATTAGGATTAGGTTCCGGGTCATCATCGGAACACGCTGTGAATGACAGTGCCATCATGGCAGCCATAAAGGCAATCAGTGTAAATTTGAATTTTCTCATTTTGAATGAATTATTAAATGATTAGTTAATGAATAGTCTGAATTTAGCAAAAAAAGCACGTCCGGGCTTCTGCAGCTTGTAGTTGTCATAGGCTGTCTTGTCGAGGAAGTTGGTACACTCCAAAGCCAGATTATAGCGTCCGCGTCTCCATGAGTAAGTGATGTCGGCATTACAGATGTGCTGGGCGGGAATGCGTGCCTTGTTATCATATGCGCCGTAAGCTTCCCAGGTCAGGAAGTACCAGTGTACCCATTGATAGGTACAACCCAGGCGCAATCTGCTTTCGGGCAGGGCAATGTTGCGGAAGGTATAATAAGCCTCTACGCTACCGAATAGCCACGGGCGGTTGGGCACACGGTTGTTATAGGTGGCAGAGGGCTTTCCGTCACCCTTGTACTTCTGCTGGTCGCGAGTGTCCTGGTAGCTGACGTTTGTGGCGAGTTGCAGTCTGCCTTGCCAGTCGTAGCGCATTTCCCCTTCCGCACCTTTTACATGGACAGCCGGGACGTTGGTATATTGCATTGTACCCTCTTTCTCGGCAATGCTGGTCTGAATGTAGTTGTCTACCTTACGGAAAAATCCGCTCATCTCATAATAGAATGTATGTCCATTGCCCGGGTGCCATGTGCCGAACAGAGAGGCATTGAAGTTGTTGCTGTTTTCCGGTTTCAGTGCCACGTTGGCATAGATGGTGGTACCGTTTCCCAACAGCTCGCGGGCGATGGGCAGTCTTACGCTATGCTCGTAGGATACTTTGATGGATAAAGGTTCCACGATGATATACCGGAGTCCGGCACCGTAACCCAGGTAGTTCTTGGTGGTGGAGCCTTGCACATCCTTCGAGCCGGTCACGCTGGATTGGTCGGTCTGCCGGATATTGGGATGGTTGATGTAGTCTTTTATGAAGAATACGTTTTCCATCTTGCCATCCAACAGAGACTGGTTGTAGGAGAGTCCCAGGATATGTTTGGTAACCACATCTTTTGACGGCTCGAAGCTGGTATCAAGGTCATCGAAGCGGTCGTTTCCGGTACGGCTCAAATGGTAGTTCAGATTAAAGCTGTGATGGGTATTCAGCTGATAGTCCAGGTTGGTGCGCATGATGGTGAGCGGACGCTTGTAGTGGCGCATGGATGGTTCTTTGCCCATAATCTCGTTGCGCTGGCTCACGATGTATCCTCCGTCCCAATAGTACTTCCGATAGGCAGTGTCCACGGTCAAGGAATGGTCCCAGGTGTGGGAGAGGGAGGCATTCAGTTGCATGTTCTTCAGGATGAAGTTGTACTTCTGATAGCGGGCAGAAATGTTCCAGGAATCGGAATTCCTTTCTGCCATTCCGTATACTTTGTTTTGAACAGACCCCGTCTGCAGTTCCTTGTCTGTTTTTGAATAGGAGGCGGAAACAAAGAAGGCATCAGCCCAGGATTTGTTGACAAATCCGGCTTCCACCTGTGCCAGTAGCGAGAAGTAGCCGTCATGAAAACGCTTGGGATTGCCATATATGAAGTTGTCCCCGCTTTCGTCGCGCATCTGTACATTCTTCATTCTATAATCGTTTTTGGAGTAGTTGATGCCAACGGTGGGCCGGACTATTAGTCCGGTTTTCTTTTCTACGAACTGTGCATTCAAGTCTGCCTTGTGGGTATGGAAGGAGCCGATGCCGTAAGATACATCCAGATAATCCTTTTTTTCCTGCTTTGTAATGATATTGATGGCGCCGCCCAGTGCATCTGTTCCCAAGCTGGCAGGGACTACTCCTTTGTATATCTCAATCCGGTCTATGATGTTAATGGGTAAGTTGGCGAGGGAAACACCGCTTCCTTTGGTGTCCAGTGGCATTCCGTCCAAAAAGTAGCGGACTGAATTTCCAGACATTCCATTGATGGAGAGGTCGAAGTCCGAGCCAACTCCGCCTTCCTCTCTCACCTTAATGCCCGTTGTACGGTTCACCAGGTCGTTGAGGTTATTCAGTGAGTTTACTATCGGCTTGATGTCGAGTGCATTGACAGCAAAGGCTCCTTCCTTCACTTTCTGCGTTTGGGTCTTTCCGTAGACCTCGACAGAGCTCAGCGTTACGGCACTTTCCTGCAATGTGAAGTTCTGTTTTTTATCCTGCCGGATGTCAAGGGATTGTTTCACGGTTTGGTAGCCCAGGAAGGAGACGACGAAAGTATGTTTGCCCGGAGCGACTTGCAGTGAATACTTCCCCTGGTCGTTCGTATAGGTGCCGGAGGTGGTGTTTTCCACTGCGATGGTGGCTTGGGCTACCGGTGTCCCGTGCTGGTCTATGACTTTTCCGGATAAGGTGACCTTATTCTGTGCCATACTACCTGCAGGCAGTAGGCAGATAAATGTAAATAGCAGTCCTGTGATGAATCTCATTTCAGTTCCTTATAAGCGTTCGTAACTTGCCCTCAAGGAAAAAATGAACAAAGAGAAAGATTCCTTTATATGGATAAAGAATGCCCCGACTCAATGTTTTGTTGCTTTATTCCCCGAAAGCACTAAAACTATGTTGTCTTGGCAGGTCTTCTGACTTATCCCTCTTTGAATGCCTTCCCATCCGCCGGGCGGACAGTGGCTTGTAGAATATTCAAAGATTTTGGAAGGACTTACAGCAGCGGGTCTGTTCAGGATTTGCACCTGATTCCCTTTTTCATCACTCATCTCCAACAGAACCGGGAGAGGTGAAACCAAAACTGGGACAAAGATAACAAAAACTATTAGGTTTGCGAATACTCCTGATAATTTTTGTTATCTTTGTCCGCGAATTGGTTCCGGATGCATGTTTCCATCATCTGGATTAAAAGGGAATCGGGTGTAAATCCCGGACAGTCCCGCTGCTGTGAAGCTCCGTTTATATCATGAAAAACACCCTTGCCACTGATATGCATTGAAATATCGGGAAGGCTTCAGGATTAGGAGTCAGTCAGAAGACCTGCCATTCATTAAAGGCTGCCTTTGCTCGTGGGTTAGGAAGACAGTACGAAGATATTAGTTGAACATTTAAACAAGAAATGGAATGCCTTTGTTAAAGGTATGTCCGCATTGTGGTGTGACTATATATATCCTTTATATATTAAAGAAAAAGTAAAATGATTAAGAAAGTATTGATTGCCAACAGAGGTGAGATTGCCTTGCGCGTCATGCGTTCGTGCCGGGAGATGGGACTGCTTACGGTTGCCGTCTTTTCCGATGCCGACCGTACTTCTCATCATGTGGCATATGCCGATGAGGCTTATCCGATAGGACCGGCCGTGGCAAAAGAGAGTTATCTGAATATTGAAAAAGTGATTGCCACGGCAAAGCGATGCGGTGCCGATGCCATCCATCCGGGTTACGGCTTTTTGTCGGAGAACTCGGAGTTTGCACGCCGTTGCAAGGAGGAAGGGATTATCTTTATCGGTCCCGCCGCCGAGACGATGGAGGCGATGGGCGACAAGATAGCTGCCCGCAAGCGAATGATTGCGGCAGGCGTACCCGTGGTTCCCGGAACGGAACAACCCTTGCAGAGTGCCGAAGAAGCTGTGCGCATCTGCAACGAGATAGGCTACCCCGTGATGCTGAAGGCGTCTATGGGTGGCGGTGGTAAAGGTATGCGCCTTATCCATAGCGAGAGCGAAGTGGTGGAAGCCTACAACACGGCACGCTCCGAGTCCATGTCCTCCTTTGGAGACGACACGGTCTATCTGGAAAAGTTCGTGGAAGAACCCCACCACATCGAGTTCCAGATATTGGGCGACAACCACGGCAACGTCATCCACCTCTTCGACCGCGAATGCTCCGTGCAGCGTCGCAATCAGAAGGTGGTAGAAGAAAGCCCGTCACCCTTCCTTACGCCGGAATTGCGCCGGGAGATGGGGGAGAAGGCGGTTGCCGCAGCCAAGGCAGTAAACTACTCCGGTGCAGGTACCATCGAGTTTCTGGTAGACAAGAACCGTCGGTTCTACTTCCTCGAAATGAATACGCGCTTGCAAGTAGAGCACCCCATCACGGAAGAAGTGGTAGGCGTGGACCTGGTGAAAGAGCAAATCCGCATTGCTAACGACGAGGTGCTGCACCTCAAGCAGGAGGAACTGTTCCAGCGCGGCCATGCTATAGAGTGCCGCATCTGTGCCGAAGATACGGAAAACAACTTCATGCCGTCTCCCGGTGTCATCAAGCAACTGACGGAGCCGAACGGAATCGGTGTGCGTATAGACAGCTATGTGTACGACGGCTATGAGATTCCCATCTACTACGACCCTATGATAGGTAAGCTCATCGTATGGGCAACCACCCGCCAGTATGCCATCGAGCGTATGCGCCGTGTGCTCTACGAGTACAAGATTACGGGCGTAAAGACCAACCTTGCCTATCTGAAGCGCATCATGCACGTGCCCGACTTTGTGAAGGGAGAGTACAACACCCTCTTTATCGAGAAGAACGCCCGCATGCTGGTACGCATCAACACTGCCAACGAAGAGTTGGAGAACATAGCCATGATAGCTGCCTATATGGACTATCTGGTTAATCTGGAGGAGAATGTTTCGGCACAGCTACCCGATGCCCGCCCCATCAGCCGTTGGAGGGAATTTGGCTTGCAGAAGGGAGTGCTCAGGATTTAAGGAATGGATAATTGATAATGGATAATTAATAATGGAAATACATATAGGAGACCGTATCGCAGACATTACCCTGGTGGGTAAGGAAGGGAATAAGGTACAACTTACCATTGACGGAAAGCCCTACGAAGTGGACATTGTGATGGCAGAGAACGGAAGTTGCTCCATCCTGCACAACGGAAACTCGTTCAACGCAGGCCTTGTGCGCGGCGAGGGCGGCAAGAGTTATGACATCAGCATGCTCCAGCGTTCCTTTCATGTGGACATCGTGGACACGCAAGCCAAGTATCTGCACATGAAGAAAGGAGCCGACGAGAAGCAGGGCGACAAGATTCTGGCGCCGATGCCGGGCAAGGTAGTGAGCATCCCCGTCAAGGTGGGCGACCGACTGGCTGCCGGAGACATTGCCGTGGTGCTGGAAGCCATGAAGATGCAGAGTAACTATAAGGTAAATGCCGACTGCATCGTCCGCAACATCCTCGTGAGCGAGGGCGAACCGGTAAATGCCAACCAAGTATTGATTGAATTGGAGTTGATAAAGGAGGAATAATCCCGAGTCGCATTCAGTCCGTATATTATAAATCACTAAATTGTAAATGCAAATATGAACAGAGAAGAAATATATCGCCAGTTTGAGGAACTGGATAAACGTGCCTCGCTGGGTGGGGGCGTAGACAAGATAGAGAAACAACACGCCTCCGGCCGCATGACTGCCCGCGAACGTATTGACATGCTGCTGGACAAAGGCTCGTTCAATGAGCTGGACAAGTTCGTGAACCACCGTTGCACCAACTTCGGCATGGAGAAGAAACAGATTGCCGGAGACGGCATGGTGTCCGGTTACGGAAAGATAGACGGCCGCCTTGTATTTGTCTATGCCTACGACGTCACGGCGCATGGCGGTTCGCTCAGCGAGACGAATGCCGCAAAGATTGTAAAGGTGCAGCAGCTTGCCCTGAAGAACGGTGCTCCCGTCATTGCCCTCAACGATTCGGGCGGCGCACGCATCCAGGAAGGTGTGAACAGCTTGGCAGGCTATGCCTCCATCTTCTATCAGAACACCATTGCGTCGGGTGTCATTCCGCAGATATCCGCTATTCTGGGTCCGTGTGCCGGTGGGGCATGCTACTCTCCGGCGCTTACCGACTTTATCTTCATGGTAAAGGAGCAGAGCCACATGTTTATCACCGGTCCGGACGTGGTAAAGACCGTGACCCACGAGGAGGTGGACAAGGAGGAACTGGGCGGTGCCTATACGCATAGCAGCAAGAGCGGCGTTACCCACTTCATGTGCAATACGGAGGAGGAGACACTGATGAGCATCCGCGAGCTGCTGAGCTTCCTGCCGTCCAACAATATGGAAGATGCTCCCTTCACTCCCTGTTCCGACGATATCCATCGCCGGGTAGAGGCGCTTCAGACCGTCATTCCTGAGGACCCGAACATGCCTTATGACATCAAGGATATTATAGAACCGGTGCTGGACAACCAGTACTTCTTCGAAGTGATGCCTCACTTTGCCAAGAACGTCGTTATCGGTTTCGGTCGTCTGAACGGGCGTTCGGTAGGTATCGTGGCAAACCAACCTGCCTATCTGGCAGGTGTGCTCGATATTGATGCCAGCGACAAGGCGGCACGTTTCATTCGTTTCTGCGACTGCTTCAACATCCCGCTGATAACCTTCGAAGATGTTCCCGGCTTCTTGCCCGGAACGATGCAGGAGCACAACGGCATCATCCGCCATGGCGCCAAGATTGTCTATGCCTATGCCGAGGCCACCGTGCCCAAGATAACGCTGATTACCCGCAAGGCATACGGCGGCGCCTACATCGTGATGTCCAGCAAGCCGACGGGTGCCGACGTGAACCTGGCTTATCCGCAGGCGGAAATCGCCGTGATGGGTGCCGAGGGTGCAGTGAACATCCTCTACCGCAAGTCCTCTGCCGAAGAGAAGCAGGAGATTATCAAGGAGTATGAAGACAAGTTCTCCAACCCTTACCGCGCCGCCGAGCGTGGCCTCATAGATGAGGTCATCATGCCGCGTGACACTCGCTACAAGCTGGTGCAGGCATTGGAGATGGCGCACAACAAGAATCAGAGCAATCCACCGAAAAAGCACGGCAACATGCCTTTATAATAGTAGTTATTTTTTATGTGTGAAATGCGTATCCCCGGAGAAGTGATTTCTGTGGGGATACACTTTTTAAATAGAGAATTAAGAATTAAACAGTAAGGTTGAAAAGTAAAAAGTAAAAACTAAAGATAGAAACTATGGAACTATTAAGAAACCTCTTTGAGGGTTATCCCAATCTTTGGGGCGGAGGAGTGGCACACTCTGTCCTGATTCTGTCCCTGGTCATCACCTTCGGTATCATGCTGGGCAAGTTGAAGGTGGCAGGCATCTCGCTGGGTGTCACCTGGATTTTGTTTGTGGGCATTGTCTTCGGACATTTCGACATGAACCTCGACGAACATCTGCTGCACTTCCTGAAGGAGTTCGGCTTGATACTGTTTGTCTATTCCATCGGTCTGCAAGTGGGGCCGGGATTCTTCTCCGCTTTCAAGAAGGGTGGACTTACGCTGAACATGGTAGCAATGCTTTCCGTCTTCCTCAGCGTGGTTATCACCATTGTGTTGCACTTTGCCACCGGAATTCCCATTACTACGATGGTGGGTATCTTGTCCGGAGCAGTGACCAATACCCCCGGTCTGGGTGCTGCCCAGCAGGCAAACAGTGACCTCAACGGGGTGGATGCTCCGGAAATCGCACTCGGATATGCCGTTGCCTATCCGCTGGGTGTGGTGGGCTGCATCTTGGCGCTGCTTGCCTTGAAGTTCTTCATGCGGATTAACACCAAAAAAGAAGAGGAGGATGCCGAGCACGGGCTGGGCCATCTGCAGGAGCTGACCGTGCGTCCCATATCGGTAGAGATACGCAATGAGGCAATAGACGGCAAGCGGATCAGAGATGTGAAACCATTGTTGAACCGTGCGTTTGTCATCTCCCGCATCCGGCACACCGGCAGTCAGGAAACAGAACTGGCGAATGCCGATACGGTGCTACACATGCAGGATGAAATTCTGTTCATTGCCAACCCGAAAGATGTGGAGGCCATTGTTGCCTTCTTCGGAAGAAAAATTTCGGTGGAGTGGGAACGGGAGGACAAGAACTTGATTTCACGCCGCATCCTCATCACCAAGCCGGAACTGAACGGCAAGTCTCTGTCTCAGCTCAAGATACGTAACAACTTCGGTGCCTGCATCACCCGTATCAACCGTTCGGGCGTGGATCTGGTGGCAACTCCCCACTTGCAGTTGCAGATGGGAGACCGTGTGACGATTGTAGGCAGTGAGCTTGCCGTGAGCCATGCGGAGAAGGTATTGGGTAACTCGCTGAAGCGTCTCAACCATCCCAACTTGATTCCTATCTTCCTGGGTATTGCCCTGGGATGTATCTTGGGCAGTCTGCCGTTCATGTTCCCCGGCATTCCCCAACCCGTGAAACTGGGACTGGCCGGTGGACCGTTGGTGGTTTCCATCCTCATCAGCCGTTTCGGGCCTCAATATAAGCTGATAACCTACACGACGATGAGTGCCAATCTGATGATACGCGAAATCGGTATCGCCTTGTTCCTGGCCTGCGTGGGGTTGGGTGCAGGAAAGGGATTCATCGATACCATTATCTACGAAGGCGGCTATGTGTGGATTGGCTATGGGGCCATCATCAGCGGTCTGCTCCGTGCTGGTGACAGGATTCATGGGGCGCTATTTCTGGAAGCTGAACTACTATACGCTGATAGGTGTGCTGTCCGGAGCTAACACCAATCCACCTGCATTGGCCTATTCCTCGGACTTGACATCCTGCGATGCCCCTGCGGTGGGATATGCCACGGTCTATCCGCTGGCTATGTTCCTGCGGGTGCTGACGGCTCAGTTGCTGATACTGGCACTGGCGTAGTTTCACCATAGATAATCTATGGTACATAGGTTGATTTGATAACAAGTAATGTAAAGAGAGCTAACAAGTAATGTTAGGCTGCTTTACATTACTTGTTATTTTTGTTTGTAGTATTCCTCCGCTTGTGCCAGTGTCTCCGGTTTGCCGATGTCGAACCAGCGGAATCCTTGTAGCGGATAGCCTTGTATGTGCACCTTTGTGCAGGCGGACAAGTAGAAAGGAATGATGGAGAACTTGCCGTCCCACTGCCCATCGTCCATCAGGCGGAAGAGGGAGGGGGAGATGACATGGATTCCTCCGAAGGCGAGTTCCCGGTACTTCGTTTCCCGGTAGTCGAAGCCTGCCGGTTTCACCTCTCCGGTGGACTTGTTTATCCAGCCGTGCAGGTGGTAGTCGTCGTCAAAAAGGAGATAGCGGGAAGTCTTGCGCTCGCTCACAAGCAGGGTAGACTCCGCATCGCTCTCCAGATGGTGGCGATAGAGACCTGCAAGGTCAATATCCGTCAGAATATCCGCGTTGTGCACCAGAAAAGGTTCTTGTCCGTCCAGAAAGGGGCGTGCCTTTTTGATGCCTCCTCCGGTGTCGAGCAGCATGCCGCGTTCGTCGCTGATGTGAATCTCCGTGCCGAAGTTGTCGTGGGCACGGAGGAAGTCGATAATCTGCTCCCCGAAGTGGTGGATATTGACCATTATCTCGTTGAATCCTGCTTCCTTCAACCGCAGTATCACCCGTTCCAGCATGGGCTTTCCTGCTACGGGAACGAGGGCCTTGGGCATGTGGTCCGTCAAGGGGCGCAACCGGGTGCCCAGGCCGGCGGCGAAAATCATGGCTTTCATATTGGCATATTCTCACATTAGCACATTAAACTTTGGCCTTAAACGTCTGTTCAATATTCTGTTCTCTATGTATCAGGTTCACTTGCACGCCGAACTTCTTGTGCAGATGTTCCGCCAGGTGTTGTGCCGAATATACGGAGCGGTGCTGTCCGCCGGTGCAGCCGAAGCAGACAGACAGATTGGTGAAGCCGCGTTCCATGTAGCGCTTCACGGAAGCGTCGACAAGGGCGTAGGCATGCTCCAGGAATACGGCTATCTCGCCGTCGTCTTCCAGGAAGCGGATAACGGGTTCGTCCAGTCCCGTGAAGGGTTTGTAACGCTCGTACTTGCCGGGGTTGTTCACAGCGCGGCAGTCAAAGACGAAACCTCCTCCGTTGCCCGTGGAATCTTCGGGGATACCTTTTTTGTAGGCAAAGCTGGTGACTTTCACCACGAGGCGGCGCTTTTGCAAGTCGTCTGTAAACTGTTTCAGCTCGGTAAGTTCGCGCAGAATCCGGCAGAGGTAGGGATATTCGGGATAAGGCTCTTGGAGCAGCTGGCGCAGGTTCTCGATGGCGAAGGGGACACTTTGTATGAAGTGGGGCTTCTTCTCGAAGTAACCGCGGAAACCATAGGCACCCAGCACCTGCATGGTGCGGAACAATACGAAGTGGCGAAGCTGGGCATAGAAATAAGCCTCGTCCACGGGCTGGTACTTGCGCAGGGCGTCGATGTATTCCTTCAGCAACTCTTGGCGCAGGCTGTCGGGATAGTTTGCTTTGGCTTGCCACAAGAAGGAGGCTACGTCGTAGTAAACCGGACCTTTGCGTCCGCCCTGGAAGTCGATGAGCCACGGCTCGCCGTCCTTTATCATAACGTTACGGCTCTGGAAGTCGCGGTACATGAAGGTGGCGGAGCTGCTACGGAGCAACACGTCTGCCATCTTCTGGAAGTCGTCCTCCAGCCGGTCTTCCTGAAAGTCCATCCCCGTAGCCTTGAGGAAGCAGTATTTAAAGTAGTTCAGGTCCCACAGAATGCTGCGGCTGTTGAACTCTGCCTGCGGGTAGCAGTAGGAGAAGTCCATGCCGTCGGCTCCGGCAAACTGCACGGCGGGCAGCAGACGGATGGTCTTGCGCAGTAACTGCTTCTCATCCTCGCCGAATACGCTGGTCTTGCGGCCTTTCTCGATGGCATTGAATAGGAGCGAGTCGCCCAGGTCTTCTTGCAGATAATAGATATCATCTTCGGAGCGGATGAACACTTGCGGTACGGGCAGTCCTTTCTGGCGGAAATGTTCTGCCATGTAGAGGAAGGCGCGGTTCTCCTCCACAGACTCTCCGCTGACGCCGATAAGTGTAGGACTTCCGATGAGGCGGAAGTAACGGCGGTTGGAGCCGGAGGAGGGGAGTTCGTCAATCTGTTCCGGTTCGTGTCCGGTATGTGCGATGTAGAGTTTCTTAAGTTCTTCGGTTATCATGGTGGTATGTTTTATTTTGGCAGCTAAGATAAAACTTTTGTCGGAGATATGCTTATCTTTGCACGTTGAAAATGTGCTAATGTGCCAATATGCCAATGTGCCAATGACCTGCGGCATGGGGAAGTAGCGCAAGTATAGCGCAGCCGATTAGCACATTGGTACATTAAATCATTAGCACATTAATTATGCGTTCCATCTCTCAGTTTCTCATAGCCGCCCCTACATCGGGCAGTGGAAAGACCACCGTCAGTCGTGGACTGATGGCATTGTTTGTGAAGAAAGGTCTGAAGGTGCAGCCTTTCAAGTGCGGTCCCGATTATATAGATACTAAGTATCACGAGGCGGTATGCGGCCGTCCTTCCGTCAATCTGGATACTTTCATGGCATCTCAGGAGCACGTAAGCAGTCTGTATGCACGCTATTCGGCGGATGCGGATGTTGCCGTGGTCGAGGGGATGATGGGGATGTACGACGGGTACGACCGCGACCGGGGCTCGTCGGCAGAAGTGGCACGGCTCTTGGGTATTCCTGTGGTGCTGGTGGTTGATGCCAAGTCGGCTGCCTATTCCATGGCTCCTTTGTTGTCGGGGTTCATCAATTTCCGTCCGGATATACGTATTGCGGGAGTTATCTTCAATCGTGTCGGCTCGCTCCGCCACTACCGGATGCTGCAGGAGGTCTGTGAAGACTTGAACGTGACTTGTCTGGGCTATCTGCCCAAGCAGAAGGAACTGGAGCAGGAGTCACGCCATCTGGGGCTGGATTTCAGCCGTTCTAAGGAGACGGAGGGGCTGGACATGCTGGTAGGCTTGCTGGAGGAACATGTGGACTGGGAACTGCTGCTCTCGACAACCGGGCTTCCATTGCCTGCGGCGGCTGTGGAGGAGAAGCCGATACTATCAGAGCCGGGGAAGCTGCATATCTCGGTAGCGCGCAACGAAGAGTCCTTTTCCTTCCTCTATGCGGAACATCTGGATATTCTGCGCCGTATGGGCACGGTCACTTTCTTCAATCCGGAGCAGGACCGGGCTGTTCCGCAAGAGACGGATTTGCTCTATCTGCCCGGCGGCTATCCCGAGAACCGTCTGGAGGAACTTGCCGGGGCAAGGCTTGCCAGGGAGTCTATCCGCAGCTATATAGAGGCTGGTGGCAGGACGCTGGCAGAATGCGGGGGGATGATATATCTTTCGCAGTCCGTTCTTTCTGATGGGGATACGGACGGGGGAGGCAGTGATACAGACGGAAGAAGCACCGGGAACAGTGTAAGCAATGTCGGAAATGAGATGGTGGGAGTATTACCTTTCAGCATCACGAACGAGCGTAAACGCAGGAAACTGACATTGGGATACCGTCGGTTCGACTATAACGGATGGCGGCTTAAAGGACACGAATTCCATTATACGCAGCTTGCTGTGCCCGAAGCTGGTGGAAAAGAAAGTGGTGCGTACAGTCTTACTCCCTCGATAGTGCAGGTTTTCAATGCCAGAGGAGAGAAGGTCGCTACTCCCATTTTTCGTTATAAGAACCTGATTGCCAGCTATACACATCTGTATTGGGGCGAGATGGATGTGATGTCTTTGTTCGGTGGAGCCTAATCTTGTAAAACATCTTTTGAATCTGCTGGACTTTCCTTCTTTTTCCTTTCATGTTTTGCTTGAAAAGTCCCGGTATTTCTGCATATTTATATTCCAAATTTGTTTGTATCTTTGCGATAGAGAAAAGGTCTACGGGCTGTGAGGGAGTCCCCTTTACAATCCGGGCTATAGTAGCTGATTTTGAAGAGTTATCCCATGCAGGAAAGTCCTCTACACGTACCTCTGTAAAGGATGAACATCTTAAAATGGAGTTTGTCGATGGTGATTCGATTGGTGTTTTTGCCATAAAGGACGGTGCTATAATGGATGATATTGATAATGCCAAATTGGTTTACAATAGGTCAAGCGGCAGTTGGAATCCGGTGGGAAATGGTACACTTTATTGGTATGATGGAGTGAGTTATGTCGCATACTATCCATATAGGAGGAATATCACAATAGATGTCTCAAAGGGTATGGACGGAGCTTATTGCCTCACTGGACCGGGAAATGAAAAACTGCAACCTTCGAAAGACCAGTCCACAACAGAAAAGCATATTGTCAGCGACTTGTTGATTGCCACCGGCGTACCTGCTATTGACAATTCTTCCGGAATAATCTTGAGCTTGCAGTTTCAACACCAGTTTGCATTGCTTGTGTTGCAACCGCAAGTATACGTAGGTTGTTTTGCTCCTGAAAAGGCAGGCTTTGTTTACCATATGGAATCGAGGGGTTTTAGGAACAGACTCGGTAGCTATTAATGTGAGTCTGAATGGTATTACTCCATATCAGATAGATTCTTTGAAATATTGTGCCATTGTTCCGCCACAAGCAAATGCACGGGTTACCGGAAACTATACGACTACCAATGGAAGAGATGATACGAATATAAAGATAAATTATTCGGGCAGCTCCATCACTCTTGTTTCTGGAAAATGCTATAC
>ENA-OQDA01000643-OQDA01000643.1-human-gut-metagenome-genome-assembly--contig:-NODE-643-length-13898-cov-2.191344_pt1 | contig 13898 bp, 15 predicted proteins | sample MGYA00242771_ERZ504603 | MGnify/ENA primary metagenome ERZ504603 (study PRJEB26092, sample SAMD00036328) | human gut metagenome | host: Homo sapiens | study: EMG produced TPA metagenomics assembly of...
AGAAGAAAAATCGTATAGCTTTAAGCAGGTTATAAAAATAACGCACAGACAAAAGATGAATTGCAGACATAAAAAAGGCCATCATCAGATGGCCAACCATGTCGAAACGGGACCAGCCCTTGACTATGCAGAGAGTCAGGGCTGTTTTTTATTTCTTACTTAATAACGGTTTTCAGCGCTTCGCCGATATCGGCCAGGCTACGAACAGTTTTCACGCCTGCAGCTTCCAGCGCAGCGAATTTCTCATCCGCTGTACCTTTACCACCCGCGATGATCGCACCCGCGTGACCCATACGTTTGCCTTTCGGCGCGGTCACGCCAGCGATATAGCCGACAACCGGTTTGGTCACGTGATCTTTGATGTAAGCAGCCGCTTCTTCTTCCGCGCTACCGCCGATCTCACCGATCATGACGATCGCTTCAGTCTGCGGATCTTCCTGGAACAGCTTCAGGATGTCGATGAAGTTAGAGCCTGGGATCGGGTCACCACCGATGCCTACACAGGTAGACTGGCCGAAACCATAGTCGGTAGTCTGCTTAACCGCTTCATAGGTCAGGGTACCTGAACGGGAAACGATACCCACTTTACCCGGCTTGTGAATGTGGCCCGGCATGATACCGATTTTACATTCACCCGGAGTGATAACGCCTGGGCAGTTCGGGCCGATCATGCGTACGCCAGCTTCATCCAGCTTCACTTTCACGGTCAGCATATCCAGCGTTGGGATACCTTCGGTGATGGTGATAATCAGTTTGATGCCTGCATCGATTGCTTCCAGAATGGAGTCTTTGCAGAACGGGGCCGGAACGTAGATAACGGTGGCGGTTGCGCCGGTCGCTTCTACCGCTTCACGTACGGTGTTGAACACTGGCAGACCCAGATGCGTGGTGCCGCCTTTGCCCGGCGTAACGCCACCGACCATTTGCGTACCGTAAGCGATCGCTTGTTCAGAGTGGAATGTCCCCTGGCTACCGGTGAAGCCCTGGCAGATAACCTTGGTATCTTTATTAATTAAAACTGACATTATTTCCCCTCCACTGCGGCAACAACCTGCTGAGCTGCATCCGTCAGACTTTTCGCTGCAATAATATTCAGGCCGCTATCAGCCAGTTTTTTCGCGCCGAGTTCAGCGTTGTTACCTTCCAGACGTACCACGACCGGAACGTTTACGCCTACTTCTGCTACCGCGCCGATGATACCGTCAGCGATCAGGTCGCAACGTACGATACCGCCGAAGATGTTAACCAGTACGGCTTTAACATTGTCATCAGAGAGGATAATTTTGAACGCTTCGGTTACACGCTCTTTGGTCGCACCGCCGCCAACGTCGAGGAAGTTAGCCGGTTCGCCGCCGTGCAGCTTAACGATGTCCATGGTGCCCATTGCCAGGCCCGCACCGTTAACCATACAACCGATGTTGCCGTCCAGCGCAACGTAGTTCAGTTCCCACTGTGCAGCCTGCGCTTCACGCGGATCTTCCTGAGACTGGTCGCGCATTTCGCGCAGGTCAGCCTGGCGGAACAGTGCGTTGCCGTCAGCGCCCAGTTTGCCGTCGAGGCAGATCAGGTCACCCTGCTTGGTCACAACTAGCGGGTTGATTTCGATCAGCGCCAGATCGCGCTCCAGGAAGATAGTCGCCAGACCCATGAAGATCTTGGTGAACTGCTGAACCTGTTTACCTTCCAGACCCAGTTTGAACGCCAGCTCACGACCCTGGTAAGGCATTGGGCCTGCCAGCGGATCGAGCGCCACTTTGTGGATCAGGTGCGGAGTTTCTTCCGCTACTTTTTCGATTTCCACGCCGCCTTCGGTAGAGGCCATGAAGACCACGCGACGGGAGCTACGGTCAACAACTGCGCCGAGGTAAAGTTCTTTACCAATGTCGGTCGCGGCTTCAACCAGAATCTGATTTACCGGTTGGCCATGGGCGTCTGTCTGGTAAGTAACCAGACGTTTACCCAGCCAGTGTTCAGCAAAAGCGCGAATGTCTTCTTTGCTGTTTACCACCTTCACACCGCCCGCTTTACCACGGCCACCAGCGTGAACCTGACATTTCACTACCCACGGGCCAGCACCGATTTTAGATGCAGCTTCTTCGGCTTCACGCGGAGTAGTACAGGCATAACCCACCGGTGCCGGTAAGCCATAGCGGGCAAAAAGTTGTTTTGCCTGATATTCATGTAAGTTCATGTGTTCTGTCCATCCTTCAGGTAATCGTTATCTTTTACCCGTAGGTCTGATAAGCGTCCAGACCTACGGGGCAGGTGATACTCTTATTAACTACACGTCCAGCAGCAGACGCGTTGGATCTTCCAGCAACTCTTTAATGGTTACCAGGAAGCCTACTGACTCACGACCATCGATCAGACGGTGGTCATAAGACAGCGCCAGATACATCATCGGCAGGATTTCAACCTTGCCGTCTACCGCCATCGGACGATCTTTGATGGCATGCATACCCAGGATGGCGCTCTGCGGTGGGTTGATGATCGGCGTAGACATCAGGGAACCGAACACACCACCGTTGGTGATGGTGAAGTTACCACCCGTCAGATCTTCGACCGTCAACTTGCCGTCGCGACCTTTAACTGCCAGTTCTTTAATATTCTTCTCAATGTCAGCCATACCCAGCAGATCCACATCACGCAGGACCGGCGTGACCAGGCCACGCGGCGTGGAGACCGCCATGCTGACATCAAAGTAGTTGTGGTAAACCACGTCATCACCATCAATGGACGCGTTCACTTCCGGATAGCGTTTCAGCGCTTCAACAACCGCTTTCACGTAGAAAGACATAAAGCCCAGACGGATACCGTGGCGTTTCTCGAACGCATCACCGTATTGCTTACGCAGGTCCATGATTGGCTTCATGTTGACTTCGTTGAACGTGGTCAGCATGGCGGTAGAATTTTTCGCTTCCAGCAGACGCTCTGCTACGTCGTTTGCGCAGACGAGTCATCGGAACACGTTTTCGCCACGCGCGCCCAGTTGAGCCTGCGGTGCAGGTGCTGCAGCCGGGGCTTTTGCTTCGGCTTTCTGCAGCCGGCGCTTTCGCCAGATGTTTTTCAACATCTTCACGGGTGATACGACCGCCGACACCGGTGCCGTTGATAGCGCTGGCTTCGAGGTTATGCTCACCCAGCAGGCGACGGATCGCCGGGCTCAGGGCATCGTTGTTCTGCTCAGCAAGAGACGCCTGCTGGCGCTGTGCCGGAGTAGAATCTTTCTCTTCAGACTTAGCACTGGTTTCTTTACCGGTGCTGTTGCCTTCACGCAGGCGACCGAGGATCTGGCGAGAAGTGACGGTTGTCCCTTCATCTTCCAGAACCGCATCAAGAATACCGTCCGCTGATGCCGGTACTTCCAGTACCACTTTGTCAGTTTCGATTTCTACCAGTACTTCATCACGACGTACTGCATCGCCCGGTTTTTTGTGCCAGGTTGCAACCGTTGCATCCGCTACGGATTCAGGCAGGTCGGGAACAAGAATATCTACGCTACTCATTATTTATCCTTTATTTAATCGACGTTCAGCGCGTCATTTACCAGATCTTGTTGCTGCTTCTGGTGAACGGACATATACCCTACTGCCGGAGAGGCAGAGGCCGGGCGACCTGCATAACGCAGAGCTGACCCAAATGGAATTACTTCACGGAAATGATGCTGGCTGCAGTACCATGCGCCCTGGTTGAGCGGCTCTTCCTGGCACCAGACAAAATCATGTACGTGAGCAAATGGTTTCAGCGCTTCCTGCACCGCTTTATGCGGGAACGGATAGAGCTGTTCGATGCGCACAATGGCGACATCTTTTTGGTCGTTCTTGCGGCGTTGCTCCAGCAGGTCGTAATAAACCTTACCAGAACACATCACGACACGCTTCACGCCTTTAGGATCAAGTTCATCTACTTCGCCAATGGCTGGCAGGAAAGTACCATTTGCCAGTTCGTCCAGCGTAGACACCGCCAGCGGATGACGCAGCAGCGACTTCGGCGACATCACCACCAGCGGACGACGCATACCTCGCAGCGCCTGACGACGCAGCATGTGGTAAACCTGCGCCGGGGTAGACGGGACGCAAACCTGCATGTTTTGCTCAGCGCAAAGTTGCAGATAACGTTCCAGACGCGCGGAGGAGTGCTCCGGACCCTGACCTTCATAGCCGTGCGGCAGCAGCATAACCAGACCGCACATACGGCCCCATTTCTGCTCACCGGAAGAGATGAACTGGTCGATAACGACCTGCGCACCGTTGGCGAAGTCGCCGAACTGTGCTTCCCAGATGGTTAGCGTGCGCGGTTCTGCTGTGGCATAACCGTACTCGAACGCCAGCACGGCTTCTTCAGACAGTACGGAGTCCCATACGCGGAAGGTGCCTTGTCCGTTATGCACATGCTGCAGCGGAGTGTAGGTTGAACCGTTGGCCTGGTTATGAATTACCGCGTGACGGTGGAAGAAGGTTCCGCGACCGGAGTCTTCACCAGACAGACGGACCGGAATGCCTTCGTCAACCAGCGTGGCGTAAGCCAGATTCTCTGCACCACCCCAGTCAAACAGCTTCTCGCCTGCGGCCATGGCCTGACGGTCGCCGTAAATCTTGCAACACGCGACTGCATTTCAACCGCTTCAGGTACAGTGCTGATGCGTTTTGCCAGCTCCTGCAGACGCTTCATCTCAACTTTGTTCGGGTAGTTTTCATCCCACTCGTGGTTGAGGTACGGCGACCAGGTGAAGGAGTGCATGTTCATTGGACGCCACTCTTTCACTACGCATTCGCCAGCATCCAGCGCGTCACGGTACAGATTGACCATTTCAGTCGCATCTTCCAGCGTGGCGACCTTGTCCGCTTCCAGCTTATCAGCGTAGATTTTGCGCGGGGTCGGATGCTTTTTGATTTTCTGATACATCAGCGGCTGGGTTGCGCTCGGCTCGTCGGCTTCGTTGTGGCCGTGACGGCGGTAGCACACCAGATCGATGAAGACATCGCGTTTAAAGGTATTACGGAAATCCAGCGCCAGGCGGGTCACGAAAGCGACCGCTTCCGGGTCATCCGCGTTCACGTGGAAAATCGGCGCCTGAACCATCTTACCGATGTCGGTACAGTACGGTGTAGAACGCGCATCCAGCGGGTTAGACGTAGTGAAGCCCACCTGGTTGTTGATAACGATGCGAACGGTACCGCCCACTTCGTAACCACGCGCTTTCGACATGTTCAGGGTTTCCTGAACCACGCCCTGCCCGGTAACTGCCGCATCACCGTGAATGGTGATTGGCAGGACTTTATTGCTGCTCGGCTCGTCCAGACGATCCAGACGTGCACGTACGGAACCGATAACTACCGGGCTAACGATTTCCAGGTGCGACGGGTTAAACGCCAGCGCCAGGTGTACCAAGCCGCCTTCGGTTTCGATATCAGACGAGAAGCCCATATGGTACTTCACGTCACCGGTGCCGAGGTGTTCTTTATGTTTGCCCGCAAATTCGTCGAACAGTTCCTGCGGGCGTTTGCCCAGTACGTTAACCAGAACGTTCAGACGACCACGGTGCGCCATGCCCAGTACCACTTCACGGGTACCGCTGTTACCGGCGTGGCGGATCATCTCTTTGAGCATTGGGATTAACGCATCACCGCCTTCCAGCGAGAAGTCGTTTGCACCGGGAACTTAGCGCCCAGGTAGCGTTCCAGACCTTCCGCTGCGGTCAGTTCGCTGAGGAAGCGTTTCTTCTCTTCGCTACTGAATGCGGCACGGCCAGACTCGATACGCTGCTGAAGCCAGCGTTTTTCTTCGGTGCTGGTGATGTGCATATACTCGGCGCCAATTGGGCCGCAGTAGGTTTGTTTCAGCGCGACAACCAGGTCGCTCAGCTTCATGGTGTCTTTGCCGCCGGCAAAAGAACCTACGTTAAAGCTTTCCTGGAAATCCGCATCGGTCAGATCGTGGAAAGACGGGTCCAGATCGGCCACATTTTCTTGTTGCCACAGTCCCAGCGGATCGAGATTCGCATGCTGATGACCGCGGAAACGATAGGCGTTAATGAGCTGCAGGACTTTAACCTGCTTCACATTGGCATCAGGGTCGGAAATAGAAGAAGAGTAACGTGGGGTAATCAACGCCTGTCGACGGAAATAATCACGTGTTTTTGAGTGGAGTTGATCCGGTTTGACTCCGGTACCAGGTAACTGCTGGAACGTCGAACGCCAGTTAGCATCTACCGAGTCAGGGTCGGTTAAGAAGTCTTCATAGAGCTGTTCTATCCAGCTCTGGTTTGAACCAGAGAGGTAAGAAGAGTCCAACCAGGCTTTCAAAGCGCTGTTCTGCATCGTGATCCCTTAAGCATTTGTATGCTTACTTCGCCGTGGATACTACCACGCACACCGATGTGCGTGCCGGGGTTCACTTGTTGCGGACTGTCGTGTCATCTGCGTCCGCTAAGGAACCTTTAAAAACTGTCTAATAATGTGGCAGTTTTTAGAGGTTTCCTGCACTTAAATTGCCTGATGGCGCTTCGCTAATCAGGCCTACAAGGTACGTAACCCGTAGGCCGGATAAGACGCTACGTCGCCATCCGGCAACCACTACAACTACTTACGCACTACGTTTGAGCAGCATCGACTTAATATGGCCGATGGCGCGCGTCGGGTTCAGTCCTTTCGGACATACGCTGACGCAGTTCATGATGCTATGGCAGCGGAATACGCTGAAAGCGTCACTTAAACCTTCCAGGCGGCTGTCGGTCTCGGTATCGCGGCTATCAATTAAGAAGCGATACGCTGCCAGCAGACCTGCCGGGCCAATAAACTTGTCCGGGTTCCACCAGAATGATGGGCAGGACGTTGAGCAGCATGCACACAAAATACATTCATACAGCCCATCGAGCTTCTCACGCTGCTCTGGCATTTGTAAATGCTCACGAGCTGGCGGATTTTTCCCATTATTCAACAAGTAAGGCTTAATCTTCTCATACTGTGCGTAGAATTGCCCCATGTCTACCACCAAATCGCGCACAACCGGTAAACCCGGCAGCGGGCGAATGACAATTTTTTTGCCCGGCTGATTCAGCGCAGAAATAGGAGTGATACAGGCCAGTCCATTTTGCCGTTCATGTTCAGACCGTCGGAGCCACAAACCCCTTCACGGCAGGAGCGGCGGAACGACAGTGACGGATCTTTTTCTTTCAGCTGCATCAAGGCATCCAGCAGCATCATGTCGCGCCCTTCTTCCGCCTCCAGGGTGTAATCCTGCATGCGCGGAGCGTCGTCAACATCCGGGTTATAGCGATAAACTGAAAACTCGAGTTTCATTGTCCTGTCTCCGCATTAATAAGTACGAATCTTCGGCGGGAATGCCGGGCGCAGCTTCGGTTCCATATTGACTTGACGTCGCGTCATGGATTCCGATTCTGGCAGGTACAGGGAATGGCACAGCCAGTTTTCATCATCACGTTCCGGGAAGTCGAAGCGGCTATGCGCGCCACGGCTTTCGGTACGGAAGTTTGCAGATACTGCAGTGGCGTACGCGGTCTCCATCAGGTTATCCAACTCCAGACACTCAACGCGCTGGGTGTTAGAACTCGCGTGGAGATATCGCTCAGGACGGCATTTTTCAGGCGTTCGCGGATCGCTTTCAGCTCTTCCAGACCTTTCGCCATCGCATCGCCTTCGCGGAATACCGAGAAGTTATGCTGCATACATTCTTGCAGCGCTTTGCGAATCGCCACCGGGTCTTCACCGTTACGGTTACCGTTCCAGCGGTTCAGACGCGCCAGAGAAGCGTCGATTTCGTCTTCGGTCGCATCCAGCAGGTCACCCTGCTCAGCGATAGATTCCTGCAGGTGCAGACCAACCGCACGACCAAATACGACCAGGTCCAGCAGCGAGTTGCCGCCAAGACGGTTGGCGCCGTGAACCGATACGCAGGCGATTTCGCCGACGGCAAACAGCCCAGGGATCACCACATCTTCACCCTGCTCATTCACGGTCAGCGCCTGGCCAGTGACTTTGGTCGGAATACCGCCCATCATATAGTGGCAGGTTGGGATAACCGGAATCGGCTCTTTGACCGGGTCAACGTGAGCAAAGGTACGAGACAGTTCGAGAATGCCCGGCAGACGGGATTCCAGCACTTCTTTACCCAGGTGGTCGAGTTTCAGTTTCGCATGTGGCCCCCACGGACCATCACAGCCGCGACCTTCACGGATTTCGATCATGATGGAACGCGCCACCACGTCGACGCACCCGCCAGGTCTTTCGCATTCGGGGCATAACGCTCCATGAAGCGTTCGCCATGTTTGTTCAGCAGGTAGCCACCTTCACCACGGCAGCCTTCTGTTACCAGAACGCCTGCACCGGCGATACCTGTTGGGTGGAACTGCCACATCTCCATATCCTGCACCGGCACGCCAGCGCGGATAGCCATACCAACACCGTCACCGGTATTGATGTGGGCATTAGTAGTGGACTGATAAATACGGCCAGCACCGCCGGTGGCCAGCACGGTCGCACGGGCTTTGAAGTAAACCACTTCACCGGTTTCGATACACAGCGCGGTACAACCGACAACTGCGCCATCGGCGTTTTTCACCAGGTCCAGCGCATACCACTCGGAGAAGATGGTGGTATGGTTTTTCAGGTTCTGCTGATACAGCGTGTGCAATAGTGCATGACCGGTACGGTCGGCCGCTGCCGCTGTACGAGCCGCCTGCTCGCCGCCGAAGTTCTTCGACTGGCCGCCAAACGGACGTTGATAAATTGTGCCATTGTCGAGGCGAGAGAACGGCAGCCCCATGTGGTCCAGCTCCAGAATCGCTTCCGGACCGGTTTTACACATATATTCAATAGCGTCCTGGTCACCAATGTAGTCCGACCCTTTAACGGTGTCGTACATGTGCCATTCCCAGTTATCTTCATGGGTATTACCGAGCGCAACGGTGATGCCACCCTGCGCGGATACGGTATGGGAACGGGTTGGGAACACTTTGGAGAGCAGCGCACAGGTCTGGCCGCTCTGGGAAATTTGCAGCGCCGCGCGCATACCTGCGCCGCCGGCACCAATCACAACAGCATCAAATTCTCTGACTGGCAGTTTCATTACACACCCCACACCACAACAAATCCATAAATGACGTAAACCACCAGCGCAACGACGATAGCCAGTTGCAGAATCAGGCGCACAGCCAGAGGTTTAACGTAGTCGGTCAACACCTGCCACATGCCGATCCAGGCATGAATCAAGATGGAGAAAAGTGCCAGCAGGGTGAAGACTTTGGTGAATGCCGATGAGAAGAAACCGGTCCAGACTTCATACGTCAGCTCGCCGCTGGTGGCGAAGAAACCGACCATATAGATGATGTATAACGTCAGAACGATAGCGGTAGCACGGACCAGAATGAAGTCATGTACGCCGTTGCGTCCTAATGCGGAGGCGTTGCTTACCATACGAGGACTCCTGCGAGAAGTGAAAGCACGACAATGATAACGAAACAAATTTTGGCAGAGCGTGTCCCTGCTTCGAGGGTTTCTTCGATATAGCCAAAATCCATCAACAGATGGCGAATGCCCATTACGGCGTGATATGCCAGCGCAATCAGGATCCCCCACAGAATTAACTCTACAAAGAAGTTATTCATAATGGATGACGCGGTGAGGAAACCTTCAGGGGAGGAAAGGCTGGTACCCAATAACCACAACAGAATCCCGACCGCCACGAAGGTGATCACTCCGGATACGCGATGGAGAATGGACGCTATCGCCGTGATTGGGAACCGTATCGTTTGTAGATCCAGATTGACAGGTCGTTTGATTTTTTCACATTTCTTACCATGAATAACGCCCACATGCTGTTCTTATTGTTTCCTTCCTCCGGTCTGCTTGCGGGTCAGACAGCGTCCTTTCTATAACCAGAAGTCATGTTAAAACGTCTTTTCAGGCATTAAAACATCACTAAACAACGCTGGGTGGCTCGGGATTGCAGGGTGTTCCGGAGACCTGGCCGCAGTATAGGCCGTTCACAAAATCATTACAATTAACCTACATATAGTTTGTTGGGGTTTTCTCCGGAACAGTGATCAAGGTCACGATACCAACTATCTTTTTACTTTTAATCACCTGATTTGACAAATATTAAACATTCTTGTTACAACCATTACCAGTTAAATGCAATAATGCTCAAAAGTTATGGGGTCACTCTTTCACCGGAGATTTAGTTATGTAACAGTGTGGAAGTATTGACCAATACCTTCAGGACAGTTATTAGTGATAGACAGGTTAAATAATTCGGATTGCTAAGTTCTTGATTTGCAGTTTATTCGCCATGAAAAGACCGTTTTACCTGCAAGCGCCCATAGCTCTGTACCCAGGTCATCCCCTCTTTCGCAGAGCGGCGAGCCAAATAACAAACTGGTAACGGTTTATTGATGCACGAAGGCAAATTTAAGTTCCGGCAGTCTTAAGCAATAAGGCGCTAAGGAGACCGTAAATGGCTGATACTAAAGCAAAACTCACTCTAAATGGTGACGCTGCTATTGAACTGGATGTGCTGAAAGGTACGCTCGGTCAAGATGTTATTGATATTCGTAGCCTTGGCTCAAAAGGGATGTTTACTTTTGACCCAGGTTTCACCTCTACCGCATCCTGCGAATCCAAAATTACTTTCATCGACGGTGACGAAGGTGTTTTGCTCCATCGCGGCTTCCCGATTGACCAGTTGGCGACCGAGTCCAACTATCTGGAAGTGTGTTATATCCTGCTGTACGGCGAAAAACCGACGCAGGAAGAGTACGACGAGTTCAAAACCACAGTCACTCGCCATACCATGATCCACGAGCAGATCACCCGTCTGTTCCACGGTTTCCGCCGCGACTCTCACCCGATGGCCGTTATGTGCGGTGTAACCGGAGCGCTGGCAGCGTTCTATCATGACTCGCTGGATGTAAACAACGCGCGTCACCGTGAAATCGCCGCCTTCCGCCTGCTGTCCAAAATGCCAACCATGGCAGCGATGTGCTACAAATATTCCATCGGGCAGCCGTTCGTGTACCCACGTAACGATCTCTCCTACGCCGGTAACTTCCTGAACATGATGTTCTCTACGCCGTGCGAAAAATACGAAGTGAATCCTATCCTGGAACGCGCAATGGACCGTATCTTAATCCTGCACGCTGACCACGAACAGAACGCCTCAACCTCTACCGTACGTACCGCGGGCTCTTCTGGCGCTAACCCGTTTGCCTGCATCGCAGCCGGTATTGCTTCCCTGTGGGGACCGGCTCACGGTGGCGCAAACGAAGCTGCGCTGAAAATGCTGGAAGAAATCAGCTCTGTTAAACACATTCCGGAATTTGTTCGCCGCGCGAAAGACAAGAATGATTCCTTCCGCCTGATGGGCTTTGGTCACCGTGTTTATAAAAACTATGACCCGCGCGCTACCGTCATGCGTGAAACCTGCCACGAAGTGCTGAAAGAGCTGGGCACCAAAGATGATCTGCTGGAAGTGGCGATGGAACTTGAGCACATTGCGCTCAACGACCCGTACTTCATCGAGAAGAAACTCTACCCGAACGTAGACTTCTACTCCGGCATCATCCTGAAAGCGATGGGTATTCCGTCCTCCATGTTCACCGTGATCTTCGCCATGGCACGTACCGTTGGCTGGATTGCACACTGGAACGAAATGCACACCGACGGCATGAAAATCGCGCGTCCGCGTCAGCTGTACACCGGCTACGACAAGCGCGATTTTAAGTCTGATATTAAGCGTTAATTGTCTGCCGGATGGCGCTAGCGCTTGTCCGGCTTAAAGTTATAAACGCTCCCAGGCCGGATAAAGCAGTGATGCCTATGTCCGGCCTGTTTTTATTTGATCCACATTATTTTATTCTTATCGTGCTTTCTCTATGATTTACTGAGATTTCTCACATTTTACTCAGGAGCATGGGATGCCTGTTTTGCAGTGGAGCCTGTTGTTTGTGCTATCGCTCCTTCTTTCCCTGCTCTTTCTGTTTATCCATCTTCCAGGCCCCTTGCTGCTCGGTTCGATGATCGTCGGCATCATTTTCAGTATGCGCGGCATCTCGCTGCATCCTCCTCGCTGCACATTTCTTGGCGCACAGGCGATTCTCGGCTGCATGATTGCCCAAAATCTGACCGGTTCAATCTTTACAACCCTTGCAGCCCACTGGCCGATGGTGATTGTTATCCTGCTGGCAACCCTTATCAGCAGCGCGATAATCGGCTGGCTGCTGGTTCGCTACAGTAATCTACCGGGGAATACCGGTGCGTGGGGCTCGTCGCCAGGCGGTGCAGCGGCAATGGTCGCAATGGCCCAGGATTATGGAGCCGACATCCGGCTGGTGGCGTTTATGCAGTATCTGCGCGTACTGTTGGTGGTCGGCGCGGCAGCGCTGGTCACCCGGTTGGTGATGGGCGACCAGGTGCAAACGGTCAGTGAACAAATCATCTGGTTTCCACCGCTAAGCGGCAATCTTTTCAGCACTCTGATGCTGGCCGCCGTTGCCGGTACGGCTGGACGCCTACTGCGTATTCCCTCTGGCGTCATGCTATTGCCAATGCTGGTGGGCTGCCTTGCTGAATGCAAGCAGGAGTGATGGTGATTGAACTGCCGGAGTGGCTGCTGGCGATAGCCTACATGTCAATTGGCTGGCAAATAGGTCTTGGCTTTGATAAGCAGATCTTTTTAATGGCATTACGACCACTGCCGCAGATCCTGTTGTCCATTTTTCACTGATGGCGATCTGCGCCGCCATGGCCTGGGGACTGGCGCATTACATGCAGATCGACTTTCTCACTGCCTATCTGGCAACCAGTCCTGGAGGAGTGGATTCTGTTGCGGTAATCGCCGCAGGAAGCCACGCAGATATGGCGCTCATCATGGCGATGCAAACCCTGCGACTGTTCAGCATTTTGTTAACTGGCCCCGCAGTCGCAAGGTTTATTTCGGTGCACGCGCCAAAAACAGCCCGCTTAGTGCTGACATCCCGGACACCAGTAAAAGGGGCGCGAAGAGAGCATCGTTTTTTCGATGATTCCACCACAGCGCTCACAGGTTTCGCCGTCCCGATGAAAGACCTTAAAGCGAAACAACGCACCGTGATGTTTATTCTCATCGACCAGGCCACGGGTATTATAAGACAGGCGCGGAATATCAAGCAGCGCATGTGCCAGTTGATCCAGTTGCTCATCACTAAGCTGCGACGCTTTATGCTGCCCGGTCAACCCAACCTGCCAAAGGATCTCTACCCGCAGGTAGTTACCTAATCCCGCCAGAAACGCCTGGTCCAGTAGCAGACCAGAAAACTGGCGATTACGAAAACGCGGAGATAACAGACGCGCTTTAACCTCATCGGGCGTTAAACGTAAATCCAGTACATCCGGCCCTACCCGTTGCAGGAACGGGTGGGTGGCGAGCTGTTCTGGCGTCAGCATTTCGATGTCAGACGCGCTATAGAGCAGAATTGTCTTGTCATGTGTTTGCAGACTGACGCGCAGTACCCGCGAAGTTTGCGGGATTGTGCCGGTATCCACCACTCGCCACACACCATAGAGCTGATTGTGACTGTACAGCGTCAGGCCATTAGAAAAATGGGTCAGTAATGCTTTCCCCCGCGTTTCAAGCTGGGTAACACGTTGCCCAATTAGTTGAGATTGATACGGTTTTAACTGCTCAAAGGCAAACCAGACATCCGTCAGGGGTTTGCCTTTGACTGCCGCCTCCAGGTTATCCGCCGCACGGCGAATCTCCGGGCCTCAGGCATAATGCTGTCCTTTGTTAATGTGTTGCGCCGCCCGTCACTGCGATATCGCTTTCCACCTGCAAGGCGGTGGCAATCGCAATCTCCAGCGCACGGCGCACCGTTTCTGTCGCCATACTTGGCGCCCGGATGG
>ENA-OQDA01000644-OQDA01000644.1-human-gut-metagenome-genome-assembly--contig:-NODE-644-length-13875-cov-7.072156_pt1 | contig 13875 bp, 10 predicted proteins | sample MGYA00242771_ERZ504603 | MGnify/ENA primary metagenome ERZ504603 (study PRJEB26092, sample SAMD00036328) | human gut metagenome | host: Homo sapiens | study: EMG produced TPA metagenomics assembly of...
ATATGCTGTTCTTGCTTTTGAGTTTTTCTGCTCACAACTATTAAACTTAAAGCAAAAGACCGAAGTTGTAAAGCTTTTTTTGGCTTTTACTTCGGTCTTTCTTTTTTAGAGGATGTGCAACAGCCCCATACGAATAATACACGAAAAACTACGCGGCGAAGGGACTTTTGAAAGGACACAGTAGCGCTTGAAGTTTTCCCTGCCTTAATACGGCATAGCTCCGCTTACCGGAGCGTCAAGCACATCTACCATGCAATACGCCTTTCAACTAAATATGTCCCACAAAAAGAAAAAGTCCGGCAAGCAAAAACTTGTCGGGCAGAAAGCGGATTTACTTTTCTTCTATCCAATCAAGGATTATCTGCAATTTCTGTATGTCACCGTCATCGAGGTCTTGCAGTCGGTTAAAAATGTTGATACGGTCGGTTTCATCCCCGGCACCGGTAAAGAATTCCTGCGGGGTTACGCCGAGGTAATCACAGATGCGCAGAAATTCGTGCATCGAGGGCAGAGCCTTGCCTGTGGAAATGTTGCGCATATAACTGCCGCTTTTGCCAAGGTCAAGACTCATTTTATGCTCTGATATATGCTGCCGCTGGCGCAGCTGTGTGATGCGCATACGGACAAAATTCTCATATTCGGCTACCTGTAGCAAGCAGATACACCCTTTCCAATTTATACTACGATATATAGATATTGTAATATAAATCGCGGCAGAGCGTTCAGGACTGATGTATCAGTTTTTATGTGACATAGCACAAATTAGCAGTTAAAAAGCGAATTACGAAAAAAGTTTATCTTTTGCGGTGTTTCAGATGATAAGCAGCAGGTCGGGATAGCGTAAAATATGTTCGATATGCGCAATCGCCCCGGCTAAAGTATCAAAGCGCCCCTCGCACGGATCGGGCACTTCGGTTAAGGCGGTGGGGTCTACCGTATGACCGCTTTCCTCCAGCCACGCATCAAACGCCTTGCGCATCGCTGCGGCGTTGGCGCGCTTTTCCTCGTTGGTGACACGCTCATCAAGGTAGATAATGGCATCATATTTGTGAGCTGCAGTGTTATGGGTAATTTCAGCAAAGGTGAACCTGTCTATATAGGTATGGAATAAGAGTTCCACCCCCAACTTGTGCAGCTCGGTTTCTGCGCGCTGGCGCTCGGAAATTTGCGCTTTTTCGCCCAACGCAGTACGCAGCTTCCGGAACAATTCATCCCCGTTTGCAGGATAGAACGCAGTGCCCTTGGTGTCCTCAATTTCTTCAAAGCAGTACGCCTGCTGCGAGGGCGACAGCATCCCCTGTTCAGCCAGCTGTGTGGCATTGAGGAGATCCTGCCGATAGGATTGCGATAACGACATTACGAATTCTTTTTTCATAAAAGATCCCTCCTTGTTTGTAATTGGTGAATCTAGTATGAATTATAATTCTTGTTCGTGTCGAAATCGCTCGAAGTAAAAGATGTAAAGCAAATAGTTCATACAACAATCATCAAGATTCTTGCTTCAGCTGCTTATAAACTGCCAGCATCTCACCATTACTGTCCGAACACTAACTCCAAGGGGTTCATTCTCACGCCATTTTGCATTACCTCAAAATGCAGGTGGTTGCCGGTGCTGCCTACATACCCAATAACCTGCCCTGCCGTTACCGCTTCGCCTGCGGTAACGGCAGTTTGCGTCATGTGCGTACCGCGTGGAAAGTCCAGCGCCGTTGTCCAGCAGCACCTGATTGCCGTAGCTGTCGTTCCAGCCGCTGACCAGCACCGTGCCGCTGTGGGCAGCCAAGATAGGTGTGCCCTCCGGTGCGGGAATATCCGTGCCGCGATGCCCGGCATTGCCGAAGGCGTCCACTTCCCCGAAGTGGCAGGATATATAGGTGTGTCCCGGCAGCGGCCAGCACAATTCGCCGTCCGCAACGGCGATCCCACCGCACAGGGCAAGCAGGCTGGGGCGCATTTCCTCGGATAGCAGCTGGTGCAAAATGTCCCGCTGGTCTTGCGTAAAGTGGTACAGATCCGCCAGCGCGTCCACCGATTTGCTGCTGACCGTGATGTGCAGAATGCACTCCGTGACCGGCTCCGGGTCAGGTTCGTCCTCGGTCGGTTCCGGCGTGGCGGTCACTTCCTCCACCTCGGCGCTTATTTCGTGCATCGCCCAAAAGGCGTCCTGAATTAACCGCTTCTTGCCCTCGTCTATGACGACCACATCGCCGTCGTTGTTCAGGTTGTTCTGCACAGCAAAGACGGCCAGCACTTCGGGCCAGTAGCTCGCCCAAGTGTGACCGTCCTCGTAGTCGTATTCCATCGTGGTTTCGCTGCACTCCGGATGCGCCGACACAATGTCGTTGATCGCCGTGCCGAAGTCGGCATTGGTTTCGGCAACAATTTCGGCAATGCGGATGCTGTTCGGGTCGCCGGATTCATCGGCAAACAAGATGCCCATCGGTGAGCCGATCACCGCCGCAGCCGCGCCTATGACCATCGCCAGCAACAGCACCACGCCGCCCGCGCCAAGCAGCGCCAGCAGCGAACCGGTTGCACGCCGTATCGTGCGCGCCAGCACCGCTTTCAGCCGCAACCAAGCAGCTTGCAACACCGTGCGGACTCTGCCCAGCGCGGCTTGCCTGATGCCGCCTCCTGAAAAGACAGGGACAGTATCGGGCAGTCTGACGCCGCTGCCAAGCACCGTGCCGCCCGCCTGCTTTTGCAGATGGCGGCGCGCCGTTTCGCGCGTGAGGTGTTGGCGTTTCAGCGCCTGCATTTTGTCATGGTAGGAATCGGAAATTTTGACCTCTCGCTTATCCAGCGCCCTTTGCCGAAAGCGTTGGCGCTTGCCTGTTTCTCGCCGGTCGGCACTCTGCGCCAAGGGGGTATTTTCTGTTTCAGCGGGCTGGGCGGCGTGTGTGGTTGGCACACGCTGGCGCTTTTCCTGTAAAATCCGAAATTGACGGTAGCTGATTCGTCCTGTGTCCAGCGCCTTGCCTTGCAGGTTCTCTGCTGCCTGTATGGCTTTTTCAGAAACAACCGTCTGGGCGTATTCTTCCGGCGTCTGTTGCTCGGTATCTGCTGCCGATTCCGCCTGCCGCACTGTCTGCTTTCGCTTGGTTTCAGCTTTTTGCAATGCCGCGCGCATCAGCCGCTTGCGCTTATACTCCATAGTCAGCGCTCCCCACGGTTGGCGGCGCTGCGCTCCTGCATCAGGCATTTATACTGGTCAGGGGTGCATTTCATAGGCATAATGCCAATGGGGGTCGGCAAGAACAGCTCCGGGTCACGGAACAGCTTTTCGTAGTAGCGGAACTGTTTGTCGGTCAAGCTGCAAAATTCCTCCCCGGAAAAACCGCAGATAAAGAAATTGCCCGCGATTACATCGTAGTCCTCAATGCAACGGTTCAGCGGCAGGCCGTCCACCTTGCCCGAATCGTTGCAGATAAGCGCCACTTTGTCCTTTGACCACGGGTATACGGCTTGCATATACCCGCCGACAAGCCGCTGAAGGGGATGCAGCTCATTTGCAACAAGCTGTTCTTCCGGATACTTGCCCGGCTGAACATACAGAATACGGATTTTGTTTTCGTTAGACATTGCTATAACTCCTTTTTGACAATAAAAATACCGCTGTATCGGGTGATACAGCGGGCAGCTTGTAGAAAAAGGCTTTTTCAGGCAGTAATATAGGGCGCGTTTCGGAGCGCAACCGCCGCACAGCGGCGGCTCTTGGCGAGGAGATAGCACTCTTTCTTTTTCGGCAAATTCGTTGAGATTTAAAGCAAATTTAGCAATCTTTATGCGAACGAGGCAGGAAATGCCTCCTGTGGTTCATTGTTTTCAGAGAAGGTCTTGTTAATTTATGATTATCCGCACCTTGCTCAGGATAGCCGAAATGACAGGGCATTGTCGGCTCTATGGTCGCGGGCGGGGCAATGCCCCGCCCCTACCGGACAGCGTCCCCTTACCCCTGTTTTGCAAAAATTTCGTCCAGCGTGTGGGACAAAACTGCCATATCAATGGGCTTGGCGACGTGCGCGTTCATGCCCGCCGCAAAGGCTTTTTTGCGGTCCTCGTCAAAGGCGTTGGCGGTCATCGCCACAATGGGGATGTTCGCCTTGCGGGGGTTTTCCATGGCGCGGATCTTGCGCGTGGCGGTGTAGCCGTCCATCCGGGGCATCTGGACATCCATCAAAATCAGGTCGTATTGGTCCTCGGCTGCGGTGTTCATACGCGCCACGGCGTCGGTGCCGTCCTCCACGCTGTCCACCTGCAGCCCCGCCTGCTCCAGAATGGCGGTGGCAATTTCGCGGTTCAGGGCGTTATCCTCGACCAGCAGCACCTTTTTGCCCGCATAGCCCGCGTGCTGGGGCATCTGCATGGGCTGCGGCTCGGTCTGGGTGTGGGTCAGCACGGCGCGCAGCTCCGACATAAACAGCGGCTTGCCAACAAACGCCGTCACGCCTGCCTCGCGCGCCTCCTGCTCGATATCCGACCAGTCGTAGGCGGTCAAAATGATGATGGGCGTACCCGGTTCAATGACCTTGCGGATGCGGCGCACCGTTTCAATGCCGTTCATATCGGGCATCAGCCAGTCGATGATATACGCCTTAAAATCGCGCCCCTGCTCGTGGGCTTCCTGCGCGCGCAGGATTGCCTCCTTGCCGGAGGTCGTCCAGTCCGCCGTCATCTCGATCTGGCGCAGCATCTTGCTGACGCTCATACAGGTCTGGGCGTCGTCATCCACCACCAGGGCGCGCGCGCCGCGCAGCTCGGGGATGGGCTGGCTCTTGGTCTGCGTTTTGCTGATCTTGCAGTCCAGCGTAACGGTAAACTCGCTGCCCTTGCCCTGCTCGCTCTTGAGCGTGATGGTGCCGCCCATCATATCTACGATGTTTTTCGTGATTGCCATACCCAGCCCGGTGCCTTGGATGCCGCTGCGGGTCACCGTCTGCTCACGCGCGAAGGAGTCAAAGACGTGCTGCTGGAACTCCTGCGACATACCGATGCCGTTGTCCTTGACGCTGAACACATAGGTGGTGCAGCCGCTGCGCGGGCAAGGCTTTTCCATGACGCGGATGTTGATGGTGCCGCCCGCCGGGGTGAATTTTACGGCATTGCCGACGATGTTCAGCAAAATCTGGTTCAAGCGCAACTTGTCGGTGATGATATCCTCGTGCTGGATATCCTGCGTATCTACATACAGATCCAGCTGCTTGGCGCTGATATTGCCCTGTATGATGGTGCGCAGGTCGTGCAGCACATCGGGCAGATGCACGGGGGCGTTGTCCAGCTTGATGGTGCCGCTTTCAATGCGGCTCATATCCAAAACATCGTTGATCAGGCTGAGCAGATGCTGCCCCGACACGCTGATTTTTTGCAGGTAATCCTTGACCAGCTCGGTGTTGTCCAGATGGGTGGTCGCCAGCGCCGTAAAGCCGAGGATGGCGTTCATCGGGGTACGGATGTCGTGCGACATACTGTTCAAAAATACGGTTTTTGCCTTGTTGGCGTGTTCCGCCGCCGCCAGTGCGCTGCGCAGGGCGTCCTGCTGCTTTTGCTCGGTCTGCTTTTCGGCGGTGGTATCGCGGGTGGCAACCAGCACCGCCGTGACGCTGCCGTCATCGTCGGTGCGCTGGGGGATCAGCAGCGTGGTAAACCACAGATCGTTGACGGTGCGCCCGGTGAACACCAGCGAGGTATGCTTCTTCAAGCGTGCCGTCATGGTGGTCGCGTCCATAAATTCCAGATATTCCGCGCGGTACGGCTCGGCAACGATGGCCTGCGTGCACCGCAGCATCTCCTCGCGCTGCATGGGGCGGATGCGCTTATATTGCTCCTCGCCGGGGACATCCTTGAGGGTTTCGACGGTGTTTTTCTTCAAGTCCAGCAGCATGATGGAGTCATACGCCGTACCCAGCGCCGTGATGATGCCCATACGCTTTTGGGTTTCCTTTAAGGCGTCCTTGTCGGCGCGGCTTTGCAGCAGCAGCACCATCAAAAAGATCATCACGGAAAGCGCGAGGTAGGACACGCAGATGATGTTGCGCGTCAAAAATACCTTTCCCGCCGGGAAAAAGACAAACACCTCGTACTTGCTGATATTTCTGCGGCTGCCGTACCAGACGCCGCGGTTGCTGTGCAGCTCGACAATGCCGCCGGACACACGGGTTTGCTTGTCGTTGTACAGCTGCCGGCATTCCTCGCTTGTGCGGTTGAGCTGCGCCGTGCTGTTGCTGGTCAGCACGCGGTCATCCTGACAAATGGTGGCAACGCCGCCATCCTCCAGCGGGAAATGATCCAGCAGGTAGCCCACCGTCAGATCGCCGACATCCTCGCTGCTTTTCTGCACATAGGCGATCAAAAGTCCCGGTGCATCAGTGCGCGCAAGGGCGGCAAAATCGTACAGCGCACCGTCCTGCTCGATGCGGGCGGTTTAGGCTTTTTGGGGGTAGTCCGGAATCTCGCGGATATAGTCGCTTTGCAGCTGCTGCTTCCACAGCTGCATGGCGTCGCCGTCCCGCGTGCTTTGCATTTCCAGCTGCAGCTCGCCGTCCAGCACCAGCACGCCGGTCAGCCGCTGGGTGTCGGCAAAGGCGTTGAGGTCGCTGGGGGTAAAATCGCCTTTTATCGTCATTTCATCGCGCAGGGCGGCGGCCTTGTCCTGCAGGCGGGTCAGGCTTTTGATGCGGTCGTTGGCGGCGTCAACCTCGTACAGATGCAGGCGCGTTTCCACATAGGTATAGGTTTCGTCCAGGGTTTGGCGCAGCATGGCGCGGTCTATGTTGGTAAAAAGGACAAAAACGCCGATGCCCACCACAATCAGTGCCAGCAGAAACAGCTGGTTTCTTCTGCTGCGTGCGTCTTTAGGCATTTTCATCCCCTCCCATCGCTTTTTGTGCGTCTACGCCGTATTTTTCCAGAATGCGCCCCGTGGTGCCTTCGTACTGCACCTGCTCCAGCGTCTGGGTCAGCGCGGCGGAAAGCTCGGCGTGGGTGCCTTTGGCAAAGGCAACGCCCAGCTCGCTTTTCATGGGGCTTTCGTCCAGCAGGCGGTACGCAATGGTTTCGGTGTCGATCCACCCGGCGAGCAGCGCCTCATGCCCGCAGACCGCGTCCACATAGCCCTTGCGCAGCGCGGCGAACATATCCTCGGTCGTGGCAAAGCTGCTGACCTGCCCCGCCGCCGGCAAGTCGGAGGGGATCTTGCCCAAAAACAGCCCCTCGCCCTTGGTGGTGGCCTGCACGCCGATGCGCTTGCCCGCCAAGTCCGCCAAGTCGTGGATGTTGCTGTCGGCGCGCACCGCTACGACCTGACGGCTGTACATATACGGACCCGACCACTGGTATTGGTCGGCGCGCCCGTTCATGCTGAAGCACGCCCAAAGGCAGTCCACGGTGCCGTCCTGCAGCAGGCTGTCCTTGTCGGGCCAGTTGATTTCCTGAAATTCGACCTTGTACCCCAAGCGGGAGAACGCCTCGGTTGCCAGCTCAACGTCGATGCCGGCATATTGCCCGTTGCTGTCCAGATAGCAGTACGGCTCAAACGGGTCCATACCGATAGTGACGGTGGGCGCATTGGCGGGCAGCGCGTTATTTTGCCCCGCGCAGGCGCACAACCCCGCCGCCAGCGCCGCCGCCAGCGCAAGGCAAAGCCCCCCGCGCTTTGCCCGGGAAATGCACGCAGCCGCAGCAGAACGTAAAAAACGGAAAATCATGGAACACCCCACTGTATTTTGGATAAGATTTTATAAATATTGTGTGATATTTTTACAGTCGCTAAATTTAAATTATAGCATAGATTAGTTTTTTGGGCAATAGGAGTGCGGAAAAATCAGGGCGACAGGTCGTTTTGCATTTTACGCCCCGCAAATGGCAAAATCTGATAAAAATTGTTACTTCATGTAAAAAACTTCAAAAACAGCTTGAAACACTTTTGCCGCAATAGTATAATAATATCGTCATTTTTATGGTAACTCGGCGCAAACCCCTTTGCGGACAGGTCGCAAGCGCAGGAGTTCCTATGGGGCGTGTAAGAATAGCTAAGGCAGCGCTGCGTTAAAGCACTTGCGCAGTACTGTCTTCCGAAAATGTGAGGCAGGTACTATTGTATGATGAAAAAAATCTCTCGCTGCTCTTTTTTGCAGGTTGTCGGTTTGCTGGCAGCTACGGCAGCACTGACCGCCTGCGGCGGCAAGACCGAAACAGTTAAAAAAGACGATACGCACGAAGTCATCACCTTTATGGCACCCTATATGGAGGAAGAAGCCTTTATTGAGCAGGTACACAGCGTTTACCCGTAAGTGAACATCGAGATCGTGCCGTACAGCGGCGATAACACCACCACCTGCCTGCAGAATATGTTTGAGGCGAACGACCTGCCGGATATTTGCACCCTTACAGTCTATGATCCCATGACCTACCATGTGTCCGACAAGCTGCTGGACCTTTCCGGTTACGATTTTACCGACAACTATGTAGAATCCCGCCTGCAGGAAGTATCCGATAACGGCGCGATCTATCTGCTGCCCTCTTCCTACAACTGCTACGGCATTACCTACAATAAGACCCTGCTGCGGGAACACGGCTGGGAGCTGCCCAATTCTTTCGCTGAGCTGGAAGCACTGGCTGCTGAGGCAAAGGAAGCCGGGGTCGATCTCTGCCTGCCGCAGATCCAGTACCCCGGCTATGGTTTCCAGTATCTGTGCAACATTGCAGACGCCGATTTTCTCGGCACACTGGACGGTAAGCTGTGGCAGAAGGATTATCTGTCCGGCGAGGCGAATGTCAGCAATACCCCCGGCATGATGCAGGCGATGGCGTATGTCCAGAAGTGGAAGGACATCGGGATGCTGAACGACTCCGGCGATGCCCTTGATGACAATGTGACCCGGCAGAGAATGACCGAGGGCAACACCCTGTTTTTGATAGGCGGCACCAACGGCATCGTGGAATCGGATGACAATGCCGATAAATTCGGGTTGATGCCCTATCTGTCAGAGGACGGCACCCAGAACGTTTTTGTGCTGAATGTGAACCGCTTCTACGGTCTGAATAAAAAGCTGGAGCAGAACCCCCAGAAGCTGGAAGATGCGCTCAAGGTGATGCGCGTGCTTTCCACCGTTGAAGGCTCCAGTGCCTTGATTCCCGCAAAGACGCTGAAATGCAGCCTTCTGCCTTTCAAGGATGCAAAGGCAGATGACACCTACTACGCCGATGTTGCCGATGTCCTGAACGCGGGCAATACCGCGCCCTTTATCTACTCCGGCTGGGAAAACACCATCGTGACCACCGGCACCAAGATGCTGGACTTTATCAAGGGCGATGCCACCATGGAGGATGTGATCCGTCAGATGGATGAGGATCAGGACAGTGTGGTGAACAACACCCCGGATACCATCACTACGGTCACGGAGGAGCTTTCGCAGGAGGACTGCGCTATGCTGGTGGGGCGCTGTTTTGCGCAGGCTACCGGCAGCGACCTTGCGCTGGTTTCGCTGAGCACTTGGATTCCCGGCAATCCCACCGATCAGAACCATCACGGCGTAGCCGCCAAGCTGTACGCCAAGGGCATTACGGATTACGACCTTTCGGTCATCCTGCCCACCGGTTGGAACCGCACCATCCAGACCGTCACCCTGACCGGGCAGCAGATCAATGACCTGCTGGCTACGGGCTACGATGCCTACGGCAACGGCAAGGGCTACCCCTATGTGATGGCAAGCCCGGTGCAGCCGGAGGCGGACAAGACGTATCAGGTTGCCATCTGCGGTGTGAGCGACCAGTTGGCCGCCGAGGCTGACGTCGTGGACAGCGGCGTGGTGGGTATGGATGCCGCAAAAGCTTTCTTTGGCGCATACACCTCCATCAGCCGGGCAGATACCGCATGGAGCTGAATAGAACGGACAGGAGATACTGGATGTGAACAAGAAAAAATACAAACATCTGCTTTGGGGCATCGGCGTTGTCAGCCTTGCAATCATCCTGACCCTTCTTATCGTGAGCCAGACCTACATCCGGAACCTTGTCTATCATGAGCGGCTGAGCCAGATGGAGGAGGTCACCCACCAGATGTTCCGCAGTCTGGATGATGTGATCGACACCCACTGGAGCGATGTGGATGTGCAGTGCAATTATTTGTACAACACCCCGCTGGAAACCGATACCGATCTCTATCGCTATCTGAATAAGCTGTCGGAGCTTTCCAATTACCCTGAAAAACAGACTGAGCTGGTAGCCGTGGATGCGTCCGGACGTTATTATACCGAGCATGGCAGCATGGGGTTGCTGCGAGAAATGGACTATCTGGCAGACTCTCCGCAGCGGGTCAGCTACGTTTCCAACTCGCTGACCGTGAACGATTCCCGGATGGTGTTTCTGGAACAGCTTGCCACCCCCATCACACTGCAAAGCGGAGAAAAAGAGATCACCCTGCGCTACTTTGGTATTTCGCAGAGCATGACCCAGCTGAACGATTATTTCCGCTACGATGCCTACGAAAATAACAACAGCGTCTATGTACTGGACAACAACGGTTTCAAGCTGTTCAATGCCAATGATACCGAACTGCTGAAGGGGCATAACGTATACACCGTGCTCTCCCAGATGTCCTATCTGCACGGTTCTTCCTTTGCGGAAGCAAAGGAGCAGCTTGCCCGCACAGGCTCCTGCTATTCCAACGCCGTACTGGACGGAACCGAGTATTTCTACGCCCTGAGGCAGATGAAAAACGCCCAATGGACGCTGGCATTCCTTGTCCCTGCAGAATATGTAGCAGTGAATACGCAAAAGCTGGTCAACATCGTCATGGGCATCATCATAGGATTTGCCGTGGTGCTTTCGATCACAGCAATTTCCGTTGGCTGGTTCTTCCTGCGGGAAAAACAGCGGCGAGAGCTGCGGGTCGAAAAAGAAGCAAACCTCCGTCTGGAACAATATAACATCCAGCTGACGAAGGCAAACGATGAAATGCGGAAGGCGCAGGTCATTGCCGCCGATGCGTTACAGACTGCCGAGCGCGCCAGCAAGGCTAAGACGGACTTCCTCTCCAACATGAGCCACGACATCCGCACCCCCATGAACGCCATCATCGGCATTACCATCCTGATGAAAAACGAGCTGCATCAGCCGGAAAAGTTGGCCGAGCATCTGGGTAAGCTGGAAAGCTCCGGTCAGCTGCTGCTGGGCATCATCAACGACATTCTGGATATGAGCCGCATCGAGAGCGGCAAGACCACCCTGAATGTGGAAAAAATGAACCTTCCCAAGCAGATCAGCCAGCTGGACAGCATCATCCGCCAACAGGCAGGTCAGCGCAGCCAGACCTTTACGGTGGAGAGCCATCTGCAGCACGAAAACGTGCTGGCCGACCCCAACCGTCTGAAACAGGTACTGATGAACATCCTCTCCAACGCGGTCAAGTATACACCCACAGGCGGTCACATCCGGTTGGAGTTGGACGAGCTGCCCCGGAACGAACATTACGCCCGATACCGCTTTGTGGTGCAGGATGACGGCATCGGCATGAGTGAGGACTATCAAAAGACCCTTTTTGAACCCTTTACCCGAGAGGAAAAATCCGGCACCAACAAGGTGCAGGGCACGGGTCTTGGTATGGCTATTACCAAGAGCGTCGTAGACCTGATGGGTGGTTCCATCAGCGTGGAAAGCGCCACCGATAAGGGCACCCGCTTTGAGGTGGTGCTGGAATTTCCCATTGATACCGAAGCTGATACGGTGCAAGAGGCACAGATGCTCCCGGAGGAAGGAGAAATCGCTTCTCCTCTGTCCGGCATGAAGTTCCTCTGCGCCGAGGACAACGCCATCAACGCCGAGATTTTGCAGATGCTGCTGGAAGCCAGTGGTGCAAGCTGCACCATCTGCTCCGACGGTCAGGAGATTGTGGATACCTTTGCCGGTGTAAAGCCCGGTGATTATGACATAATCCTGATGGATGTGCAGATGCCAATAATGGACGGCTTGGAAGCCACCCGCCGCATCCGCAGCGGCGAAAACCCGCTGGGTAAAACCATCCCCATCCTTGCCATGACCGCCAATGCTTTCCTTGAGGATATGCAAAAGAGCAAGGAGGCCGGCATGGATGAACACCTGTCCAAACCTGTGGACATCCGCGCACTGGAACAGACAGTAAAACGTTTCCGTGTTACCCGCCCCCCCGAAAATGAATAGTGGTAAAGCTCGTTTCAGCAGATGAATGATGCCTGCATCCGACAGAGTGAAACCCTAGTTTCAAATCCAATTCGCAGTATTATAAAAATAGCGCTCACCGAAAAGTGGGCGCTATTTTTTATACACCGGAATGCTTATTCCTGCTGCATGGTTTGCCCGCATTACAATATCTGTGTTGCCGATGCGCAGAACGCAAATGAATGGTGATCCGCGTATTATGGGTGATTGTATCATTCCTCTGCGGTTGCCTCACCCGGTTTGGTCGTGATGAGCTTATACACCGCCGTATCCTTGGGTTCCAGATTGGAGAATGGTATCATGCTATTGCCCATCTTGATAATGCCGTGACCCTCGCTAGCGTTGCGCAGAAATTCCAGCTGCGGCTTGGACAGCCCGTACAGGCATTCCAATGCTTCTAGACTTTTCGATTGCCGCAGCATAATGACAAACTCGCTGTTGGAAAGCAGCGCATACGCCACGGGGTTATCCAGATAGTCCTGAATATCCTGCGAGATGCCGGTGGCGTAGGCATTGTACTTTCGGAATCTTTTCCAAGAGGAATACAGGAAATTGGAACTCATAGAGTCCTTTAACAGCACATGAATCTCATCAAAGTAGATCCATGTTGCCGCCGTGGCGTCCTTGCGGCGGTTGGTCATCACCTGCATATTGATGAACTCCAGCAGGGACATCATGGCAATCGGGCGGAGCTGGTCGCCCAGACTTTGGATATTAAAGCAAATCAGGCGATTGTTCATATCCACATTGGTGGTGTGGGAAAACGCCTGCAAGCTGCCGTTGGCGAATACATCCAGCATCAACGCCAGCTGCTTTGCGCGGCGCAGGTTGGATTTGTTCAAATCTCGATACAAATCACCGAGCGTCGGGCAGGGCGCTGTGTAGCCGGAGGCAATCAGCGGTTTGTAAATGTTTTTGAGGCTGGCGGCGATCAGGCTTCTGTCCTCCGGCTGAAGATGCCCATTCTCGCCGATCAGCTTGCTTGTGCTGCACCACATTGCCCGCGTCTTGGACGCATTGTCGGATTCGGCGGTTGCGTTCTACACGCCACTTATCCAAGCCGTCAAGGTTGCGGTGCAGCAAAACATTCTCCCGGAATGATTTCTCGTCCATGCGCTGGCTGACAATGCAGATTTTCAGCCAGCAGTCAGAAGGCACACCCATATACACCTTGCCGAGCAGGTTAAGTATTTTTGCGTTGTTGTCCTCACCGCTCATTGTAAAGTTGATGTCCGGCATGGACCACATCTGGCTGTACACATTGCCGCAGCGCCATGTCCCGTCCTCATAGATTCGGTCGATAGGGATGCTCTGCTGCACACTGCGCGGCACCTTGCGGCTGCCGTAGGTTCTTTGGGTGGACGCATACTCACTTAAACGCAATCTTCTTCACCTTTCCTTTTTGTTTGGGGCGCAGTTCGGTTTTCCATACCCGCCAACCGCTGTACAGAATCGTGCTTTCCAACACGATGATAACAAACTTTTCAAACGGCAGCCCGTCATAGCTTAAAAATCCCGCGGCAGCAATGGGTGCCGCGGCAAGGATGCACAGCCAACTGGCGGTTTCCTGCCCCAACAGCGGTTTTGCCCATAAATAAATCAGCACCGCCAACCCAATGGCGATGCCGGAACAAAGTAACTGGCGCAGGGTCAGCCCCATAAAGATTTCTTCTTGGTAGCGCC
>ENA-OQDA01000645-OQDA01000645.1-human-gut-metagenome-genome-assembly--contig:-NODE-645-length-13874-cov-14.466647_pt1 | contig 13874 bp, 8 predicted proteins | sample MGYA00242771_ERZ504603 | MGnify/ENA primary metagenome ERZ504603 (study PRJEB26092, sample SAMD00036328) | human gut metagenome | host: Homo sapiens | study: EMG produced TPA metagenomics assembly of...
ATATTGATTCTGAATTCAAATTCAAAATTTTTTAGACTACCTTCATAATTTATTCTTTCAATTGTCTTATTTAATTCATCAACATAGCGAATAGAAAGCATTTCTACATCAACAATAGCCTCTTGTTCCTTAAATTTTATACTAAGTTTTAAAGAATCAGGACTAGGTAAAAACAACTGCTTCCCCTGATAAAACAACATAATAGCGGCCAGCCATGTCTGTTTTCAAGATTTTTCTTTTAAGTCTTTCCACAACAATATCAAATCCTTCTTGAATACATTCTTCAGACTGGTCTATACATTGTATGTCAATTATTGGATGATAGCAATCTGTACCCGAGAATACTTCAACGGGGAGATGTTGCACAAAGGCATAACCTAATCCAAATACATGACCTGTATAAAATTCTCCCCTTTTATTATTCTCCAAGAAATCATTAGGGCTTATAATTACATTATCATTTTGTATAGGCATAATATATCTTGCTACTTAACCCAGTTATTATCAAAATCAATACCATTCAAATTCACACTTTCAGGAGACAGTATTAAATTGGTGCTTAGACCTATACCAATGTTTATTGAACGCTTCAAACTGATACAATACGCATTCGTAAACGCCACCTCAAATATCACCCCGGACGTACCGGTCTTGAACAGCACCGCCCCGTTCTTTTTCATCCACGGTTTCACAGCCCATCCGTAGATGTTGTTCTTCACTGTTTGCGAAAGGGTTATCATGATGCGTCCGCCGCGCACTTCCCCTTCCGGCTGGTTTTTTATGCCATCGACAGGCTGGTGAAAACCTATTTTGAACTGTTCCACTGCATACTCGTCACCGTCAACACTGAATATGACATTCACATTGCTGTCCACTTGCGGAAAACTAAAGAGTCCCATAACATTGTTGTTTTTAAAATACCCACTGATTTTCAAATTCCTCCGACCCGAACGTCAGTTTCTGCGCCTGCACGGTCAGCTTGGTTGCGATATAGCTCTTCCCCTGCCGGATATAGCTGATTTCCATATCCACACAGGTCGCTTTCTCAAAGAGTATCTTTTCGAGCGTGGAACCCTGGTTGTCATGGACCACGATGGCTCCGTTCTGATACTTGCGGGCATCCAGCATCCACTGGATCATGTCACGGTTGGGAAGATGGGGGTAAGTCACATAGAACGTACCGCCTTTCACCTCGGTCTGGGCCTGTCCTTTGATGTCTATCCCCTGGGCGAACCCGAACTCACAGCCGATAAGCTGGTAACTGTCCTTATACATATCGACCAGCGAAGAAGCGGCAAGATTGCCGATCTTTAAGAATACTGTATATCCAAACATACTGTACTTGATTATTGGTGAATATTCCAGGTTAATTCATTCTGTTCGTCCAGACCCACTTCCAGATTTTTTCCTTTGCACAGCTCTTCATTGATGATAAGCCGCGAAATCGGTCTGCGCAGGTAGTTGCGGATAACCCCGGCAACCTGACGGGCGCCGTATTTGGGAGTGAATCCTTTGTGGGCAAGCATTTTACGGGCATCGTCACTGATGGTGATACCGATACCTTGCTTGTCCAGCAGTTTCCTGACACTGTTGAACTGTATATCGAATATCTTCAACAGGATGTCTTCACGGATAGGAGAGAACGGAACGATTTCCGACAGACGCGCCAGGAACTCCGGACGGAAATACTGCCCCATCACCTCCATGATCTGGGTGGTAGCCGGCACATTGCCCGATTCCAACTGCTTCGTCAGCCATTCGCTGCCCACATTGGAGGTGAACAGCACGATGGAGTTGGAGAAGTCCCCTTCCTTGCCCAGACGGTCATGCAGTTTCCCTTCATCCATGATTTGCAGGAAAATATCATAGACGGACGGATGCGCTTTCTCTATCTCGTCAAAGAGGACCACCGCATAGGGTTGCTGGCGGATTTTATTCACCAGCATACCGCCCTCCTCATAGCCCACGTATCCCGGAGGCGCCCCGTAAAGCAGGGCGGCGGAGTGCTCCTCCTTGAATTCGGACATATCAAAACGGATCATGGACTTTTCATCGTTGAACAGCGCCTCCGCCAGTGCCTTGGCAAGTTCGGTCTTGCCGGTACCGGTAGGCCCCAGCAGGAAGAAGGAACCAATGGGCTGGCCCGGCTTGTTCATACCGCTGCGGGATTCAAGAATGGCATCGCTCAGCGTTTTCAGCGCCTGGTCTTGACCGATAACCCGACGGCGCAAGTAATCTTCCATGTTGAGCAGGCGTTCCTTCTCCTGCGACTGTATCTTGCCGATAGGAATACCCGTCTTGCTGGCAACAACGGCGACAACCTCATAAATTCCTACCTCCTCTATGCTCTTTTCCGCAAATGACAGGATGGCAGCCAGTGCGCTCCGCAGGTAAGCCGCCAGCTCTTCATACTCCTGCAATTCATGGATATCCGCCTCATCGGAAACCACACCCAGAAGGATGGGGCTTAATTTGTTGTGCATCAGGAAAAGCAGCGTTTTCAGCTCTTCCACCTTTTCTTGAGGTGCTTTTTCCTCCTTTTCTATCTCGTCCAGTCGGGCAAGCAAGGCTTCCGTATCCTTCTTTCCTGTTTCATTGACCATCTTGATGGCCGAAAGTGTCATGTCCAGCAGGCCGATGGCGGAGTCGGGCAAACGGCGGTCTTTCACATACCGCTTGGCAAGGCGAACGCACTCCGCCACGGCATCGTCGCTGATTCCCACCCGATGGTACTCCACGTATGACTGCCGGACGGAATGCAGCATCTGTATGGCGGACTTCAAATCCGGCTCATTGACCTGCACCACCTCAAAACGGCGGTTGAACGCATGGTCAGGCTCTATAATCTTACGGTATTCGTCAATGGTGGTGGCGCCGATAACGGTCAGGTCGCCGTGCGACAATTCGGGCTTCAGCACATTGCCGGCGCCGGAATTGCCCTGCCGGCTGTCCAGCAGGATATGAATCTCGTCAATGAACAGGATGGCGTTGTCAATGCCACGCAACTCTTTCACGATATTTTTCAAACGGTCCTCTATCTCCCCCTTGTAGGTGGCGCCTGCTATGAGCGAGGCATTGTCAAGCTCAAACACACGGGCTCCCTCCAGGAACGAAGGCACCTTATGGTTGACTATGTTCCATGCAAGCCCGTACACAAGGGCTGTTTTCCCCACCCCGGCATCACCGACAATCAGCACGTTCGATTTGCTGCGGCTGCCCAGCACCTCCATGACCATGCGGTTCTCCCGGTCACGGTTGATGGTCGGGTAAAGCCTGTCTGCCGCGGTGGCGGTAAGGTCCACGCAATACTTGGCGAGAAAGGAAGTGGAAGAGGAAACGGAGCTTTGAATGAAACTCTCCGGCACGTGGCCGGAAACTCCCGCCGGTTCGTTGCCTGTATATATGGAATGGATATCTTTCTCCAGGATAGGGAAAGACCTGAGCTGGTCACTGGAAAAGGCGATGCCCGGTTTCGTCAGTGCCAGCAACACGCAGATGGGATTGATGTCAAACAGCCCCATCTGTATCCGCGCATCATCAGCGGCACGGAAAACGGCATCAATCTTCTCCGACGGCTTGATTTCGGCGAACCGGGTGGATTTCGGACATTGTTCGATATGGACATCCGCCCATTCCTCCAGATACCCCAAATCCTTACCTATACTTATTATAAAATCTCTTAGCCCTACATCTTTATGAAGTAGAGCCTTCAACAAATGCGAGGGAGTGTAACACTCGTTCGCATTTTCACGAGCCACTGCAAGTGCTATGTTAAGCGCAATTTTTACAGAATCATCAAGATTAATGAAACCAACTCCTGTATCCATAATCAATAAGATTTAAAAATTGCGCAGGAGAACATTGCAAATATAAGGCCAAAAAAATAAGCCCGCCACTTTTCGAGGCAGACTTTTTTATGTTAACGAACATAATTTTTGAAAAAACCAAAAATATCGCAAAAAATTTCCCGAAAACTTTGTAATTTTCAGAAAGCTCCATATATTAGCCCCCGGAAATTGAAAGCCAAAGACGGGGAGGCGCCGAACCGCCGATAGCCGGAAATTCCGTAATCAACATTTTTTATAAACTTTAAAACTTTGAGAATATGGCATTTAAAGCGTCATTTAAGTTTTCAGACTCAAGAGAGTTTGATGTATTGAGATGGGATGTCAAGTTCAATCGTGATGTGGACCCCAAAGGCCGTCCGGCATCTGACATCTATGGTGGTAAAATCTATGTGGAGGTTGAATCTACTCCCGATACCATTGTGTTGGACAAGATGTTCAAACAGTATCAGCCCGTAAACGGAAACATCGTCTTCAAGAAAGCGGATGAGGATGCCAAGATGAAGGAACTGGTATTTGAGAACGGTTACGTGGTGGAATACGAGGAGGCACTGAATGTGGCCAACCCCTATCCGATGACAATCAAGTTCGCCATTTCCGCACAGACAGTGAAGATGGACGAGGCTACATTTGTACAGGATTGGCCGGAAAACAACTAACGGTTGTTTTCTAATCAAAGTTTTTAAGGTGCCGGAATATACCAATTCCGGTTATTTCGGCACCAAAAAACATACCGACCAGTCGGATTGATTAATTAATTTTCATAGCAAAAGATAGTATGGGAGCAAGTTTTCTGAATTTGGTAACTACCAAGGTGACAGTGAAAGGAGAGGAACAGAAGTTCGTTTCACTGCGGCTTCATCAGCGGTTTAACCGGCATCACGCCTTTACTGTAATTGTGAATTACCTCTCGCCCGGCAATACGTTCAAGCAGACACCTGAAAAATTCATCAATTACATCGGGGAGACTGTCAGCATCTCGTTCGCCCACAAGCAGACGGGCGAAAGTTATGACTTCGAAGGGGTTGTCACACAGGTGGAAATGGTCGGAAGCATGGGTGAGGCGGGCGGAGTGGCCATTCACGGAGCAAGCCCCACGATATTGTATGAGAACAACGGAACGCTTGACTCGTGGATGGACCAGACCCTCTCCGCCATCATAAAGGAGGCAACACAGGAATACGGGAAGGTCCCGCTGGCTTCCAATCCCAAATACTCCGCCAAAATCCCTTACATGGCGCAGTACAACGAGAGCGTCTTCGACTTTATGAACCGGCTCTCCGCCCAATACGGCGAGTGGTTCTATTACGACGGGAAAAAAGTCTATTTCGGCAAACCCGACAAGGACAACACGGAAAAAATCATGTACGATGTGGACCTGGAGGAGGTACGTCTGGTGGCAAATCTGGTGCCGGGCAAATCTGCAAGATACGATTATGTAGCGCAGGAGAACAAACAACATAATGCAGACACGCCCGCCAAACCCGATGGCATGAATGACCTCCAGTCCATTGCGCATGACTGTTCCGAAAAGGCGTATGGGGCAAAGACGACTGCCGCCGCCAATCCGCACATCGCCGACAAGGCGGGGCTGGACGGGCAGATGAAGGTCCTCAAAAATGAGTCCGGCGCCAATTTGTTGAACATAAGGGGCATAGGAAAGACATGCCGGATCCGGATAGGCGAAGTCATTGAGGTCTCTTTCCCCGGTGACATGAACCTGCCGCCCCTGGGAAAATTCCGCATCACCGAAATCACGCACGAGGTGCGCCGTGACGGGCATTATGCCAACACGTTTGCCGGGATTCCTGACGGAACGGTAAACATCCCTGTTCCCGACGCAAAACTCCCGCTGGCATTGCCCGAGCTTGCGATGGTGAAGAAAAATGACGACGAAAAGGAACAGGGACGGGTGAAAGTGAGTTTCGACTGGCAGAAAAACGGGAAAACAACCAACTGGGTCAGGGTGCAGAGCCCCAATGCGGGAGTAAGCGACGCCGTATCCAAAAACCGCGGATGGGTGTTTGTTCCCGAAGTCGGTGACCAGGTCATGGTGGGGTACGAACACGGCAATCCGGACCGCCCCTATGTGACCGGAGCCATGTTCCATTCCGCTTCAGGCAAGGGAGGGGACAAGAACAACAAGACCAAGAGCATTATCACGCGCAGCGGAAGCGCCATCGTTTTCGATGATGAGACGGGAAGCATTGTCATCACCGACCAGACGGGAAAACAACTGATCCTGCTGGACGGGAAGGACGCCATTACGATTATGGCGAAAAAGAGCGTAGTCATCACCAACGAGGACAAGTCCGTTATCGTAATGGACGAAAAGTCCATCGGTATGCAGGCGGACACGATTTCCATCGAAGGAAAGAAAAACATTACATTGGTTTCGGGCAACGAAAGTATGGTGTTCAGCAGCGAAAAAAACATCATCAACGGCAGTGCCACCAATATCAAGCTGGAGGCGGCCAAGGAATATGACTTGAATACACAGACCGGAACCATGAAAGGCACGAACCTCACCGTGGAGGGAACGGCAAACATGACCGTAACGGGAGGCATTGTGAAAATTAATTCATAAACGGATTGGATATGGGAGCATCAGCATCTGTAATACAGGAATACTACAAGGCGGTCGATTACTGGGCGGACATAGCCGGAAAGAAAGACTGGAAACTGGCGATATGGATTGTCGGAAGGAACGATGTGGACCTGGTGGACAAGTTCCTGGAGATAGAGCGTTCCCCTGTAGGACAGTTCGATGACATATTTTTCCGTTTCGACACGCCCTACAGAGGCGATGACGACGAATATGCCGCACAGCTCTGGCAGGAGTATGCCGGATGGTTTGATGAACAGGCGGAAGAGAAGGATGACATGCTCAAGGCGTTGCGGCACGACGGGCTGCTCAAGACGGAGTACCGCCCCGACACGTCGGCCGAGCCTACGGCGGCAAACCTGTGGAAGGAGATGTTGCGCTTCAAAGAGTGCATATCCCGTTTGGAGAATGCCTTCTTCTGCATCTATTTTCCTCCGGAACAATCCGGGGAGTTTCCCCAGACGGAATGGTTCGGACAGGTACTGAAAGAGGGTGTCCCGCAGGGCATCCGTCTGACAACCATTGATTTGAAGAAGGACAGAAATGTCGCTCTGGACGAGTCGCCGGAGGTGGTCCACATACGCCCACGCTTTGACATGGCGGCGGCACTGCATAACCGGATGGCGCGGGCGGATGCCGGCAACGACCTGATCGCGCCGGAGAACCGGTTCAAACAACAGGTGACGGCGGTCATGGACTGCACGCGGAAACAGGATTTGAAACCGCTGGAAAAGGAAATCAGGAAGCTCCTGGATATCGCCGGGGAACTGAAGGATGCGAATATTCGGATATCCGCTCTCTTCATCGCTTCCGAAGCCTGCTATGCTATCCGCGAATACAAAAGCAGCATGAAATACAGCGACAAGACCATCCGCGAGGCGGAAAAGGCGATGAAGGATGGCGAGGCGGCGGGATACAGCTACTGGAAGATGGCTGTTTCCATGAAGGCGGCGATCCTGACGGCAGAAAAGAAACGCGAAGAGGCGGTGGCTTTATACGAGGGGATAGCCGGAAAGGCTGTCGAACGGAAGGATCCCTATTATGTCATGGAGGGCTACCGGATGTGCGGCTTCCTGCGGTACGAGGAGGGAAAGCTGGAACAGGCGTTCGAATATTTCCTGCTGGCACTGGCGGGAGGAAGCTATCTTTCCGAAGACATCAGACGGAGCTCCACCTTCACCTACGCGGCACATCTGGCGCTCCATACGGGCAGGCAGGTGCGTGCGCCGATTGACATCGAGGTGCTGGAACACCAGCTTCACGAATGGCTGGGCGAGGACTGGAAGGAACTGGTGGAGAACCCCTCCATGCGGCAGGCGAAAGCCAGAAGAAAAGGGGGTATTTTCAACTGAAAGAGAATTTAATCAACATATAGTTTAAACTTAAATATCGAATTTATGGATCTTGGAAATTACGGAATCGGCGGAAACGAAGTGAAGATTGACGCCTCCGAAGGCATTGCGGAAATTCCACAAAACCGGACATTATTGGTGGAGCAGTTGACTAAAGACGAACCGGTGGCTCCCGAAGTGATCACGGGGCTGACCAATATCGACCAGGTCTTCGCGCATTTCTTACCGGAGATAGATATTGAGTTCACCGATGCGGAAGGTGCTCCTGTGGAGGAAAACTTCCGTTTTCACAATGTGGGGGACTTTTCTGTCAAGAAAATGACGGAGCAAAGTCATTTCCTGTCAGGACTGAATACGGAAAAGCAGTTTGCCGACAGGATGGAGAAGTCGTTGCGCTCCAACAAGGTGCTGCAACGGGTATTGGAGAATCCGGCGACACGCGAGGCATTCGTCAATTCGCTTTCTGCCATGCTGGACGATTTAAAGAAAAACGAGAAGTCTAACCCTGCAAATGAATGACAACAGCTATGAGTGAACAGAACACACACAGGGAGGCAGCCGTACAACAACAGCAGGCTGCGGCACAGCCCAGAAACCTGAACGCGGAGCTACAGGTCCTGGCTAAGTTTGGTGGTTTCAATGTCCTGGAGTCCTCTGTGGACGGCATACAGAACCTGAACCCGGAGCGCAAGGCGCGCCGTAACATTTTCCTTACAGACCCCGAACGGGCGCCTGAACGCAAGGAGCTGGAAAAACGGCTCGAAATGTGGGTGGACATGCTGCAAGGCAACAAGTCCATCAGCGAAATGATTGAACTGTGCCAGAAGAAATCGGCGGCCGTTTCCGATCTGCTTTCCCAGAACCAGCTGAAGGCGGTGGAAGAGGTGAAACAATTGGAGAAGTCATACCGTACGGTCATGCTTTTCTACAAGAATACGGATTCCGACAAGATTAAGAACATTTCCATCGTCAATGCTTCCATGGAGCAGCTCACCGACCTGGACAACTCTTTCTTCATCGACGCCATTGCGGATGAGTTGCGTGCCAACTACGACCGTCTGGACCTGCGCACCAACTATTCCTTGCTGGTCATCCCCGGCTACCTGGGTTCCAACAAGGTGATTGAGAAATGGGCGAAGATAGCGCATGATAACAAGGTGATGATTTATACCGACTTCGCCGACCTTGAAAAGCCGGACGATGTCATCGAGATGTTCTTCGACTCCAACCTGTCGGGAGGCGATGTGTACAAGTCTAACGTATGTATGGCCTGCAACTACCTGGTCGGACGTGGACGTTATGCCGAACTGGGCGAGACGGAGGACTTGCTGATTCCGCCTTCCGCGGCACTGGCGGGCAGCGTGTACAAGACGGTGATGGCACAGGTCACCGCCGGCAAGAAATACGGTTCCATGAGCGAGGTGGACGGAGTGGCTTTCAACCTGAAGAAGAGCGAGATTTCCGAACTGGAGAAGATTGGTCTGATTCCCATGGTGAAGGAATACGGCAAGGTGATGGCGTTCTCCGCCAAGACGTTGTTCAACGGCGACAACCTGGGCTTGCAGACCTATTCGGTGGTACGTGTGTTCGACTGGGTGACCAAGGTATTGATGGACTTCCTCAACCGGCGCGCTTTCGAGAACTGGAACAGCAAGGCGGAGAGGGATTTGCGTGGACAGATCAGCAAGTTCCTGGACAGTATCCAGGGTCCCGGACGCCTGATTGAAAAATTCAAGATCCTCCGCTTCGAGCGTGACCCGAAACAGAAAGACCGCATTTTCCTCGACATTCACTTGACTCCTTACTTCCCGGCAAAGAGTTTTGTCATCAAGTTGGAAGGCACCAAGGGGGATGACGAGAATGACTGGAACAGCGATTATGCACAGGATGCATAAGCAATCCCTTTTCTGAGACAGCCGGAGAACTCCGGTTAACCCCTCCGGCTGTTTCCTTTCTTTACTTTTCTAAACCGTTCTCACTATGTCAGATGTGTTGAAAAATATAGCTGATGCCGTTGACAACAACAGCACCAGACGGGGATTCTCCGACCTTTTCGCCGACTCAAAGGCTGCCCTGGACAAGCTCCAGGCGGGACTGGGCGGACTGCTCCCATCCATGCCGGGCATGCCCGTAGCCAAGTTCGGCGACCTTGCCATAGGGATAGACATGCACCCTACGGTCACACCGCCGTCACCCGTCATGCCCGTGCCGCATGTGGGGAAAGTATATGACCTCATGGCGGACATCATGGCAGGCATCGCCGCCGCCATGCCGCCCGTCACCGAAGGGGTGGCGGGAGTGGCGTGCAGCATTCTCAAGGGGATGGCACCTACGGTGAAGGTGCATAACCAGTGGATTGCGCAGGCGGGCATAGGCATCGTGCACCTGCCCGCATTCGTCCTGCACCCGGCACCGCTGGTCAGCGGCATGTCCGAGTCGGAGATGTGGATGGGCAGCGCAACCGTGCTGGCGGACGGTGCCCCCTGCTCCACACTGACACATCCGGCGCTCTCCTGCAACCTGGTCGGCATCCCGACCATTCCCCGCAAGGGAAAGCCCAAGAAAGTGAGCAAGGCATTGCTGGCACCCACTTCCATGCTCTCCACCATCACTTCCGTAGGCAAGCCGGTACTCGTGGGCGGGCCGCCCACCATCGACATGTTCGCGCTGGCAATGAAGTTCGGACTCAAGGGGCTGGGGAAAATGTGGAAGAAACTGGGCGACAAGTTCCAAGACCTGATTGACAGACTGAGAAAGAAAGGAAGAACCGGCTGGCGGACATTCTCCAGCCCATCAAATGCAAGACATTCGGCGAGCCGGTCGATGCGGCAACAGGCAGGGTGTACCACACCAACGTGGATTTCGAGTTGCCCGGCCCCATCCCCATCGTTTGGGAACGCACCTATTACAGCGACGCTGCCGTGGACGGCCCGTTGGGTTACAACTGGCACCACAGTTACAACCTGGGGGTCCGGCGGCTGGAAGAAGGGGCTTTCCTCTTCCGCCATGCCGATGGACGGGAATCCTTCCTGCCCGTGCTGGAACCGGGGGACTCCTATTTTGACCGCAAGGAACAATTGCTCTGGACGCTTGACGGGCAGGGTTATCTGCTGACCGACATCCGGGGACTGCAATACCGGTTCGACGGACCGGAGAACCGTTTCGGATACCGCATGGTGTCGGACATATCCACCAAAGACGGGTTCCGCATCCGTTTCGAATACGCTTCGGCTGGAAAACTGGCGGGAATCGTATCTTCTCGGGGGGAACGCTTGAAGGTGGAAACCGACGGATTGGGACGGGTATGCTGTGTGTCCATGAGACAGGATGGCGAGGAGACCAGGCTTGTCCGCTATCGTTATGACGACCGGGGCGACATGGTGGAGACCATCGACGCGCTGGATGTCAGCAAGCATTTTGTCTATACCGACGGGCATCTGCTGGTACAGCTGACCAATCAGGGAGGCATGTCCTTCCATTGGGAATACGAGGGCAAAGGTGAGAACGCCCGTTGTGTGCATACATGGGGGGACGGCGGCGTCATGGAGTACTTCATCCGTTACGGCAAAGGCTACACCCATATCCGTAACGGGGAGGGTGCCGAAACTGAATACCATTACGGGGAGGACAAGCTCATCTACAAGATAGTGGATGCCAATGGGGGAATCACCCGCCAGCAGTACAACGGATACCAGGAACTGGAGGTCACGGTCAACCCCGAAGGCTATACCCGCAAGACTTCCTACAACGAGTCCGGCCAACCTGTCCGGATAACGGACGAGAACGGCGAGGATACGTTCCTGAGCTACGACGGAAACCGCAACTTGGTCCTGCTCTGCACGCCGGGAGGGAAACAACTTTCCTGGGATTACGACGGGATGGACCGTGTCGTCAGCCGCACCACGCTCAGCGGGGAAACTGTGAAATACACTTACGAGGGAGGCGTATTGCATACCATTACCGATGGACAGGGACGCGTCTATACCCTCACCTTCAACGACCGCTACGACCTCGAACTGCTGCGGTTCCCCAACGGCCTGTTCCGCAGGTGGGAATACGACGGCAGGGGCAGGCTCGTACTGGCGGTGGATGTCAAAGGCAATGCCACCCGGTACGCCTATGACCGGGCGGACAACCTGATACGGCTGGAGGAACCGGACGGCAACGTGCACCGGTTCGAGTACGACGCCATGGGGAACATGGTACATGCCACGGACAACATCCGCGAGGTGAAGTTCACCTATGGGGCATTGGGAGTATTGAAAAGCCGTGAGCAGGAACGCCATCGAATTACATTCGGCTACAACAGCGAGTTGCAGCTCCGGCGTATCGGAAACGAGGCGGGCGACAACTATTTCTTCGAGCTGGACGGGCTGGGACAAGTCGTTACGGAAATCGGTTTCGACGGGTTGCGACGCGAGTATGAGCGCGACGGTGCAGGACGTGTCACACGGGTAAACCGTCCCGGGGACAAATGGACGGAATACCTGTATGACGGGCTGGACAACATCCTGAAGGAAGAACAGTACGACAGCGAGGTATCTCTTTACACGTATGACAAGGACGGTATGCTTGTCAAGGCGGAAAACAGCGAGAACCTGCTGGAGTTCACCCGTGACAGGAAGACGGGACAGATTATTGAGGAGAAACAGGGAGAATACACCGTCAGCCGTACCTATGACGGCGAAGGCAACTGTACCCGCATCACCAGCAGCCTGGGAGCGGACATCCGTCATACGTACGACCGGGAAGGCAACTTGCAGACCATGCAGGCAGGCGAGAGCTGGCAGGCGTCATGGGTACGTGACAATACTGGGCTGGAGGTGCAGCGAAGTTTCTCCGGCGGTGTGACTGTCAGGACGGAACACGACTGTTTCGGCAGGGAGATACGCAAGTCGGTGCGGTCAGGCGGCATAGAGAAAGGTGCCTACCGCTACCAATGGGGCATCGCCAACCGCCTGCTCTCCAAGGAGAACGAGTTGACGGGTACCGTCACACGGTATGACTACGACCGTTTCGACTTCCTTATCCGGCAGGAGACTATGCAAGGTTCGGAAACGGATGTTATTTACCGTGTGCCGGACTTCGTGGGCAACCTCTTTGAGACACCGGACAAGAAAGACCGCAAATACGGTGCCGGGGGAAAACTTCTGGAAGACCCGGATTGTTTCTACCATTACGATGACGAGGGGAATCTCATTTTCCGTGAGTTCAAGCAGTTGCAGGAAACGGGTGTAAGGTTTGACCGCAAACGCATGGAGAAGGAACAGGGTATCCATTTTCTGGCAACGGGAACAGGATGGCTTTACGAGTGGAGTTCCAACGGGATGCTGAAGAAGGTCATACGCCCCGATGGAAGGCCGGTGGAATTCCGATATGATGCGTTGGGACGCCGCACCGCCAAGCAGTATCTCGGTAAGGTCACACGTTGGGTATGGGATGGCAATGTGCCTATTCATGAATGGGGCTACAAAGTCACCGATATGCAACCGGATGAGAAAGAAAGCGCTCCGTCAAAAGAACCGGTAGAGAATATTACCACTTGGATATTCGAAGCGGATACATTTATACCTACGGCGAAGATACGAGACGGTAAACAATATTCTATTGTGTCTGACTATTTGGGAACGCCTATCCAAATGTACGACGAACAGGGGAACAAAACTTGGGATTGTACATTGGATATTTATGGAAAAGTAACAATCTCTTTTGGCAATTCTGAATTTGATTGTCCGTTTAGATTTCAAGGACAATATGCAGATGAAGAAACCCAATTGTATTATAATCGATTTAGGTTTTATGATCTCAACATAGGTAATTACATTAATCAAGACCCAATTAGATTATTCGGAAATAATCCTACAATTTATGGATATACCAAAGACCCCAATTTGATATTCGATATTTGGGGATTAATTGTTATACCCACATATACTCGTGGTCCAGACCGCATCGGCATGCGCCTTCTGGGCGTGGAGAACCTCGTTCCGGTCGAGTGGCTGTACCTCAAGATGGCGCTGACGGGCCTCGGCAACGCAGATGCGAAGTACGTGATGATCGACGAGGTGCAGG
>ENA-OQDA01000647-OQDA01000647.1-human-gut-metagenome-genome-assembly--contig:-NODE-647-length-13817-cov-3.417093_pt1 | contig 13817 bp, 14 predicted proteins | sample MGYA00242771_ERZ504603 | MGnify/ENA primary metagenome ERZ504603 (study PRJEB26092, sample SAMD00036328) | human gut metagenome | host: Homo sapiens | study: EMG produced TPA metagenomics assembly of...
AAAATCCTGACTCACATATATAATAGGTGTGGTGCTGCTCCGGCGACCTACCTCTTTCAACCATACCAGCATTTCACGGAACAGCACGTCACGGCCTCCCATCGCCGCAATCCGCCTGTCGGACAGCTCCACGTCGAGCATCGGCGGAAGGTCGCCTTTCCGCAAGCGGGACTTCTTCAGGAAATAGTCTGCCTGGCTCATCGCCGGAGCGGGATGGAAAAGAAGTGATAGGCTCCGACCGGAAATCCATACCGGCGTGCGGCACGCACATCCTGCGTATAATAAGGATTGAACACCGTCAGCCCCTCCGTGGATTTAATGTACACGAAAGAGACCGGATAGTCCACCGCTCCCAACGCATTCCGGTCTGCCGTATGCCCCAAACGTGTAATGCGCAGGTTCCTCCAGTCTATACCGTACACCCGCCGCTTGTGCACATGCTGGTATTTGGAAATGTCGATGCCGTATATCCGTTCCGAATGGTACAGCATTTGTTCGCCCCGGAACCGTCCCTTCGCCCACACTCCGCACTTGACCACCTCGTGAGGAGCTACTGAAAAGCCGAAGCCGTCACGCCGCCCGTCCTTCCATTTCCCGACATAGTACCCTCCGTCGTTCGCCGTGAACTCTCCCTCGCCATGCTCTTCCATCCGTCGGTTGAAGAGACCTTCATACGTCCCCTCTTTTGCTCGAAGACGTCCGCGCCGCAAAGAATCCCCGCGCCAATATCCGCTGTACGTGCGCCCCAAGGAGTCGGTATACTCCCCGTATCCTTTCCGGATGCCCGCATGCCAACTGCCACGGTACACCCCGCCGTCGGGATAACGCATCACCCCCTCACCTTCCGGAAAGCCACCGGCCAACTGTCCGTAGAACAGCGTATCCCGACACGTATAAGTACCGTAGACCGGGCATGTTTCCGACACGTCTTTTTCTCCGGTAAAGTCAAAACGGAACCCTGTGCGCCAACCGGAAACCCAGGCTTTCAAATCTTCCCATACACACTCCGGCCAAGACGCATGGGACAAACTCAAGGCATACAACCCGGCAGCCGGATAAAAACGGCCACCGACCCACATACCGTTCAGATTCCTCCAAGGCCCGAACACAGGAGCACCCTCAGCCCCCTGAATTAAAGGAATTTCCGGACAACCGTCTCCCATCCGGATGCTCACCGGCGAAGCTTCAGCTTTTTGCCTACGGGACGTCACACCCGGCCATCCCCAATGTCCCCACCATGTATAATACGGCGAAAGGATATGGAACCAACCATAGGGAAACGGATTCAACCGGAAACGACGGCAACCGTCGGGCAACTTACCGCCTGCCGCCTGCCACACGGACGGACCTCCCGACCTTTGCGACAACCGTCGGCAAGCCACCGACACCTCGTCCGCACCACGGCCTGCCCTCGCATGAATACGCAACGTCCGCTCCTCACGCAAATACGCATCTTCTCCCCCTGCGGCCAGCAACCTGTCCAAAGCTTGCTTGCAACGTGCCAGTTCTCCACACTGCGCCTTCACCCATTCGTTATGAGCCATGACTTCATGAAATCCTTCGTCCACCACCGAATGCGTCCGGCCATAATACTCCATTTCCTCCAACATCCTCCGAAAACCGGCCAAACGCACAGACACCAGTCGCGACTCTTTCTGCAAGGCAGGAAGCAAGGTCTCACGATTCAGCCGTTCCGGTCTCGTCACGGAATCGGCAGCCGTCAGCAAACGGCCGGAATAGGAAATGAAAAAGGCATTGGCCCGAAATTCACGCTGTGCCGTTTCGCGCTCTGTAGAAAGCCCTCCCAAGGTGGAATCGGTACGTAAGACATTAAAATACAAGGTGTCGCCTCCCGGTACTCCCAATTCATACCAAGACACCGTGACAGTCTCTGCCACGCCCTCACGGCATGCCCTCTCCGAAGTCGGCCAAAAAAGCAGGCATCCACACAAAATGATTCCTACCGTCGCCGCCCACACTGTTTTGCATAATTTGCTCACGCTCGGCAGAGACGAGCAAGCTTGCCTCTGCCCTCGCTTAATCGCAAATTTCTTTTTATTCCACTTCATACATTTCCCGCACGAAAAAGCCTCATTGCTTTTCTGTCTAATTAAAAACAAAAATACAAAAAGCATTTAAAAGATGTTGCGGTTTTAAAAGAATATAAGTATTTTCGCAGCGATAAATCATTTATTAATTTAACTAACGCTCTATTGTATCATGAAAATCAACTCTCTGCTTGCAGGTGTAGCGCTCATGGCAACTTCGTACACGGTTTGCGCACAAGACAATACCGTGACCGTACAGACTAAGAAAATCGGAGCCGACATCCAGCCGACCATGTACGGTGTGTTCTTCGAAGACATCAACTTCGGAGCCGACGGCGGTTTGTATGCCGAACTCGTCAAAAACCGTTCTTTTGAATTTGCCCCCGACCATTACATGGGTTGGAAGATGTTTGGCAACGTCACGTTGCAGAACGACGGCCCTTTCGATAAGAATCCGCATTACGTCCGTTTAGGTTACGCTGGACATGGCGATATGTGGACGGGCATACAGAACGAAGGCTTCTTCGGCATCGGTCTGAAGAAAGATGCGGAATACCGTTTCTCCGTATGGGCACGCGTGCCGGACGGCAAGCCGGTGACGCTGATGGTCCAGTTCATCGACCAGAACACGATGGATGACGCACAGCAGTTTGTCAGTCAGGACTTGGTTATCGACTCGAAAGAATGGAAAAAATACACGATGGTCATGAAATCCAACCGTACCATCGCCAAGGCCAACCTGCGCATCTTCCTTTCCAATCCGCAACATCGGTCGGGTACGGGTACCGTAGACTTGGAACATGTATCTCTCTTCCCGGTCGACACTTGGATGGGACATGAGAACGGCATGCGCAAGGATCTGGCACAAGCTTTATACGACATGCGTCCGGGGCGTGTTCCGTTTTCCCCGGCGGCTGTATCGATATGAAGGTTTACCAATCTGGAAACGCGCTACCAGTGGAAGCATACCGTAGGGCCGGTGGAAAATCGACCGCTCAACAAGAACCGTTGGGAGTCGACCTTTACCAACCGTTACTATCCGGACTATTTCCAAAGCTATGGTCTGGGATTCTATGAATACTTCCTGCTGAGCGAGGAAATCGGCGCGGCTCCGCTTCCCGTATTGAATGTAGGTATGGCTTGCCAGTACCAGAATTGGGACAATGAGAAAGCCCACGCGGCCTGCAATGCCGAGGATTTGAAGCCTTACATCGACGATGCCCTCGACCTGATCGAGTTCGCCAACGGTTCGACTGATACGAAATGGGGAAAGTTACGCGCCGATATGGGCCATCCGGAACCGTTCAACATGAAATACTTAGGCATCGGAAACGAGCAGTGGGACAAGTTCTATTTCGACCGCCTGAAATTCTTTGTGGAGGCTGTCCGTAAAGCCCATCCGGAAATCCTTATCATCGGTTCGTCCGGTCCCGACTCGGAAGGTAAAATGTTCGACCTCGGTTGGGAAGACATGAAGAAACAGAAAGTAGACCTTGTGGACGAACATTTCTACCGTCCGGTAGACTGGTTCAAAAACAGCATGAACCGCTATGACGACTACGACCGTAACGGCCCGAAAGTGTTCGCCGGCGAATATGCCTGCCACGACCACGGCAACCGCATGAAATGGAATCACGCAGGCGCTTCTATCTACGAAGCCGCTTTCATGACCACATTGGAACGCAACGCCGACATCGTGCACATGGCTACATACGCTCCGCTTTTCGCCCACGTGGAAGGCTGGCAATGGCGTCCCGACCTGATTTGGTTCGACAACCTCCGCAGCGTGAAGTCCGTAAGCTACTACGTACAGCAGATGTATGCCAAGAACATGGGTACGAATGTCGTACCGGCCACGCTCGCCACTCCCACTCCCAAAGGTGAGGACGGCCTGTTCACCAGTGCCGTGTTCGACAAGAACACCGGTGAATATATCGTGAAGGTCATCAACACGACGGACAAGGCGCAAACCGTGGACATCAAGTTCGACGGCTTGAAGAAGATAGAAGGCAACGCCACAACCGTTACCTTGGATTGCAGTGACTACACCTTAGACAACACATTGGATCATCCGAACGCCATCATTCCGCAGGACGGATGGGCAGCAGTAGAAGGCAACGTCATCAAAACTACCGTTCAAGGCAAGAACTTCTTGATTTTCAAGGTGAAGAAATAAAACCTCGGGCACGAATCTCTATAAACGTATTTTGCGGGTACTCCCTTTACCATGAAGGAAGTACCCGCAAACTTTTTGTCAAAGAACAAGGACGGTATGGGAAATCATATAATCCTTTTATATTAGCACGAATTAACATAAGGTATTTGCATTATTTCTGTTAAAACCTTAAATTTCGACATTTTTCATTGTATAACCTTTTAATTATTTATGATCATGAAAAGATTCGTTACGTTAATCAGTGTTGTTTTTACATTTTCCGGATTGCAGGCACAAATCAAGATGTCTTCCAATGGGAATGTGGGTATCCAATCTTCTGTTGTACCAGAGGCCGCTTTGGTTGTAGGAGGGAATGCAAGTCATAAAGGTACGGGATATAAGACTTATATCCAATCCGATGGGTATGTGTTGAATGTAAGGCGCGAAGGCAACTGGAAGAGTGCTTCGCCCTGGCTTGTGGCCAGCGAAGGCTATAACGAAGTGGACGGCGGTAATTTCTATATCGGGACAAAAGGAATCTCCATACATGGCACCCCTTTGGGAAAAGGAAGATCGTGGGGCGTAAAAGGCGAAGCGGGGAATTCCTCCGACGGTTACAATTATGCCGTACACGGTAATTTGAGAGGCAACCAAAGAGGGGCGGCCATAGTCGGGACATTAGACAATGTAGATATAAACGTACCCGGCCGCTATGTCGGTTATTTTATGGGCGACATCCGTACCACGGGAAATATTTACGGTACAGTACTGACACCCTCGGCTTCCCGTTCCGCCTTGATGGGGCGTTCGGCAGTGATGCCCCTGTCGGCGGAAAGCGATGCAATGAACAGCATGTCTGTGGTTGAAAAACTTTCTCAGTTGACCGCTGTGCAGTATAACCTGTCCGAACCACAGGCGGCACAGGCTTTTCACCCCGAGATGTTACCCCCGAGGCCACCATCTCGGTCTGTGACCGGCTGACGCCGGGCATTCCGGAAGCCATGCGCTATGAAAGCCTGAAGATCACGCCAAAGGCCATGCTTGGACGCGGCGTGTCTGTTATCCGTGGGAAGACATTGATTGTCAATCTTCCGGGCAGCCCCAAGGCTGTCCGGGAAAATTTGGAAGGCGTGCTGCCTTATCTTGAGCATGGACTGGATATTTTGGCAGGAAGAGCCGGAGAATGCGGAAATGGAGGAGAAAAATGAAACTGATTCGTACAGAGGATGCGGTGGGGAGTGTGCTGTGCCATGACATCACTCAGATCATTCCGGGAAAAGTAAAAGATGCAGTGTTCCGGAAAGGGCATATTGTGACGGAAGAGGATATACCTGTGCTCCTGTCTGTGGGAAAAGAAAATCTGTATGTATGGGAGAAGCAGGAGGGAATGCTCCATGAAAATGAGGCGGCGGAAATTTTAAGAGAAGTCTGTCAGGGGGAATGGATGGAACGTTCTGAAGTCAAAGAAGGGAAAATTGAGCTGACAGCCCTTGTAGATGGTGTACTGAAAGTGGACACCAGGAAACTGGATCAGATGAATGGGCTTGGACAGATCGTCATTGCTTCCAGACATGGAAATTTTCCTGTGAAAAAAGGAGATAAGATTGCAGGCATGCGGGTTGTTCCCCTGGTGATCGAGGAGGAAAAAATGGAAAGGATCCGCCAGATCGGCGGAGAGGCTCCTGTTTTTCAGATTCTTCCTTTCCGGAAATGGAAAGCAGGAATTGTAACGACTGGAAATGAGGTTTACCGCGGACGGATTGAAGATAAATTTACACCTGTTGTCAGACAGAAATTAGAGGAATACGGTGTGGAAGTAATGGGAAATACTGTCTGCAGTGATGACGCCGATATGACTGCCAGGGCGGCGCGGGAGTGGATCGAAAAAGGGGCGGATCTGATCGTGTGTACAGGAGGGATGAGCGTGGATCCGGATGACCGGACCCGCTGGCTATTAAAAAGACAGCAGATGAAATTGTAACTTATGGTGCCCCTGTTCTTCCGGGAGCCATGTTTATGCTGGCTTACTGCCGCAGAGAAGGACAGGAGGATATTCCTATTATGGGCCTTCCCGGATGTGTGATGTATGCAAAACGGACGATTTTTGATCTTGTCCTTCCAAGGATTGTGGCAGGCGAAAAACTGTCAGAAGATGATTTTACAAGAATGGGAGAGGGCGGTCTTTGCCTTTCCTGTCCGGTATGCACCTTCCCAAACTGTGGGTTCGGGAAATAAATTTTATTCTGTTTGATCATGTATGAAACAAAGGAGCCGGAATGGATTTTTACAAAGAATTGCAGCTGAATTTGGAAAACGGAATACAGGGAATGGAAACAGCGTTGATTCTGACCGGAAAAATGGCAGGCGAGAAGATGCTGGTGAGAGATGGAGAAAATTTATCTTTCCCGGAGGAAGTGCGTGTTTTCCGGGAACGGGTCAGCTGTTCGCCTAAAATGATCATTTGCGGAGGCGGTCACGTTTCCATGCCTGTTATTGCCATTGGGAAAATGGTGGGGTTCCAGGTTACGGTTCTGGAGGACCGGCCCAAATTTGCAGACTCTGCCAGAAAGGAAGGGGCGGACCGGGTAATCTGCGCCCCTTATGAGAAAGCGCTGGCAGAGGAAAAGCTGGATGAAGATACTTATGTGGTGATCGTGACAAGGGGGCATCGTTATGACTCGGCATGCCTGTATTCTGTTCTTGACCGGAAAGAAGAGTGCGCCTATGTAGGCATGATGGGCAGCAGAAGGAGAACGGCCATTGTCAAGGAACAGATGATTCAGCTGGGAATTTCGCAGGAAAAAGTTGGCAAGGTATGTACGCCCATCGGTCTTGCCATTGGCGCAGAAACTCCCGAAGAGATCGCGGTATCTATTTTGGGGGAGATCATAGAAGTAAAAAATAAGAAGCAGGCAAAAGGAGGCTATCCGGAAGAACTTTTGGATGGCATCCTGGAAACGAGGGAAAGCGGAGAGGAAGCTGTATTGGCTACTATTGTTTCCAGAAAGGGCTCAGCTCCAAGGAGCGTGGGTACGAAAATGCTCATTTTGAAGGATGGCAGGCAGATAGGAACCATTGGCGGAGGATGTGCGGAGAGCGAGATCCTGCAGAAAGGCAGACAGATGTTCTCGGATGAAAAGGACGGAGCCTTTCGCCTTGTTCAGGTAGATATGACAGCGGACCAGGCAGAGGAAGAGGGGATGGTCTGCGGAGGAACCATAGAAGTCGCATTGGAAAAAATATAAAATCTTGAATTAAAAAGGCAGATGGGATACTATAATAAAAGACCCACTGGGGTAGAAAATGCCTAAAAAGGAGCGGATGAAAATGAAAATAGCAGTAACCTACGAAAACGAAGAAGTATTTCAGCATTTTGGACATACGGAACAGTTCAAAGTCTATGAAGTAAACGATGGAAAGGTGACAGAGAGCCATATCGTGGATACAAACGGTCAAGGACATGGCGCTCTGGCAGGATTTCTTCAAATGGAGAAAGTAGATGTTTTGATATGCGGCGGAATCGGCGGCGGAGCAAGGACAGCTCTTGCGGAAGCAGGCATTGAGCTTTTACCGGGAGCTTCCGGCAATGCAGATGAGCAGGTGGAAGCTTATCTTGCAGGAAAGCTGAACTATGATCCGGATACATTGTGTAGCCACCACCATGAAGGAGAAGGTCATGACTGTGGCGAGGCACATGAAGAGTGCGGACATCACTGCGGTGAATAGCAGAAAAGCAGTGAATATCATCAAAGAAATGCAAAGAGAAGAAAAACAGATCGTGGAAAAGTGGGAAAAGGGCAGATTATGCCCTTTCCTGGCTGATTGATGTGGGATCTGCCTTGAGGAGGCAGAAAGGATCAGTGTAGCAGGCGCGGGAGGAAAGACCTCTCTTATAAAATCTCTTGTGGAGGAATATAGATCCCGGAATCTTCCGGCAGCGGTGACGACAACTACTCACATGTATGCAGAGGAGAAGCCTTATTTTTTACTGGAACCTTCAGAAGAAAAGATGGCACAGATTTTGGATCGGGAAGGGAAAATTTTTCTGGGTAAGAAGGCGGAGGCAGGGAAAATGCAGATGCCGGATGAAGTTTGGATGGAAAAAATTGCTGCAGCTTAACTGCCCGGTTTTGATAGAGGCGGATGGAGCGCGGCGTATGCCGATCAAGGTGCCGGGAGAACATGAGCCGGTCTTTCGGAAAGAAACCGGACGTATTTTGTATGTGTATGGTATGGATGCAATCGGAAGACCCTTGAAGAGGCTTGTTTTCGGGCGGAAGAGGCAGCACAGATTTGGGAAAAAAGATGGGGGAACCGGTTCTTCCACGGGATATTGCCAGACTTGCCATGAACCAGAGAGGCGGGGCAAAAGGAGTGAATAAGGCGGTGAAATACGCCCTTATTTTTAAATAAAACAGATTTGCCAGGAAAAAAGGAAGCGGCCCGGGAGATCTGCGAGATTCTTCAGGAATGCGGATACGAGAATCCTATTTTGTGTCTGGGGAATCTGGACTGTCGGTGTACACAGGAGTTATCATCTGCGGGAAGAGGAGAGCATAGAAAGAGATGAAAATATTAATAAGAGGAGGCGGTGATCTGGCGACAGGAATTGCTGCCCGGCTTTATCACAGCGGACATAATATTCTTATGACAGAAAGAGAAGCCCCTTTAACTGTAAGAAGAACGGTGGCTTTTTCCAGAGCGGTGTACGAAGGAAGCGCCAAAGTAGAGGATATGGAAGCGCGCCTGGTCCATTCTCTGGATGAGGCATATGCAGTGATGGGGGATGGAAATATTGCGCTGATCGTAGATGAGGCAGCAGAAATCCGAAAGGAATTTTGTCCCGATGTGGTAGTAGATGCTATCCTGGCAAAGAAGAATTTAGGGACGAAAATAACGGACGCACCGCTGGTGGTCGGCGTCGGCCCGGGATTTTATGCGGGACAGGACTGCCACTGTGTGGTGGAAACGAAACGGGGACATACCCTTGGACAGGTAATTTATGATGGAGCGGCGCTTCCCAATACCGGTGTGCCGGGTGAAGTGGGAGGCTACACGACGGAAAGGCTTTTGAAAGCTTCCGGTGACGGAGTGATGGAGCCTCTGATCTCCATTGGCGATATGGTGGAAAAAGGGCAGATTGCAGCCTATACAGGAGGGGAGCCGGTGTATGCCGCAATGTCCGGAATGGTGCGGGGAATGCTGCAGAAAGGCGTTTCAGTGGTAAAAGGAATGAAGATCGGGGATATTGACGCACGGTGTGAAAAGGAACATTGCTGGACGATTTCAGACAAGGCAAGAGCCATCGGAGGCGGCGTTCTGGAAGCGGTGCAGTGTTATGAGACGGCAAAAGGCAGATTTGCCATAGTTATGCTTGCGGCGGGTACAGGAAGCAGGTATGGAAAAGATAAGCTTTCGGAAGTGCTGGCAGGAAAGCCTCTTTATCAGTATTCTATGGATAGACTGGAGGCGTTTTGCGGAAGAGAGCGTTTTGTCGTGACGGGAAACGCTGTGATCCTTGAAGAAGCAAAAAAGCGGGGCATCAGCGGAATCGTAAATCGGGAGCCTCACCTTGGTATTTCCCATTCTCTGCAGCTTGGATTACAGGCTGTTTTAAGAGAGAAACCAGAGGTAGAGGGTGTTTTGTTTGGAGTGTGTGATCAGCCGGGACTTAAGGTCTCCACGATTCAGAAAATCTGGAATACGGCGGCAGTACGACCGGGAAAGATCATCTGCGCCGGTAAAGACGGACAGCCGGGAAATCCGGTGCTGTGGCCAAAGAAATATTTCGGGGAATTGCTGGAATTAAAAGGCGACACAGGAGGCCGGGCTGTCATGAGAAAATACCCGGAGCAGGTCTATGTTGTAGAGGCGGATGAGCGGGAGCTGAAAGACATTGACCGGAAAGAGGATATGGGAAGCTTCTGATGCAAATTTTTTTGCGGAAAGCGAATTGTTTTTAAAAATAATTTGATGTATACTGTATTTGAGAGTTTGAGAAAAGATAAATATTTACAAAAAGATTAATATTTGCAAAAAGCAGGGAGGAAAGAGAATGAAAAGGAAAATCGTAAGGTCTTTTGCTGGTATCAGCCATGACGGCAGTTCTGGCAGCAGGATGCGGAAGCAGTGAGGAGAATACAGATGCATCTGACAGCAGTCAGTCAGAAACTGAGGCTGATACTCAGGAAGAAGGTCAGGAAGAAAGCGGAGAAGATGAAAAGACGAAAATACTCGTTGCGGCAGCAGCCAGCCTGGAATATGCATATGAGGACGAACTGATTCCTATGTTTGAGGAACAAAATCCGGATATTACAGTGAGCGGAACCTACGACAGCTCCGGAAAACTGCAGACTCAGATTGAAGAAGGAATGGAAGCGGATGTCTTTATGTCGGCGGCTACAAAACAGATGGACGCCCTGACGGAAGAAGGATGATCGAAGAAGATTCTGTGACAGATCTACTGGAAAATAAAATTGTACTGATCACATCTGCTGATTCACAGTTGGAATTATCTTCTTTTGAAGATATTACAAAGGCGGATACCATTGCCATCGGAGACCCTGCCAGTGTACCGGTTGGACAGTATTCAGAGGAAGCTCTGACAAATCTGGGACTGTGGGATCAGGTACTGGCAAAAGCCAGCCTTGGAACGAATGTGACGGAAGTACTGAACTGGGTTGCAGAGGGAAGCGCTCAGGCCGGCATTGTATATGCAACAGATGCAGCTACTACAGATAAAGTAAAAGTTGTGGCAGAAGCTCCGGAGGACAGTCTGGCAGAACCGGATATTTATCCGGTAGGAATTGTTTCCGCGTCTGAAAATAAAGAGGCGGCAGAGAAGTTTGTAGAATTTCTGAAAAGCGATGAAGCAATCCAGATATTTGAAGATTACGGATTTATAAAGAGGTAGGATATGGACTGGTCACCGATTCTGATATCGGCAAAAACGGCGTCTCTTGCCATTGTGATCACGTTTTTTGCCGGGATTTTGGCAGCGTTTCTCGTGGTGAGGATCCGTCATGAAAAATGGAAAATGATATGGGACGGAATTTTGACCCTGCCCCTGGTCCTGCCGCCGACGGTAGCCGGTTTTTTCCTGCTTTATCTCTTCGGAGTGAAACGGCCTATTGGCCGTTTCTTTCTGGAGTTTTTTCGGGGTGAAAATCGCCTTTTCGTGGGGAGCGACAGTCCTGGCGGCGGTAGTGATTTCTTTTCCTTTGATGTATCGTTCCGCCAGAGGGGCTTTTGAGCAGGTCAATGGAGATTTGATCGATGCCGGGCGGACGCTTGGAATGTCTGAGTGGAAGATTTTCTGGAAAATCCTCTTTCCTAATGCACTGTCCGGAATTTTATCAGGAGGGATCCTGGCGTTTGCAAGAGGGCTGGGAGAATTTGGCGCCACGGCAATGATCGCGGGAAATATTGCGGGAAAGACAAGAACCCTGCCTCTGGCTGTGTATTCTGATGTGGCAGCCGGAAACATGGAGGGAGCGTATCAGTATGTAATTGTGCTGGTGGTGATCTCCTTTCTGGTTGTGACAGGGATGAACTATGTGACATACATTTTCCAGAAATTTAACCGGAGGTAACGGCTGAAAATGAAACAGCTGGAAATTAATTTTCAAAAACAACTGAAACATTACATGCTGGACATGAAAGTTTCCATGAATGGCGGATGTCTCGGGATCCTGGGGGCGTCCGGCTGCGGGAAAAGTATGACTTTGAAGGCGGTAGCCGGGATCGTACGTCCGGATCGTGGAAGAATTGCCACGGAAAAAACAGTGTTTTACGACAGTGAGAAAAAGATCGACCTATCTCCACAGAAACGGAAGGTAGGCTATCTGTTTCAAAATTATGCATTATTTCCCAATATGACAGTAGAAGAAAATATTATGGCCGGCATACAGGGGAAAAAGGCGGAAAAAAAGCAGAAAGCCGCCGGGTTGATGGAACAGTTCCAGCTTAGCGGATTGGAGAAACAATATCCGACCCGGCTTTCAGGAGGACAGCAGCAGAGGACGGCTTTGGCAAGAATACTGGCCAGCGAACCGGATATTCTGCTTTTGGATGAGCCGTTTTCCGCTATGGACAGCTATTTAAAAGAAGAACTTCAGCTGGAAATGCAAAGGCGGATTCGGAATTTTGCAGGATGCACCATTTTAGTGAGCCATGACAGAGATGAAATTTATCGGCTGTGTACGGATACGATGATCATGGAAAAAGGGAAAAATGTGATCACTGACAATACAAAAGCACTGTTTGAAAATCCCAGGAAAGTAGCGGCTGCCAGATTGACCGGATGCAAAAATATCTCACAGATAGAAAAAAGAGGACAGTTTCAGGTCTATGCAAAAGACTGGGGGATTTCTCTTTGGACGGCAGAACCTGTTTCGGAAAAAACAGCGTATATCGGAGTGCGGGCCCATGATATCCTGCCGGCAGCAGGCAAGTCGAGGGAAGGCGGAGCAGAAGGGGAAAACCAAGTCAACCGTTTTCCTGTACTGCCGGTGGAGCAGTCCGAGACGCCCTTTGAACAGACGATTATTTTTAAGGCGGATCAACAGGCGGAGAAAGGATTGTGGATGAAAAGTGAGCGGGGCGGCTGCCGGATTCCGGAGGCTGTGACAATTGCTCCGGAGAGACTTCTTCTCCTGGAAGAAAATTAAAAAGGTGAAAAGAATGGATAAAAAAGAAGAAAGCCGGAAATTCAGGCCTGTGGTTAAATTGCAGGTCTGCACAGATGAACCTGTGTTTGGACCGGGACTGATAAAACTTTTAGAACACCTGGAAGAAAGCGGTTCTATGAAAGAAGCCTGTCAGAAAATGGAAATGTCTTACAGCAAAGGATGGAAAATCATAAACCGAGCAGAAAGAGAGCTTGGGACCCCGCTGCTGATCCGCCATCAGGGAGCAGAGCGGGGGAAATGCGAGATAACCGCAGAAGGAAAAATGCTGATGGAGAAATATCGGGCGATGGAGGCGGAAGTGAAAATGTGCGCCCGTGCTTCGTTTGAACGGTGGTTTGGTGAATTGGTGACGTAACACTTTTCATATAAACTACGTGTCAGCTTATGTATAACCCTGTGTAAAACTGCAAACTACGGTGTGTAAAATTGAAATTCCACATAAAACAGAGGGTGTCCCAAAAGTCACGAAGTGACTGAAAGGACACCCGACTATAAAAAAGGAGAACGGCGTGGTAACCGTTCTCCTTTTTCCCTTATTATGTGATATAATAAGGTATGCTCACATTTAAAGATTATACTATGGATCAGTTACAATTACCACTGTCTTTTGAAGATTTTATACCGGAAAATCATCTGGTGCGGGTCGTAAATACAATCGTGGACAGTCTGGACCTGTCTCCACTCTACGACAGATACAAACAGGGTGGCTGCCCTGCTTATCACCCACGGATGATGCTGAAGGTTATGATTTATTCTTATTCTCAGAAAACATACTCTTCCCGCATGATCGCAAAAGCTCTTCGCGAAAATATCAACTTCATGTGGATCGCTGGAGGAAACAAACCGGATTTCCGTACGATTAACCGTTTACGTCATGACAAATGAAAGACATCATAGAAGATATTTTTTGCAAAGTTGTCAAGC
>ENA-OQDA01000649-OQDA01000649.1-human-gut-metagenome-genome-assembly--contig:-NODE-649-length-13800-cov-3.758429_pt1 | contig 13800 bp, 16 predicted proteins | sample MGYA00242771_ERZ504603 | MGnify/ENA primary metagenome ERZ504603 (study PRJEB26092, sample SAMD00036328) | human gut metagenome | host: Homo sapiens | study: EMG produced TPA metagenomics assembly of...
CCATCCATGACGCGGGTGGAAAGGCGGTTCTGGCCCATCCCTGCCAGCTCGGCTGCTCCCACGGGCGCCTGGAGGAAATCCTCCGTGCACTGAAGGACGCGGGGCTGGATGGGATTGAGTGCTTTTACCCCCGGCATTCCCCCGAACAGACCGCCGCCTATCTGCGTCTTGCAGACAAATACGGCCTCCATATCACGGGGGGCAGCGATTTCCACGGGGAGGCCGTCCGACCAGATACCTTCCTTACCCCCATTCCCCTCAACCTCGACTGGCTGGGAACCTCCCAAAATGCCCAGCTAGTACTCAATTGATTTACGTACGGTGTCACAAATGGCGTTTGGCATGGTATGATGGATTTCTCGATTAGATAAGGGTAGATCAGAACAGGTATGTATCCGGGGCTTTCTTCATCTGAAATAGCATGACAGAGCAGTATGTCGGCTTCGGTTATCAGGCGACAGAACTGGAACTGCACTTCCGAACCGCCAGCCCGAAAGGGCGGCGTACGGAAGTGCAGTTCTCTTTTTTACACCAAGCGCAGAGGCTGCGGCCTATGTGTTTTCTCCTGTCAGAGAAAAATATCTATCTTCCTATATAGTTCAGCCCGGCAGGTAAACAGATGCCCTAATTCACCCCGACCAATCACCCTGCTCTACTGCGCTTTCGCCGCACCGAAATAGTTCCCGCAGCTTGGTCTACCTTATCCGCCTGTTCTATCTCTCCCAACGTCTTTCGCAACAGAAACCCTACCGGAAGTAATAGCAGATTCAAAAAGATGGCATATCCGAGAGACAGGCATGCTACATTTAGGGCAATCCCTAATTCCTCCAGATTACCGCCACCCAGGCTGTGCATCATTTTAATCAGACTAAGCAGTGAGCCAGCACCTCCGGCCAGTAAAGATCCTATAGCCACCTGCCGATAGGCCAGATAACTCTCCAGCGCACGGGCGGCGGAAGGTTTTTTCTCTTGAAACATAGCCCGGATTGCCCAACCAAAAGCGCGGAAAGAGTTGTTCCCCAGAAGAACCAGTACGCACGCGATTAGCAGAAACGCCAGCGTTGTATAATCCAGAAGCGACAGCAAGTTTGCAACATCCAGTCTGATTCCGGACGGTGTAACTGAACAGACTGCCCCACCTCCGACCAACAGAGCGCATCCAAAGAGATAAACCAGATATCGCACCTATACCACGCCCTTTCTCTGTCTACAGTAGTATTTCAGTTTCCCTCTGCTCTTAATGGTTTCATGTATCATATCGACATATTTTTGCAAAAATTAAGGCTCTAACCTGGCTACATCTCCTCACTGCTGACAGTGTACTGGCTAAGGTGAGGTACAGGAACGCGCCGTACTCAAAAATGCGGCTAAAATAAACGAATATGAAAAATGTCCGGTGGGTCTCCCATCGGACATTTTTGGCCGTGTCTACTGCGGATACCCGTACCCCGGTCAGGATATCTCCATCATCTTCCCATTTTCCAGCACAATAGGCGGCAGCTCCGTCTCGTCTCCATATAGGTCCGGACGGGCCAGAAGATAGTGCTCCAATGCGTTCCGGCTCTCAAATTTGGTCGCCTGGAAGGGACCAGCCGGGCCATACTTCTCCACAAACAGCAGTCCGTCCTCCGTCTCCATCAATACGCCGGTATGTCCTACAAAGCGGACCCCGTCAAGTGGGGAATGCAGATATACCTCGATCAGGGACATTCCCTTGGCGCTGTCCACCTGTATGCCACGCTCCGACCACGCTTCCTCAATGCGGGCAAGGTGTTCCTCCTGGGTCGCCGCCCCCTCCAGAGGTACGGCATTGAACAGAGTAATGAAATCGGCCCGTGCTTCTGAACTGAGCTGGTATTCCTTCTGCGTGTCAATGGCCTCAATGTCAAACATTAGATAGGTATCACTCTCATCCGCAGTCCCACAGGTCTGGAGCTGATCCCGCATCAACAGGAACGCGGTCAGGCGGCAATTGGCCTCCATAAAAAATGTGCCGTCTGGCAGTTCCTTAATGTCAAACAAAAGTGAGCTGTAGTCAACAAAGTCACCCTCCATGGCGGTAAAGCCCTCCGTGAGGGTGGGCGTGGTCACCCGGGCGTTAAAGTCGTCTGCCCAGGCCAGCAGGGTATCGGTCTGCTCCTGAGATACGCCGTGGGCCTGAAGCGCATCCACGACCTCCCTCCTGGAGCTGTCATCCGTCAAATTGGAATAGAGGGCCTGTGTTTTTTCCGGCACATGGGAACCGTCAGGCGCGGAGGGTAAGCTCCCAGCAGGTGTACTACAGCTAGCCAGAGAAATTACCAAGAGTGCTGCCACAATTGTAGCGAATCGTTTTTTCTTCATATCAATCTGAGTTCCTTTCATAATTGCCTGTGAATTTGAGATGTATCTAACAGAGCATATATGTTCCGGAGCAAATCTGTCAGCTATCGTCCAGCACAGATTTGCGGCGTCTCCACATTATAGACGCAAATCCAGCTAAAAAGTTTTCAGCAGCTGCTTTGTTTCTAATATTCGCGCTCTATCGCGCCCACAAGGAATGTGGTATAATATTTAATAACTTTCTCAAAAATGTGGAGGGAAATGTGACCTGGCGGCCAGGCCATGCGTGTATAGAACAGGAGGTAAGAACATTGCGTCATGGAGAAACGGTTGATTTAACGGCGCTATACGAAACATATTCCGATCTGCTGTTCCGGACAGCACTGACCTATGTGAGCCATTCAGAAGACGCTCAGGATGTCGTCCACGATGTGTTTGCGGTCTATCTGGCGAAGCGGCCTACGTTCCAGGATACGTCCCACCAACGGGCATGGATGCTGCGCGTTACAATCAATAAATGCCGGGATCTCCAGCGCCGCAACGCGGTACGCAGGTATACCCCTTTAGAAGATGCGGAACACATCGCCTCGCCGGAGGATTCAGAAACATCCGAACTTCTGGCCGCCGTTCGGAGCCTGCCGGACAAGCTGCATGAGGTGGTGGTGCTCCACTATCTGGAAGGGTTTTCAGTGGAAGAAACCGCACGCTGCCTGCGCATCTCGGTTTCCGCAGTCAAAATGCGTCTGACCCGCGGCCGGCAGGCAATCAAAGCACTCCTTGGAACGGAGGAATGAATATGTTTGATCAAAAAGATGTAGAGGCATACCGCAGGATCAAAGCGCCGGAGGAGCTCCGGGAGCAGGTCATGCGCCTGGAACAAAAGCCGGAGCCGACACGCACCAGAACGAAATGGATTTCGTTTGGATCTCTGGCCGCTGCCGCCTGCGCAGCCGTCCTGTTTATTGCCGCTCTCCCTCCCTTTGCTGTGCGTGGGGAAACCGCCCTCTTGTATCAGGGCGTACCCATTGGGGCGGAACCGGTCTCCATTCCGGCGGACCATCCTCAAATGACATCCGGACTTCGGGAAGTCTCCGGCGGAATTCCTCTGGCGCTGGAAATCGGCGAAACGACCCGGGTATCTGTTTCCGGCGGTGAATTCAGCCTGTTTGATCCGGAGGGCGAACTCCTCGGAGACGGCACCGAAGCAGAGATCTCCGAAGACGTCCTGCTCTACTGGGACCTCTCCGGCACAGAGGACACCATGTTTTCCCTGACCTTGAAAACCAATGGCAAACAGCTTACCTATGTACTCTCCATGCGTGACGATGGAGGGTATGACCTTCAGCAAAATCAGTCACCCAAATAAATGCAGAACAGGAGACCATGTATTATGAAAAAGATGATCACTTTTATTCTCGGTGCGGCAATGGCGATCTCCCTGGTGGGATGCAGCGGCAACAATGGCAGCAGCAATCACGGCGGAAGCGGAGACGGCTCCACCTCTTCCTACTCCAGTGCGGTGGAGGTTCTGGAGACGGTCTATGGGGTGTATTCAGAGGATCAAAAGTTCCCCATCGGCGGCGGCGATTCGGAGCACATGACCACAGATGCCCCAGGCGCCTTTGACGTATCCAAGACCGAGGAGCTGACCTCCACCTTGAGCCTTCCGGAGAGCGAGACCACCCACATTGATGACGCGGCATCTATGATCCACATGATGAATGCCAACACCTTTACCGGCGCGGCCTATCACCTGACCGGCGATGTGAGTGCCGACGAGTTCGCCGACGCCCTCAAGGAGGGAATCCTGGCGAAGCAGTGGATCTGCGGTATGCCGGATACCTTAGTCGTAATCAACGTGGACGGCCAGTATGTCATTGCCGCGTATGGCGCGGATGATTTGGTGGAAACCTTCAAGGATAACGCGCTCTCCGCCCTGGACGGAGCCGAGGCAATCATTGACACCCCGGTGGTAGAGGGCTGAGAACCGCCAGTTCAATATAACATTATATAGCGTTGCGGGGCGGCCTCTTCGCCAGGGAGCCGCCCCGTACGTTGCTGTTAAGGAAGGTTTTCTATGCTTTTTTCCAGCATCCCATTTCTATACTACTTTCTCCCGCTGGTTCTGGCCGTATACTTTCTCACTCCGGCCCGCTTCCGAAATGCAGTGCTCCTGCTGGCCAGCCTGATCTTCTATGCCTGGGGCGAGCCTAAATACGTCCTTCTTATGCTGGCCTCCATCCTGTCCGGCTATGGCTTCGGCCTCTTGCAGGAGCGGTACCGGGGCCAAAAAGGGGCCAAACTGGTCTGCGGGCTCTCCGTGGCGGTCAGCCTGTCCTTCCTCCTGTACTTCAAATACGCAGACTTCTTCCTGGAAAACTTCAACGCGGCCACCGGACTGGGGGTTCCCCTGCTGCGCATCGCCCTGCCCATTGGCATCAGCTTCTACACCTTCCAGATCATCAGCTATACGGTGGATGTATACCGGGGTGAGCCAGCTCAGAAAAATCTGATCCACCTGGCAGCCTATGTGGCTATGTTTTCCCCCAACTCATTGCAGGGCCTATCGTCCGCTATTCCGACATTGCACAGCAGTTGGAACACCGTTCCCACTCCACCGCTCTGGCTGCCGAGGGGGTACGGCGCTTTCTCATTGGATTGGGGAAAAAGATCCTGATCGCCAACCAACTGGGAGAGCTGTGCAGCGTGTTCCGGGCGTCCGATGAGAAGTCCGTGCTCTTTTACTGGCTCTACGCCGTCGCATTCGCCCTGCACATTTATTTCGACTTCTCCGGATACAGCGATATGGCCATCGGCCTAGGCAAAGTATTTGGCTTCCACTTCCTTGAAAACTTTAACTATCCCTATATTTCCGCCAGCATCACAGAGTTCTGGCGCCGCTGGCACATGTCGCTGGGTACCTGGTTCCGGGATTATGTGTATATCCCGCTGGGCGGCAACCGCGTCGGAAGGGCCCGCCAACTGCTGAATATTCTGGTGGTGTGGATGCTGACCGGCTTCTGGCACGGGGCAGCCTGGAACTTCGTTGTCTGGGGACTGATGTTCGCCGTTCTTCTGATCATGGAGAAGCTGTGGCTGCTGAAACCTCTCTCGAAATGCCGCCCCCTCGCCCATCTCTATGTAGTATTCTTCGTCGTGATCAGCTTTGTGATCTTCAACGCGGAGAATATGGGGCAGGCCCTCTCCGACATTGGCGGTCTGTTCGGTGCCGGCGGTATCCCGCTGGTTTCTGCAGAGGCGGTCTACTGTCTGCGCAGCTTCGCACTGGTGCTGATTCTGGCCGTTTTTGGAGCCACCCCCCTCCTCCGGAATGGGCTTGTCCGCCTCTCCCAGTACCCCACCGCCGGTAAGGTCCTCAACGCACTGGAACCCTTTACACTGTTTATACTGCTGCTGGTCATGACCGGCTATCTGGTGGACGGCTCCTTTAACCCATTCCTATACTTCCGGTTTTGATAGGAGGATACCATGGATAGCAAAAAGAAAAACCTGACGGTCTGTATCCTGTTTGGGCTGCTTCTGGCCGTGGCCTTTCTGGCCTGTTTGTTTCTCCCCAAGGAAGCCACTTCGGACAGTGAGCGGAGGAAACTGGCCGCCATGCCGGCGTTCACCTTGGATACCGTACTGAGCGGGCGGTTCATGTCCGGCTTTGAAACCTACACCCAGGATCATTTTCCCTTCCGGGACCAGTTCCGTACACTGAAAGCCCTGTCCGCCACCGGCCTGTTCCACCGGCAGGACAACAATGGGATCTATGTTTCCGACGGCTTCGCCGCCGCGGTGGAATACCCCCTGAACGAGTCCTCCCTGGACCGGGCGGCAGGCCGCTTCCAGTACCTCTATGACAAATACCTGAACGGCAGCAATCGGGTGTTCCTCTCCGTAATCCCGGACAAGAACTGCTTTCTGGCCCGGGAGAGCGGGCACCTCTCCATGGATTATGCGCAATTGGAGTCCCTGATGGCACAGAAGGTTGGCTTTGCCGACTATATCTCCATCTCAGACCTGTTGGAGCGGGACGACTATTACAGGACCGACACCCATTGGCGGCAGGAGCGGATCACCGATGTGGCGGAGCGGCTGGCCCAGGCCATGGGGGTCACCTTGACTCAAAATTACGAAGAGTCTGTGTTGGAGCGGGACTTCTACGGCGTTTACTGCGGACAATCGGCCCTCCCCTTGGCCCCCGAGTCCATCCACTATCTCATCAACGATGCCATCCGGGACTGCACGGTGTATGATTACCAGAACAACCGAACCGGAACGGTGTACGACATGGAGCGTGCCATGGGAAAGGACCCCTATGAAATCTTCCTCTCCGGTTCTCTGTCTCTGATTACCATGGAAAATCCTTACGCCCAAAGCGGCCGGGAGTTGGTGTTGTTCCGCGACTCTTTTGGCTCCAGCATTGCGCCTTTGCTGCTCAGCGGATACTCCAGGATCACTCTGGTGGATATTCGCTACATCCAGCCGGACTACCTCGGGCAGTTCATTGATTTTGAAAACTGCGATGTACTGTTTCTCTACAGCTCCCTGGTTCTGAACAACAGCGACACGCTGAAATAACCGATCCGGCTGTGGATGCTTTGGGTTATCCACAGCCGGATCTTTTTGTTCAAAGGCCAATCTGCCAATCCATGCTGTCATTGGAACAGCATCCCCATTCCCACCCTCGCAGACGCAGTCAATACCCGGTCATTACAATCATCCGTTACAATACATCTGTACGCAGTCGGGGCATAACAATTCTTGAGGACTCGAACCTCGCACGTGCCCTTCCGTGTATCCATGATGCGACTTACGCTGTCGCCGCGCGGCATTCGCCCTGCTTCTGCTACCAGGCACTTTGGCCTATTCCACTAAGTCGGTCTTCCAGTTGCTCTCTTGCAGCCGGTTATCCAGCCGGCGCAGTTCTTTGGACATCCGGTCGATCTCCTTTTGCCAGTCCGCCACAGAGAACGCAGACCGGATCTTGATCTCCGTATTTCTGGCGCGGTAGGATATCTGACTTCCCGCGTACACAACATCCCGGTATACATGGAGTTTGAGGGACAGGGCATCCTTTTGGGCAATCAGTTCTGTCAGAGTCTGCCCCTCAACCACAGTCTGGCAGTTGGTCCGATTGATTCTCGCAATCAAATAGGACAGGCGAGAAATGGAAGCATCCAGCTCCTGTTTTAGATTCTCCGGGCATTCCACCGGTTGCTCGCCCTCCTGCACCAGCGCATTGCTGCTCAAACGGTTTTTGAGCTGTTCAATATTCCGGTTCAGATCTGCGCGTTCCTGTAAAGCCTCTGCAAGTTTCATAACTTCACCCTTCCCGATCCATCGGCTGCTCTATAGCCCTGGCTTTCTTAGGAGATGTAGATACCGCCTGTTTCAAAGGCATCTTACAGCGTCTGCATCTCTCCTTATCCGATTGAATACTGAAACATACATACAGAGCGTGAATCCCATAAACGCTATGTATAAAAGCAATTATAAATTATAGTATAGCATACTTTATCAGAAATGGAACCATCGTCTGCCCGAAAATATTCTTTTTGCAGCAACGGTTTTAGCGATAAAAATATTGTGTGGGTACCAAACCGGCCAGCAAGGAACTGTGGACCGCTGTTCTTCGCCTCCGCTCCGTTGGGGACAGATAGTAACCCCACACACCTTGAATTTCATCAAATTGTATGATATTATTTGCAACAATGTTATCGCGGAACGGCCAGTGCTCAACTTTCTTTTCCCTTTCCTGCCCGCATTTTTTCTATTTTCAGCAGCCGCAATTTTTCACATCATCCACGGCGATATGATACTCCCTATCTTGTCCCCGGCATGCGCCGGACTAGAGCAATGGGTGCCCCGAGCAGGCGGGAATCCCTGGGGCGTCAATATGAAAGCAGGTCAGATAAATGAAACGGTTTGTGAAGAATGTCGCTCTGGTGCTCCTTGTGTGGCTTTTATTCATCATTCTCTGTCTAGTCATTCCACCGGCGTTTCACAAAAGGGCCACTCCCGAAGATTGGCTGAACGATATCCGCTATGAACATACCGCACCAGAGCGGGTGCGGAGCATCGACGACAACTCTGATGCCCTGCTGTGGCGGCTCCGGCTTATTGAGGAAGCAAAGGAGCGGATTATACTCACCACGTTTGATTTTTGGGATGAGGAAAGCGGCCAGGATGTGATTGGCGCACTTTGGGCGGCAGCCGAGCGCGGTGTCAGGGTTCAGGTGCTTCTGGACGGCATCAATGGCGGACATTTCCTTCCCATGAGTAGGAACCTTTGCCAGTTGTCAAGCCATGAGAACGTGGAGATCCGGCTCTACAACCCGATCAACCTTCTAACCCCGTGGAAAATCAACTATCGGATGCACGATAAGTATCTGATCGCTGATGACTTTGCCTATATCCTGGGTGGTAGAAATACAGATAACCGCTTCCTGGGCAATTACCAAGAACACTACAATGTGGACCGGGATATTTTAGTATATGAAACCGAGCCTGGGGCAGGCCAGTCCTATCAACAGCTGATGAATTATTTTGAGGCGGTGTGGGCGCTTCCATGCTGTAAGGTTTTTAAAGATTCAAGGTGTGAAAGCGATCTGGCTGGCTGTTATGAGCAGACCGCCCAACGTTACCCGGAAGTCTTTACAGACAGTTTGACTACAGCAGAATGGGAGTCCGCCACACTGGCGGCATATAGCGTGGAGCTATGGTCCAATCCAATCGAGCCGGAAAATAAGACACCAATCCTGTGGGCCCGCATGGTAGACGCTATGGCGCAGGACAGTAACGTTCTGGTTCAGACGCCCTACATTATATGCAGTAAGGATATGTACGAGGACCTTCGGACTGTCTGTGCTGCGGGTACCAGAACAGATATTCTGATCAATGCCGTAGAAAGTGGGACAAATCCTTTTGGCTGCACCGACTACTTAAATCAGAAAACGCATCTCCGCAGCACCGGCACCCATATCTATGAATATCTGGGCGAGCAGGCACAGCATACTAAGGCCGTGCTCATAGGCGAAGATCTGACGCTCGCAGGTTCCTGCAACTTTGATATGAGGAGTGTTTATCTGGACACCGAGCTAATGCTTGCGATCAAAAGCCCGGGGCTAAATGCTCAGATCCGTGCTCAACTCGATGTACTGAAGGAAAGCAGCCGACACATGAGTCCTGATGGCTCTATAGAAGATGGCCCAAGTTATGTTCCTAGAAAGCTAAGTTGGGGAAAAGAGGCCATGTATGCTGTCCTGCGGGTAATTACTTTGCCATTCCGGCATTTGCTATAATTTATTTCCAAATAGGCTGGACTTTTTGCGCTTCTGTGTGTGGTATTCCGTCTATCTATTTTCCGAGTGAATGCCTGAGTCACACCGTTGGGCCCAGATCCAGAGGTAACGTGAGCGGCTCCGCCGCCACTGACACGGTCTGGATTCGAACCAATAGGCCGTGTCTATCATACTTTCGTCCACATCGAGGTGTGGCAGAACTGCTCTTTGCAGGGCGGCTGTTCCCACCTGTCTCAAAACTGGGGTATCGGCTACGAAAATATGGCTATTTTGGTTACTATAACGTCAACGAGAATGGTTCCCGTAAAGTTCTGTGCACTGCTGATGGTATGAATGAGGATAAAGCGAGTAGCGCCAGCTTCTTTCAGCGGCCCGGTGACCATGGCCTGGAAAGTGGGCAGCTTATGGTTGAAGAAAAGTGTTTGGGAATTCTGGAGCCTGTACGAGAAGTGTCTCCGGAGGCAATACCAGCACTGCACTGTTTGTATTCACTGTTACCCTGGATTCCAAAGTAAAGCTGGCAGCAAAATTCTTAGAGGTCCGGCACTGTTTTATGTTTCTATCCCGTACCAAATAAAGCACTTTTAGCAAAAAGAATTTTATTATGTAGTTTGTTTGCCGGGAAAGAAACTGGATAAAAGAGAAAATGTCGATTGTCTTGAAGATGGGGCGTATTTTCAACCAGCCTGCCCGGATTTCTCCACAAGGGAGAGATAAGTAGCAGACCGGGAGCGCCGATCTTCCTCACTCTCCGGCTCCAGATAAAGGGTCTGAAATTCCTCAAAGGAAACATTAAATTCAATGTCCACCTCATAGCCTCGCTTGACCCGGACCGCTTTCACAAACTGCGCCGCAATCATTTTCTTTGCCTCGAAGGAGCAATTATCATACAACCCCGCCCAATCCATTAACTGGGCGTACTCCTGCCGCACCTGTTCAGCGCCGGAAAGGACCTCGCGCAGTTCGGCTTCCGCTGTCCGTATTTGACCTTCCAATTCTGCCATTTGTACGGTAGTCTCCTCGATCAGATTGTTTAGAAGGTCTACATTCAAGCGGCTGGTCCCCCGGACCACCTTCAGCGTTTCTTCTTTCAAGTCCTGGTAGTCCCGCTGTTTCTGCTGGTATTGCTCCCTCAAAAGTTTTGCCTTGGCCTTCACCTGCTCCGCCTCCCGGTCCCGCTGTTTTTCAATCAGCGCCTGGGGCGGGGCTTTTTGAATCCGTTGAAGCTGGATGTGGATGATTTGATCCACCAGATTATCCAGTTTGGAGACGCCGTAGGTGGTCTGCCCGTCGCATTTCTCCGCGGCCATAGCTTTGTTATAACACTTGTAGCAGGAATAGGTTTTTTTCACTACCGTTCCGTCCTTCTTCTTATAGTTCCGTCCGGCGGTAGCCAGTGTGAGCCGTGCGCCACAATGCCCACAGTAGACATTCCCCACCAGAAGGGACTGCCCTCTGGTCGTAAGAGGGACCTCGCTTTGAGGGACTACCCGCTCACGCACAATCTCCTGAGCCCTGGCGAACACTTCCTCGTCAATGATTTTGAGTTCGGGCAGTACGCTCGACTGGCTTTCTCCCTTTTGGATGATTCCAATACAGATAGGGTTTTTAATGACCCGGTTGATGATACCCATTGTGATTGTCTTGCCGTCTTTCGTGCGGAGGCCCTGATCCATTAAATAGCGGTGCAGTCTCAGCGCCCCGTACCCTTCATAGACGTATTTTTGGAAGATGATTTTCATGACCTCCGCCTCTCCGGGCTCAATGGCAAGATCGCGGACCTCGTGATTTTTCTTGTTGATTCGGCCCCGCTTCACCGCCTGATAGCCAAACGGTACGCGCCCGCCGGTATAATACCCCTCCTGGGTCAACTGTTCCAGCCGGGTTTTTACCCGCAGGGAGGTCTTGATGCTCTCCCCGGAGGCTTGCCAGTAACGGATATAGTTCAGGAGTTTATCCACATGGGTGTCAAAACGCTGCTGACCTTCCATGGCGCTCCAGACTTCAATGCCCTGCTTGACAAACCACTCCACTGACAAAAGGCGTTTCATCGTCCCGGCGGCCCAGGCGGTCAAACATGAAAACCAGCAGAATATCAAACTCGCCTTTCAAGGCCATTTTTGGATTTCCTGTATTGCGTCTCTGTCCTTGGCGGAGACTTTGAAGCCGGAAACTCCTTTTTCGGAAAATTCTTTCACGATCTCCCAGCCGGATTGCCCACGGCAAAACTCCCGGCAATACTGCTTCTGCATGGGAATGTCGTCCTTTTCCACCTGGCCTACCGTGGATACACGGTAAAGGCACACCACACGCTTTTTGACAGCCTGTCCGATCAACTCAGAAATCTGCTTTATGCCTTGCATGATTTTTTCAGCCATATATACCTCTCGCTTCCTGAGAATGGTGTATATATGGCGGCCGGAATATTTTGTTTTCAAGGTGCCATTTACACCATTATTATCTCATATTTAAGCAAAATATGCAAAAAATCAGATTTTTCGAGTAGTTCCGCTGACTAAAAGAGTTTCTTTAATCACCTTGACAGCAGACGGGTTTTTCTGTCTGCTGTACCGCACCGTAACTTTGCAACCGTCGATAAAAAGTACCTCTACCTCCGTCCAGGGCTGCGCTTCTTTGGGAAGCTGAATTTTCTTTTCCATAGTGCAATCCTCCATAGTTTCGCATAATATGACAAAAACCGCCCCCTCATGCAGGTGCGGCTCTTGGTATCGTGATAATGAGTTGGAACGGGTTTCAGGAACACACTGGACGGCGCTGGCACGCCTTACACGGGAATTTCACCCCCTGCGGGTCTCGCAGGTTGCCCTCTTTGCCTGCGACGGCTCACGGCCTTTTTGGACCGCTTCAACGCTCGGACTGAGACTGGACAATCGTATCTCCCCGATATGCGGATCATCGCCCCCAGGCCCGCCACGGCCTGTTTGTGCGCGGATGGCTGCTCTCCCTATACCTCCCTTCTCAAAGTGGGGTCATGGCCTGCTCATTCCCGCACGGCTTTCCTCTCGGACGCATATCGGACGTACCCAGTGGACCTATTCAATTATCGAACTGTCGCCAGCCCGCACAGGCCCGCCGGAAAGGCGGCGGGCCTGTGCCGATTGGCGTCGGTGTCGAAAGTCCCCTCATTTTGATGTGCATTTTAGGAAGATCATCATTTTCCAACAAGCTGCTTTCTTTGCTCATTGTGCTTGTTTTTTGATAAAAAGTGGAGCGAATTCTGTCAAAATACAGTCCATTCCTGTCGATAATGGCCGACTGCAATCAGCATAGACCGCATTGGGTCAACTTCCATCGACATAGAAAGAGGGGAGGCCAATGCCTCCCCTCTTTTCAGCCACCCATTTCTCGCAAATAGCTGGCAAGCATGTCGAGAAATTCGCTGTTTGTAGGCGGGGTTCTCAAGTCCGTTCCCGCGATATGCGCTAAAAAGCTGTGATCTGTCCGGCTCCAACAGAAATGAATCAGAGTTCTGAGATTACGCTCAACCGATGCCGCCGAAACTCCGAACTTCTTTCCGGTTTCTCTATAGAGCCGCTTTGTAATCAACTGGAGCTGTTCGGGATTCTCCTGGATGCGCTCAATCATGTAGACGGTGCAGCGGAAGCCGGCCAGCTTCCCGGTGGCCCCCAGGCTGCGCAGCAGGCGCTCCGCAGTCAAAGGCATTTTGAAGGTGTCGGCCTCCCGGTCGGGCACAAAGTAGAAGATTGGCATTTGATACCGTCCTTTCTAGGTGAAAGCGAGGGCATCTAAACAGATAGATTCCATAGCTTATAACCAATCCTCCACAATATCAGCCAGACTTGTTGGCGTAACAGTCCCTTTGGAAAGCAGGTCGATCAGGTGAAGGATTTTCCGACCGCTCGTTGTGAGACCGGGAGCGATAGCGGCTACTCCACTCCGCCTCTCAACAATTTTAACACCGTAGATCTCCAGTTCTTCCGCAAGTGGACTTACCAGCAGATAATACTCCAAGATCAGCGGCCCGCCGTCTTTGCACAAAGATAGCACTTTGCGACTAGTTTTTCTCGCACAAAAGCACCCCCTACTTGATTTGTCTCTATTATACCGGGAAAAGGTGCATCAGTGTGGGATACTCAAGTACAATCACCGACGTGAAATGGTCGTCCGTGGACGAGCGGTGTCGAAA
>ENA-OQDA01000650-OQDA01000650.1-human-gut-metagenome-genome-assembly--contig:-NODE-650-length-13795-cov-3.861282_pt1 | contig 13795 bp, 13 predicted proteins | sample MGYA00242771_ERZ504603 | MGnify/ENA primary metagenome ERZ504603 (study PRJEB26092, sample SAMD00036328) | human gut metagenome | host: Homo sapiens | study: EMG produced TPA metagenomics assembly of...
AACATATTTAAATAATTTGTTTTATTTAGATAGGCCCTTGCCGCTCTTACGATTTACGGGGGAAAATCACGGGAAAGCAAGGCGGATTTTACGGGAAGCGGACCGGGCGAATTCCTGAACATCCAGGTGCTTTCCCGCCCAACAAGCTAAGGATCCCCCGGGATTTCCATTGCGATCCCGGGGGTACATAAGGGGAGGAGAGTGGAACGAGCTATGAGGCAGAATTCAGCCTGTAATACGTGACCTTCCCCGGGCCTTCTTTGGAGACCATCCCTTTTATGATGAGATCTTTAAGAAGATCTCGGGTGTTGTCTTCGCCAAAGCCGCACACTTGTTGTAGCGTGTCGCGCTTTGCATTTCCCCCTCTAAGGATCTCCATGAGGACATGTTCGTCCGGTGAAAGCTCGATAACGGTTGAAGGGATAGCTTGGGCTTCGGTATCCCGCTCAAGGGAGTGCTCGATTTCTTTCCTGCCAGCGCCGGTTGCTGCCAAAAAGTTCCAGTGTGGCGAAGTCAGGGGAAGGTGGAGCCAGAAAGTTTTCCGTTCCAGAACAGGAGCTGCCTTGCATGCTCCATAATAGATACCTACGATCAAACCGTCTTGGGTTGCGATTTTCTGGACATCAGGAGTTCCCAAGGAGTGGGCGAGGATTTCGGAACGCCCCCTTAACGACATGACTGTTCTCGCGCGGATTGTGAAAATTTGACTTCCGCGTGCTTTGTCAGTCTGTGAAGCTGCATCGAATTCGGATTTATGGTGGACGAGTACGACACAAACGCCTTCCGCCTGAAGCTGTTCAACCCAAGTGAGTACATCCTGTGCGAATTTGCCCTGATGGACCGCATCTCCCATCAGTGCTGTGAGGTTGTCAAGAATCAGAAAGCGGCACTCATGTTTAAAACATGCTTGTGTAATCTTTCACGAAAAGAATGGTCCATGAGCGTAAAATTGGCGCAAAATTGCGGTAGCCTAGGTGCAAACTTGGAGAGGCTGAAGAAACGGTTCCCCTCGAGGTCCTTGAGGCCGTGTTGTTCCAGGTTTGTGAGATATTCGTCATACGGGGTCTCGCCATCGACAAAAACGATGCCCGAGTCGGCGGCTTTCCCTAGAAATGTCGGCCATGAGATGTCACCCCTTAGGATAGCCCGACAGGCAGAAAGGGCAAGCTGGGTTTTTCCGGCACCCTTGGCCCCGAGCAGCAAGGTGTAACTGCTAGGCTTGAACACGTGGTAGAGCGAGACCTCCTCAAGGCGGGTTGCGACTTGGGGCCTCATGAAATCCGGTACGGGTGGGAGCTTAACGACCTGGCGAGACGGACTCCCCATTTCATCCCCCCTTGTTGGGGATTCAACGATGTCAAGCCGCTGGCCTTTTTTGATGAACGCCCGAAGATCAATGGCACTCTCCGAAAGACGACGCAAGAATGCAGAAGACCTTTCGATGGAGCTGATCTCCACTGCATTATGGAGTAATTCCGCCTCCTCTGGATTTTCCAACACCACGGAATCGAGAGCCTGCGTTGGCCTCGCATGGAGGAGAAGCTGCTAGGCGATGCGGAAGGGGCTCTGGGAGTACCGCGCGAAATATTTTTGATAACACTTCACCATCGCGAAACTTTCCGCAGTAGGAACGGGCACAAAAATGACGGGATGTCCCCAGAAATAACCCCATGGGCCGCTCACGATAAAGCCTTGCGTTGGTCTCTGACATCCTTTCAAGGCTTCGTCCAGTGCCAGAGCAGTGCGAATATCAGCGCAAAAAACGACTGTCGCGCCAGACTGACGATTCAACTCGTGCTGGTTTATGAAGAAGGATGACACGTCGAGCTTGCCGATAGACCACTTGTGATCTGTATTTTCAGATGCCGGTAAGCAGAGGAGCCGATTTTTCAATCGATAGACACTAAAAGCATGCCTCACCGGACCGCTATAGGTCGGATTTCTGATCAGTCCATCGCTTATGGCTTGAACAGCCTCGTGTGGAATTGGTATTTCTTTCCACATAGTTCCAGTTGAGGGCTATCGCCAAATTTTCATTAGCTAGGGCAGCCCTGCTTTTTTTCGCGATAGAGGAAAGAGCCGCGAGAAGTTAAGGCCCACAAGTGGGGCAACCGTTGCAACAGCGTCGATGAACGAAATGCCGTAGAACGTTTCGGCCAGCGCAATCAAACCGGAATCAATGGGCTGTCCGTTTATGAAGAACTCGAACCCGTTGTCCGTGCGTTCAAATCTGACAGCACGATCGCCTCTTATCGCATAGGTGAGCTTGACCAAACGAGAGTTGGACTTGTCCCATACTTGCTTGGTGGCTTCAAGGTCTACCATGCCTGCGAACAAGGACATCAGAAGACCGTTGTCTGGTCTCACTGCATCAAGGGTGAGGGCTGGTCCGAGGCCTTCCGCAAAAGACGTGGAAAACTCCCGGAAGAATCCCTTGTGAGATGAGGAATGCGGGAGAAGGATATTTCCGTTGAAATGGCGTATTGGGATTGGATAAGATTCTGCAGGGTCGAAGTATTCTTGAAGATAATTTAAGGTGTTACACTATGAAATTTGTTTTCCTAAATAGGCGGAGGTGAATTTCCCCATGACAAAGCTTCTATACCCGCCCACCTCTAAAAGAGGCGGACGGGGTGAAAATTGGACATGCCAAAAGACCAAATCTCGAAAAACAGGAAATAGTTCGCCAGTTAATTCTTGATTAACAATGAGTTACAAACGTCAAGGAAGGGATCGCGAACAATCAGTATTTTCCGCGTACTGATGCGCTCGAAGCATTCAGGGGGGAATTGGGCTCGGTTATTCTGGATGGTCCGCCAGCGGAGGATTCCATTGGGTCAACTTGTCAAGCTGGGAGCCGGAAAGAACACGGGGAGACTTCCCCTGAGAAAATCGAAGTAGGCCATGATTGTACCTCAAAAAAAGTGAAGTTCATATGTTTTCTTAAATATTTTGAGTTTTATATATTTTTTAGGTATGGGAAGCCGCTTTGCGCCCCGTGCGCAGAAAGGAACGTCACCCCGTTGATGCCTTTTGAATAAAAATGGGGGAAAAAGGCATCGATCAAATTTCCAAAAATCATGCATTTTTTTGCCAAAGTGAAAACTGAAAAACAGGGGCTCGTTTTGGAATTATCATCCACGGGGAAGTGTCAACCCTTCTCCTAGGATTTTTCCGCATTTCGTAGTGAATCTGGCGATAAATGAGCGTAACACTGTGTCATTGCAATACTTTTATCTCCCATTAATTCGGCGACGGTATGGAGTGGGACTCCCTTCTGGACGAGCCAGCTGGCGAAAGTATGCCGCAGGGTGTGGAAGAACACACGCTGGCGTGGATCAGTTATCTCGTCGTTGAAACCCAGTTGTGATACGCACTTCATAAAGATGCGAGAGACCTGCGCTCGCTTTTTCCCGTCTGCTGTGGGGAAGAGCAGATGATGGTTATCCTGAACAGTGTAACGCTGTTTCAACATCGCCTCGATTGGAGCATTTATGAAGGCAAAGCGGTTCTGGCCGTTTTGGGGATCGCGAATCAGGATTTGGCCATTGTCGAAGTCGACGTCGCCCTAGGTTAGCCCATGAATTTCGCCAGCACGAAGGCCTATATAAAGCGCTAGGATACACTCATCATGCAGATCGTGCGAAACCTTTGCTGTCAGCTCCAGTAGAGCTGTGGCCTCTTCGGGAGACAGAAAGCGGAGTCTTCGATTGTCGACTTTGGGTTTTCGGACCTTTCGAACTGGATTTTCTCCGGTTACGAGATCCATGGAAAAACGCTGCATTCCAGAGCAGTGAAATGACCGCGACGGCGTACTGGGCCGTGCGGGGCGCAAGCCCGGCTTGGAGAATGGAGTTTGCGACTTTATCGACGTGAAGTTTTCCTGAGGTCTCTGAGGGGAATTATTCCCAAATCCAGAGTCGAATCTTGTTCCTGAAAAGGTTTTTCCTTTACTTTCCGCAGATTTTTTGCGAATGGAGAGCATCCGGGTAGTAGTGACTGTCCCAGAATGCGCCAATAGTCATCAGTTCAGTCTGCCTTTTCAGGGTCTCGTTGGTCCAGCCAAGGCTTTTCCATACGCTTGCCATTTATTGGGATACGTAGTGAAATAAGCGTCTGGCCTGATGCCGCGTTTGTGCGTTGTGCGGTAGCAGACCCTGATACCTTCTTCGATAGTTTTCTCTTTTTGTGACAGAGTGAATTTTTTAGAAGTTGGTCCCGAGCTTGTCCCAACTTCATGCGTGATGGGGCGGGGATTAGGAGGGAAACCGGGTAGGTTCATAAGGTGAGCAGTAAAACACAAAAACACGATATCTAGGTAAAATAACTATCTATATATAGCTGTGATAAAAAAGTCGCCTTTGGGAAGTGATTGTTAATCACTGGCAGAACGCCAGCGGACGGCATGTCTACCTGCCGGAAGCAATGAAGCTCTACCGCATCCGCAGTGTAGACGACTACGACACCGAGCTTCTGCCCGCCGGGCACCACTACGTCCGCTGCGCACTGGACGAAGTGCTGCTGTTCATCCGCCCGGGCCATGCGGTGCCGGTGGCAAGACCCGCCAGCTGCACCGCCCAGCTGGACGACACCGCCCTGACCCTGTGGGCCTGCCCGGACGAAAATGGCAGCGCCCGCTGCCGGATGTACACCGATGACGGCGAGACGAGCGATTTTGCCGCACCAGAGCACTGGAAGGTGCTTGAATCCAACTGAAAAGCCGTTTTCCTGTGGCATTGCCGGAAAAAACTGTCTTTTTTCGGCGGTGCCACTGTATTTTCTTGCGCCGCGCGTTATAATATGCCTTCGGTTCCCTTTATTTACGAAAAATTTATATTTCAGATGCTGTCCTCCTAAGCAGTGTGCAATGCTTCGGAAAACGGCTTCTCCGCGTAAACGATAAAAAGGAGGTACTCTTCTCATGGCTCAGACAAGCCGCTCCGCTGACCTGACCAGCGGCCCGATGCTCCAAAAGATCATCCTGTTCTCCATCCCGCTGGCAGCTTCCAGCATTCTGCAGCTGCTGTTCAACGCTGCGGACGTAGTGGTCGTGGGCCGCTTTGCGGGCAGCACCGCACTGGCGGCCGTCGGCTCCAACGGCTCCCTCATCAACCTGCTGGTGAACCTGTTCGTAGGGCTTTCGCTGGGCGCAAACGTGGTGGCGGCCCGCTGCTTTGGTGCAAAGGATGACCACGGCGTACAGGACACGGTGCAGACCTCGGTGACGCTGGGCCTTGTCAGCGGCGTGCTGCTGGCTGTGGTGGGGTTCTTTGCAGCCCGGGGGCTGCTGGAGCTGATGAGCTGCCCGGAGGATGTGATCGACCTCTCTGCGCTGTACCTTAAAATTTATTTCATCGGGATGCCTATGACCATGCTGTACAACTTCAGCAGTGCGCTGCTGCGCGCCGTGGGCGACACCAAGCGCCCGCTGTACTGTCTGGCAGCAGCCGGTCTCATCAACGTGGTGCTGAACCTTGTGTTCGTCATTGGCTTTTCCATGAGCGTGGCAGGCGTGGCGCTGGCTACCATCATCAGTCAGACCGTTTCCGCCTGCATGGTGACGCGGATGCTGATGAAGGAGGAGGGCGCGCTGCATCTGGATCTGCATCATCTGGGCTTCCACATGGGTGCCTTGAAGCAGATTTTGCTTATCGGCCTGCCTGCCGGTCTGCAGAGCACCGTGTTCAGCCTGTCCAACGTGGTCATCCAGTCGGCCATCAACTCCTTTGGTTCCACGGTGGTGGCAGGCAGTTCGGCCTCCGCCAATCTGGAGGGCTTCGTCTATACCGCCATGAACGCCTTTTCGCAGGCTGCCGTCACCTTTACCAGCCAGAACATGGGCGCGCGCAAGTACCAGAACCTGAACCGTGTTGTCCTCAACTGCCTGCTGTGCGCCATCGTGACCGGCGTGGTGCTGGGCGGCGGTGCGGTGCTGGCAGGCACCCAGCTGCTGCACTTCTACTCCTCGGATGCGGCGGTGATCGCCGCCGGATACGAGCGCCTGCGGGTGATCTGCGGCACCTACCTGCTGTGCGGCATCATGGATACGCTGGCCAGCAGCCTGCGCGGCCTTGGCTACAGCGTGCTGCCCATGGTGGTGAGCCTTGTGGGCAGCTGCCTGCTGCGGCTGGTGTGGATCGCCACCATCTTCCAGCTGAACCGCACACCGTTCATGCTGTACATCAGCTACCCCATCAGCTGGGTGCTGACGGCTGCCGTGCATCTGGCCTGCCTGCTGGTGGTGCGGCACAAGATGAAAAACAGGCTTAAACTTTCTATCGACTGAAGAACAGGGCTGCATCCATTTGGGAACGCAGCCCTGTTTTTTTACAAGTCTTTTTTCAGCAGGTAGCGGTCGTGGCCGCCATACATTTCCCGCCGGGAGACGATGGCAAAACCGGACGCAAGGGCGTTGTGCAGGCTGTACTGGTTCTGCGGGCTGACGGTAGCACCGATATGGGTGATTTTTTTCGGGAAAAGCGGCAGCGCTGCTTCCAGCATGAGCCGCTGCAGGCCGTTGCCGCGAAAGTCTGCGTGGACGATGGCGCTGTCCGCATTGGCCCAGTGCTCCCACTCGGTGCGCGGCACATCCATGAAGGCCGCATAGTTGTGTGCGCTGCGCCCGCAGAAGCGCACGATGAGATACCCGCCAAGGCGGCTGCCCTGCCATGCGCCGATGCACAGGTCCTTGCGGACATAGGCCGTGATGTTTTCCAGCGTGTCCGGCACGAACTGCTCGGGTCCGGCATGGCGGCGCGCACCTCGTTCTGCAAGGCGTACACCGCCGGGGCCTGCTCCGGCGTGCAGCGGCGCAGCTGCATGGACACCGGCGGCTGCACCGGCTGGCCGCAGATCTTGTGCAGAAAAACTTCCATCTTGCGTTTCCCTCCAAAATAAAATCATACTTTTTCGCTGTTTCCAGTATAAATGCCGCTTTTATAAATGTCAATTTATGTTATAATAAAGTATAAAGGGGTCTGCGGCGTATGGCGTGGTCACAAAGGTGCCGTGCGGCGCAGGCTCCAAGTCCCGGCGGGGAGCATCCCCTGCCCGTGAACGGAGGAACCGAACCATGAAGGAATCTGCACTTACCTCTTCCAACCGATTGGGCGGTGCTGTGATCAGCGACCGCATCGTTGCCAGTCTGCTGGAAGAGCTGCGCACCGGGCGCTATGCCCGGGCCGACCGTCTGCCCGCCGAGGTAGATCTTGCCGCTGAGCTGGGCGTGAGCCGCACCGTCATCCGCGATGCATTGAGCGAGATGGAGCGCGCAGGCTATGTGGAACGCGTGCGCGGCATTGGCACGGTGGTGAACCGCGCTGTGCTGAGCCTGCGCAGCCGGCTGGACCAGAAGCTGGAATACTACCCGCTGATCCGCAGCTTTGGCAGCTACCCCCACGCCGATGGCATTCAGGTATTTCCCATCCGTGCCGGTGAAGAGCTGGCCCGCGATCTGGAAATTGAGCCGGGCGACGACGTGATCTGCATTAAAAAGCGCATTCTGGCCGATACCACCCCGGTGATCTACTCCATCGACTACCTGCCCAGAGCACTGTTCGGTGCCAGAGACTACACCCGCATCGACCTGACCGGCGGCGTGTTCGATATTCTGGAACGGGAGTGCCACCAGCAGATCTCCTCCAACGTCGCCCACCTGAAGGCAAGCTGCGGCGACGATGCCATCCGCTCCGCCATGCGCCTTGCTCCGGGCGAGGCCATGCTGCTGCTGGACGAAGTGTGTTTCAATCGTTTGTGCCGCCCGGTGATGCGTTCGCTGAGCTACTACACAAACTTCTTTGATTTTTCCATTTTACGCAAGCTGCTCTAAACCAAAAAACTGACGGAGGTATGCACCCATGCGACATCTGATCGACCCGTTGGATTTTACCCAGCAGGAAATTTCCACGCTGCTTGATCTGGCCGACCGCATCCATGACGACCCGGCCGCGTATCAGGAGGTGGCCCGGCATAAAAAGCTGGCTACCCTGTTCTACGAGCCTTCCACCCGCACCCGCCTCTCCTTTGAGGCAGCCATGCTGAACCTTGGCGGCCATGTGCTGGGCTTTCCCAGTGAGAACGTGTCCAGCGCAAGCAAGGGCGAAAGCGTTGCCGACACCATCCGCGTGGTGTCCTGCTATGCGGACATCGTGGCCATGCGCCACCCCAAAGAGGGCGCACCGCTGCGCGCTTCCCGCTACTCCCGCATCCCGGTGATCAACGCGGGCGACGGCGGCCACCAGCACCCCACCCAGACCCTGACGGACCTCATGACCATCCGCCGCCGCATGGGACGGCTGGATGACCTGACCATCGGCCTGTGCGGCGACCTGAAATTCGGCCGCACCGTGCACTCCCTCATCAAGACCATGGCCCGCTGCAAGAACATCCGGTTCGTGCTTATCAGCCCGGAAGAGCTGCGCGTGCCGGACTACATCGTAAAGGACGTGCTGGAGGCCAACGGCATCCCCTACCAGGAGACCCGCAGTCTGGAGGAATCCATGTCGGAGCTGGACATCCTGTACATGACCCGCGTGCAGAAGGAGCGCTTCTTCAACGAGGAGGACTACATCCGCCTGAAGAATAGCTACATCCTCACCAAGGAAAAGATGGGCCTTGCAAAGCCGGATATGGCTGTGCTGCATCCCCTGCCCCGCGTCAACGAGATTGCACTGGACGTGGACGACGATCCCGGCGCCGCCTACTTTGAGCAGGTGCAGAACGGCGTGTATGTGCGTATGGCACTGATCATGACCCTGCTGGGCCTTTGCGACCCCAAGGCACCTAAGGAGGAGAACTGATATGCTGAACATCGATGAAATTCAGAACGGAATCGTGATCGACCACATCAAGGCAGGCACCGCCATTGGCCTGATGGACCTGCTGGGCATTGCGGGCAACCGCACCGCCAGCGTGGCGCTGATCCAGAATGCACGCAGCAGCAAGAGCGCCAGCGGCCGCAAGGACATCATCAAGGTGGAGGGCGATGCTTCCTGGCTGAACCTGGATGTGCTGGCCTACCTTGACCCGGGCATCAGCGTGACCATCATTGAAAACGGCAAGGCCGTGCGCAAGGAAAAGCCGATGCCCCCCAAGCGCCTTGTGAACATTGTAAAATGCCGCAACCCCCGCTGCATCTCCTCCATTGAGGAAGAGTGCGACCAGATCTTTGAGCTGAGCTCCAACGGCAAATACCGCTGCATCTACTGCGAGCAGGAGCTGCAGGTAAAGCCGGAATAACGACACAGAAAAAGAGCTGCTGTATCAGGCAATTTTGCCGTACAGCAGCTCATTTTTTTGCAATAAAAAAATCTGACGGAACTCTCACCGACGCAAATGCCCTGTGCGGCAGATGCTCCATTCCCACAAGCAGCACCTGCCGGACAGAAATGCGACGTACTGAGTGACTTTATCAGCAGCAAACCCCAAAGTTCGCCGTTGAAAGCCCCGCCAGATGAGCTGCGCAGCGCATGAGAACTGCACAGCGAAGAGCAAAGGGAAAACAGAGCAGCTTAACACGCACCGCTGCCCGGATCACTGCACAGGGGGCAAAGCTTCACCAGGTCTTCCTTTGGCCGCAAATCCGCCCTGCCCCGGCAGGAGGTCACCTTTACTGGCCTTAGTATAGCATTGTTGCGTGCCTGTTGCACAGAACATGTCATAAATTGTCGGTGCTCATGTCATGAACTGCGCACGGGATGGCGCAGGTAAACCGGAACCACCGGTCGCGGCAGCTCACGGTGTACTCGGCACCGTACTTGCGCAGCACGTCCTGCACGTTGGCAAGGCCCATGCCGTGGCCGCTCTCCTTTTTGGTGGTGCCGGGCAGCTTGCCCTCCTCCAGCAGCAGGTCTTCCTGCACGCGGTTGCGCACCGAGATCAGATATTCTTCCGGCGTTTTGCGGATGCGCACATGCACCTCCGGCGGCAGGGCCTGCGCTGCGGCGCGGGTGGCGTTGTCCAGAAGGTTGGAGAGCACGATGACCATATCCATGCTGTCGAAGGGCATCCGCTTGAGATCGCACAGGTCAAAGTAAATGTTCACGCCAACTTTTGCCGCTTCTTCGTACTTTTTGCTCAGAATGGAATCCAGCAGCGGGTTGTGGGTATCCATGATGGTGGTGCCCGCCGCCACCGTTTTGCTCACGCTGGCAATGTAGGCCTGTGCGCCTTTCAGATCTCCCTGATCCAGCAGGGCAGTAAGGGCTGTCATGTGGTTGGTGAACTCGTGGGTCAGGCGGCGCTGTTCCGTGTAGGAATCCAGCAGGGCTTCGGCACGCTGCTGTTCCAGCTGAGCACGGTAGCGGGAGTTCTGCCGCTGCACCACCTGATCGTTGAACATCTGCACGATGGCGATATGCACCAGCACCGCCACGCTCATGCCAAAGGTGAGCAGCATGGTCATCCGGGTAGCGGGCTGCTGGGTCCCTGTGACCATCAGCACGATGTTCAGCACCACAGCCACCCCGGGGAAAAAGGACATCACCAGCGCCTGCAGCGGCTGCAGAGCACACTTCTGGTTCCAGCTGTATAGGGAATGCGCAACTGCTGCACCCACGATAAGGTTCGCGGCGCACAGCGCGATCAGGCAGCCGGGGTGCTGCCATGCTTCGCCGGTGCGCACTCCTGTGAACCAGGAGTAGGTATAGTTGACCGTGTTCTCCACCAGCAGGCACATGGTGCCGTTGATCAGGCAGGCGGTGAGCTTATCGGCAAAGGTTCCGCCAAACAGCTGCGCCGTAACAAAAAGGTACAGCACATTGAGCAGGACGCTCTGCACATTGAAAAATGACATTCCTGTTGCGAGTGACAGGCCCAGCTGCCCCATACACAGCAGCTCTGCCCACAGAACCGGCCAGCGCAGTTTTCCCCTGCCCAGATAGGCCCACTCCACCAGAATAAAGGCGTTCCCCTGGACCAGACACACCAGATGCCCCAGCATCATTTCCGCAAATGCATCACTCATCCACATACTGCCCCTTCCATTCCAGATATGCGTTCTGGATGGCCGCATAGCCTGCGCGGCTCACGCTCAGCTCCACCCCGTTTTTCAGCAGGGCGCGGTAGCTGCGGATGCTGCGCACATATTTCATGTTCACCACATCGCTGCGGCTCACCTGCAAAAAGCCGTTCTCGTAGAGCATGGGCGGCAGGTCGGCGATCTTGCCGTAGTAGGTGCAGATGGGCCGGCGGGCAATGTCGCCGTAGACGTTGATCTGGCGCAGGTCGCTTTCCAGATAATAGATCTGATCCAGCGGAATTTCCGTTTCGGTGCGGTTGTGGTGCACCGTCAGGGTCTTGCGCTGGTCGGTCAGGGCGGCAAGCAGGTCGTCCAGACACTTGGGCAGGGTGCGCGCAATGTCCCGCTTGAGCAGGTAGCGGTAGGCGTTCACCGTGTAGCCTTCCAGCGCAAATTCCAGATAGGCCGAAACATACACCAGCATCAGGCCGGGGCACTTCTGCTTGAGCTGACGGCCCAGCACCATGCCGTTTGCACCGGGCATGTCCACGTCCAGAAACGCCAGCTGATACAGCTCCAGCCCCGGCGTTGCAAGCACCTCGGCTGCGCTGGTGCAGACGGCGGTGTGCACCTGCACGCTGCGGGCGGTAAAGTAGACGGTGACATATTCTGCCATGCGCGCGCCGAACGCCGCATCGTCGTCACAGATCAGGATATGCATGGAAGGTTCCTTTCTGCCGCAAAAGGCCCCTCTTGCAGTAAGAGGGGCCAAAGTAACTATCAGAGGAATTTATCGTAGAGGCCAAAAGCAAAGATGAACAGCACGATCACCGGCAGCACGCAGGTCAGGTAACCGCGCATCCAGTCGTGCATCTTGAGGCCCTTGCCGGTGTTGACTTCCTTTTTATAGTTGTCCCAGCCCCAGCCGTACTTGGTAACGCAGAACAGCAGGTACACCAAGCTGCCCAGCGGCAGGAACAGGTTGCTCACGAGGAAGTCCTCCAAATCCAGCACAGCGCCGCCGAACACGGCAAAGCCGTCCCATGCCCACACGTTGTAGCCCAGCACGCAGGGCAGCGAAAGCAGAGTGATGAGCACGAAGTTCACCAGACTGGACTTCTTGCGGCTGCAGCCGGTCAGCTCCATGCCGCAGCAGATGATGTTCTCGAACACGGCCAGCACGGTGGAAAGCGCTGCAAAGGCCATGAACAGGAAGAACAGGGAGCCCCACAACCGGCCCATGGCCATGTTGGCAAAGATGTTGGGCAGGGTAATGAAGATCAGGCTGGGGCCGCTGGTCTGGTCCACACCGTAGGTGAAGCAGGCCGGGAAGATGATGAGACCGGCGGTGATGGCCACGAAGGTATCCAGCACCACGATGCGGGCGGACTCGCCCAGCAGGGAGTGCTCCTTGCCGATGTAGCTGCCAAAGATGGACATTGCGCCAATGCCAAGGCTCAGGGTGAAGAAGGCCTGATTCATGGCGGACACCAGCGTGTTGACCACGCCCACCTCTTTCATGCGCTCGAAGTCGGGCACGAGGAAGAAGCTCAGGCCTTCCTTTGCGCCGGGCATGAACAGGCTGTTGACGGCCAGCACCACCATGATCACCAGCAGGGCGATCATCATGACCTTGGTCACGCGCTCAAGGCCGTTCTGCAGGCCCTTGGCGCATACAAAGATGCCCAGTGCCACCACGAACACCATCCAGAAGGTCATCACGCCGGGGTCTGCCAGCATTTCGGTAAACTTGCCAGCCACCTGATCGGCGTTCAGGCCTGCCAGCTTACCGGTGGCGGTCATGTAGAAATAGTGCAGCATCCAGCCTGCCACGGTGGTGTAGAACATCATGAGCAGATAGCAGCCAATGAGGGTGAGGTAGCCGTGGATGTGCCACTTCTGGCCCGGCTTTTCCAATGCCTGATAGGCCCGCACCGGGCTTTTGCGGGAAGCGCGGCCCACTGCAAACTCCATGGTCATGATGGGCAGGCCCAGAATGATGAGGAAGATCAGGTAGAACAGCACGAACGCGCCGCCGCCGCCCTGACCAGCAATATAAGGGAACTTCCACACGTTGCCAATGCCGATGGCACAGCCCGCCGAAAGCAGAATGAAGCCCAAGCGGGACTTCAGTTTTTCTCTTTCCATGATTCCAAACTCCTTGTTTTCCGTTCTGCTCTGCCCTGCCCTTTGCGTGGCCGGGCGAAGCGTTGCTTTTGTATTATAGCACAAATTTGGTCGAAGAACAGGGGCGCTTCAGTGAGATGAACTTTTGTTGTCAAAAGTGTTCTTTGTCTCCCCCGCGTGCACAGCCCGTCCTGCCGCAGGGCCGTACCGCAATTTTCGTTGCAGATGCGTCCGTTTTCGGTGTATTTGCGGCGGGCTGAAATTTTTCTCACCTGAAAGGTGAAGAGCTGACAGTTATTCACTTATATAAAAATGCCTTGCATAACAGCCGAGAACCATCTCTTGACAAACCAACAAAAAGAAACTATACTACAAATAGAGAAGGTGCTGTCCGCAATGGTCAGCTTCCTCCGGCTAATTGGTCAATAAGAAGAATGACCGCTCACCGTTTGGAGACTGGGGCGGTCATTTCTTATTGTTATGGATCTCTTTGAAGATTGCCCATGCGATCTGAAATGTAATCCCAACTGTGCCGCCAACAATGACGAACAGCTGCAGAACATCGTTCAACACCATGATGCATCCCCCCTTCCGCGTTTGCGAACGGGGGAACAAACAATAAGCTTTTACGTCCCCCGGACGCTTGCCGGAGGAAAGCATGACCACCTGCGCTTGCAGACAGCACCGAATCACCGCCTTTTCGGGCGGCAT
>ENA-OQDA01000651-OQDA01000651.1-human-gut-metagenome-genome-assembly--contig:-NODE-651-length-13783-cov-3.376318_pt1 | contig 13783 bp, 14 predicted proteins | sample MGYA00242771_ERZ504603 | MGnify/ENA primary metagenome ERZ504603 (study PRJEB26092, sample SAMD00036328) | human gut metagenome | host: Homo sapiens | study: EMG produced TPA metagenomics assembly of...
CGCGGGTGATTCTGCTGTAACGCCGCGTCCGGCTTTTGGTAAAAGTGAGACGCGGGCGGCCTATGAGTGGGCCGCCCCGCGTCTGCCTGCGGTGCAAAAGTGCTTGTACGCTCTCCTCCGGCTATGGTACACTAGCAGGCGAACCGAATCTTTGCACACGGAAAGGACCACCATGGATATTTTGGAGCAAATCAGGGCCAATTACGGCTCCTTCAGCCGCCCCAGGCAGCGTATCTCCGACTTTATCCTGAATTACCCGGAGCAGTGCTGCTTTCTCTCCCTCAGAAGCTTTGCCCAGCAGGTCGGGACCACGGAGGTCACGGTCCTGAACTTCTGCCGCGGCCTGGGACTTGGCAGCTATATGGACCTCAAGAAGGCGCTTCAGGACTACCTGATCGTGCGCGTCAACGCCGGAGACCGGCTGAAGCTGGCGGTGGCGGGCAGCGGCAGTGCCCAGGATCTGTACCAGCGGGTCTGCCGCGCCGAGCGGGAGGCCCTCCAGAGCACCCTGGACGGCAACTCCGTGGAGCTGCTGCTGGCCTTCACCCAAGCCCTGCGCCGGGCCAGGCGTATTTTCATCGCCGCCCATGACTTCAGCCGTTTTCCCGCCGGATACCTGGAGCACCGGCTGCTCTCACTGGAGCTGGACTGCTGCATCCTGGATCTGCAGGCCCGGCAGGATATGTTCCGGCGGCTCTCCGCCCAGCCGCCCCAGGATGGGCTGCTGATTGCCATTACCGTGCCCCCGTACGGCAACGACACCATCGCCCTGACCCGCTACTGCGCCTCCATCGGCATGCCCGTGGCAGCCCTTACAGACCGGCCCGATTCCCCCGTGGCCCGCTGCGCCCAGACTACCCTGCTCTGCCATGTGGAGCTGATGGGTATGACCAACTCCTTTACCTCCATGGTCGGCCTGGTGGACACCCTGGCTATGCTCTATACCTTTACCAGCGGCGCTCCCACCCAGGAGGAGAAGACCTGCCGTGACACACTGCACCGAAAGTTTGACAGTTGTTTTTCCGACCCAAACACTTCAATATGAATTTAATCCTGCACAAAATCCCCTCTTTTTATGGAAAGAGGGGATTTTTCTATCAATTTGCCTGGCGATCCGTCGCGAAAAACAGTTGCAATTGACAAAAGCATTTGCTATAATTTAGTTTATCTTACTACAGTAAACGCTGTAGCAGAAGACATTAGTAAGGAGGAGTATGCATGAATCCTACCGCACGGAAACTGACGGCCCTGTCTCTTGCCGCGGTGATGGGCCTGGGCCTGGCCGCCTGCTCTGGCGGCAGCGGAAATGGGGACGCCACCGGCACCGCGTCCCCTACCCCCGGCACCACCGCAGAGCCGGCATCCTACGCCGACCAGATCGTGGTCGGCATTACCGCCGAGCCCAAGTACATTGAGCCCAATGCCCCCGGTATGGGCCCTGCCGAGGTTCAGGTGTCCCAGCAGATTTTCGAGGGCCTGGTCCGCACCGGCGACGACGGCTCTATCGAGCCCGTCCTGGCCACCGACTGGACCATCAGCGACGACGGCCTGACCTATACCTTCAATCTGGTGCAGGGCGTCAAGTTCTCCAACGGCGAGGATGTGGAGCCCAGCGACTGGGTCTGGTCCTTCTACCGCGCCCGCGACTACGAAACCTCCAACTACCGCTATATCGCCGAGGCCATCGACACCGTGGAGGCCACCGACGAGCAGGTGGTCATCACCCTCACCGAACCCAACGCCGCCTTTCTGGCCGAGCTGGGCTGCTTCAACATGGTGCTGGGCGACCAGTCCTATGCCGAGAGCATGAGCGACGAGGAGTACCATGAAGCAAGCCCGGTCCGGCCACCGGCCCCTACATGCTGAAGGACTGGACCCAGGGCAGCAGCCTGACTCTGGAGGCCAACCCCTACTACCGCGTGGAGGGCATGCCCAAGACCAAGGAGATCAAGTACGTCCTGATCGCCGACGACAATACCCGCCTGATGCAGCTCCAGTCCGGCCAGATCGACGTAGCCCCCACCTTCCCCTTCTCTCTCGCCCAGGGCGTGGAGAGCAACGAGGCCCTGGCGCTGGACATCTTCCCCTCCACCCAGATCTACTATCTGACCGTCAACACCACGAAGCCTCCCTTTGACGATGTCAAGGTGCGCCAGGCCCTGTATTACGCGCTGAACAAGTCCGAGCTGGCCAGCGCCATCGCCGGCGAGTACGGCACCCCTGTGGCCGCCATTGTCTCCGAGACCCAGGGCGACTGGTGCAACACCGATCTGCAGGTGACCGAGTACGCTCCTGACACCGCCAAGCAGATGCTGGCCGATGCCGGCTACACCGAGCCCGTGGAGTTTACCCTGTCCATCCGCACCGGCTCCACGTTCTATGAGCAGATTGCCACCCTCATCAAGTCCGAGGTGGACCAGGCCGGCTTCTCCTGCAACATCGAGCTTCTGGAGTCCGCCACCCTGACCGACAAGTACAGCTCTCAGAGCCACCAGGCCACCATTCTCCAGTGGGTGGACGACTACCAGGATCCCTCCGGCGTCGTGGGCTGGACCGTGGACTACGATCAGGCCCAGTGCTTCTACACCGGCCTGAACGACGAGGAGCTGGACGCCCTCTACATGGCCGCCCAGACGGAGATGGACCACGACAAGCGCGTGGAGATGTACCGCGACATTCAGCAGCAGGTGTATGACAACGCCAACGTCATCCCCCTGTACCGGAATGACTTCGCCTTCGCCCGCTCCGCCAAGGTAGACGGCCTGCAGGTCAACCCCTTCTACGTGTACCAGGCCATGTACTGGACCAAGGCCAACTGAGCCGCGTCCTCCCGTTCGCCCAGAGCGGCGGGCCCCAGCCGCGGGGGGTGGAGCATACGGCTCCATCCCCCGGCTCTTTTGCGGGACGCTCTGTCCATGGGGAAGGCGCGGCTTCCCCGTGGACAAGGCGTTCCGCAGTTCCCCGGGAACGGGACGTGCGGTCCCACGAACTGACAGAGGCAGGTGTAACTTCTTGAATCGACTCAACTACATCCTCAAACGGATCCTTCAGATGATTCCGGTTCTGTTTGTGGTCACCATCCTGGTGTTTTCCATCATCCGCTTCATCCCCGGTGAGCCAGCCCGCCTGATTCTGGGCGAGAAGGCCACAGAGGAGGCTGTGGCCGCCCTGACGGAGAAGCTGGGCCTGAATGAGCCCCTGCTCACCCAGTACCTCCTGTTCTTGAAGCAGATTTTCACTCTGGACTTCGGCAACTCCTTCACCTACCAGATGCCGGTGTCCGAGCTTCTGGCCTCCCGCTTTCCGGTGACCCTGGCGCTGACCCTGATGAGCACGGTGATCTCTCTGGTCATCAGCCTGCCCCTGGGCTATTTTGCCGGCGTCCACAAGGACCGTCTGGGCGACCAGGTGGTGCGCACCACCTCCCTGGTGGCCATCTCCATGCCCTCCTTCTGGGTGGGCCTGCTGCTGATGATCGTCTTTGCCCTGAAGCTGAAATGGCTGCCGGCCGGCGGCTGGTCGGACACCCTTCTGGGACAGTTCCGCTGCCTGATCCTGCCCGCCGTCACCCAGTCCCTCATGACCTCCGCCCTGCTGCTGCGCAACACCCGCAACTCGGTGGTGGACATCACCCGCATGGATTATGTGGACTTTGCCCGCAGCAAGGGCATCACCAGCGGCGAGGTGCGCACCCGCCATGTGATGCGCAACGCCATGATCTCCACCGTCACCCTTCTGAGCATGCGCATGGCGGCCATGTTGGGCGGCTCGGTCATCATCGAGACGGTGTTCTCCGTGCCCGGCATCGGCAAGCTGGCCAGCGACGCCATCTTCGGCCGGGACTATGCGGTGGTGCAGTATGTGGTGCTGCTCTTTGCAGTGCTGGTGCTGGTCATCAATCTGATCACCGATATCCTCTATTCCTTCCTGGATCCCCGGGTCAATCTGTAGAAAGGGGTGTACGAATGAAACGTTATCACGGCGTCAGTCCGCTGGAGCAGAAGCGCTCCATGCCGGCGTGGCTGGCCAAGCCCTCTTTCGTGATCGGCCTGCTGATTGTGCTGGTGGTCATCCTCATGGCCCTGTTCCCCCAGTTCATCGCCCCCTACGATCCCATCGCCACCGACGTCACCGTGTCCAACCAGGCCCCCAGTGCGGCCCACTGGTTCGGTACGGACTTCTACGGTCGCGACATCTTCTCCCGCGTCATCTGGGGTACCCGCATCGATCTGCTCATCGGCGTGCTGGGCGTGGTGATTCCCTTTCTGGTGGGCGGCATGATCGGACTGCTGGCCGGCTACTACGGCGGCTTCCTGGACAGCCTGCTCATGCGCATCACCGATATCATGATGGCCTTCCCCTTCACCATCCTGGTCATCACCATCATGGCCATCCTGGGCCAGGGACTGATCAACCTGTTCATCGCCCTGTGGCTGGTGGGGTGGATGAGCTACGCCAAGCTGGTGCGCAGCGAGGTGCTGGTGCTCAAGGACTCTGAGTTCATCCAGGCCGCGCGGGTGGCCGGCTTCTCCGACGCCCGGATTCTGTTCCGCCACCTGCTGCCCAACGTCATCAGCTCGGCGGTGGTCTTCGCCGCCTCCGACGTGGTCATGTGCATGCTCACGGGCGCGTCCATGAGCTTCCTGGGCCTGGGTGTCTCGCCCCCCACACCGGAGTGGGGCTCCATTCTCAACGAGGGCCGCAATTTCATCACCTTCGCCTGGTGGCCCACCCTGTTCCCCGGCCTGTTCCTGGCCGTCAGCGGCGTCGGCTTCTCCCTGCTGGGGGACGGCCTGACCGACTTCCTGCGCACGAAAGGACGGTGAGCCCGGCATGGAAAAACTACTTGAAGTCAGTGATCTCCACGTGGCCTTCCCCAGCAAGCGGGAGACCGTCCGCGCCGTGGACGGCGTCTCCTTCCAGGTCTTCCAGGGGGAGACCTTCGGCCTGGTGGGCGAGTCGGGCTGCGGCAAGAGCCAGACCCTCCGCTCCATCCTGGGCCTGCTGAAGCAGCCCGGCCGGATCACCGGCGGCGAAATCCGCTACAAGGGGGCGGACATCGCCAAAATGAGCCAGCGGGAGCTGCAAAAAATCCGGGGCAAGGAGATCTCCATGATCTTCCAGGAGCCCATGACCGCCCTCAATCCGGTGCTGCGCATCCGCAGCCAGATGTACGAGGCCTTTGAGGGGGAGAAGCTGTCCAAGGAGGAGAAGCGCCGGCGGGCCATTGAACTGCTCAAGCTGGTGGGCATCCCCTCCCCCGAGACCCGTCTGGATGAGTATCCCCACCAGTTCTCCGGCGGCATGCGCCAGCGCGCCATGATTGCCATCGCCCTGGGCGCCCGGCCCAAGCTGCTGCTGGCCGACGAGCCCACCACCGCGCTGGACGTAACCATCCAGGATCAGATCATGAAGCTGCTCAACCAGCTCAAGCAGGAACTGGGTATGAGCATCATCCTGGTGACCCATGATCTGGGCGTCATCGCCCAGATGTGCGACCGGGTGGCCGTCATGTATGCCGGCCAGATCGTGGAGATGACCGACACGGTCACACTCTTCAGCCGCCCCCGCCACCCCTATACCTACGGCCTGATGGGCTCCCTGCCCAACGAGGAGACCGCCGGCACCACGCTGGAGGCCATCAAGGGTTCGCCCCCCAACCTGGCCCACCTGCCGGAGGGCTGCCCCTTCTCCCCACGGTGCAAATACGCCTGCGACCTCTGCCGCAGGGAGCGGCCCGCGCTCACCGAGGTGGAGCCGGGCCACCTGGCCCGCTGTCACCGCCTGGACGTGACCGCGTCCTTCCAGGGCCTGATCGAGGTGCCGGACGGCGCCGGACGAAAGGAGGACACCCCCATGGCTGATTCCCGTCCCCTGCTGCTGGAGGTGGAACACCTGTGCAAATGGTTTCCGCTGAAGCGGACGGCCGGCGATGTGCTCCAGCGGAAGGAAAAGCGCTACCTCAAGGCCGTCAACGACGTGTCCTTCCAGCTCTTCAAGGGGGAAAACCTGGGTCTGGTGGGCGAGTCGGGCTGCGGCAAGTCCACCCTGGCCCGCACCATTCTCCGGCTGTATGAGCCCACCAGCGGCACCATCCGCCTCAACGGCACGGACATCTCCCACATGAAGGGCGATGCGCTCCGCAGGCTCCGCCCCCAGATGCAGATGATCTTCCAGGACCCCTACTCCTCCCTCAACCCCCGTATGTCGGTATATGACACCATCGCCGAGATGCTGCGGGTACACAAGGTGGTGCCGGCCGAGGAGCTTCCCGCCCGGGTGGAGCAGCTCCTCACCATGAGCGGACTGACCATGGACATCGCCGAGCGCTTTCCCGGCGAGTTCTCCGGCGGCCAGCGCCAGCGCATCGGCATTGCCCGGGCCCTCTCCCTCAACCCCGCCTTTATTGTGGCGGACGAGCCCGTGTCCGCCCTGGACGTATCCATCCAGGCCCAGATCATCAATCTGCTTGCCCAGCTCCAGCGGGAGCTGGAGCTGACGGTGCTGTTCATCTCCCACGATCTGCGGGTGGTGCGCCACATCACCCACCGGGTGATGGTGATGTACCTGGGCAGCAATGTGGAGGTGGGTCCCACCGAGGCCATCTTCCAGCACCCCGCCCACCCCTATACCCAGGTGCTGACCAAGGCGGCCCCCAAGCTGGATCCCCTGAACCGCCAGCGGGACTACGCCATCGAGGGTGAACCCCCCAGCCCCATCCACACCCCCACCGGCTGCAAATTCCACCCCCGCTGCCCCTACTGCACGGACAAGTGCCGCAGCGAAGTCCCCGAGTTAAAGGAGATCGCCCCCGGCCACCCTGTGCGCCTGCCACTATCCACTCTGAAGCCAGCCCGACCGGACTGCGCTCCGCACAATACAAGGAGGTAATACCATGCGTTTATCCAACCTGACCTGGCCCAAGGCAGAGGAATATTTCCGCGCTCACGATACCGTCCTCATCGGCATCGGCTCCATCGAGTGCCACGGCCGCCACATGCCCCTGGGCACCGACACCCTCATCCCCGACTTCCTGCTGGACAAGATCGAGCAGAAGAGCGACGTGCTCATCTGCCCCACCATCCCCTACGGCGCCACTGAGAGCCTGTGCGACTATCCCGGCACCATCAACCTGGGCACCGAGCTGCTCTATCAGGTGCTCGGCCGGGTGTGCGACAGCCTGTTCCAGCACGGCGCCCGCCGCTTCGTCATCCTCAACGGCCACGGCGGCAACATCAAGTCCATCGACCGGGTGGGCTATGACATCCAGCGCAAGGGCGGTATCCTGGCTGAACTGAACTGGTGGCTCATGGCCTGGGACATGGACCCGGCCTGGAAGGGCGGCCACGGCGGCGGCGAAGAGACGGCGGCCATCCTGGGTATTGACCCCTCCCTGGTGGATCAGAGCGAGGTGGCCGGCCCCATGAGGCTCCACGACGTATCCGACACCCTGAAGGCCACCGGCTTCACCTCCATCGACTACAAGGGCGTCACCGTCAACATCCCCCGCCTGACCCCCTCCGTCACCCACAACGGATGGATTGGTCCCGACCACCCCGAGACCGCCACCGAGGAGTGGGGCCGGAAGATGCTCCAGACCACCGCCGACTACATCGTGGACTTCATGGAGGAGTTCAAAAAGGTGGACATCGCCAAGGCCTGCGGCACCGAATTTTAATTGGTTAGAATGTGGGGATAGACACGAATGGATAAAAAGCAATCACTGGAACTGTGCGCCGCCCTCTCCAACGCCAAGGGCGCGCCCGGCTTTGAGGACGAGGTTCTCACCGTCCTGCGCCGCTATGGCGAGGGGCTGGGCTCCTTCCGGGAGGACAGCCTGCGCAACCTCTACCTCTCCCGCAGCGGGAACCAGGGCGGACGGCCCATGGTTCAACTGGACGCCCACACTGACGAGGTGGCCTTCATGGTGCAGGCCGTCAAGCCCAACGGCACCCTGCGCTTCACCACCCTGGGCGGCTGGGTTCCCTCCAACATCCCCGCCCACCGGGTTTGGGTTCAGACGGCCGACGGGGACTATATTCCCGGCGTCACCGCCAGCAAGCCCCCCCATTTCATGAGCGAGGCCGAGCGCAAGGCTCAGCCCGCCGTAGAGGACATGAGCATCGACATCGGCGCCTCCTCCCGGGAGGAGGTGCTGCGGGACTTCCGTGTGCGCATGGCCGCCCCGGTAGTGCCCGACGTGACCTTCGAGTACCAGGAGAAACACGATCTGATGATCGGCAAGGCCTTTGACTGCCGTCTGGGCTGCGCCTCCATTCTGCGTACCCTAGACAATCTGCGGGACAAGACGCTGAATGTGGACGTGACCGGCGCGTTCGCCGTCCAGGAGGAAATGGGGACCCGCGGCGCCACTGTCACCGCCAACACCGTAAAGCCCGACCTGGCCATCGTCTTTGAGGGATGCCCCGCCGACGACACCGTGGCCGAACCCTATATGATACAGACCGCCATCCACAAGGGGCCCATGCTGCGCCACATCGATGCCCGCATGATCACCAACCCCGCTTCCAGCGCTATGCCCTGGATCTGGCGGAGGAGCTGGGCATCCCCGTGCAGGAGAGCGTGCGCACCGGCGGCTCTACCAACGGCGCGCCCATCCATCTGTCCAACCAGGGCGTGCCCGTCATCGTCATCGGCATCCCTGTGCGTTACATCCATACCCACTACGGCATCGCCGCCCACAGCGACGTGGAGAACGCCGCCCGGCTGGCCGCCGCCATTTTGGAGCGGATGGACGCCGCGCAGATCAGCCGCTTCTGAGTCCCAAAGTTGCGCCCCCATGGGGGCGCAGCTTTTTTGTTGATCCCAGAAAAACCGTACCATACGCTCTCTATACTTCTGCTAAAATCCGCTGTCCCTCCTGGCTCTTTGCAGTTGATCTTTCTCCTTTTCCACACATACAGCCGTAAAATCGCCCAATGATTCTCCTTGACATTTTGTCTATATTGTGCAAAAATGTAGATACAGCATTTCCCATATTAAAATCTGCACGCTTTCTTGCAGAAGGGGGGCTCATGGACCTGTCCCAAGCCGAGGCCGGCTGAATTCAAAAAAAGGTGAGGTAATCAAACATGAAAAAATCCCTTCGCGTCTTATCCGTCACACTGGCGGGCGCGATGCTCCTCAGCACCAGCGCTCTGGCGTGTACCGGCGTGTACGTAGGCAAGGATGTCAGCGACCAGGGGACCTATCTCATTGCACGCAGCGAGGACCAGGGCCAGGGCGACTACAACAAAATGTTTCAGGTACAGCCCCGGGTGGAAAATGTGCCCGGCCGCTTCATCACCGATACCGCCACCGGGTTCCAGATCCCCCTGCCCGCCACCACCTATAAGTACACCTATGTCCCCGACTACACCCGGGGCGACGACGGCATGTACCCCGGTTCCTGCACCAATGAGTACGGTGTGAGCATCACCGCCACCGTCTCCACCTCCACCTGCGAGGCCTGGGAGGCCGAGGATCCCTTTGTGGAGCCCGGCCTGCGTGAGGCCATTCTGGCCGCCTCGGTAGCCGCCGTCTCCACCACCGCCCGGGAGGCCGTGGATGTGCTGCTGGGCTATGTGGACGAGTACGGCTCCGAAGAGGGCAACACCGTCATGATCACCGACCAGGACGAGGCCTGGATCGTGGAGATCTACGGCGGGCACCAGTACTGCGCCATGAAGATGCCCGACGACAAGGTGGCCGTGTTCGGCAACCACAACATGATCGGGCTGGTGGACCCCAAGGCCACTCCCGAGGACGGCTACATCTACTCTGACGGTCTGTTCGACACCATCGACAAGCTGGGCCTGGCCGTCAAGGAGGGCGAGCTGTACCACCTGGCCAAATCGGTGACCAACAACACCCGCGAGGACTACAACAACATGCGCAACTGGGCCGGCATGACCATCCTGGCCCCCTCCCTGGCGGGCGAGTACGACTCCGATGAATTCTATCCTCTGTTCTACTCCCCCGACGAGAAGGTCAGCGTTCTGACCGTCATGGATATCTACCGCAACCGGTACGAGGGCACTCCCCTGGACGTGACCCTACCCGGCAATGAGGAGAACCGCGTCATCGGCACCGAGCGCTCCTCCCAGATCCATATCCTCCAGACCTTCCCCGACTGGCCCGCGGAGTGCTCCTCCATCGACTGGCTGGCCCTGGGCAACACGGAGCACTCCGTGTTCATTCCCTTCTTCTCCGGCATTACCGACACCGCCCCGGCCTATCATCTGGACGGCGACACCTACAACCCCGACGGCGCCTTCTGGAAGTTCAAGAGCATCTGCACCATTGCTGAACAGAACCGCTCCCTGTATAGCCAGGGTGTAAAGGACTTCTGGAAGCTCCAGGAGGAGCTGATGTACCAGGAGATGCTGGATGCCGCCCCCGCCATGCTGGCCAAGTACTCCGAGAGCCGCGCCGCAGGCGACGCCTATGTAACCCAGCTCGGCATTGATATGGCGGAGCGGGAGATGCTTCTGGCGGATAACCTGTATGCCAAGCTGCTGACCACCATGATGCACAACACAGGCCTGTCCTCCAGCAAGACACCCACCACCTTCCTCTCCGACGTTCCCCTGCGCCAAGTGGCCGAGAGCCGCGGCTACACCGTCACCTGGAACAAGGCTGACGGTTCCACCACCATCGCCAAGGGCGATGTCACCTATACCTTTACCCCTGAGAGCTATGAATGTGTCACCGGCACTGGTGAAACCATTGAGCTGACCCACTACTGCTATGTGCGGGACGGCTTCACCTATATCCCCATGGATTTTGCCAAAACCCTGTAAACAATCACAAAAACACACCCGCCCCGCTACGCGGGGCGGTGTGTTTTTTAATCCGCCTCCTGCGGTCCAAGCAGCACGGGCTGGAGCTGGCGGCCCTCCAGCGCCGCGTCGATAGCGGCTGGGACCAGGGAAAAGTCGGCCACCAGGGAGGTGGGCTTCCTGGCGGGATCGTCCTGCCGGAAGGGGACGAAATAGACGTTTTTCTTGTCCAGCAGTACGCCGATATTCCTGGCCGAGGCCGCCAGACCGTCGTTGGTGGCAGGGCAGAGCACCACCGGCCCCCCGTTGCGCAGGTGAGCCTTGGCCGCCATGGTAACCGTGGTGTCCGTGACGCCGTTTGCCAGCTTGGCCAGGGTGTTGCCCGTGCAGGGACAGATGACCAGCACATCCAGCAGATGCCTGGGCCCAATGGGCTCGGCCTTGGCGATGCTGTCCACCACCCTCCGGCCGCAGATGCGCTCCATCTCCCGCATAAAGTCGTGGGCCGCCCCGAAGCGGGTATCAGTGGCGGCGCCGGCCTCCGAGACGATGGGGAGTACGTCGCCGTACCTGGACTGTACCCGCTCCAGCACCTCCATGGCCTGGCTGTACGTACAGAAGGAGCCGCAGAAGGCGAATCCAATCTTCCTATGTTCCATGTTCACACTCCTAATTCGGTGAGGATGTTATAGATGGTTGTCTTGATGCTCTTGCCCGCTGTGACCGGGGCCACCTTGCCGGGCAGAGACAGGGCCCAGAAGGCCTTGACCCCCAGCCGGGCCGCCGCGTCGAAGTCTACCCCTCCAGGCTTGGAGGCCAGGTCAATGACCAGGCAGCCCGGCTTCAGATCTGCCAGCTCCGCCTCCCGCAGAACGCGGACAGGGACGGTATTGACCACCAGATCATAGCCGCACAGCCAGCCCTCCAACTGCCCGGTGTGCTCCACGCCGTAGCCGCAGTTCTCTGCCCAGGCCAGGTCGGCATACCGGCGGGCCGCCACGCTGACCCTGGCCTTCAGGCCCGCCAGCCGGTCGGCCAGCACCCGGCCCAGACGGCCGTAGCCGATCACCAGAACCCGGGCGCCGTGGAGGGTAATGGGCAGCTCCTCCATAGCCAGCTGGATGGCCCCCTCTGCGGTGGGCACCGCCTTTCCGAAAGGACACCGCTGTTCAGCGCGGGAGGGGGGTACACTCGGTCACCTCAACCCGCCGCGCCGCCCCCCGCCCGCCGGCCTGCGCCCGGACACGGAAGCACAGGGGCAGCTCCTCCAGCTCAACCAGCAGGGCGTCGGCCTGGACCGTGACCCGCTTTACCGCCGCGTCCAGCACCGCCTGCATGGGTTCTCCCTGCCACTCCAGTTCCACGGTCAGCGTCCGGGTTTCCTCCGTCCAAACCGCACCCAATACCCGCAGGGTTTTTCCCTCCCCCGCCAGGGCCTCCGCGGCATAGCTGGCCCCCAGTCGCTCCCGGCCGAGGGCCGCGCCCGAGACAGCAGATACAGTCGGCTGCCCACCTCCGGCAGCACGGGGAAATCCGCCCCGACGGGCTGTGAGCAGAAAGAGAACCCGCTCCAGTACCCCTGCCCCGCCCGTGGCAAGGGCAAAGCCCCCCGCTCCATCGGGGCGGTAATCCCCTTCCCGCAGCTGGGTCACCGTCATCCCCTCACCTCCTGTCCCTGGAGCCACAGCGACCCCTCCACCTCCACCCTTCCCTGGAGCTGGATGGTCCCCTCCTTCGTCAGCCGAATCCCCGCGCCTGGCGCCACGGAGATCCACACCTCTCCGGGCCGGATGCTTTCCTCCACCTGGCCACCCACCACGCAGGGGGCCTCCTCCGGCCCGCTCTTCACCACCAGCACCGTCTCTCCCCGGTCAGGAACCCAGTGATACCCGCCCGGCAGACAAACCCGAACCCGCCGGCGTTCCCCCGCCAGAGACACCCCCACTGTGTCTCCGGATAACGTCACTTCTCCCCATTCTGCCCCAGGCTCCTGCAGCCGGGTTTCCTGCTGTCCTCTTGCCATCCACATGAGATTGCCTCCTTTTCTCTCCTTTATAAAACCCCTGAGGGTCTCCCAGCACCAGGGTGGTCTCATGCCCCAGTTCCCCCAGGCAGACCCGGCTCTCTCGCACCCGATACGTTCCATTCCCGCTCCATCCCGTTCGGGTCAGCCGCACCAGGTCCCCTGGCCAGGCGGCAAAGGGCAGCGCCACCGTCACTTCTATGACCAGCCTCTCCGCCGCCGACCGGTCCAACTGGAACTTCGCCTGATACCGCCGGGCCTGAAAGCCGGTGTCCTTAGGCAGCAAAATCACCCGGCTGCACTGGCCTCCCCGCCGCCGAAAGTCCTCATTGAACTCTGTCTGCCGGGTCCACCCCGTCACATCTTTTACCGTGACCTGGGACAATACCCCATACCGCTGGTCCCGCCGGACCACCCTCGTCACCGGCGCGGTCTCATCCAGCGCCGCCGGGGTTTTATCCTCCCAGGGGTGGAGCGCCAGCTTCCCCGCCCGGGTAAACCGCGGTGTCACGCCTGCATAGTAACGGGCAAATGTATACAGGACCTTCCAGCAGCTGCTCCCCGAAGCCACCGAAAAGCCCTGTACCGCCGGCAGCGACACTGCTTTTTCCAGTCCAACTCCATAGGGGGTGACATACCGCCGCAGAATTTCCGCCAGCGTCGCCTGTCCATAGTCCGCCGCCTCCGCCTGATTGTCCAGCAGCAGCGCCTGGAGCCCCCGCCCTGTGATCTCTGCCACACATCCAGCCGGAGACCACTGGGTTTCACATTCGTCAATCACCCCGAAAAACAGCGTCTCCCCCTTCTCGGTCACCCGCAGCCGGGTTCCATCGGCCAGCCGGCTCTCCTGCCCCGCCGACCACAGCGTCTTCACCCAACGCTGTCACAAGGGGTGCCAAGCCCATAGTTCAGCCGCCAGGCCACCGGCGTGGGCAAGGTGTACTCCGTCCCGTCATAGCAAAGCATGGTCCATTCCATT
>ENA-OQDA01000653-OQDA01000653.1-human-gut-metagenome-genome-assembly--contig:-NODE-653-length-13755-cov-1.918550_pt1 | contig 13755 bp, 20 predicted proteins | sample MGYA00242771_ERZ504603 | MGnify/ENA primary metagenome ERZ504603 (study PRJEB26092, sample SAMD00036328) | human gut metagenome | host: Homo sapiens | study: EMG produced TPA metagenomics assembly of...
CGCCGCCGAGAAAGGGGTGAGCTGGTCCAACCCGTAACAGCGGGGTCCATTCAGGGTCGTAATCCTGCACGTACATAAAGTAGTCAGAATCCAGTATTTCCTGCTCGTATAGGCTGTCAATCAGCGCCAGACGATCGATAACGTTCTTTCGCCACATAGCGATTGCAAGTAATGCGGATGTGTCATAGAGAAGTACCAGATCGTTGGGTAAAGTTGTTCATCCATGCGAGATAGAACTGTCTTTACATCTTGTGTGCTGTCACTGCGAGGTGAAGAAACAACCAACAAAGTAACAAAACCAGAGCAATCAACGAGAACGCTTTCATTACTTACTGTTTCCTGTAAATGGTGTATGACGGTTTTGCCGCCCGATAGCCAGGCCCCGCCCACATACACGTTGTCTAAAATCGGAGTACCACTCCTGACCGTCAAATATCGCCATATGACCGCTTGGGTTTCCTCCCTCATACGGTTGAATGATGATTACATCTCCTGCTCGGGGCTGCTCAAAGTGCCAATGGCGCTGAAACCGGCACTTTTTAGCATGGGGCCATAATCTTTAGCATGATAAGTATGCCCAAGAGTGATACCTCCTGCCTGAATGGCTTTGCGGGTAAATTCCGCGCAGCGTCCTTGAGAATGTGAACTCGCGTGTGATTTAGCGTGATTAACTGCTGTTGTTTTATTCCAGCTCATCATGACTCCTGTTAATGGAATAGGTAATTAGTTCGCGTATTGCTTTAACAGGATTTAATCTGACGGGAATGGCCGATAGTGCTATTAATATCAGGAATATAATTAATTGACGTATTAATTAATCCATTTAGTGAATCATGTATTATATGTTTATAATTGACAGTTATTCTTTAGAACGGCATTTTTCTCTGATTTCGATTGATAGCGTGATGGCCAAATTACGTCCGGCGTGGTCTCCAGTGCCTGTGCGATGATCTGTTCTTCTCTGGGCCAGCTGCGGGAAAATACATTTCGTAGCGAATCAGGAGACAAGCCCGCAGAACGTGACAATTCTCTGAGAGTAATGCCTCTTTTTTCCAGTGCACTTTTAATATCTGCACGATGCCAGTCTTGGCTTTTGTGTTCCATTCTGTAATCCTAAGAAGATGTGTTATCGGCGCCGTATATTTTTTAGGGTGTAAATTAGAAAGAAAAAGAACGTTACTTTCTTTTTTATCGTAGGAATATTGCCAGAATTAATTTGAAATTTCGCGAAAAAGAAAAATATTTTTAATTCATCAGCAGAAAGGAAAGAAACTGATGGTAAAAGAGTGGCTCACGGTAAAGGAGTGTCTTGAATTACCGGGGTTTTCTGGAAGCGCGCCAGCTGTACGCCTGCGCTTAAATACCTACAGTGAAGGGAAGGAGGGCGTTAAGCGCAAGCGTGCGAAATCTAAGGCCGAGGAATTCCATATTTCTGTGTTCCCACTGTATGTTCGTTCGTATCTGAATGAAAATGAGAAAACAGTAGTGCCAGAACGCAACATTGTGCAGGAAGCAGAGCCCAAAGAGATTTGGGATATGATGTTCCGGCTCCTGACGCCGCAGCAGCGTGAACAGGTAACCGGGCGGTTCAGAGCGAAAGGCATTGATGCGGTATTTCCCTTTTGTTCGTTGAGAAGTCACCGCTTTGAAACGCACAGCTATGCTTTCACAGTTGACAGCCAGGGTCACTCGCAGGCAGACTCCAGCTTCAACATTATCCTCTTGATAATGCGTAAGCGTTTAACGTTATCCAACGCACCTTAACCCTGATAGTCAGTGATGAGGAGGGGCGTGGACATTCCTCGCCTTACTCTGCATTTTGGAGTAACGCATGACAGCTGTAACCCAACAAGAAAAAACACCTTCGGCGAACTTTTCGCTGTTTCGTATCGCTTTTGCGGTTTTCCTGACCTATATGACGGTCGGTCTACCTTTGCCCGTGATTCCTCTGTTTGTGCATCAGGAACTGGGCTATGGCAACACCATGGTCGGTATCGCCGTAGGCGTCCAGTTTCTGGCGACTAGGTATTAACGCGCGCTACCGGCCGGGCTGCCTTAGCCGAATCAAGTATGGTGCTAAACGCTCGGCGCTACAGGGGATGTTTGCCTGTGGGCTGGCGGGCGCGGCGTGGCTTTTAGCCGCGCTATTGCCAGTTTCTGTCCCTGTAAAATTTGCGTTGTTAATCGTCGGGCGTTTGATCCTCGGTTTTGGCGAAAGCCAGCTGCTCACTGGAACGTTGACCTGGGGGTTGGGGTTGGTCGGCCCAACACGCTCCGGTAAGGTGATGTCGTGGAACGGAATGGCGATTTACGGCGCGCTGGCCGCCGGTGCACCGTTGGGCCTGTTGATCCACAGCCACTTTGGCTTTGCAGCGCTGGCCGGGACGACGATGGTATTACCGCTGCTGGCATGGGCATTCAACGGCACTGTACGCAAAGTGCCTGCGCATGCAGGAGAACGTCCTTCGTTATGGAGCGTGGTAGGGCTTATCTGGAAACCGGGCCTGGGCCTGGCGCTGCAGGGCGTTGGCTTTGCGGTGATCGGTACGTTTATTTCACTCTATTTTGTCAGCAACGGCTGGACGATGGCGGGGTTCACCCTGACTGCGTTTGGTGGGGCGTTTGTGCTGATGCGCATTCTGTTTGGCTGGATGCCGGACCGGTTCGGCGGCGTGAAGGTTGCCGTTGTCTCTTTGCTGGTGGAAACCGCAGGGCTGATTCTGCTGTGGCAGGCCCCATCGGCCTGGATTGCGCTGCTCGGGGCGGCATTAACCGGGGCCGGGTGTTCGCTTATCTTCCCGGCCTTGGGCGTCGAAGTGGTGAAGCGAGTGCCTGCGCAGGTTCGTGGGACGGCGCTGGGCGGTTACGCCGCGTTTCAGGATATCTCCTACGGCATAAGCGGTCCGGTCGCCGGGGTGCTGGCCACCGCGTACGGTTATCCCTCAGTGTTCCTTGCCGGGGCGATATCCGCCGTGGTGGGGATTATTGTAACGTTGCTTACGCTGCGTAAAGGTTAGGCGACCAGCCAGAAAATGGTTAACGCAATTATCAACGCAACAAACAGCAGTCCCGGTCGTGCCGACAGAGATTTAACCGTTTCAATCATCGGCGCGAACGGGCTGTAAATGGGCTGCAGATGGCGCGGATCGCTGAGCTCGCGTTCTCGTTCCACGCGCCGCAGGAAAATTTGATTGAGCAAGTCCTGCACCTGCACCGTGGTCAGAATCGATTGTGGTTGGATCTGATACGTCTGCTGTGCGTACTCTTTTATTGCTGTCAGCTCATTCGGCTCTAATGGCAGCTTCAGCGCCGCCTGGAGTCGTTGTAGCGGTCGGGGCGCTTTGCAGGCTGAGCGTCTGGCGCGCCTGCAGCCAGGTGACCAGGTGCGTAAACTGTTTGGCAGGGATCAGCTCACCGCTTTTTACGCCAGACAACTCCAGCATCGACTGCCAGATCATCTTCCCGGATTCTCCCGTGGCCGCCGCCAGTTTGGTAACCAATTGGTTCAGCGTATTGTGCTCTGCGGGGAGCAACGGGCGATCGGTAGCCGGGCGCTGCTGCGGCTGCGGTATCGAAAGCTGCCCTTGCTGCAGCAGTGTGAGCACGTTCTTCAGCTGCTCAGGCGTGAGCTGGCTGAGCGCCGTTTGCCCATACTGCTGACGGATAAAATCACTGACTGCCTGGCGGTTATTTCCCTGACTCAGTAATTCAGTGAGCTGCGAAAGCACCTGACGATTCACATGATTTTGCTGAGCAACCCCCGCCGTTGATTCAGGTTTTGCTCAGCGGCTGGAAAGTGACGTGACTGCAGCGGCGTATCACTTTTGACGCCCAGATCGTGCTTCATTCCGGCCCACACCTCAGCACTTTGCTGCTGGGTGAGTGAAATCAAACGGGTAATAAGCCGTTCCAGCACAGTACGTTGTTGCGTGGATAACGGTTGTTCACCCGCAGCGGAAGGGGCATTATGGCCTTCGCCGGGAGGGCGTGCGGGCGTACCTGAAATGGGCTGCATCATCTCTGTTCCTTAAATCTGTGCTGACCAGGTCTCGCAGTATGCCTGGCGGCGAGATTATGGCACACTTGCCCGGTTAACTCTCGTTCTCAAACAGGTGCGAAAGACGTGAAAATCCTCGTTGATGAAAATATGCCCTATGCCCGCGAACTGTTCAGTCGTTTGGGGGAAGTCAAAGCGGTTCCCGGCCGTCCGATTCCCGTTGCTGAACTGGATGATGCGGATGCTTTAATGGTGCGCTCGGTGACGAAAGTAAATGAATCACTGCTTGGCGGAAAACCGGTTAAATTTGTCGGTACGGCAACCGCTGGCACAGACCATGTGGATGACGCCTGGCTTGCTCAGGCGGGGATAGGTTTTTCCGCCGCACCCGGTTGTAACGCAATAGCGGTCGTAGAATATGTTTTTTCAGCATTGCTGATGCTGGCGGAGCGCGACGGGTTTGCGTTACGCGATCGCACCGTAGGCATTGTGGGTGTGGGGAACGTGGGCGGGCGTTTGCAGGCGCGTCTGGAAGCGTTGGGGATCCGCACGCTGCTGTGCGATCCACCGCGAGCCGATCGCGGTGACGAAGGCAATTTCTGCTCGCTGGATGAACTGGTTGAGCAAGCCGATGTGCTGACTTTCCATACCCCGCTGTTTAAGACGGGCCGTACAAAACGCTGCACATGGCGGATGACTCGCTGATTAGTCGGTTGAAGCCGGGCACCATTCTGATCAACGCCTGCCGTGGGCCGGTCATCGACAATACGGCATTGCTGAACCGATTGAATGCCGGTCAGTCGCTGAGCGTTGTGCTGGATGTCTGGGAAGGAGAGCCTGATCTCAATGTGGCGTTGCTGGAGAAAGCCGATATCGGCACGGCGCACATTGCCGGGTATACCCTCGAAGGAAAAGCGCGTGGCACCACGCAGGTCTTTGAGGCCTATAGTAAGTTTATTGGTCACGAGCAGCACGTTGCGCTCAGTACCCTGTTACCCGCGCCGGAATTTGGTCGTATCACCCTGCATGGCCCGTTAGATCAGCCAACGCTGAAAAGGCTGGTGCATTTAGTGTATGATGTGCGCCGCGATGATGCGCCGCTGCGTAAAGTCGCTGGAATTCCGGGTGAGTTTGATAAACTGCGTAAAAATTACCTTGAGCGTCGGGAATGGTCGTCTTTATATGTGATGTGTGACGACGCAACGGCTGCTGCCTTATTGTGTAAGCTGGGTTTTAACGCTGTTCATCATCCGGCACATTAATGTCTTCTTAATGCTCCCTGTCAAATAATGCGACAGGGACGCTTACGTATTTCTTGGAGTAAATCACCATGTCTGAAGGCTGGAATATTGCCATTCTGGGCGCAACGGGCGCCGTAGGCGAAGCCCTGCTCGATACGCTGGCTGAACGCCAGTTCCCGGTCGGTGAAATTTATGCGCTGGCGCGTAATGAAAGCGCCGGTGAGCATCTGCGTTTAACGGTAAATCGGTCATAGTGCAGGACGTTTCAGACTTTGACTGGACGCAGGCACAGTTGGCATTTTTGTTGCGGCGCTGAAGCCACCGCCGCATGGGTAGAAGAAGCCACTAATGCGGGTTGTCTGGTGATTGACAGCAGCGGTCTGTTCGCGCTCGAGCCTGACGTTCCGCTGGTGGTTCCGGACGTTAATCCGTTCGTGCTGGCGGATTACCGTAACCGCAATGTGATTGCGGTGCCTAACAGTCTGACCAGCCAACTGCTGTCTGCGCTGAAACCGTTGATTGATGACGGTGGGCTTTCGCGTATTACGGTGACCAATATTATCTCAGCTTCCGCTCATGGCAAAAAAGCGGTGGATGCGCTGGCCGGACAGAGTGCAAAACTGCTTAACGGCATCCCGATTGACGAAGACGATTTCTTTGGCCGTCAGTTGGCATTCAACATGCTGCCGCTGCTGCCCGATCGTGAAGGTAGTGTGCGTGAAGAGCGTCGTATCGTCGATGAAGTGCGCAAAATTATGCAGGATGACGGTCTGCTCATCTCCGCCAGCATTGTGCAGTCCCCGGTATTCTATGGCCACGCGCAGATGGTGAATTTTGAGGCCCTGCGCCCGTTGGCGGCAGAAGAAGCACGCGACGCGTTTTCGCGCGCTGAAGACGTGGTGTTGTCGGAAGAGACCGATTTCCCGACCCAGGTTGGCGATGCCTCGGGCACGCCGCACCTTTCTATTGGCTGCGTGCATAACGATTACGGTATGCCGGAACAGGTTCAGTTCTGGTCTGTGGCAGACAACGTACGCTTTGGCGGCGCGTTAATGGCGGTGAAAAATTGCGGAAAAAACTGGTGCAGGAGTACCTGTACTAATGTCTGACCAGCAACAGCCGTCAACCCATAAAATTGCGCTGGGCATTGAGTATGACGGCAGCAAATATTATGGCTGGCAGCGCCAGAACGAAGTGCGTGCGTTCAGGAAAAAACTGGAAAAAAGCGCTCTCTCAGGTGGCGAATGAGCGCATCATATTTGTTTTTGTGCAGGACGGCACGGATGCGGCGTTCATGGTACTGGGCAGGTCGTGCATTTTGAAACCACTGCCCAGCGTAAAGATGCGGCCTGGACACTGGGGGTAAATGCGAATTTACCTGGTGACATCGCCGTGCGCTGGGTTAAAGCTGTACCCGATGATTTTCATGCTCGATTTAGCGCCACGGCTCGCCGTTATCGCTACATCATCTACAATCATCGGTTGCGCCCTGCGGTTTTGGGTAAAGGGGTAACCCATTACTATGAACCGCTGGACGCTGAGCGAATGCATCGTGCGGCCCAGTGTCTGATTGGCGAAAATGATTTTACCTCGTTTCGAGCGGTGCAGTGTCAGTCGCGCACGCCGTGGCGAAACGTGATGCACATTAACGTCGAACGTTTCGGTGCATATGTGGTGGTGGATATTAAAGCGAATGCCTTTGTACATCATATGGTCAGGAATATTGTCGGTAGCCTGATGGAAGTTGGCGCCAACAACCAGCCGGAGAGCTGGATAGCAGAACTGTTAGCGGCAAAGGACAGAACGCTGGCAGCGGCAACGGCGAAAGCGGAAGGACTGTATCTGGTTGCGGTAGATTACCCAGACCGGTTCGACCTGCCAAAACCGCCTATGGGCCCGCTATTTCTGGCGGACTAATTTGAGTCGTATAAAGGCAAAACTATGGACCTGATTTACTTTCTTATCGATTTTATCCTGCACATTGATGTGCACCTGGCGGAGCTGGTTGCGGAATACGGTATCTGGGTATATGCCATTCTGTTTCTGATCCTGTTCTGTGAAACCGGGCTGGTGGTGACACCCTTCCTGCCTGGGGACTCGCTGCTGTTTGTTGCGGGGGCGCTTTCTGCGCTGCCAACCAACGATCTCAATGTTCATCTGATGGTGGCACTGATGATTGTGGCGGCGATTGTGGGCGATGCGGTGAACTACACGATTGGTCGATTGTTCGGGGAAAAACTTTTCAGTAACCCGACTCCAAAATTTTCCGCCGCAGCTACCTGGATAAAACCCATGCGTTCTACGAGCGTCATGGCGGTAAGACGATTATCCTGGCGCGTTTCGTGCCTATCGTGCGTACATTTGCGCCGTTTGTTGCCGGTATGGGACATATGTCCTACCGTCACTTTGCGATGTATAACGTCGTCGGTGCACTGCTGTGGGTATTGTTGTTCACCTACGCAGGCTACCTGTTCGGCGATCTGCCGATCGTCCAGGAAAACCTGAAATTATTGATTGTGGCGATTATCGTCCTTTCCGTATTGCCGGGGGTGATTGAAGTAATTCGCCATAAGCGTGCTGCGTCACGGGCTGCAAAATAGAAAGTAACTCAGCGGTTCGACCACTTTTTTATCCAAAGTTTCGGGCTGTTATGTTTTAATGTGCAACATTCATGGTCTGTTAGGGGCAAAAATGGCATTATGCGCCCCTTATAACAAAGCTGACTAGGGTTCAGGCAGAAAGGTCACCAATGAGCTGGATTGAACGAATTAAAAGCAACATTACTCCCACCCGCAAGGCAAGCATTCCTGAAGGGGTGTGGACCAAGTGTGATAGCTGCGGTCAGGTTTTATACCGTGCTGAGCTGGAACGTAATCTTGAGGTCTGTCCGAAGTGTGACCATCATATGCGCATGTCGGCGCGCAATCGCCTGCATAGCCTGTTAGATGAAGGTTCTCTTGTGGAACTGGGTAGCGAGCTTGAGCCGAAAGACGTGCTGAAGTTTCGTGACTCCAAAAAATACAAAGACAGACTGGCTTCTGCGCAGAAAGAAACTGGCGAGAAAGATGCGCTGGTGGTGATGAAAGGCACACTTCACGGTATGCCGGTCGTTGCTGCGGCATTCGAGTTCGCGTTTATGGGCGGCTCCAGTGGGCTCTGTGGTCGGCGCGCGTTTTGTCCGTGCCGTTGAGCAGGCGCTGGAAGACAACTGTCCGCTGATCTGTTTCTCTGCTTCTGGCGGGGCGCGTATGCAGGAAGCGTTGATGTCTTTGATGCAGATGGCGAAAACCTCTGCTGCGCTGGCGAAAATGCAGGAACGCGGTTTACCGTATATTTCTGTACTGACCGACCCAACAATGGGTGGTGTTTCCGCAAGCTTCGCGATGCTGGGCGATCTCAACATTGCAGAACCGAAAGCATTGATCGGCTTCGCGGGTCCGCGTGTTATCGAGCAAACCGTACGTGAGAAACTGCCGCCGGGATTCCAGCGCAGCGAGTTCCTGATTGAAAAAGGCGCTATCGATATGATCGTTCGCCGTCCGGAAATGCGTCTGAAACTGGCAAGCATCCTGGCGAAGCTGATGAATCTTCCTGCGCCGAATCCGGATGAGCCGCGTGAAGGCGAAGTGGTACCTCCGGTTCCCGATCAGGAACCAGAGGCCTGATAGTTTACGCTATGGGTTTCGGGTTGCAGGCAGGCGAGAAGAGCGTTGATCCCGATGAGCTTACACCGGTAAGTGATTCGGGAGAGCGAGTACAGCCAACGCATCTGCAACGTGGAAAACAACGTGTAAAAAAGGGCAGGCCGGTTGGCGCTGCCCTTTTGCTTTTCTCAACGTAAAGAATCTACAGGCATCATGGACAATAAACGTATCCCTCAAGCCGCGTCGCCCCTGGCGTCGTGGCTTTCTTATCTGGAAAACCTGCACAGTAAAACCATCGATCTGGGCCTTGAACGCGTCAGTCAGGTGGCGCGTAAACTGGGTGTGTTGAAACCTGCGCCATTTGTTTTTACGGTGGCAGGAACCAATGGGAAAGGCACAACCTGTCGTACGCTGGAATCTGTGCTGACTGCGGCAGGCTATAAAGTTGGGGTGTACAGTTCGCCTCATCTGGTGCGCTACACGGAACGCGTACGCGTGCAGGGGCGTGAACTGCCGGAATCAGCCCATACCGCCTCGTTTGCTGAGATTGAAGACGCACGGGGTGACATTTCCCTGACCTACTTTGAATACGGTACGTTATCGGCACTCTGGCTGTTTAAACAGGCCCAGCTGGATGTCGTTATTCTGGAAGTGGGGTTAGGCGGCCGCCTTGACGCCACCAATATCGTCGATGCCGATGTCGCAGTAGTCACCAGTATTGCGCTTGACCATACTGACTGGCTGGGCCCGGATCGCGAAAGTATTGGTCGTGAGAAGGCGGGAATTTTCCGCGCAGAGAAACCGGCCATCGTCGGCGAACCGGAAATGCCTTACACCATCGCGGATGTCGCTCAGGAGTGCGGGGCGGTTTTGCAACGTTGCGGTGTGGACTGGCGCTATGCGGTCACGGAGAACGACTGGTCGTTTACTGATGCTCATGGAACGCTGGCGCACCTGCCGTTACCGCAGGTGCCACAACCTAATGCTGCAACCGCACTGGCTGCACTGCGCGCAAGCGGCCTTAACGTCAGCGAGCAGGCTATTCGTGACGGTATCGAACAAGCGTATTTTACCGGGGCGCTTCCAGATTGTGAGCGAGTCGCCGCGGGTGATTTTTGATGTTGCCCATAACCCGCATGCGGCGGAGTATCTGACTGGACGTCTGAAAAAGTTAGTGAAAAGCGGGCGTGTACTTGCGGTTATCGGTATGCTACATGATAAAGATATTGCTGGTACGTTGGCCTGGCTGAAAAGCGTGGTTGACGACTGGTACTGTGCGCCCCTGGAAGGGCCGCGTGGAGCAACGGCAGAACAGCTGCTGGAGCACCTGGGCAAAGGCAGCGCCTATGACAGCGTGGCGCAGGCATGGACTGCGGCACTGGCTGAGGCGAAGCCAGAAGATACCGTGTTGGTGTGTGGATCGTTTCACACTGTCGCACATGTCATGGAAGTAATAGACGTGGGGAGAAGCGGTGGCGAGTAAGTTTCAGAACCGATTAGTCGGCACAATTGTGCTGGTCCGCTCGGGGTAATTGTGCTTCCCGGGCTGCTTGACGGGCAAAAAAAGCATTATCAGGATGAATTTGCAGCGATCCCACTGGTGCCTAAACCCGGCGATCGCGATGAACCAGACATGATGCCTGCAGCAACGCAGGCGCTGCCGACTCAGCCGCCGGAAGGGGCGGCAGAAGAGGTGCGTGCGGGTGATGCTGCCGCGCCATCGTTGGATCCATCACGTTTGACGACGGCAAACAGCGCGGAGTTAGATCCTGTTCCTGCGCCTGTGGAACCACCGAAACCTAAACCGAAGCCTGTTGCCGTCGCCCCGACGCCAACGCCGGCACCGACTCCAGCGCCGAAACCGGCCGCTGAGGAAGCGCCAGCGCCAACCGGCAAAGCGTACGTTGTACAACTCGGTGCATTGAAAAACGCGGATAAGGTCAATGAGATCGTGGGTAAACTTCGTGGCGCGGGCTTCCGGGTATATACTTCCCCGTCAACGCCGGTGCAGGGTAAAATAACCCGCATTCTCGTAGGGCCTGACGCCTCCAAAGATAAGCTGAAGAACTCGCTGGGCGAGCTGCAGAAGATCTCTGGTTTGAGCGGGGTGGTGATGGGGTATACCCCTAACTAAGGGATTGCGTTACGTTGCTCTGATGTAGGCCGGATAAGGTGTTTACACCGCCATCCGGCAGTGCCCGAAGAGGCATAAAATCGTATGGCGTTGAAGATTTTTCAGCGCCATTTTATTTACGCGTGGAAAGGAAATCCCTACGCAAACGTTTTCTTTTTCTGTTAGAATGCGCCCCCGAACAGGACGACAGGGCGTAAAATCGTGGGACACATATGGTCTGGATTGATTACGCCATTATCGCGGTGATTGGTTTTTCCTGTCTGGTTAGCCTGATCCGTGGCTTTGTTCGTGAAGCATTATCGTTGGTGACTTGGGGTTGTGCTTTCTTTGTCGCCAGCCATTACTACACTTACCTGTCTGTCTGGTTTACGGGCTTTGAAGACGAACTGGTTCGAAATGGGATTGCTATCGCGATACTGTTCATCGCGACACTTATCGTCGGCGCTATCGTTAACTTTGTGATAGGCCAACTGGTAGAGAAAACAGGACTGTCGGGTACCGACAGGGTGTTGGGGATTTGCTTCGGTGCTTTGCGTGGAGCGTTGATCGTCGCCGCCATACTGTTCTTTCTCGATACCTTTACCGGTCTGTCGAAAAGTGAAGACTGGGGTAAGTCACAGCTGATCCCGCAGTTCAGTTTCATCATCAGATGGTTCTTTGACTATCTGCAAAGCTCGTCAAGTTTCTTGCCCAAAGTATAAACTTTGGGTCGTTGCTGAACGAGGAAAAGACGTATGTGCGGTATTGTCGGTATCGCCGGTGTTATGCCGGTAAACCAGTCGATTTATGACGCGTTAACGGTGCTCCAGCATCGTGGTCAGGATGCTGCGGGCATCATCACCATTGATGCCAACAACTGCTTCCGCTTGCGTAAAGCAAATGGAATGGTGAGCGATATTTTTGAAGCGCGCCATATGCAGCGTTTGCAGGGCAATATGGGCATCGGTCATGTGCGTTACCCAACGGCTGGCAGCTCCAGCGCCTCCGAAGCTCAACCTTTTTACGTCAACTCACCGTATGGCATTACGCTTGCCCACAATGGCAACCTGACCAACGCGCATGAGTTGCGTAAAAAGCTGTTTGAAGAAAAGCGCCGCCACATCAATACCACTTCAGATTCTGAAATTCTGCTGAATATTTTCGCCAGCGAGCTGGATAACTTCCGCCATTACCCGCTGGAAGCCGACAATATTTTTGCTGCCATTGCGGCAACCAACCGCCAGATTCGCGGCGCCTATGCCTGCGTGGCGATGATTATCGGTCACGGCATGGTTGCCTTCCGCGACCCTAACGGTATCCGTCCGCTGGTGATGGGCAAACGCGATATTGGCGATGGCCGTACCGAGTACATGGTGGCGTCTGAGAGCGTAGCGCTGGATACGCTGGGCTTTGAATTCCTGCGCGACGTAGCACCTGGCGAAGCGGTGTACATCACCGAAAAAGGCCAGCTGTTTACTCGTCAGTGTGCTGATAACCCGGTGAGCAATCCGTGTCTGTTTGAATACGTTTACTTCGCTCGCCCTGACTCCTTTATCGACAAGATTTCCGTCTACAGCGCCCGTGTGAATATGGGGACTAAGCTTGGCGAAAAAATTGCCCGTGAGTGGGAAGATCTGGACATCGATGTAGTAATCCCAATCCCGGAAACCTCCTGTGATATCGCGCTGGAAATTGCCCGTATTCTCGGTAAGCCGTACCGCCAGGGGTTTGTGAAAAACCGCTATGTGGGCCGTACCTTTATCATGCCGGGCCAGCAGTTGCGTCGTAAATCTGTGCGCCGTAAGCTGAACGCTAACCGTGCGGAATTCCGTGATAAAAACGTGCTGCTGGTGGATGACTCCATCGTGCGCGGCACCACTTCAGAACAGATTATCGAGATGGCGCGTGAAGCTGGCGCGAAGAAGGTGTATCTGGCCTCTGCCGCCCCGGAAATTCGCTTCCCGAACGTTTATGGCATCGATATGCCTACGGCGACGGAGCTGATTGCGCATGGTCGCGAAGTGGACGAGATTCGCCAGATAATCGGCGCAGATGGTCTGATCTTCCAGGATCTGAACGATCTGATCGACGCCGTTCGCGCTGAAAATCCGGATATCCAGCAGTTTGAATGCTCGGTGTTCAACGGCGTCTACGTCACCAAAGATGTTGATCAGGGCTACCTCGATTTCCTCGATACGTTACGTAATGATGACGCCAAAGCAGTGCAACGTCAGAACGAAGTGGAAAATCTCGAAATGCATAACGAAGGATGATGCCTTCGCTGAGGGTGCCGGTCTGGCACCCTGACTTGCAACTCCCGCCGAAATACTGCAAAGTCTGCCTGCAAGTCTGACAGGGCAACTATTTATGAAACGACTCATTGTAGGCATCAGCGGTGCCAGCGGCGCGATTTATGGCGTGCGCTTATTACAGGTTCTGCGCGATGTCACAGATATCGAAACGCATCTGGTGATGAGCCAGGCGGCGCGCCAGACCTTATCCCTCGAAACGGATTTTTCCCTGCGCGAAGTGCAGGCATTAGCTGATGTCACGCACGATGCGCGCGATATTTCCGCCAGCATCTCTTCCGGTTCTTTCCAGACGCTGGGGATGGTGATTTTACCCTGTTCAATCAAAACCCTTTCCGGCATTGTCCATAGCTATACTGATGGCTTACTGACCCGTGCGGCAGATGTGGTGCTGAAAGAGCGTCGCCCGTTGGTGCTCTGCGTGCGTGAAACACCATTGCACTTAGGCCAT
>ENA-OQDA01000654-OQDA01000654.1-human-gut-metagenome-genome-assembly--contig:-NODE-654-length-13754-cov-45.662949_pt1 | contig 13754 bp, 11 predicted proteins | sample MGYA00242771_ERZ504603 | MGnify/ENA primary metagenome ERZ504603 (study PRJEB26092, sample SAMD00036328) | human gut metagenome | host: Homo sapiens | study: EMG produced TPA metagenomics assembly of...
AGAACAAAGGCATTTCCCCAAATAAAGTATCAAGGAACTCAATGCGGAGTGTGTGGTGGAAATGCTCACTCGGACATTCTTGGAAAGCTAAAATCTCAGAAAGAGCGATTGAGGAAAAAGGCTGTACGGTATGTGAGAAAGATTATCTGACTGTTTTCCCGAAGCTTGCGGTTATGTTTTATGCGGCAATGAAACATATAAAGGTACAGTTTGATACAGACAAAGTTATCGGCATACCGCTTGAAATGTATTTGCCTGAAGAAAAAGCAGCGCTTGAAACGGTTAGTCAGACAGAGAATGTAGAAACCTTGAAAGCATACCTTTGCAGGAAACGGGAGATCAAACTGATTAAAATTCCATATACATTAGAAAGCGGCGAAGCGGATTTCGCTGCGAAAATCAAAAAAGCGTTTCGCAGCATACACATCTTCATAACCTCGAATGAAGATGAAGATATAGCGTTTATCCGGCAGAGGTTTTTTGAATGGAGAAAAGAACAGCAAAAATAAAGGAGACGGTTTGATGAAAGACAGACAATTTCATATCTATCTTGATGACGAGGAGTTTAGACAAGTTTTGCAGGCGTTGATCGCCCTTAAAAATAATCTGATAGCGCAAGGCAGATATAGCGGACGCAGTAGATGATGTCCTTATCAAATTTACAAAAGCACGAAAGAAAAAGATTACCGTTCAATACATCTAAATAAAAAATAGCCAAGCCGCTTGTTTCTCTACGGAGAAGCAGGCGGCTTTTTTTGCGTTTTTAGGGCAATTTTCAAGGGCAAAAAAATTTTTTTGAAATTTTTTTTGGAAAAAGGGCGATTTTGGGTGTGCATTTTGCCCCCCTTTGTCCAAATGAGTGAAGGGGTTATTTCCTCGACAGGGATTTTCCCCCTTCACAGTACCTTGAAAATTGAATAGACAGGCGCTAAGGACATTAGTTCTGATGAATAGCCCGAAGGTGGGTACGCCGTGACTTTTCCATTGTATATATGGGGAACGAGCGAGAATCCCCGACCTGAAATTCAGCTTGCTACTGAAACGGCAATGACAGTCAGAATGATAATGATACTTCTCTACGGAGCTGGCGGAGTACCCGGCAGAGGTGAGATTCCTATGATACGGTTTCGCAAACCGTAACCTTAGTGCTTCCCGTACAAAGCGAATCGCTTTCCGCAGGGGGTGTTGAGAACAAATACTGCGGTCTTTACATTATTAAATCAAGGAGATGAGTAAATGAATAATCAACTTATAAGAGGAAACTTGTTCTTGTTTTCTAAGCCGGAGCCTGAGTCAAAACAGTTTGAAAAGGGTGAGATGTTTTTTCTTAATCAGGCAGGAATGACTGAAAGTCTATTTATTGTTTTGCGGGTAACAAAAGAAAATCAACTTATTTTAGCAAGGGCTTTTCCTACCCAACAGAAAAACACCTGTAAAGTTATTATAGGAAGAAAGGAATATTGGGTGCGCTTTTCTAACCTGCTTTTTGCTGAACGAAAATGGCTGTCTGATATAACGATTTATCAAGGTCGCTGTTCGTATGGTAACATATCGAAAATTTATTCTTGCTACAACAATTGGAAAGAGCAAATAAAGAAACAAGCAAGAGAAAAAGCGATAAGGAAAAGAGAGGAAAAAATTGCTTTGAGAAAGGCAAGAAAAGAAAGATTAGAGCGTGAAAGATTAGCGCTGTATGATGGTAAAAAACAAGACGATATTCGTGTGCCAAGTTATTTATCGAATTATGCAAGACATCCATTTCAGGGCGGTGCAATGTGTCCACGATAAATCATTACATAGTCATTCATTTTAATTCAAGTGAATGGCTAAATCTATGAAAGGAGGTAAAGCCGGAGATGTCAAACTGCAAGACGATTGCGGTATGCAATCAAAAAGGCGGTGTGGGCAAGACCACGACTACGGTCAATTTAGGCGTCGGACTTGCTATGCAAGGGAAAAAGGTGCTTCTGATTGACGCTGATCCGCAGGGCGATTTAACGACCTGCCTCGGCTGGAGGGATACCGACAGTCTTTCCGTAACGCTGACAGAGAAGTTACAGGCGATCATATCGGAGCAGGAGCAAAATCCCTTTGACGGTATTCTGCACCATAAAGAGAAAGTAGACCTTGTACCGTCCAACCTCAGCCTATCTTCATTGGAAATGACGCTTGTGACGGCGATGAGCCGAGAGAGCGTCCTGAAGAATTATCTGAGCCTTGTAAAAGACAAGTACGATTATGTCCTTATTGACTGTATGCCGAGCTTGGGTATGATTACCTTTAACGCTCTTACGGCGGCTGACAGCGTGATTATCCCCGTTCAGGCGCAGTATCTTCCCGCTAAGGGAATGACGCAGCTTTTGGGGACGATTGCGAAAGTAAGGAAACACACAAACGCCGATTTGAAAATCGACGGTATTCTTCTGACGCTTGTGGACGGAAGGACAAATCTTGCGAAAAGCACAGTGGAAGCACTCAGGGAAAATTTCGGCAGCCATATCAGGATATATAGATCAATGATTCCGGCAGCCGTAAAAGCCGCAGAGGTATCTTCTAAAGGCACAAGTATCTACGCCTATGAGCCGAACAGTCCGGTGTCTAAGGCTTACGCCGGTTTCACAAAGGAGGTGTTAGCCGATGGCAGGCAGAAAGAGCGACTTCACGCTGCCCACGAACACGCTCGATGAGCTGTTTTCCTCTCAGGAGGAAAGGGACGAAGCGAAGCTGTCTAAAATCAGGGATATTCCGCTTGAGGAAATCGACGATTTCCCCGATCACCCGTTTAAGGTACGGGAAGATGAAGATATGTTTCAGCTTGTAGAAAGTGTGAAAGAGCGTGGCGTGATTACTCCCGCTACCGTAAGGCAGAAGGAGGACGGCAGATACGAGCTTATCTCAGGACACAGGCGAAAAAAGGCTTGCGAGCTTGCCGGATTTGAAACATTGCGCTGCGAGGTGGTAGACCTCGACCGTGATGAAGCTACGATTTTAATGGTCGAAAGCAACTTTCAACGGTCGCAGATACTTCCCTCGGAAAAAGCATACGCATATAAAATGCGGCTTGACGCTATGAAAAGACAGGCAGGCAGACCGAGTAAGGAAAATGGTGCAACAGTGTTGCCCCATTTACAAGGTAGAAAAAGCCGTGAAATTCTTGCCGCAGAAAGCGGAGAAAGTCACGAACAAATCCGAAAGTATGTGCGCCTTACAAACCTTGTTCCAGAACTGCTTGAATTTGTGGACGAGGGCAGAATTAAAATGCGTCCCGCCGTTGAACTGTCCTATCTGAACGAGGACTGCCAAAGGGATTTGGTGGACGAAATCGACTTAAATGACTGTACCCCGTCCCACGATCAGGCAATCCGTATGCGAAAATTTTTCGAGGAAGGCAAGCTGACAACAGAAGCGATTTCTGCGATTATGAGCGAGGAAAAGCCGAATCAGCGTGAGAAGATTGTTTTGCGTGGGGACAGGGTGCGAAGCCTGATCCCGAAAAATATCCCCATCAACCAAACGGAGGAGTATGTCTGCAAGGCGCTGGAGCATTACAACAAGTTTTTGCGTAACCGTGCCGAGCGTGACAGCAGGTAAGGCGGAGTGTGTTTTTCTTCTTCCCCTTCCTCACACTCCAACCCCTAAACTATCTCACTATCCGAAAGAATAAAACTATCTCACATACTTACAGCTATCTCACCTAACTCAATCTATCTCAGAAAAACGCACCATTCCAAAGCACAGGAGGTATGTCCTATGATGTAAGATTAACCTTCGTTTCACACCTTTGCCTGAAACGCTGTTTCGCATTACAATGGCGGCAGAAAAGGAGTGAAACGCAATGAAAACAAAAACGATTGTTTTTTTATCGGCTCTTTTGCTGATCGTGCTCGCAGGCTGCAACAATGCCCCGCCGAATGAAGATAAGCCGCAGCCGTTTTCTTTTTCGGAGAGTGTTCAAAGCACCTCTGAATCCGAAGCGCCTGCGGGAAAGGAAAGCAAGGAGGTTAAAACAACGCCTGAAGCCGTGCAGGAATCAGAGCCGGAAAAGCAGGAAGAAACAACGGAAACGGATACGGTCAGCTCCGAACAGCCTCAGACTGTTTCTGAAAGCGGGCAGGCGGCACAGTCCGCCGAACAACCCGATAAAGCGGATAAGACCGAACATTCCGTATCCACACCGCAGCCGGATATACCAAAAGAAAGTGAAACGCCTGAGCCGCTTGAAATGGAAGAAACGACGAGCGAAACTAAAACTGACTTTGACATTGACTACTGGATTTCCTTTGCAAAAGGTTACGCTCAGAGCGTGGGGCTTCTGTTAGACAGCGAGGCGGTTTACTGTTGGGATAATCCGATCCGTGCCGGAGCGCACTGCAAATATCTTGAAAGGGATATTCACAGCCGCTTAGATCGGTACAAGGCTGACGAAGAAATCACAGCCGTATGGATTTGGGCGGAGGAAGTCTCCGACGGAATCTATGACCTATATATCGGCTACGCTTAAATTTAATATTCCATTTTGAGGACGCACCGAAAAATCGGTGCGTTTTTTATTTCAAGGAGGATTTCAGATGAAAATAAAGAAACCAAAGCGCATTATGTCGCTGTTTCTTGCGGCGCTGATGTGCGTGACTTCTCTTGTGGGAATTGGTACGACAGCTTATGCCGCCGAAGAAACCGATGATGTATATCTCGTTTCGTTCCCCCGTGACGGCGACTCGAATTACAACGCAGAATGGGGACACGGAAGCCATACTTTTATGAACGGCTGGAAAACAGGTACTTCCCGTTATACAACCGTCCGTGCGATGGGATCATACAACGGAAATATCTGCTACTGCATTGAAATCGGTGTTCCGCAGCAGTCCGGAGACAGCTTTACCAAAAAGGGCGAGGATTTTTGGGACAACTACCCTTCGTCCTACAACAACACCATTTCTCCTGACGATATTAAGCTGTTTATTGGTCGTATCTTCCAGTACGGCTATACGGGAACAATCTCAACCTCGTGGCGTTCTCAGAACGAGGGCGGCGATAAGCTGGCTCACGCAGTCGCTACACAGCTTCTCATTTGGGAAACCGTGATCGGCGAGCGTGACGAGAACTTTAATAAGGTCAGCACAGGCGGAAAAGACGCTGTTTTGGAACAGATCAGCACCAATCACCCCCTGTATGACAAGATTATGAGCTACTACAATTCAATGGCGGCGAGTGTGCAGAAGCATTCCAAGCTTCCGAGCTTTTTGACAAAAACGCCGGGGAGCGCACAGGAGATTGAATTGGAATGGGATGGCTCTAAGTACACGGTTACGCTGACGGATAGCAACAATGTCCTTTCCGGATATAAGTTTTCGTCAAGCGATTCGGGAGTTCATTTCTCCGTAAGTGGCAATAAGCTGACAATCACCGCTGATAAAGCGCCGAGTGATGGACTTACTATCACCGCTGAAAAAACGGCTCAAAGGAAAGGCGTTATCACTTGGACAGACGGTATCTATGGACCGGACGGCGGTGTGCAGGATACCGTAACTTATGCTCAGACGGTCAACGATCCGGTTAAGGGATTCCTTAAATTAAAGGTTTCCTATGGCTCGGCGAAAATCGTCAAAACCAGTGAGGACGGAAAAGTTGACGGTATTTCCTTCCGTATTCAGGGCAACGGCATTGATAAAACCGTTAAAACAGAAAACGGCGGTCAGATTCAGGTAGATAACCTAATGCCCGGAGTATATACCGTAACCGAGCAGGAATATGACCGCTACGAGCCGCAGGAAACACGCCGTGTAACCGTTGTTGCGGGGCAGGTTGCGACTGTCAATTTCAACAATACGCTGAAGCGTGGAGATATTGAGGTTATCAAATCCTCGGAGGATAACTTCAATGAGGGCGTAACCTTCCATCTTTACGGCACTTCGCTCTCCGGCATTGCCGTTGATGAGTATGCTGTTACGGATAAAAACGGCGTAGCGACCTTTGAAGATGTGTTGATTAGCGGCTCAACGCCATACACCGTAGAGGAAGTGGATACCGCAATCCGCTATGTCATTCCCGAAGATCAGACCGCACCTGTCAAATGGAATGAGGTTACTACCCGCAATTTCACCAATATCCTGAAAAAGTTTACCGTTACTGTCACAAAGAGCGACGCTGAAACGGGAACAGCTCAGGGCAACGCCTCTCTCGCAGGCGCAAAATACGGGATTTTCAAGGGCGATCAGCTCATTGACGAATACTACACCGATAAAAACGGTCAGTTTGTCACAAAAGAATATATTTGCGACTCGGATTGGACAATCAAGGAGCTGGAGCCAAGTGAGGGGTATTTGCTTGATCCGACTGTCCATAAGGTCGGCGCAGAGCCGGAGCTTTATACCATTGAGCATAATCAGACCGCAAATGATGTAAACGAACAGGTCATCAAGGGCAATATTGCCATTATCAAACATACCGACAATGGTGACACACAGATTGAAACTCCCGAAGAAGGCGCTGTTTTTGAAGTGTATCTTAAATCAGCAGGCAGCTTTGCCAATGCAAAGGAATCCGAGCGTGATACGCTCATTTGTGATGAGAATGGTTTTGCACAGACAAAGGATATGCCTTACGGTATTTATACCGTTCATCAGGTATCCGGTTGGGAAGGCAGAGAACTGATGGACGATTTTGATGTGTTCATCGCAAAAGACTCGCAGACCTATCGCTATTTGATTAACAACGCCAACTTTGAAAGCTATATCCAAATAATCAAGGTGGACGAAGAAACGGGCAAGACCATTCCTTATGCGGGCGCAGGCTTTCAGATTTATGATCCGTCCGGCAATCTTGTAACGATGGAGTTCACCTATCCTACCCCGACAACCGTTGACACTTTCTATACTGATTCTAACGGCTCGCTCGTAACGCCGGAAAAACTGCCTTACGGTAAAGGGTACTCTATCGTTGAGGTGCAGAGTCCATATGGGTATGTTCTCGACAGCACACCCGTCTACTTTGATATAACGGAAGAAAATTCTTCTGAGGAAAGCGGGGTTACAGTGATAAAAGTTGAAAAAACCAATATGCCGCAGAAAGGCACAATTACCATTGAGAAAACGGGCGAAGTTTTCTTCGGTGTTTCTGTAAGCGGCGGAACAGATGAAAACGGGCAGGAACTTCCCGTTATTTATCAGCCGATCTACGAAACACAGGGGCTTCCCGATACAGTTTATGAAATCCGTGCCGCTGAAGATGTGGTAACGCCTGACGGTACGCTGAGGTACAGCAAAGGCGAGCTGGTTGATACGGTTACAACCGATAAAAGCGGCTTTGCAAAAAGCAAGGAACTCTATCTCGGAAAATACGAGGTAAAAGAGGTCAAGGCAGGCTACGGAATGGTAATAAACAATGAAATCCATACCGTAGAACTGATTTACGCCGGGCAGAATGTAGCCGTAACCGAAACGGCGACTTCCTTTGTTAATGAAAGGCAGAAGGTTGAAATCAGTCTTGAAAAAGCGCTGGAAACAAACGAGCTGTTCGGTATCGGCAATAACGGTGAAATCAAAAATATCAGCTTTGGCTTGTTCGCCGATGAGGAACTTGTATCTGCAAGCGGAACTTCCATTCCGAAAGACGGTTTAATTGAAATCATCACCCTTGATGAAAACGGCAAGGCGACCGTCAAGACCGATCTGCCTTTGGGCAGCTTTTATGTAAAAGAGCTTGCGACTGATGAGCATTACCAGCTTAGCGGTGAGAAATATCCCGTTGTATTTGAGTATGCGGGACAGGAAACCGCAACGGTTGTGATTGCCGTAAACGATGGCGAGCCGATTGAAAATAAGCTGATTTACGGCTCGGTGTCCGGAAAAAAGGTTGATGAAAACGGCGAAGGACTCGGCGGTGCGCTCATTGGTCTGTTTAAGAGCGATGATGTTGAATTTACCGAAGAAAACGCTTTGATGACTGCCGTATCCGGCGATGATGGCAGCTTCTCTTTTGAGAATGTGCCTTACGGAAACTGGTATATCCGTGAGATCAAGCAGCCGACCGGATTCGTGCTTGATGAAACCGTCTATGATGTGAATATCTCGGAAAATGAGCAAATCATTGAGATTGAAATCGTCAATAAGCTTGTGCGTGGCAATATCGCTCTTACAAAGGTGGACGCTGAATATACTGATACCAAACTGACGGGCGCTGTTTTTGAGGTCTATAAGGACTCCAATGATAACGGCGAGCTGGATAAAGAGGACGAGCTGATCGGAAGGCTGACCGAAAAGGAAATCGGGCAGTATGAAATGAACGATCTGCTCTACGGACGCTACTTCGTTTTGGAATCCAAGAGTCCGGATTCGTATATCCGTGATGAAGGCGTGTATGAGGTATTCATCGACACCGATGGAAAGACCTACTATGTTGAAAACGAGGAAGGCGTAGGGTTTGTGAATGAGCCTATGCGTGGCAATCTGAAAATCGTAAAAACATCGTCTGACGGAAAGGTTGAAGGCTTTGCTTTCCGCATTACCGGAGAGAACGGCTATGATGTTACCCTTGAAACAGACGAAAACGGTGAGATCTTCCTCGAAGGTCTGCGAATCGGCGAATATAAAATTTCCGAAGTGAACAATTCCGCTTCTGCGATGTATATCCTGCCCGCCGATAAGGAGGCTGCGGTGCAGATGGGAGCGACTACGATTGTTGAAATGCACAATGAACTGAGAGATACGCCGAAAACCGGAGATGACAGCAAGCTCGGTCTTTGGCTTGCACTTGCGGGCGTGTCGGTAGCAGGCATTGCGGCTTGCGGTATCCTCGGATTTAAGAAAAAGAAGAAGGAGGATAACTGATGGAACTGAAAGCAATCATCGGAATTGTTTTGGTCGTCTTTATTATAGGCGGCTTTATCTTTTTGCAAATCCGAAACAGAAAGAAAAAGTAACCACTTGGGGCGGAGCATAAAAACTCCGCCCCTTTTCTATTTTAGGAGGCTTAAATGAAAAACCTTGAAACCATTGAAAACAGAGTGCTTGCGGTGTTAAAAGAACACCCCGAAGCACGAAATGACGATATGAAGCTTTATTTGCTCGTCAGCAAGGCGTGTATTTATGATACCCACGGTATCAGCCATTTCAGCTTTGAAGATGTGATGAGCAATTACAAGGCTTACGGTATCCCTTGCTTTGAGAGTATCCGAAGGACAAGACAGAAAATTCAGGCGAAATACCCTGAACTCGGCTGTTCCCCCGAAGTACGCAGAGCAAGGCACAAAATGCAGCGTGTCTATTCCGACTACGCTAAGAGCTAAGGGAGGAGGTAAAAGAGAATGGCAAGTAAAAAAGGTGCAAACACCGCTTTGCAGCAGAAAGTAAAAGTGCTTGCAAAGCTCTATGATTCCGGCTGCAAAACCGAAAAGGATTTGAAGGCGCTCAATCTGCAAAGTATTTTGAAAATTCCCGATATATCCGTTTCGGATATGACCGTTATTACCGAGCTTCAGGAACAGATTGCAAAAAACAGGCTCTTTTCCTATTTGGGAGGTGCTGATGATGAGCAACAGTCAGAACAAAACGACGGATAGGCACATTATTTGGAGCGATATGAATCTCAACCTTGACGATTGGCGGGAGAGCTATAAAGATTTTCTTGAAATCAACGAAATTGATGGAAATCCAAATGACGAACACAAGTTATATGAATATATGGTTGAAACCAATGGCGAGTACCTTTCTGATGAACGGGCAAATCTCAATGTCCAGCTCTCTCAGCCGATTATTGTTATCGGCGACATCGGCAGATGGAACGGCAGAGTTATGGGATATAAGATGATTGATTCCGGGAACATCAAGGACTGCTTGTATTCCGATACGGATATGACAGAGTGGTATGTGGATAAGTACGGGGATTTCCGTGCCGACGCCGTTCATCACGATGGAACAAATCACTATCTGTACCGTGTATTTAAGGATAATGCTTCGACGGAGCAGATTGAAAGATTGCAGGAAAAAATCTATTGCGGCAGAGCGACAAGGGCAGATATTACAAGAGTTACCCGCAGGCTCGGAGATGAAATCGCCGCAGTCTACGGATTCCACATACCGAAACAAAGAACAGCAATGGAGCAAGCGAGGTGAAAAAATGAAAATCCGACCACTTAATACGGACGAGCGAAAATACACTTATGCACAGAGTTCTCAGATCGATGGGCAGACCGGAAGTATCGGACATCTGCGTGGCGACTTTGGTTCAGGCGGCAAAGAGTTCTTTTCCTCTTGGTTTGACCATAGGCGGGATTTGAAAACGGATAAGTTCAAAAGCGAGCTGGACGAGGTTATCAACGCCCTGCGTTCTGAAGAATACGGGCTGTTAAAAAGCCGCACGGATATGACGCAGTATGCGGCGAAATATCCCGACAGCGCTTTTCAGGGAAGCTATGCGACCGAATACGGTTTCCGTGCCGACACCGAAAAATACAGCTTCCTGATACGGTGCAATCCTGCCCGTGGGGACTATAACTTCTACTGCTATTGCTATGTGCGGGAATGGCTCGACCGCCAGATGGAAAAAGCGAGCAGTGGAATCCGCTTTATCACACCGGATTACAAAGAAAAGTTCAAAATCCCCGACGGGGATAAAATCCGCATTACCCTGAGCGACGGAGAGCAGCTTGACCGCACCTGCCGATATATTGACGATTATCATTTGGAGGTTGGCAGTAACCTCTATCACATCTGCGAGTTTGCCGAGCGAATGGAGCAAAACGGCAATACTGTGATTCCGCTCCGTTCCTCTCTGCCGGAGCAGTGCTATGTGTTCGTGCAGACGGAAAACTGCGTCGGCATTGTCAAAAAGGGCGAAAGCGGATTTTACCGCACGGATATTCAGGGCGGCAAGCCCAGTGAAACAAACGCCCTTGTGAATGAGATGAATGAAAAACTCGGCTTGTCAAAAGGTCAGGCAGAGGCAATGAAGGCAGGCTCAATGTTCGGTTGGGATACCCCTGCCGCCGATCCGAAAAGCTATGATAAAAACGGTATCCCCGTAAGACCGAAACAGAAAGACTATGAAAGATAGGAGGTGCATAACCGATGGCACGAAAGTACGACCTGATTTCCGAGCTGTACCGCCGTACCGCACACGCTGTTGTTTCCGATGTTCAGAACTGGCAAGCCTTTTTGCGCTGCGCCTGTCGGAACTATCGTCTGCGATTTGACGAGCAGCTTCTCATCTACGCCCAAAGACCGGACGCAACGGCGGTATTGGAAATCGAGCGCTGGAACGATAAATTCGGGCGTTGGGTAAACCGTGGCGCAAAGGGTATCGCCGTATTTGAGGACGCTGAGCGGAGCAGGCAGCGCTTAACCCATTACTTCGATATTTCTGATACGCACGCAAGCCGCTACTCCCGCCCCGTCCCGCTTTGGGATATGAAACCGGAATATGCGGACGATGTGATCGAATCCCTTGAAAGCACCTTCGGCGAATTGGAAAACAGGGAAAGCCTTGCGGACGCTGTGCTGAGCGCCGCTAAAAACGCCGTGGAAGATAATATCCCCGACTATTTGGGCGATCTGATGTATGCCGCAGATGACAGCTTCCTCTACGGTCTTTCGGAAGATATGATTACCGCTATGTATAAGAAAGCGGTAACAAACAGCGTGGCGTATATGATGATGACAAGGCTTGGGATAGATACCGAGCCTCTTTTTGAAGCGGAGGATTTCACTGTCATTACAAATTTCAATACGCCGGAAACCTTAAACGCCCTCGGTATTGCGTCAAGCGATATTGCGGAGATGGGGCTTGGGGAAATCTCCCGTACCGTTCTTGCCCTTGAAAGGCAAAATCGCATCATTGCGGACAGAGAGAAACCGGAATACAATAAGGCTGAAAATAAGAGCGAAAGGAGCTTTGAAAATGAACGAGCTGACATACACAATGCAAGGCGATTACAATCTTCCCGACCTGACAATGCCCGAACAGCCGGAAGTGACTTTGGGCAGGTACGCTCAGATGAGGCGGAAATTTCTCAAAGAACATCACAAAATCCGGTACTACAATCTTCTGACGAGCTGCACCCTGACACAGCATTTGGCGGAAACCGAGCAGACAGCGCTCCGCTTGGAAGAAACCCTGATAAAGCAGATGGCGGCGCAGGAGGGCTTGACCGAAAGCCTGAAAGCGGCGGATATGATGAAGTGGGTGCAGGGAATGAACAATCTGAGGAACAGAGTGCAGGAGATCGTGAAAGCGGAGGTCATCTTCGCTTAGATTACTACGACCGAAGCAACGAGGACAAGAGCCTGCCGTTTTTCGGCGGGGACGATACCATCCGTGAAATCCTCGGCACAACGCCCCACCTGAAAGCCTCGAAAGAGGAAATTCGTGCTTTCTATGAAAGCAATCCCGATAACGCCGCCCGTACCGAATATATCAAGGGTATTTTCAATAACGATTATACTGAACTGATTTTGAGCGACGGGCGGCGAGTCGGGTACAAAACTTGGCAGAATGTGCTTCAGCTTTGGGAGGGAAATTATGCAGATCGAATAGCACAAGGTTTCTATGATTGGGGCGTGATCGCACAGTATTTTGAGGCAATGCGGCTGCTCGGCGAATTGCAGGATACGATGAAGCCGTTACCGTCCGTAGACGGGCAACTGAACTTTTTGGATATGCAGGCAGAGGAAAAGACCTCTGCTTTTTCTTTTTCTCAGGAGATTATCGACGCTGTTCTCACTCGTGGAAGCGGCGTATCGGAGGGAAAGTTCCGTATCTATGAGCAGTTTGAAAAGAGCCTATCCACAAAGGAAAATGCCGATTTTCTGAAAAATGAATACGGTTGGGGCGGTGCTTATCCCGTTATTGTCGGCGCAGGCATTGACGAGCAGCACGACGGGAAAGGCATTTTGATCTCAAAAGGCATTGGGGACGATAAGCCGCATATCCGGCTGAATTGGACTCAGGTTGAGAAGCGGATAAAGGAATTGATACGGCTTGACCGCTATCTCAATCCAAAGGAAAAAGAGATTTATCCGCAGTGGCTTGAAAAGCAGGAGGAACGCCGAGCGGAACTTGCCGAAGAACAGAGAAACCGTGAAATCCTCTCCTCTGCTCCGCCCAAGCAGGAATCGGCGCAGGCGGCTGAAAGCGAGCCGCAGCAGGAAGCGCAGTATGCCTATCATCTCGGCGATACGGTATATATCGGCGCTGACGAGTATGAAATCCTTGCCTTTGATGATAAGCGTGTCGTTCTTCACGATATGCAGTATCCGCTGTTTCAAAAGGAATTGGAGAGAGCAGAGTTTGACCGCAGGGTGCGGGAAAACCCGATGAACGACCACCTGAAGGTAACGAATCAGGCGGCGGTTGCAGAGCAGCAGCCTCGTTTCAATTCTATCGAGTTTGAAAAGCTCATTCCCCACCGTATGCGTTTCAAGGAAACCGATTTGGTAAACGGCAATGAGATGTATTGGGTAACGCAGGAGATTTTTACTGCCGGGGATTTAAGGAAGTTCCAGCAGGCTGTTCAGAGCTACGACGGGGATATTAAAAAATTCTATGTTACACCCCGTGATCTAAGCCCGTCCTACTCTTTTGAGGAGGATATGGAAAACAAGGTTTTGGCAGTTGTCACGCCCGATACTATCCTGCAAGACGATTATATTCAGGCTGTCCGAAGCGAAGGACTCGGCGATTACCTTCAGCCGGAGGAAAAAGCTGATCCGGCTGAATCGCCTGCCTTTGACATTGGTATGGGGTATCTCGGCAACGGTCTT
>ENA-OQDA01000655-OQDA01000655.1-human-gut-metagenome-genome-assembly--contig:-NODE-655-length-13745-cov-3.407769_pt1 | contig 13745 bp, 14 predicted proteins | sample MGYA00242771_ERZ504603 | MGnify/ENA primary metagenome ERZ504603 (study PRJEB26092, sample SAMD00036328) | human gut metagenome | host: Homo sapiens | study: EMG produced TPA metagenomics assembly of...
TATGCCGTGCCCCGGTGGACCGAACCCGGCCGGAGCGCAACACCCAGGAGTGGATAGAGGCTTTCAGAACGAACCCGCGCCTATCCGTTGTGGAGCGCATCGCTTCCGATCTATCCTTTGCGGCGGGCAAGCTCTACCGGATAGATGAGAACGGAGACGAACAGGAGCTTACGCAGCACCCGTTTTTGGACTTCTGGGCCAACCCTAACCCGCTGCATGAGATGAGCAACGCCGCCCTGTGGCGGCTCCTGGAGATTTATCTCAAGCTCAAGGGCGAGGGCTACTTCATCATTGAGAAATCGCCCCTGGGCGTCCCTGTGGAGCTGTGGCCGCTTCCTGTCCATTGGGTGCAGATGACGCCGTATATGGGACACCCGTACTACACGGTCCGGCTCACCAATGGCCTGCTCATGGAGGTATCGGTCGATGATATGTTCGTGATGAAAGACCTCAACCCCCTGGACCCGTTCAAGCGGGGCCTGGGGCAGTCTGAGGCCCTGGCCGATGAGATAGAGACCGACGAATACGCGGCCAAGTTCCAGAAGCGCTTCTTCTTCAACGACGCCACCCCCAACCTCGTTATCGGTATGCCTAAGTCCACCCCGGAGCAGCGGCAACGCTTCCGGGCTGAATGGCTTGAGCGCTTCCGGGGATGTTCCAGAGCCACGGCGTCGCCACCGTCAACGGCGATGTCACGGTGAACAAGGTCGGAGACACTATGAAAGACATGGACATGGTGAACGGGCGTACATTCCTGAGAAACGCCGTCCTTGAGCACTTCGGCGTCCCCCGCGAGATTATGGGTATCACCGAGAGCAGCAACCGGGCCACGTCCGAGGCGGCGCAGTTCATCTATGCTCAGAACGTCCTTATGCCGAACCTGCGCCGACGGGAAGAGGCCATCAACCACCAGCTCATCCCGTACTTTGGGAATGACCTGGTATGGCGATTCGATGACATCATCCCCAGGAACCAGGAGTTTGACAAGGCCCTGGGCATCGACGGCTGGAACGCTGGCCTACTCACCAAGGATGAGGCCCGCGAGAAGCTGGGTATGCCTCCGGCCCTGGTGGGCGGCGACGTCTACAAGACGCAGTTCTCCGACGTCTACATCCGGGAGGATGATGACCCTGTGGCGATCTCCACGGCGGCAGCCAACCTCCAGTATGCAGAGAGCGCACCACCGCTTGAGACGGGCGGAGAGCAGGATATTGAGATAACAGATAACGGAATACCCCTGGACGGCGAAAAACGCCGCAGAGGGGACGGGAGACGGCCTGGAGGCCATCGAAATAGTGTCCTCTAAGGGTACATCCCGGAAGAGCGAAAAAACCTCCAGGTGCAGGCCGCACAACGCGCCCTGCTGCAAGCTGAGAGGGAGCAGACCCAGCGCTTTGAGATTGCCACCCTCAAGTATCTGCGGGAGCAGGGCCGCCGGGTGAGTGACGCCATGGGCGGCACCACCAAGGATGAGCGGAGTGTATGGGACATCCTCATGGGGGCCATCCCCGGCTATGACCCGAACAGCGAGGACGCGGCGGAGCAGAGCGCGGCGGCATGGTCTTCCTTGAGCGAGGCAGACCGCACCCGCCTTGTGAGCGCCTTTACCCTGGGCCTCATCGACTGGCCCAGCGAGGAAACGGCCCTTCTGAATATCTTTGAACCGCTGTGGAAAGAGAGCTACGACAAGGGCGCTGGAGTGTCTGCCAAGCTCTACAACCTCCAGGCGGTCCAGAGGCCGGAGCTTATCAGCACGGCGAAGCTGCGCGGCGGCGTCCGGGTCAAGGGCATCACGCAGACCACCCAGCAGGCGATCTCCCGTATCGTTGCCGCTGGTCTGGAGCACGGAGACAGCCGGGCCACCATCGCCAAGCAGATTGAACAGGAGATGCAGACCACGGCATCCAGGGCGCGTACCATCGCTACCCAGGAGTGCAATACCTCACTCCTGACCGGCCACTACGACATGATGCGAAAGGCCGGGGCCGCCTGGAAGACCTGGCACGTTGCCAACATGAGCGCCGCCAGACCCTCCCACAAGCGCCTGAACGGTGAGCGGGTCCCTATTGACGCCAAATTCTCAAACGGCCTCATGCGGCCCTGTGACCCGGATTGCACGGACCCCGCCGAGGTCGTGAACTGCCACTGTTTCCTGACATTCGACAAATAAGGAGGACGCCTGATGGAATTTACCGAGATGCAGGCTCAGGAGGCCGCCCGATCTGCTGGCATCGACCTGGAGAAAGAGCGGTTCGACCTGAAAGCCTTGACAGCCGGGATGAATGCGGAGCTTGAACACGGCACCGCAAGCCCGGACACCAATATCACCAACGATGACCCCGTTATGACGGCGAAGCTCGCAGCGGCACACCTGCGGGTCTCGCCGTTTTACTATGCCTCCGGGCGGGGCCTGAAAGCATGGGAGGCTTCACTCCGCAGAGGGGTGAAAGTGAAAAGCTCCAAGACGGAGCATAAAACGCTGTCTTTCCGTACCGAAGAGTACGACGAAGAGAGCGGCATCTTTAGTGGCTACGCCGCAGTCTATGGCAACATCGACAGCGGCGGGGACATAATTGAGCCTGGAGCCTTCACGAAGACAATCGCCGAGGGCTGGGAGAGGGTGAAGATACTCGCCCTGCACAACGACTGCTGGCTTCCTATTGGCAGACCTTTGGAGCTGAGGGAAGACAGCAACGGCCTTTTCATTAAGGCCAAAATCAGCGACACTTCGATGGGACGCGACATCAAAGTGCTGCTGAAAGATGGAGTTCTCAATGAGACTGTCCATCGGATATGACCCCATCGTCTTTGACTACGACGAAAACGGCATCCGGCATCTGCGGGAAGTCAAGCTGTGGGAGGTCTCCGTCGTTACCTGGGCCATGAACCCGGAGGCGACGATCACCGACTACAAGCAGGCCACCGACGCTGCGGGCTTCCTGGACGCCTTTTTGGAGGCGGCCACCGCCGAAGTCAAGGCCGGTCGGAAAATCAGCGGGACCCGGCTAAAGGCCCTCAAGGACGCGAGCGCGTCCACGAAAGCCGCTACCAAGGTCCTTGACGGCATCATCCGCGAGGCAAGCGACACCGAGAAGTCCGTCAACCGTACCGTAAACAACAGAGCCGAGAAGTCCGCGCCGACTACCGGCATCACCCTATGAAATTCTGCTTTAAGGAGGAAATTACAAATGGCTATTCCCAAGAAAAGGAACCGCACCCGCTGGCCGTAAGTCCATGAAGATGGAGGCCGACGAGCTGACCGAGAAAATCAAGGCTTGCGTCAAGGAGGCCCTGGATGAGCAGGCCGAGGGCCAAGGCTGAGGTAGAAGAGGGGACCGAAGAGGCTACCGCTGAGGTCCGTCCCGCTGACATCTGCCCGGCCTAGATTGAAGAGGCCATGTCCGTTGTCGCTGAGAAGCGCAAGAGCCGCAAGGAGGCTGGCGAGGAGCTGGGCGACGTCACCGCCGAGGAAGTCATGGAGGCCGTGGGCGAGCTGCTGGACGCTACCGGCGGCGAGGCCAAGGAGGATGACGGCATCGAGGAAGAGGTCAAGGAGGACGAGGAAGTGACTGATGAGGCCAAGGGGCGCAAGGCTGCTGCCCGCAAGCACCAGACCAAAAGCGCCCGCAAGAGCGCGGCCTCCCCGTCCAGCGAAAGTACAGCGCCATCTACATGAGCCGCACCACCCCCACCAGCACCGCCAAGAAGTCCATCCCGCCCGCTATCCAGCTCGCCCGCGCTATCAAGTGCCTGGACGTTTTCGGCAAGCATGACCCCGACGCCGCCTCTTTCTACGCGCAGCGGAAGTATGACGATGCGGACATGGCCCGCGAGTTCAAGGCCCTGTCTGCCACCAACCCCGCTGCCGGCGGCTACCTCATCCCTGAAATCTACCTGGACCAGATCATTGAGCTGCTGTACTCCAAGACCGTCATCTTTGAGCTGGGTGCTCAGAAAGTCCCCATGGCCAACGGCAACCTGAACATCCCCAAGATGACCGGCGGCGCTCGCGCTACCTGGGGCGGTGAGGCTCGCAAGATTGCGAAGACCCAGCCCACCTACGGCAACATCCGTCTGTCCGCAAAGCGCCTGGAGGCTATCGTGCCTCAGACCCGCGAGCTGCTGATGAGCACCAACTACTCCGCCGATCAGCTCTTCGCCAACGACCTGACCCGGCGCATGGAGCTGGGCCTTGACTTCGGCGCTATGTTCGGCAAGGGCGGTGAGTTCCAGCCCCTCGGCGTGTTCACCGACAAGGAGGTTGAGCACGTGGACGCCAAGGCCCTGAGCAACGATGACCTGGCCGACAGCAACGGCAAGATTACCGCCGACTTCCCCGTGTACGTCCGCTCTAAGGTCCTGGCAAAGAACGTGGACGACAGCAAGCTCGGCTGGGCGTTCAACTCCGTCCTGGAGGGCTACCTGATGAACCTCAAGACTACCACCGGCGCATACATCTACCGGGATGAGATGAACAGCGGCAAACTGGCGGGCTTCCCCTACCGGGTGTCCAACCAGATCACTACCGACAGCACCGGCCTTACCGAGCTGGCCTTTGGCAACTGGGCGGACCTCCTGGTGGGCGAGCAGATGGGTCTTGAGACCTATACCACCCTGGACGGCTCCTGGGTCGATGAAGAGGGCACCCAGCACAACGCCTTTGAAGAGAACCTGGCTGCTACCCGCGCTCTCATGTACGTGGACATCGCTGCCCGTCATAAGGAGAGCTTCCTGCACGTCAAGAACATCAAGGCGTTTTAATCGGAGGCCGGGGCACACCGCCCCGGCCCCATAATTTCAACAAGGAGGAATTTCAGCTATGAAACGCGCACTTATTCAGAGTGTCAAAGTGACCCCGTACACCAGCGAGGACGCCATCAACCGCGAGGGCTTCCTCTCTGCCATTCTGGCCGTCAAGGTCGGCTCTCCCTCCGGCACCCCTACGGGACTGGCCGTGAAGCTGACTATCACTGAGAGCGACCAGCAGAGCAGCGGCTTTGCCCCTGTCAAGGATAAGCTGGTCTGCGTGGGCAACGCGCCCCTGGACGCTGCGGGCGCGATCTCCGTCTCCACTGACGCGGAGGGCGGCGAGCTGGTCAACTTCGACCTGGACCTGGTGGGCCTCAAGCAGTACGTCAAGGTCAAGGTGGAAATGGTCTGCACCGGCGGCTCTTCTCCGTCCTGCACCGCGACTGCCGCCCTGGCCCTGGGCGACGCTTCCGAGGTCCCCGTTTAATTAGGCCCTGAGAGGCCCTACAAGGAGGTTTTTGCTATGGCAAGACATTATCCCTCTGAGGGTGTGAAACCCGCCGAGAACAAGCGGGAGGCAGGCCCCAAGGAGAAGAAATCGGAAACCCCTAAGAACGACAGCAAAAAGGAGAGCGCGGGCGAGTAGCCCGCGCCTCCCCTGAGAACGGAGGCGACACCGTGGAAAATGAACCGACTGTAAAGCTGGCCTCAAACGCCATGACAACGCTCGAAGACACGATGGAGCGCCTGGGCATCCCACCGGAGGCGGCAGACACCGCCGTAAAGAACAACATCATTCGGCTTATCAATTCGGCGTCTGCCTGGATTGAGACCATCACCGGGCGAAAGTTCGGCAAGGCCACCTACACCCACAGATATGTTGCCCCCGGTGCTCAGGAGCTTGTGCTCACTCAGTACCCTATCCGGGCGGTTGAGTACGTCCGGGACACCGAGAACGGCGTGGACATTGCCCCCGGCAGCTACGACTTCACCATGACCGGAGACGTGGGCGTACTGTACCGCGATGAGGGATGGGTATTCCGCGGCTATGTCGGCGGCCTTGCGAACGACTACATAGCCCCCCGGCGCTACCTGGAAGTAAAGTTCACCGCCGGGTACGTGCTGCCCAAGGACGCGACCGAAGATGAGCCATCCGATCTACCGGAGGACATCGTGTCGATTGTCTGGGGCATCGCGGAACAGGAGTTCTCCATCCTGCGGAACGGCGCTCAGGGCCTTGCGGCGTTCTCCATCTCCGACGTGTCGTGGACCTTTGACAAGGAACCCCGCGCCTCCTGGATGGAGACCCTGGCCCACTACATGAGGTGGTGAGCCTATGCAGGTCCGCGATAACGTCCTACCGCACCTGCGGCGGGTCAAGGCCGAGCTGGAGAAACTGAACCACACCCGGATAAAAATAGGCATCCAGGGCAACGCAGACAGTGAGCTGCTGATGATTGCCCGTGTCCATGAGTACGGGGCCACCATCACGCCCAAGGCCACCCGAAACCTCTGCATACCCATCCACAAGGACAGCTACGACAAAAGCCCCAGGGACTTCCAGGACCTCTTCTTTATCCGGTCCAGGGACGGCTACCTGTTCGGCGTCGTAGCCAAAAAGGGACGGAGGGACAAGGATAATCCGAATAACCTCAAGTTCCTGTTCTTGCTGCTGCCCTCCGTCACCATACCGGAGCGCAGCTTCATCCGGGCGGGCTTCGACCACAACAAGAACAAGCTGGCCGAAATCGTCCAGAATGAGGTTGCCCGCATCTGGCAAGGTCAGCAGACGGCGGACGGGGCCATATCGTGGATAGGCGGGCAGGCCGTGGGCCTTATCCAGCAGTTTATGAGCGACGCGAGCAACTTTGAGCCGAAAGGAAAAATCCAGAGGGAGCGCTATCCGTCCTATGCGGACAGCCCTCTCATGGTGACCGGACGGCTCCGAAATTCGATCACGTGGGAGGTTGAGGAATAATGGGCGTCCCGTTCAAAATGGCGCAGCCCATGATACCGGGCGGCCTGCTGCATACCATGTACGAGGTCCAGGCGGGAGGCCACTACGACCAGGACAAGGGCGGCCAGTGGGTAGCCGGTGAGCCTGTGCGCGTCCCCTTTGAGGGCGCGGTCCTCCCTGTGAGCGACAAGGACCTACGGCGTGAAATCACCGGCACCGTGTCCGATCTGAGCGAGAAAATCTATACCAACGGCCATGCGCTCCAGGTGGGAGCACAGGTCTATGACCCTGACAGCGGAAACACCTACACCGTGACCCAGGAGTTGGGCCACAACAGCATCCACCCGATGAAGCGGTATCTGGTAGAGGCCAGAACCGGCGCGGCGCCGAAAGGGGGCGGTGGGGCGTGAGTTTCGTCACGAAGCGGAATGCCCTCATATCCGCGCTTCATAAGACCGTGGGCGTCCCGGTCCTGCTGGCCTCCCAGGTCCAGCCGGAGGCAGAACCCCCGTTCATCGTCTACTCAGTGACCGCAGACTACATCCCGGACGGCGGCCATGGGCAACTACTCGCTGGGTGAGGGTGCGACGCAAGACGATCTGGTGGACATCCACTACGCCTCTCGGCCTCGCGTTAGGTCCCGACTTACCCAGGGCGGACGAACCTTCCCCTGGAATCCTTGGGCTTTCGGTGTGTAGGATTCTCACCTACATCTCGCTACTCACACCGGCATTCTCACTTCCATACGGTCCACCGTTCCTCACGGTACGGCTTCCACCTGTATGCAACGCTCCCCTACCACTTGAATTCGATTCAAATCCGCAGCTTCGGTATCAGGCTTAGCCCCGGTACATTTTCGGCGCAGGGTCACTCGACTAGTGAGCTGTTACGCACTCTTTGAAGGATGGCTGCTTCTGAGCCAACCTCCTAGTTGTCTGGGCATCCCCACATCCTTTTCCACTTAGCCTGTATTTCGGGACCTTAGCTGGCGGTCTGGGCTGTTTCCCTCTTGACCATGGACCTTATCACTCACGGTCTGACTGCCGGACATCTCATGCGGCATTCGGAGTTTGATTGTATTCAGTACCCCGGGATGGGGCCATCACACATTCAGTGCTCTACCTCCGCACAAGTTCTTTCCGACGCTAGCCCTAAAGCTATTTCGGGGAGAACCAGCTATCTCCGGGTTCGATTGGAATTTCTCCCCTAGCCACAAGTCATCCGCCAACTTTTCAACGGTGGTCGGTTCGGTCCTCCATTGAGTTTCACCTCAACTTCAACCTGCTCATGGCTAGATCACCCGGTTTCGGGTCTACGATGTCCTACTTTGGCCCTGTTAAGACTCGCTTTCGCTTCGGCTCCGCGTTTTCCCGCTTAACCTCGCAGTCCATCGTAACTCGCCGGTTCATTCTACAAAAGGCACGCCATCACCCTTTAACGGGCTCTGACTTCTTGTAGGCATACGGTTTCAGGTTCTCTTTCACTCCGCTCCCGCGGTTCTTTTCACCTTTCCCTCACGGTACTTGTTCACTATCGCTCACCTGGTGATATTTAGCCTTGACGGATGGTCCCGCCTGCTTCCGACCGGATTCCTCGTGTCCTGCCGTACTCAGGATACCACTCACCTTCGCTCATCTTTCGTCTACGGGGCTCTCACCCTCTTCGGCTGACCTTTCCATGTCATTCCACTAGACTCGCTCTTGATGTTATCGTGGTCCTTCAACCCCGTTCCTCAGAACGGTTTGGGCTGCTTCCCTTTCGCTCGCCGCTACTCAGGAAATCACTTTTGTTTTCTTTTCCTTCGGGTACTTAGATGTTTCAGTTCCCCGAGTTCCTCCCGTGATACCTATGTGTTCGGTATCCGGTGTCATCCCTCCTGGATGACGGGTTCCCCCATTCGGATATCTGCGGATCTTTGCTTCCTTACAGCTCCCCGCAGCGTTTCGCCGTTTGGTGCGTCCTTCTTCAGTCCCAGGTGGCCAGGCATTCACCGTACGCCCTTTCCTACTTAATCCTTTAGCTTCGAGATCACTTTCTTACTCGTTTTCTCTTTTCCTACAACTTTCGTTATAGACCTTCTATCTGTCTTTCTGGTATTCAGTTTTCAAAGATCGTTCCTCTTTTCAGAGATCCTTCGATCCCTGAAAACTGAACAGGAAACCTTTTTTTGTTTTGCTTCTTTCTCCTTAGAAAGGAGGTGATCCATCCCCACGTTCCCGTAGGGATACCTTGTTACGACTTAACCCCAGTCATCGGCCCTACCTTCGACGGCTCACTCCCTTAGGTTATGCCACCGGCTTCGGGTATTGCCAACTCCCATGGTTTGACGGGCGGTGTGTACAAGGCCCGAGAACGTATTCACCGCGACATGCTGATTCGCGATTACTAGCGATTCCAACTTCATGAAGTCGGGTTGCAGACTTCAATCCGAACTGAGACGGTCTTTCCGGGATTCGCTCCCCCTCACAGGGTCGCTGCCCTTTGTAACCGCCATTGTAGTACGTGTGTAGCCCAGGCCATAAGGGGCATGATGATTTGACGTCATCCCCACCTTCCTCCGGTTTGTCACCGGCAGTCTCTCATGAGTCCCTAACTCAATATTGGTAACATGAAACAAGGGTTGCGCTCGTTGCGGGACTTAACCCAACATCTCACGACACGAGCTGACGACAACCATGCACCACCTGTGTGAGATATACCTATCTCCCTGTCTCCAGGGCCTTTATCTCCATGTCAAGGCCTGGTAAGGTTCTTCGCGTTGCTTCGAATTAAACCACATACTCCACCGCTTGTGCGGGCCCCCGTCAATTCCTTTGAGTTTCACACTTGCGTGCATACTCCCCAGGCGGAGAACTTATTGCGTTAACTGCAGCACTGAATCTCTCCAACACTTAGTTCTCATCGTTTACGGCGTGGACTACTAGGGTATCTAATCCTATTTGCTCCCCACGCTTTCGTGCCTCAGTGTCAGTTACAGGCCAGGCGACCGCCTTCGCCACTGGTGTTCCTCCATATATCTACGCATTTTACCGCTACACATGGATCTTGTGCTCGCCGCTGGATTTGATGTACGGCACCAGCGTGACGTGGATGAACAGACAGTTTTCCCGCCCGGCCTCGATGCTTACCTGGCGGATGGCCTCCAGAAACGGGGTGGATTCAATGTCGCCCGTGGTGCCGCCGATCTCCGTGATAACAATGTCGGCATCCGTCTTTTTCCCCACGGAATAGATAAAGCTTTTGATCTCGCCCGTGATATGGGGAATGACCTGCACCGTCTCGCCCAAATATTCGCCGCGGCGTTCTTTGGTGAGCACGTTCCAGTATACCTTTCCCGTAGTGAGGTTGGAGTACTTGTTCAGATCCTCGTCGATAAAGCGTTCATAATGCCCCAGGTCCAGGTCGGTCTCCGCGCCGTCCTCGGTCACGAATACCTCGCCGTGCTGATAGGGGCTCATGGTGCCGGGGTCTACATTGATATACGGGTCCAGCTTCTGGGCCGCCACCTTCAGACCGCGGCCTTTTTCCAAAAGGGCGGGCCAAACGCGCAGCGGCCGCCGCTGCATGCCCTTGCCCAGGCCGGACACCACCGCCGCCCAGTCACAAAATATACTTCGTCATACTGCTTTGCCTCTTTCCCTTTCTCTTCCCCGGCGCGCGCCCAACCGCGCGCCGCTTTCTGATGCGTTTTTACACCTCCACCGTTCCGGTGAACACCTCGACGGCATTGCCCGTCATCAGCACGGTATCACCCGTGTAACGGATGGTAAGCGTTCCGCCCAGCAGCAGCACGTCCACATCCGTATCCTTTTTGCAATGGCCGTTCAGCACGCTTGCCACCACGGCCGCGCACGCGCCTGTGCCGCAGGCCATGGTCTCGCCGCTGCCGCGCTCCCACACCCGCATCTTCAAATGTGTTTCATCCAAAATCTGAATAAATTCCGTATTCACACCCTCGGGGAACCATTTGCTGTGTTCCATTGCGCCGCCCAGCACAGGCAGATTCAGACCCGCGGTGTCCGACACATACACCACACAGTGCGGGTTGCCCATGGAGACGCAGGTCATACGCACCGCGCCGCCATTCACCTCCACCAGCTCGTTGACAACTGGCTTTGCAAAGCCTGTCACGGGAATTTTTTCCGGCGCAAGTTCCGGCGCGCCCATGTCTACGGTCAGCAGGCCCGGCTCTCTGCGGACGATGTGCTTCACGCCCGAAAGCGTTTCTACATCTGCCGCCGTGCCCGAGGCATATCCGTGGCGGAACAGATATTCCGCCACACAGCGTACGCCGTTTCCGCACATCCTGCCCTCGCTGCCGTCCGCGTTGAACATGCGCATCTTTGCATCCGCCGTTTCAGAGGGACAGATGAGGATGACGCCGTCTCCGCCAACGCCCTTGTGCCGGTCGGAAAGCGTGCGAGCCAGCAGCTCCGGGGCTTCCACGTCCTGTTTGAAGCAATCGATGTAAACATAATCGTTGCCGCAGCCATGCATTTTTGTAAAATCCAGTTTTCCCATAGCAAGTGTCCTCCCGTTCCGAATCTCCCATACATTCCAGCGGGCCGCGCCCGCTCAACAGCCGCCTTCGTACATGCGCAGGATGGCCTGGGCCACTTCCCGGCGCGTACGGCGGGAATCCATGGCCTCCCGCTCAATGTATTTGTGCGCCTCCGGCTCCGTCAGCAGACGGTACTGGATCAGCGCGCATTTCGCCCGGTCCACCAGACGAATGTCGTCGATCTTTTGCTGCAGGATGTTGTTCTGCCGCTGCAAACCCATGATGCGGCGGTTCGCCGCCTGCGCCAGCTTGACAGCCCCAAACAAAAGCGCCCGGTTCAGCGGTTTCGGCACCACGAATACGCCTGCGTCCTCCACGCGGGCCGCTACCTCGTCGGCCATCTCAGCCTTCACCAGCAGCACCACGCCCGCCCCTGTGCTCCCGGCCGCAAACACGGCCAGCTCGTGGCCGAACTCGTCCGACAGCGGCGTGTTGATGAGGATGACCTGCCAGTCCGCGTCGGCAAAACCCCGCCGCGCCTCGGCGCGGAAGTCACGGTGGATATGTCCCCGCCGCCACTGTCCGTCAGCACTCCGCACAGCATATCGCGGCCCTTTTCTCCGCTGGATACGATCAGCGCGCCCGGCAACGTCCTCACCCCCTTGCGGCTCCAAAATATTACATTCTGTAATTCTAAAGTTAAATATTACAAACTCCGAAATATGCTTCGTCCTGATATTTTTCCTTATCCCGCGCTGCGAACCAGCGGTTCTGCTCCGCCTGCTTGAGTGCCAGATATTTGCGCGCCGTATCCGCCGAGAGCACTTTCTCAACAAAGGCCGAACCGCCGGCCCGCGCAATGGCCTCCTCCAGCGAGGCGGGCAGCGCCTCCAGCGCGCCGGCGTTTGCCGTGTACAGGTCGTAGGGCGTCTCCTCGGCAAGCTCCATCTTCCGTTCCATACCCTCGAAGCCCGCTGCCAGCAGCAATGCAAAGGCCAGATAAGGATTGCACGAGACGTCCGGCATACGCACCTCGATGCGCGCATACGCGGCGCGGGCGCGGCCGGGATGCGGATGAGCTGGCTGCGGTTCTGGTGGCTCCACGCCACATAGCGCGGCGCCTCGAAGCTGCCGAACCGGGCATAGCTGCCCGGAACCGGATTCGTAAAGGCGCATATCTCGCCCGCGCGGGCCAGCACGCCCGCGATGAACGAACGCATGGCCGGGCTGTACGCGCCGTCCGGCCCTGGAGCGAAGATGTTTCGGCCTCCCCGTGCCAGCGAAATATTCACATGCATGCCGCTGCCGGGCTTATCCGCCAGGGGCTTGGGACTGAACGAGCCGTACAGCCCGTTGCGCGCGGCCACCGTCTTGACCACATTTTTAAACGTGATGACGTCGTCCGCCGCTGTAAGCGGTGCGGCGTGCTTGAAATCCACCTCGTTCTGGCCGGGGCCCTGTTCATGATGGCTGGATTCCGGCCGGATGTTCATTTCCTCCAACGTCAGGCAGATCTCACGCCGGACGTTCTCGCCCCTGTCCAGGGGCGCGACGTCAAAATAGCCGCCGTTGTCCTGGGGACGCTTGGTGGGCCTGCCCTCCGCGTCCCGCTCAAACAGGTAAAATTCACATTCCGCGCCCACACGGCACTCGTAACCTGCATCCGCCAGACGGCGCAGGGTCCTGCGCAGGATATGCCTTCCGTCCGCCCCGTAGGGGCTTCCGTCCGCCGTGCGCACACTGCAGAAAAAACGCACCACGCGCCCCGTCTGCGGCCGCCACGGAAGCACCGAGAGCGTGGCCGCGTCCGGGAACAGGAACAGGTCCGATTTATCTACGGGCGCGAAGCCCAAAATGGACGATGCGTCGAAAGAAACCCCCGTTTCGAACGCGCGCGGAAGCTCGCTGGGCATGATGGCGATATTTTTCAGCGTGCCCATCACATCGCAGAACGCCAGTCGGATGAACTTTACGTCGTTTTCCTCCACAAACTGGAGCACGGCTTGCATCGTCGAATCCATTGTTTTCCCTCCGGTTTGGCCGCGCCGTGCGCCGCCTTGCTTTTTTGCGCGCCGGCTGTTGCCGGAACCGCAACAGGCGGGGCAAAGCCCCGCCCGGTGCGCGCCGCGCGTTGTTACGAATAGCAGTACAACTGCCGGTATGGGTTCTGCGTGTTGGGCTCCAGCAGGAAGAAATTCTCCCTCAGGATATCCTCCTGCGCCAGCCCGAACACGCCGCAGTATTCCGCCAGATACGGCTCCACGGCCGCCAGGTCATCCTTCCCGGCCCTGCGGGCCGCCACTTGGGCGGGAAGGTCCGGGGGCAGCGTGTCGCAGCGCAGCAGCATTCTGCCCCCATGCATGCCTGTGCCCACAAAACGGCCCACCGGCGCTCTGCCGCCGCTGCCCAGCCCCAACACGATAATAATGCCGCCGGCCTGGTATTCGCCCAGAAAGCTGCCCGCCTCGCCGCCGATGATGAGCACCGGCTGCTTTTCCCGGTACGCCTTCATATGGATGCCCGCACGGTAGCCCGCGT
>ENA-OQDA01000656-OQDA01000656.1-human-gut-metagenome-genome-assembly--contig:-NODE-656-length-13737-cov-4.346363_pt1 | contig 13737 bp, 9 predicted proteins | sample MGYA00242771_ERZ504603 | MGnify/ENA primary metagenome ERZ504603 (study PRJEB26092, sample SAMD00036328) | human gut metagenome | host: Homo sapiens | study: EMG produced TPA metagenomics assembly of...
GGGGAATTGTTGAATGAAAATCCTGGTCATCAATGCGGGAAGCTCTTCCCTGAAATATCAGCTGATTGATATGGATGGGGAAAATGTGCTGGCGAAGGGAATCTGCGAGCGCATCGGCGCAGGCGGCCATATGCACGGCAACACAGCGGATGGGCGCAAATTCGACTTTGACGTTGAAATGCCGAACCATACCGTGGCGTTCCAACAGGTAAAAGCTGTTTTGACCGAGGGCGACTGCGCTGTGATTGCGAGCCTTGATGAAATCCGGGCGGTCGGCCACCGGGTCGTCCAAGGCGGCGCAACCTTCAATAAGAGCATGCTGGTTGACGATACGGTGATTGCGGGAATTGATCGGCTGCGTGATCTGGCGCCCTTACATAACCCTGCGCACCTACAGGGCATTCGTGCCTGCCAGGAGGTATTCGGCCCGAACGTGCCGCAGGTTGTCGTATTCGACAACGCCTTTCATAGCACGATGCCGCCGGAGGCGTATTTATATGCCATTCCCTATGAATATTACGAAAAGTATAAAATTCGCCGTTATGGATTCCACGGCACTTCTCACCGCTATGTCAGCGCCCGTTGTGCAGAGCTGATGGGCAAGAATCTTGAAGAGATCAAGATGATCACCTGCCATTTAGGCAACGGCTCCTCCATCACTGCGATCAAGGATGGCAAGGTAATTGATACCAGCATGGGGCTCACGCCTCTCGACGGCTTCATGATGGGCACACGCAGCGGTGGGCTTGATCCGTCCGTGGTGACCTACTTGCAGGCAAAAGAGGGCTGGACGCCCAAGCAGACCGATGAGGTGCTCAATAAAAAATCCGGTATGCTCGGCATCTCCGGCATTTCGAGCGACGATCGTGATCTGGCCAAAGCGGCGGCCGAGGGCAATGAGCGCGCCCTCCTGACGCGTAAAATGCTGTGGTATCAGATCCGCAAATATATCGGCTCCTATGTTGCCGCGCTCGACGGTGTGGACGCAATCGTCTTTACAGGCGGCATTGGCGAAAACGGCCAGTTCATCCGCGCGGATATCTGCGGCAATCTTTCCTATCTTGGCGTTGAGATTGACAATGCGATCAATGCAAAGGCGCTGCACGGCGTTGAGGCCGAAATTTCCACACCCGCATCTAAGGTGCGCATTTTGTCATCCCACAGAGGAAGAATTGATGATCGCGCGCGATACGAAGGCGATCGTCGAGGCGATGTAATTCATCCATTTGTTGTGTTTTTAAAGAGGGCTGTTGCAAAATGGTTTTTCATTTTGCAACAGGTTTTTTTAGTCTGGCGTAGGTGATTCCGCATCAACCGAGGCCTGTTTTTCATGCAAAACTTGCCGCCTCCTAACGGAACGAAAAGCTATGCATCGCCTATGGGATTTGGCGGTTACCGGCTGTTTTTTATCAGGGGCGTATCAACAGTGAGCAGGATTTCTTAGGAATTCGGCGCCATTTTGATATTTATGATAAAAAAAAGCTGATACAATGAATAGAGATACGTCACATGTCTCGAATCAGGCTGGGTGAGCGCCTGGATAGCAATGGGCTAACCCAAAAGGAAAGGTGATTTACTGTGATCCCTGCTGAATATTGCAACCTGAATTTTCCTAACACAATCAAGAAGTGGGACGAAGCGGTTCCTCTGGGAAATGGCGATTTGGGGTGTTTGATCTGGGGTGGCCCATCGGCACTTCGGTTCAGCATTGATAAGGGCGATTTGTGGGATTGCACCGGCGGGCCTGTGGCTGGCGGGGAGTATACCTATCGGAATTTAATCCGCTTGGTCAAAAAGAAAAGGCAAAGGGAGATTGTGCGCATTTTTGATTTGCCCTATTATAAAGCAACGCCCACAAAATTGCCCGCGGGCAAAATTATACTGGATCTGAAAACAAGCGGTAATGTTAAATCCTCCCTCCGGCTATCAGATGCTAGTGCGGCCGTCGAGACGGGCGGTGTTGTGCTTAACAGCTTTATCAGCGCATCCCGTCCTTTGGGGATGATACGGATCAACTCTACAGACTGTGAATTTCAAATTGAGCCGCCCGCATATGGCGATCCTGACAGACGGCATTGGAAAAAATGGCTGCAAAATAAAAAGGCAATTAGCCAGTCTCTCAAAAATATCTGCTATGAGCCCTCCCGCAGTGAAAAAATCGAGAGTGGGGGCGCGTGCACCCAGTATTTTATCCAGACGATACCGGGCGACAGGTGCTACGGCATTTTTTTGTATATCCTCCGGCGGGAAAGCGAGACCGTTGCGGCTTATACAGTAGGGCTCGGCGCGCAAGAACAGCAGCTGATATCCGCTTGTATGAAAAGGCTGAAAGAGGCTGTGGAGGAAGGCTATGATTCAGTTTTTCAGGAACATGCCAAATGGTGGACGCAGTTTTGGAACAAAAGTGACCTGAAAATTCCGGATCAATTGCTTGAAAAAAACTGGTATCTTGGGAATTACCTGTTGGGATCTTGCTCGCGCAAGGGGTATTATCCAATGCCGCTCCAGGGTGTTTGGACGGCGGATAACGGAGAACTCCCCCCATGGAAGGGCGATTATCATCATGATTTTGAATACAGAGCTTTGCTATTCCAGCTATGCTAAAGCAAACCATTTAGAAGAGGGAGAATGCCTGATCGACTATCTTTTTCAACTGGAAGATCAGGCAAAAAATTTGCCGCCGCATATTTTGAAGCGCCCGGGATGTCGCCCGTGCCCGGCGTGATTGATTAGCAGGCATCCGCTCGGCGGGTGGCCGATGTATGCTTTATCACCCACCAATCAGCTCTGGCTGTGCCATCTGATCAAAAAGCATTCCGATTATTTGGGAGATCAAGCGTTTTTAGAGCAAAAGGCATATCCTTATATCAAGGAGTGTGCAAAGCTGATTTTGGCTCTCCTTGTCCGGGATGAAAATGGAGAACTCACCTTACCGCTTTCCTCTTCGCCAGCAATACACGACAATACCTTAAAAGCATGGCTTGCGCCCAATTCCAATTATGATCTTGCCCTGATGCGCTGCCTGTTTGAAGACCTCTACCATATGAGTATCGCTCTGAACCTAGAGGCAGACCAAGAGATATGGGAGAATACGCTTGCCGCTCTTGCTCCATTGTATACAGATACAGACGGCTGCCTCAAAATAAACAGATATGAACGGTTGCAATCATCGCACCGGCATTTTTCACATCTGATGTCGATCCATCCGCTTAGAACCCTCCGTTATGACAATGAGGAGCATCAAAAAGGAATCAGTGCTTCGATCCGGGATTTGGAGAGGCTGGGCCCCGACCATTATGTAGGCTATTCCTATGCATGGCTTGCAAATCTTTATACAGTGGAGAAAAACGGACAGAAGGCACGCGATACGCTGCATCTCTTTTTCCGCTATTTCTGCTCTCCGAATGGATTTCATCTCAACGGTGATTTTCAGGATCAGGGATACAGCAAGCTGAAATACCGCCCGTTTACGTTAGAAGGGAATTTTTGTGCGTTGGATGCATTGCAGGAAATGCTGTTGTATTCTGAAAACGGTATGGTTTGCCTTTGCCCGGCAATCCCGGAGGAGTGGGAAAACCTTTCTTTTACCTTGCGTGCGCAGGGGGGAGTGATGGTGAGCGCAAAGGTAGAGCATTCGAAGGCGCGGGAGGTAACCTTGACCGCGCAGAGTGATTTGTGCATCGTGTTGTCAGGCGCGGGGATCGCTGAGAAAAAGGTGATGCTAAGGGCGGGGGTGCCCGAACGGATGGAATTTGAGTAGTTTGATACATGAATCAGAGGTACATAACGTTTTACCAGACGAGTGCAGAGCCTCTATTATCAGCATTTCAAGATAAAAATCAGCGTATTCCGCCGGCTTCAGGGCTCGGAATACGCTGATTTTTGGTTTGTTATTCTTATTTTGTCGAACAATATTTTCATGCGTCTTTCTCATTGAATTCTGAAAAAGAAGTTGGTATACTATGGAGGAAAGACATGCAAAAATAAGCCGGAATCCCTATGGCTGATCCGGCGTTCCTCACGGAATATAAAGGAGGGCAACTGCTTGCGTAAGGTGCTGAAATATCTCAAGCCCTACCGTACGGCGGCTATCCTGACGGTGTTTCTGGTCCTGCTGCACTCTCTTTCGCAGCTGATCCTGCCGTCAATGATGGCGGATATCATCAATGAAGGGATCACGCGCGGCGAGCTCAGCTACATATGGCGGGTCGGCACCATCATGCTGGCTATTTCCGCCGTAGGCGTGCTGGTGAGCATCTTAGCAAGCGCCTGCTCCAGCAAGGCTTCCACGGGCTTTGGGCGGGAGCTGCGCAGGGCTGTGTTTTATAAGGTAGAGAGCCTATCTCAAAGTGATATTGATAAGATCGGCACGCCGTCGCTCATCACGCGCTCCACCAACGATATTCGTCAGATTCAGGATATGGTGCTCATGGTGCTGCGCAACGTGATCAGCGCGCCGCTGATGATGATCGGCGGAGTGATCATGTCGTTTATCATGAATAAACGGCTGAGCATGATTATTTTTCTTTTGCTGCCTATCATTGTGGCGATCGCGCTTGTCATCGTAAAAAAAGTGATGCCAATGTTCGATGTGATGCAGAAAAAAACGGACCGCCTCAACCAGGTAGTGCGGGAGAAACTCAGTGGTATCCGCGTGATTCGCGCATTCAACCGCTCGGATTATGAGGATGGCCGTTTTGGAGATGCAAACCGCGAGCTCACAGGCACGGCTCTGCGCATTAATCGGATGTTTGCCGCCCTAATCCCGGTTGCGATGATGCTTCTTTATGGCACGATTATTACGCTCGTCTGGGTGGGCAGCAAGCAGGTGGATTCCTTTAACCCTGCAACACAGGCTGCTCAAATTGCGGGCACGGTGGGCAATTTGCAGGCGTTTGTGCTCTATCTGCTGATGATTATTTTTGCTCTTGTAATGGCGGTTTCCCTTTTTATTATGGTGCCGCGCGCAGCAATTTCTGCGCGCAGGATCGCTGAGGTGCTCGATCTGGAGCCGATGATTTTGGAGCCGCAGGTTCCGAAAGCGGCGGCAAAAGGGGAGAGCGGGCATCTCGTTTTTGAAGATGTTTCTTTTTCTTACCCGGGGGCGCAGGAGCCTGTGCTCAGCCACATCAGCTTTGAGGCGCGTGCGGGGGAGGTAACGGCGATTATCGGCGGCACCGGTTGCGGTAAATCTACGCTGGTGAATTTAATCCCTCGTTTTTATGATGTGACGGGCGGCCGTGTGCTGGTGGACGGTGTGGACGTCCGTGAGCAGGAGCAGGATATGCTGCACCGCAAAATCGGCATTGTTCCACAAAAGGCCTTTTTGTTTAGCGGCACAGTGGCAGATAATTTGCGCTATGGCAAGGAAGACGCGACCCAGGAGGAGATGCTCCACACGCTGGAGATTGCGCAGGCGCGTTCTTTTGTTGAGAAGCTGCCCAATGGGCTTTACGATATGGTGTCGCAAAGCGGCACCAACCTGTCCGGCGGGCAAAAGCAGCGCCTTGCGATTGCCAGGGCGCTCATCCGTCCGGCGGAGTTTTATATTTTTGACGATAGCTTTTCCGCCCTGGATTTCCGCACGGACGCGCGCTTGAGAGCCGCCATCCGCAAGTATTTTAACCGTGCCAATCTGATTATCGTGGCCCAGCGCGTGGGCACGATTTTGGACGCCGACCGGATTATTGTGCTCGATGAGGGCAAGGTGGCCGGAATAGGCACGCATCGTGAGTTGCTTGCAAACTGCCGCGTTTATCAGGAGATTGTAGAATCCCAGCTGGCGAAGGAGGAGATCGTTTGAAAGAACCGACCCTTTCAAACGAGTTTTGCGCCGATGGAAAGGAATGAATCATTAGAATGAGCAAACATCACTCCGCCGGACAGGGGAAGGATACCAGGCGAAATCTGCGCGCGAAGGATTATAACCGCAGCAAAAACCGCCGCCCGCCTAACGAGCGGCCGCGCGATGTGCGCGGGACGACGCTGCGCCTGCTCGGCTTGCTGAAGCCTTTTTGGCCCGCAGTTCTGCTCGTGCTGGTTACGGCGGTGCTTGGCACCTTTGTCACTGTGTTTGGCCCTATGCTGTTGGGCGACGCGGTAGACGCGATTCAGGCGCAGGTGGAAGTAAAGCTTGCAGGCGGCACAATGGATTTTGGTAAAATCGGCCGGATTTTGCTGCTGCTCGCGGGTCTGTTTGGAATGAGCGCTGTTTTCAGCTATGTGCAGGCTTATACAATGGCCGGCATAACGCAGAAGGTGGTGTGCGCAATGCGTGAGCAGGTGAATGAAAAGCTTTCTCGCCTGCCGCTTCGCTATTTTGACGGCCATTCCAAGGGCGATATCCTCAGCCGTATTATGAACGATATCGATAATGTGAGCAATACGCTGCAAAATAACCTAACACAGATTTTATCCTCTCTGGTGATGCTGATTTCTGTGATGGGAATGATGTTTTATGTGAGCTGGCGGATGACGCTGATCGCGATTTCCGTGCTTCCGGCCTGCTTGGTCGTCACATTCGTGATCTCCCGCTATTCCCGGCGTTATTTCCGCCGCCAGTGGGATCATATGGGTGAATTGAATGGTCATATTGAAGAAATGTATACGGGCCACAATATCGTCAAGGTATTCGGCCATGAGCAGAATGCAATTGCGGAATTTGACGAAATCAATGATGAATTATACCGCGTCAGCCGTAAGGCGCAGTTTATTTCCGGAACGATTATGCCGCTTTTGGGCTTTATCAATAATATCAGCTATGTTCTAATCTGTGTGGCAGGGGGAAGTTACGTCCTTTCAGGTAGCATCTCGCTGGGCGACGTGACGTCGTTTATCATGTATTCCAAGATGTTCACCCAGCCGATCGCGGATCTGGGGAATATCGCAAACAATATTCAATCCTCCCTCGCATCGGCAGAGCGTGTTTTCCGGTTGCTTGATGAGGAAGAGGAAATATTGGAGCAGCCGCTTCACACGATTGAAAAGGCGCGGGGGGAAGTCCGCTTTGAGCATGTGGATTTTCAGTACCTGCCGGAAAAGCCATTGATTCAGGATTTGAATTTGGCGGCGAAGCCCGGGCAGCTGGTTGCCATTGTCGGCCCCACCGGGGCGGGCAAGACCACGCTTGTCAATCTTCTCATGCGTTTTTACGATGTGGACGGCGGTCGGATTACGGTAGACGGCGCCGATATCCGCGAGCTTTCCAGGGAAAACCTGCGGCGTCTGTTCGGCATGGTGTTGCAGGATACATGGCTTTTTGAAGGCACAATTTATGATAACATCGCCTATGGCCGGCCCGGCGCAACGCGAGAGGAAGTAGAAGCAGCGGCGCATATGGCGCGGGTGACGCATTTCATCCACACACTGCCGGATGGATACGATACGGTTCTGGAAGAGGAAGGCATGAACCTCTCGCAGGGGCAGCGCCAGCTCTTAACCATCGCGCGTGCCATTCTGGCCGATCCGGGCATTTTGATTCTCGATGAAGCGACCAGTTCCGTCGATACCCGCACGGAGGTGCTCATTCAGAAAGCCATGCAGGAGCTGATGCAAAACCGCACCTGCTTTGTGATTGCGCATCGGCTCTCCACTATCCGCACGGCGGATCTCATTTTGGCGATGAACCATGGCCGGATTGTTGAAATGGGCCGGCACGAGGAGCTTTTGGAGCAGGGCGGTTTTTATGCGGAGCTTTATAATAGCCAGTTTGCAGGAATGGAGCATCCGGCCTTGTGATGGAAGCCCCCATTACGAAAAAGTGTTTACGATCTATTTTCAATCTTATTACATGATTTAACGGGTCTCGTAGGCGCGTAGTTCGTAGGCAAACGTAGTTCGCCTAAGCACAAATCGGCCCTACAGGTTTCTGAAAATAACGCGTTCCAATCGTCTGCTTTCGTAAGCAGTGCCTATCTCGCTGATTTTTGCGGCGGGCTTTGCCGAAAACGGGCCCGCGATTGATGCGGGGCCCGCCGTATTTGCCCCTTGTAATCAATACATGTGGATTCCCAAACTATTATCCCGGCGTAGGGGCGAACACAGTTCCAGGCGAACATAGTTCGCCCCTACGCCGTAATAAAAAAATAGCCGGTAGCCCGCTCGCTCCCGTAGGCGTTACGTATCTCTTTGTTCCAAGGGATTGCGGCAGGCTTTGCTTTGTTACTCCGCTGCGCTGCGTAACAAAAAATGCAAAGAGCCGTAGCGCCCCCCAACGCCGCGGCTCTTTGCACCTGTTAAAGCAGGTATGGAAAGGTGTATGACACGCAGTCACACCCATAAGTAAAAGATTCCCCCTTACTTATGTCCTATTCATCATAGCGGATTGACTACAAAAAAGCAACCTGTGGTTCCGACTGTGGCAAAATGAATTTTTGTTATTGCGTCTGATATGAACGAAAATAGTTTGTTTCTAGAAACATCTATGTGAGGGAGAGAAACATAGCATGTCGGATTTTAGCGATTTTTTGGAACGGCTCATTCAGGAAGATGGGTATTCGGTTTATGGTTTTGCGCAGGAAGCGGGCGTTGATCGGCCAACACTGCACCGGGTTTTAAAAGGGCAATTGGTTCCCAGCGCGCCTTTTTTTCAAAAGGTGGTAAAAACGCTTCGTCTGTTTCCGCAGGAGCGGGAGCGATTGTTAGAAAATTATAACATTCTAAAAAACGGGGAAAGTGTTTTTATCAAAGAGCCTATATCAAAAAAGCGGCTGGAGCGATTTAAACGATTTGGCGGCAGGTTTTCCTCCAATTTCTGCTGGCAGGTATTTCGCCGGGCAGACGGAGCTGCTGCGGAGCAGCGTTTCCTGCATCCGGGGAGAGTATATGGTGGAAAAACGTTGCCCGTCAAAGTTTTTTTTAGAGGAATTAGAGGGGCAGGAGCATCCTCAGGTATCCACCAATATGCTGGATGGGACGACCGGTGTGGGCAGGACGCTGTTGCAACTGTATCTGGCACAGAATGATCGAATGGAGATCCACCACCTAATCCGTTTTCATAAAAGCATCGGCTCCCATCCGCATAATTTAAAAATGCTGTTTGATGCACTGCTGTTTAGCTTTTCATCGGTAGACGGCTATGATCCCCGCTTCTATTATGAGAATGTTTCTCCCCATGCCAACCCCTCTTCTCTGTTTCATTCCTATTTGATTACAACAAAATGCGTGCTTTGTTTTTCTGAGGAGGATAAGCTTGCTGCTTTGATTCGCGAGCCTGAAATGCGGATGTGCTACGAACAGCGTTTTCAGCAAACGTTTGCAGATGCGCAGCCACTTTTGCGGCGGGCTGTATCGCTGGAGGAAGCATACCAAATGGGGGAAGCTTTTTATCAGGGCAAAAAGGCCAGGGATCAATTTATCGCTTCAGGCGGCTTTCCGTGCCTTGCGCTTTGCTGCACCCCTGGGCTCTTGTATTCGGCCAGGCGGGATGAATCGACCGGTGTGCGCACGATTGTGGAACGCACTTGCCGCCACTTTGAATGCCTGGAGCACAGCACCAAAACGTGCGTTGCGATGACAACGGTCGATTGTTTTTCTCAATTTTTGAAAACTGGCCGGAGCGATTCCTTACCGGAGCAATTTTTTCGGCCCTTCACGCATTCTGAGAGGATCTCCATTTTGAAACGGCTGCTGAGCTTGATCCAGGCAGGCCGAGTCGAGCTGCATTTGATGAATCCGGCACGCTTTCATTTTCCCGATCAGATTTCCATTCATGCAAGTGCGGATGAAAAATGCGTTATCTATGCGTATCCATCCAATGGCCATGGAGGCATCAATGTGCAGATTCAAGAGAAAACGCTGCGGCAGGCGATTTTGGGCTTTCTCTCCGGCCTGCCGGAGAGTGGGCTGCTTTATACGGTGAAGGAATCGGAAGCGATCCTGCGCAATTTGATTGCAGCGTCATGTGAGAAATCAGAAGGCGAGGTGCAATATGTCTGAGTTCAGTGAATGCCTGAGCTACTTTATCAAGGAGGGGAAAACGGATACAGCTCTTTTGGAGGAACGCACCGGCGTGCCGTGCAGCGTCATTGCTAGCTTCCTGAAGGGGAAGGAGCTGCCGGAGCAATCGGTATTTCGAATTTTGTTGCGTGAATTACCACTCACAGTGGAAGAAGAGCGCATTTTGTCGCATTGTTATTATGTCAGCAGTGTGGGCGAATGGACCTATCGGAGACGTTCCTATATGCAGCAGCAGCTCTCAGCGCTGGTTCAGATGATCCCTCGGGACACGGCTCGGCCTGATTGCAATTCGATCGAGCCCGCCGATTTCCACACGCTTCCGAAAGAGGGGATCCAGCTTTACCGCGGCCCGTTTGCCGTGGAGGGCGTTCTGCACCAGATTTTGAGCGAGGAGCTCAGCACGCAGGAGCGGCCAATGGTATGCACAAATGCAATTTTGCGGCAGGGGATGCTACAGCGCATCTTGCTTGGAATGTACCTCAGCGCAGGCGGGAGGCTGGAGCTGCGCCATGTCCTCCCGTTTACAAAGGATACGAAAACGGAGCTGAATAACCTGGAGGCGCTTTTTGGCGTGCTGCCCTTTTGTATCGCGCCGGGTTGCGCCTATCATCCGTGGTTTTATTATAGCACCGCGCCGCTCTATGCGGATGCGTCTACTCCATTCTCCTTCTATCTTTATACCAATCAAAGGCTGCTGTGGTTCACTGATAATTTGGAAACGGCGGCCCTTATCAGCAATGACGACTTATTGGCGGCGTATAAAGAGAGGTTTGACCAAGCGGTCAAACTCTCCAAGCCATTGATTCACAGGGCGCCTTCGGCAGAGCAAATGATTAACGCCAGCGCTAGCTTTTATGCCAGCGCCGAGCCATACCAAACCTATTCTTTGGAGCTTCAGCCATGCTTGGGGCCGTTCCTCACAAAAGAGATGATGGAGCGAGTGGTCAATCTGGAAGAGGATGGGACAGAAGAGCTTGCACACGCGCTTTATGAGTATTATCAAACAACGACTCCCCGCATGACGAAAATCACCAGCATCTGCTGGGAGCGTGGGCTGGATCTTTTTATTGATGAAGGACGGCTTTGCGCGTTTCCGCCTGTTTATGCGCGTGCGTTTGACCAGCGGGATAGGCTAGAACTTCTCCAGCGATTTCATCAGAGCGTTATGGATGGAAAAAGTTTGCTCTATTTTGTCAATGAGTCGCGCTTTCCCTTTGCGGAGGTTTTCTCTCTGCACTGTCAAGGTGAGAAGAAAGCTTCCTTTGAAGTGCATGACAGGGTCACACAGCTGTATGCCAGCATTCTCTTTGAAGAACAGAGCCTGTGCGGGGCGCTTTATGATTTTATCCAATCTATGCCGGATGGAGAATGGGTTTATAGCAAGGAAGAATCGCTGGCAATATTAGAGCGTGGCGTTGCCCGCTGCGAACAATTGGTTCTGCTGGATTCAGAGCATAGGAGCGAGCCGTCGCAGGCGGTTGCAGCAGAATAAAATTTGGCTGTGCAGGTTGCGTATCATTCGCAATCCGCACAGCCATTGTTTCATTATAAAATTAAAGATCGTTTCGAATCAGGTCGTCATACGTTTCCCGTTTCACCACAAGGCGGGCCTTGCCATCCTTGACCATCACGACAGGAGGGCGGGGGATCCGGTTATAGTTGGAAGACATTGAATAATTATAAGCCCCGGTGGAGAGCACAGCCAAAATATCGCCGGGCTCAAGCGTTTGAACGGGCGCATTTTCCTGAATCAGGTCGCCGCTCTCACAGCATTTGCCCGCGATGGTAACCGTCATATCCTTGGGGTTGTCCGCTTTGTTGGCGCAAACGGCCTCATAATCCGATTGATAGAGGATATAGCGCGGATTGTCGTCCATGCCGCCGTCAATGGAAACATAGGTGCGGATATTTGGGATGTGTTTCACCGCGCCGACTGTGTAGAGCGTAATCCCCGCCGTGCCGACAATGGAGCGGCCCGGCTCAATGAGAATATCAGGCGTTTCAATGCCGCAAAATGCGGAGTGCTCCTTGACAATGCGCGCCACACGGCCCATATAGGCGCCGTAAGCCTCCGGACGGTCCTTTGATCGGTATTTGATGCCGAAACCGCCGCCGAGATTAAGCTCCTTTATGGCGAAGCCGGTTTTCTTTTGAATCTCCGCGATGAATTCGATCATTACCTTGGCCGCGTGCTCGAAAGGATCAATATCAAAAATCTGGGAGCCGATGTGGCAGTGCAGGCCGCAAAGATGAATGCGCTCCATTTTGAGCGCTTCGCGCACGCCCTCCAGCGCTTCACCCGTTTCCAGAGCGAGGCCAAATTTGGAATCAATCTGCCCCGTGCGAATAAAGCTGTGTGTGTGCGCATCAATACCGGGCTTAATGCGGAACATGATATCGGCCTTTTTGCCCGTATGAGCCGCAAGATCATTTAGGGTGTGTAGCTCGGTGAGGTTGTCCACAATGATACGGGAAATTCCTGCGTCAAGCGCCATTTGCAGCTCTTCCACTGTTTTGTTATTACCGTGCATATAAATCCGATCAGCCGGAAAGCCCGCTTGCAGGGCGGTATAGAGCTCTCCGCCAGAGACAACGTCAAGCCCCATGCCCTCCTCCTTGCAGATGCGGCACATCTCCTTGCAGGAGAAGGCCTTGCTCGCATAGAGCACATGGCCGTGGCCACTGTAGGTCTCATTCATGGATTCCACAAAATCCCGGCAGTGCTGCCGAATCTGGTTTTCATCCATGATATAAACCGGTGTGCCGAATTCTTTGGCGAGCTCCACCGTATCGAGCCCGCCGATTGTCAAGTGACCCTGCGCATTCACATCCAGGCAATCTGAAACAAACATCTCCAAAACACTCCTTCACATTCACTTTCCAGCGGTTTGTCAAACTTTACCCAATTGCCCCGCGCTATTTTCAACAGCTGCGGCAATCACCGCCCGAAGCTCTTCTGCGCCCTCGCCAGTCACAGCAGAGAACGGGATTTTTAAAATCTCCGGATATGCGGCGAGCTCCTGCGTCAGCGCCTGTGTGCGTGCAGCGCGCTCCGCTTTGTTGAGCTTGTCGCATTTGGTCAGGGCAATGACGAAAGGATACTGCATCTGAGCTAGATAATCAAGCATCGCAAGATCGTCCGCGCTCGGCGGATGGCGCATATCAATGAGCTGCACGACCAAGCGGATCGTCCGCCTCGAGCCGAAATAGCCTTCCATCATTTCCGCCCAGCCGTTTTTTTTCAGATTGCGCCACCTTTGCATAGCCATAGCCCGGCAGGTCATGTCAAGCGCACACCGTCGAGCGCGTAAAGTTAGATCGTGATTGTTTTGCCCGGTTTTGCGCTCACACGGGCCAGGCTCTTGCGGTTGAGCAGCTTATTGAGCAGGGAGGATTTGCCGACGTTTGAGCGGCCGGCAAAGGCTACTTCTGGGGTCGTACAGGCGGGTAGCTGCGCAAAGGTGCCGCAGGCCATCTCAAAGCGGGCGTTGTCGAAGCGCATGAAATCCCTCTTTTCCATACAGGAATTTTACAACAAAACCGTGCTGCTCACTGCGCCACCGCAGGTTGCTGCCGCGGATTGATATGCGGCACCGGGTCGGCAGGTTTTTCCGTGTCCGGGGCGGCCGCGTCCGGCTGATTGGTTTGTGGCAGCAGAGCGGTGTGGAAAACGGTGGAAAGCTCGCTCGCGGGTACAAACTCCACGCCGGCTTTCACAGCGGGATCGATCTCCGCAAGGTCCGGCAAGTTGTCCGCCGGAATGACTACGGTTTTCACGCG
>ENA-OQDA01000657-OQDA01000657.1-human-gut-metagenome-genome-assembly--contig:-NODE-657-length-13735-cov-3.781085_pt1 | contig 13735 bp, 19 predicted proteins | sample MGYA00242771_ERZ504603 | MGnify/ENA primary metagenome ERZ504603 (study PRJEB26092, sample SAMD00036328) | human gut metagenome | host: Homo sapiens | study: EMG produced TPA metagenomics assembly of...
TGATCCCCAAGGACACGCCGCCTGCCCGCTGAACGAAAGGCGGCGTGGTGTGGGCATGAAAAGGAGGGCGACAAGGAAAAAATCTATTTTGTGGGGATGACTGCCACCTGCTCTGCGTGGGCGCCACCCGTTCCGGCAAGTCCCGCTGCCTGGTACTGGAGAGCATCTGCCTTCTGGGCTTGCCGGGGAATCTATTTTCTGTTCGGACCCCAAGGCCGAGCTGTTCCACTACACCTCTGAATTTCTGAAAAAGCTGGGGTATGAAGTGCTGGTGCTGGACTTCAAGAACCCGGCCAAGAGTATGCGCTACAACCTTCTCCAGCCTGTCATTGACGCCATCAACGAGGGTGACACAGACCGGGCGGAAATGCTGGCCTGGGATCTGACCAATAATCTGGTAGGCAAGCCGGAGGGAGAGAAAATCTGGACGAACGGCGAGTGTTCCATCATCGCCGCCGCCATCCTCTGTGTGGTGTGCGATAACCAGAAGCGGCCGGAATTTCAGAATATGACCAATGTGTATTGGTTCATATCCGAGATGTGCCGTACCATCGGGAATAAAATGCCCCTGCTGGAGTATCTGAAAAAGCAGTCGCCAACCCACCCGGCGCGGGCGCTGCTCTCCATCTCCGATGTGGCCCCGTCCCGCACCAGAGGTAGCTTTTACACCTCCGCCCTCACCACCCTACGGCTGTTTACCTCGAAATCCATTTACGCCATCACCCATACCAGCGATTTTACGCTCTCCGACCTGGGAACTAAAAAGCAGGCACTCTTTGTGATCCTGCCGGACGAGAAAACCACCTTTTACCCGATTGCCTCTCTCATTGTGTCCCAGCAGTATGAGCTTTTGGCGGAGGCGGCGGATCGCCGGGGCGGGCGGTTGGAGCGGCGGGTGAAATTTCCTGCTGGATGAGTTTGGAAATTTTACCCCCATCAGCGATATGACGAACAAGCTCACTGTGGCGGCAGGGCGCGGGATGCGCTATGCCCTCTATGTGCAGGGGTTCGATCAGCTCAAGGAGAAGTACAGCGACAACATCGCCAACACCATCAAGGGCAACTGCCAGATCTGGGCCTATCTCCAAAGCGATGACCCGGAAACCCTGCGGGAAATGTCGGACAAGCTGGGTAGCTACACCACATCCAGCTATCAGCTCTCGGCCAGCAACGGGCGGTTCACCACACCGTCCAGCTCCCAGAGCGTCAGCCTGACGGAGCGCAAGCTGCTCAATACGGATGAGGTCCGGCGCGTTAAGCGTCCCTATCAGATCATCACCAGCCGGGACCATCCGGCCATGATGTACGCCCCGGACCTTTCCAAATGGCTGTTCAATCAAATGCTGGGCATGGGCGACATGGAGCATAACCGGAAGCTGCGGGAGGAACGGGAAAATAAACGGCCCATTATCACCGATACCAAACAGGAAATCGCATTGTGGAATATCTGGGTCTACTATCAAAAGGACATCATGCGCCGCCTCGCCCAGCAGAAAAACGCAGGGGGCGGCGCTTCTGATGATGATTAAATTTCAGGAGGTTTCGATGAAAGAAAAAGTGAAACAGACGATGGGCAGGCTGCGTAAGTCTGTCCGGTGGGCAGGTGGTCGGTCGTTTCCATCCACTTAGCCGCCCTTCTTTTTTTCATGTTCCGCACCGGCTTATGCGGCCGGTGTGGAGGACAGCCAGATCGTGACGGGCACCGAGCAGTTGATTGGCGACCTGACCACCTGGCTCATGGTCCTGGCCCCGGTAGTGTCCGGCCTGCTTATCATCTACTTCTGCATCCGGCGCGGCATGGCCGACGAGATGGATCAGAAGAAGTGGAACAACCGCATTGTGGTGGCGGTGGTGTCCTGCATCGGCGCCGTTCTGGGTTCCGCTACCCTGAACCTGATCCTCGGCTACTATCAGTAAGCCGGGGCTTTTTTTCGTAGTACAGGCGATTCCCACGCCTTACTAAATAAATCAATTCATCAATAGGAGGAAAAAATTATGGCTAACTTCATCCGCAACACTCAGGTTAAGGCTATGACTTCCATCTGGACGGCCAAGCAGAAGGCCCGTGAACTGACTGACCGCACGAAGGAGGCGCTGGTAAACCGTGAGGGGCAGGGCACCCTTGATGTGGCGATTACGGTGCTGATCTCCATTGTCCTGGGTGCCCTGATTCTGGCGGGCCTCTACCTCATTGTGGACAGCACTGTGCTGCCGACCATTACCCAGCGCATCAAGGATATGTTCGATTACGCGGGCTGATGTTTGGCGGAACCGGCGGGGCGTTATGCCCCGCCGCACTTTTTATCAAGGAGGTTTTCTATGGAGTTCAGAGCGGAGATCAAACGGACGCTGACCGGCCCCGACAAGCTACGGGCGGTGTGCAGCGTCATCCTGGACGATTGTTTTTCTGGTGAAGAATGTCCGGGTGGTAGAAGGTGAAAAAGGGATGTTCGTGTCCCTGCCCAGCCGCCGGAATGTAAAAGGCGAATGGACGGAACAGTGCTTCCCCATGACGAAGGAGCTGCGGGAGAAGCTGTCCGCCGTAGTGCTGGCCGAATATGACCGGGCACTGGCGGAGGACGGCGGCGGGACGCCTGCCGCCTGATCCGCCCCGTTTTCAATTCACACAACAAGGGGGCGGCCCCGGCCGCCCCGAAAGGAGGTGGCCGCTGGTTGGAATATATTCTGGTTCTGCTGATTGTCGCCCTGCTTAACGGAGCCATCGCCTACATTGACGGGCTGATGGAGGGCATTGTGCCGCTGACCCTGTACGCGGAGCAGTATATGTCCACATTGGCTGGTGTTGATCTGTTTGAAGCCCTGTTTGATATTGTGTTTGGCTTTGGCGTATCGCTTATCATCCTGAAATTTCTCAAAAAGGGCTTTGAAACCTATGTGCTGTGGTCTGACGGCGACGCGGATGAAGAACCGATTGCCCTGCTGACCAACTTTTTCAAGGCGATGGTCGTGGCGGTCTGTTTTCCCACCATGTACGGCTGGCTTGCGGGAATTGTGGAGGAAATGAGCGACAAGATGCTGGAGGCCATCGGCCTTGCCACCGCCTACGATTGGGCGGGCTGGGTGTCCGGCATCTCCACACTCGGCCTTGTGACTGCTATCTTTGGGCTGGTGTTCGTTATCGTGTACTTTATCCTCTACTTCCAGTTCCTTATGCGGGGGCTGGAGATTCTGATTTTGCGGGTAGGGATGCCCCTGGCCTGCGTGGGCCTGATCGACAATGACAAGGGCGTGTTCAAGCCCTACATGAGCAAGTTTTTTCAATCGGCCCTTTCGGTGGTTATCCAAATCGCCCTCGCCAAGCTGGGCGTGGGGCTGATGATGAATATGCACATCTTCTGGGGCGTGGCCTGCATGATTCTGGCCGTGCGGACGCCGAAGTTCCTTCAGGACTTCATCATCACGACCGGAGGCGGCGGTGGCGGAGCCATTGTCAACAACGCATACCATTCCGTGCGCCTGGTGCAGATGGTCAGGGGCATGGGAAAGTGAGGTGACGGCGGATGGTGACAATGGACGATCTCTCAAAGGCCATCATCCTGCTGGTGCGTGTGGGCGCTGCGGCGAGGTTTATCTACTGCATGGTGCGGCTGGCTGCCGCCGAGGAACAGGCGGCGCAGTACAAGAAACGCGCCCGCAACACCGTGATCTTCTATGTGATCGCGGAATCCATCTGGCAGATCAAAGACCTGATTTTGTATTACTATTCGTAGGAGGTGCGAATGGACGAGGATTTGAAACTGTATATCCCTCTGGGCGTGAAGCCGGAGGCGGAGCTGTTCACAGGCTTTGGAAAAAAGCAGCTCTTTCAGGCATTGATTGGCTCCCTGGTGATGGGCGGCGCGGCCGCCCTGGTCTGGCTGTTTACCGCCAATGTGACTACCACCGTAGTCCTGGCGCTGACCGGTATCTTTGGCTCGGTGATGATGACCACCAAGGACCAGAGCAATTTGTCCGTGGTAGATCAGGTGCAGAACCTGGTCCGGTTCCTGAGCGGGCAGAAAATCTACCCGTACCGCTACGGGGACGAATGGGGGCTTGAATAATGTACGCAGCCATTCCCGTTTACTATCCGTCGCTGGAAGAAGCCGCCCGAAAGGATGAGGCGGCTCTTTGGTGCGACAGCTATAACATCAACATGGACTGCCGGAATTTCATTCAGGCCAAGGCCATGACCGTCATGAACAGCCGGGAATTGGATTCCTTCATTGGAGAGCTGGTGCGCTTTTATGGCGTGGAGCGGGCAATCTATGTCCTCTCCCGCACCGTCCAGTTTTCCGATTGGGATTCCCGTTTCGATCAGGCGGTGCTTGACCGGGCCGGACAGACCGATTTCCCGGACGCCCGGCACGCCGAGGGATGAAAACCATAGTTGACCCAACCACCCCGGTCATGTCACGGAGATTGATCCGTGCGTTGCAAACGCCATCTTTATGAAGCTGATGGAATTGGAGGAAGAACAGGAAGCGATCGCTCAAATGGAGAATGACGGACAGAAAGAGCTTGATGAGGATATGGCGTTAGAAATGTGAGGCTGCCGATGGCGCAGATGACATTCCTTGACTTCTTTTCCGGCATCGGCGGTTTCCGCAAGGGCTTTGAACTGTGCGGGATGCGCTGTGTGGGGCATTGTGAGATCGACAAATATGCCGACCGCAGTTACAGAGCCATTCACGATATAAAGGAGGATGAATGGTATGCGGCGGACATCACAAAAGTCACCCCGCCGCAGAACTCCCCAGAGCAGACCTGTGGGCAGCGGGATTCCCGTGTCAGGATATTTCGGTCAGCGGCCGTCAGCGAGGGATTAACGGAGCAAGAAGCGGACTCTTTTTTACGCTTGCTGAACTCGTCAAAGGCCAAAGTCCTGAAAATCGACCCACATGGATTGTCCTTGAAAATGTTAAGAATCTCCTGTCCATTCATGGAGGATGGGACTTTGCGGCCGTTCTTGATACGCTGGCCTCACTCGGCTACCATATCGAGTACGGACTTCTCAATACAAAGGATTTCGGCCCCCCTCAAAACAGAGAGCGGGTCTACCTTGTCGCTTGCCGACATCCTGGAGCCGGAGGTGGACCAAAAGTATTTCCTGTCCCAGCGGGCCGTGGAAAAGCTCTTGTCCAACTCATAGGCGGGATGCAGGGCCAGCGGGTGTACGACCCGTCCGGCATCAGCGTCACGATGGCCGCCCAATCCGGCGGCTGGGGCGGAAAGACCGGGCTGTATTTCGTTGACCTCTGTAATGGCAATCCCAAACTGACGAGCCATGCACGGTGCATCAAGACCAAGTATAACAGCGGGATCACCAACCGGGGCGGCGATAACTCCGGCGTGTTCTACGGCTGCCGCGCTGTCGTTACCCCGGAACGGGAAGAAAAAAGCAGAATGGGCGGCGGATCAAGGAGTGCGGAGAACCGGCCTTCACGCTTACAACACAGGACCGCCACGGCGTTTTCCTTCAGGACTGTGAAAAATGCCCTTACGGTATGCACATCCGGGAGGCCACAAAACAGGGCTACGCGGTTGCCCGCTGCGGGGACAGCGTCAATCTGGCGTTTCCGGACAGCCGGACAAGGCGTGGGCGTGTCGGAAAGGATTGCACGGCACTCTGGAAACCTCCTGCAATCAGGGGACGCCGTTTGCGGGATGCGGCCTGATTCGAAGGCTGACGCCCCGTGAGTGCTGGCGGCTGCAAGGCTTTACCGATGAAATGTTTGACCGGGCGCGGGCGGTCAACAGCGACAATCAGCTCTACCGGCAGGCGGGAAACTCTGTGACCATTCAAGTGGTCTATGCCGTGGGCAGGCAGATTCTCGCCGCGCAGGAGGCGTTGGAACAGGGGGAATCAAAATGATGTTTCAAAAGGGATGGAACCCGTGGCCCCTAATGATCGGGATAGCGGCCGGACTGACCGCCATTCTTCTTTATTCCGGGCTGTATGCCTGACCGCAGGAGGTGGTTTAACTGGAACAAGAGAAACTGAAAGAGAAGCTGGACGAAGAAATCCATAAGGCGGCCAGACCGCTGGAGGAACTGGCGCCCGACGATCCCTATTTTGCACGGATTCAGGGGATGCTTGCCATCAAAAGTGAATTGGAGAACATCCCCCTGAGTGATACGCAGCGGGATATGCTTTTGGCGATGGACAATGTACTGGAACAGGCGTGGACTTTCCGAAATACACCCGTCCCGGACCGCTGTATGGACCCGGAGAACATCAGCGAGGTAGTCTATTACTTCCTCCAGGACAAGGGCGCCGGGTATCGGGCGGATCTTCTCTACAATCGGGCCAAGGCGGAATTTGACGCCCGCATGGAGGAGATCGCCGCTCTGCCGCCCAAAGAGATTTTGGGGTGCGCTTATGAGAAAGTGATAAAAGAGGAATTTCTATGCCAGATGGAAGATGAATTACCTGAAGATACGGTAAATGTCCTCTTGACCTATCCGCAGCCATTGGCGGTTCTTTTCAGTGAGTGGATGGATAACGATTACTCTTTTTTAGACTGTATTGTAGATACGATGCAGGATACGGTACAGCGCCGGGAAAAAGAGCTTCGCTCCTGTCAGTTTCATGTGAATGGGGAACCGCCGCAGGAGCTGAAGGATTACTATGAACTCTATGGAGAAGAACTGAATAATCCCGATTTAGAGCCTGCCGGGGAGGTTGAGCGGTGACGCCGCTCATGGTCAAGGGCACTCTGTTCGGCCTGCTGCTCCTGTCCGCCGCTGTGTGGGATATGCGAAACCGGGAGATCCCAAACCTGATCCCGATCCTGCTCTTTCTGTGTGGGCTGATCGGGTTCCGCCCTGCCGCGTCTACGGCGGGGCTGCTTCTGGTAGGCGGCCCTTTCCTGCTGGCGGCGGTTCTGATAAAACGGGACGGGTTTGCCATTGGCGGCGGCGATGTGAAGCTGATGGGGGCCTGCGGATTTGTCCTGGGCGTGTGGCCGGGGCTGATACAGGCCGTCCTTTCCCTCTCGCTGGCGGTGCTGACCGGGCTGGTGGAATGTCGTTTACAAAAACAACCGCTGTCTGCGGTGCGCCTACCCCTGGCCCCCTTTTTCTGCTTCGGAGGCGTGTCCGCCTACTGGCTGACTGCTTTTGCACTTCAAATCTGAACAAGTGGAGGTATCAAATTGAACAAGAACATTTTTCGGAGCCGGACGGTCATCGGCGTGGTGTGCATCCTGCTGGCGGTTCTGGTCTGCTTTGGGATCACACCGCTTTTCAACGAGGGACTGAAAGCCCAGACGGAGGCGGTCCGGGTAAAGGCCGAGGTGATCCCACGGGGGACATACATCACGGCGGACATGGTGGAGGTCTACACCAGAGGGGCCTGCGGCATGGAGGACAGCGTTGCCACCTCTCTAGATGAGGTGGTGGGGAGATACACCGATGTGGAACTGCGGAAAAATACAGATGTGAACACGGCGTGGCTGTCCTCGGAACCATTGACGCAGTACGAGTACCTGACCCAACTGAACGGTTCCAAGGTGGCGATCTCCGTCACCATCCCCACCTTTGCCAAGGGCGGTTCCGGCAAGGTGGAGGCGGGCGATATTATCATGCTCTTTGCCACTGACAAGGACACCGGCGAAACCACCCAGCCCCCGGAGCTGAAATATGTGGAGGTCCTTGCTGCCACCCAGAGTTCCGGCGCGGACAAGGAATATCAGGCGCCGGTGGAAAATGAGGAAGAAGAAAACCCGGAGGAAACCCTGCCCGCCACCATCACCCTGCTGGTGAACAGCGAACAGGCCCAGCTTTTAGCTCATTTGGAGGAATCCAACAGCCTCCACCTGGCCTTTGTCTACCGGGGTGCCCGCGCCAATGCCGAAAAGTTCCTGGCGGCGCAGGACGCCTTCTTTGCCGAACCGGAGGCGGAGGCCGGTGGGGAGAGCAGTCAGCCGGAGGCCCCTGCTGACGGCGGGCAGCCCACAGAGGGCACGGAGGAACAGGAGGTGGAAACAACGGATGGCGAATAAGCAGAAACAGATGCTTGCCGTATGGGGCAGCCCCGGCGCTGGAAAGACGGTCACGGCGGTTAAACTGGCGGCGGAGCTTGCCAAGCGGAAGAAAAATGTGGTGCTGGTGTTTACCGACCTTACCGCCCCCTCGCTTCCCGCTGTGGCGGCGGAGGGGAAACTGCCGGAGGCGTCCGTGGGCGAGCTGCTGTCCGCTCCCGGCATGACGCAGGAACAGGTGTTGAAAACCTGCGTCCCCTGTGAAAAACATCCCTATATCAGCTTTTTGGGTTACAAGGCCGGGGAAAATGTGTTTACCTATGCGGAGTACAGCAAGGAAAAGGCGGTGGATATGCTGGTTCTCCTGCGGCATATCGCGGACTATGTGATCGTGGACTGTACCAGCGTCCTGACCGGGAATGTGCTTGCGACGGCGGCGCTGGAGGTGGCGGACGATGTGCTGCGGGTGTGCGGATGCGACCTGAAAGCGATTTCCTACTTTGCGTCTTATCTTCCGCTGATTGAGGACCGGAAATTCAAGCCGGAGCAGCACATCCGGGTGCTGTCCAATACCCGGCCCTATCAGGGCGGTATGGAATATGAAAACTCATTTGGCGGGGTGAAGTACCGGCTGCCCTATCTTCCCATCGTGGAGGAACAGGCGGCCACGCTGAAGCTGCTGGAACCGCTTGCCGGGAAAGAGGCAAAGAGCTATGAGCCGGTCATCGCTGCCATCGCCGCGGAGGTGTTCGGGGATGGCAAATAACATCGGCCTTTTTTTCAACACCAGCAAAAACACGCGCTCATTCGCGGAGGTGCTGGCACAGGTGCAGGAGTATCTTGCCAGCAAGTATTCCACCCTGATAACCGATAACCCGGAGGAACAGCGCCAGCAGATCACCGCCTACATCGCCAAGTATCTCAATGATTACAGCCTGGGCGTGGAGGGCATGGATCACGAGGCCCTGATCGACAAGCTCTATACAGAAATGGCCGAGTTCTCATTCCTGACGCCCTACCTTTTTGCCAGCGATGTGGAGGAAATCAACATCAACTCCTGGAAGGACACCAAGATCACCTATGCGGATGGGCGCGTGATCCCCTCCAAAGAACGGTTCCAAAGTCCCCAGCACGCCGTGGATGTGGTCCGCAGGCTGCTTCATAAATCCGGGATGATCCTCGACAACAGCCAGCCGGGAGTGGTGGGCCACCTCTCCAATAAAATCCGTATTACGGTTCTGGGCAATCCGCTGACCGACAAGGGCAAGGGCGTGGCGGCCTCCATCCGAATTGTCAACCCGAAGCGGTTGGGGCAGGATGATTTTGTCCGCTATGGGACGGCCACCGCCGAAATGCTGGATTTTTTGGCGGCGGTGCTGCGGTTCGGCTTGTCTATTTGCGTCACCGGGTCCACCGGCAGCGGCAAGACCACGCTGATGAGCTGGATTCTCTCCACCATTCCCAATGAAAAGAGAATTTTCACTATTGAAAACGGGTGCCGGGAGTTTGATCTGGTGAAGGAGGACGCCGAGGGGAATGTCCTCAACAATGTAGTCCACACCGTCACCCGCTTTTCCGATGACCCCAAGCAGAATTACGATCAGGAGCGGCTTTTGGAGTTCGCCCTGACTTGCGACCCGGATGTGGTGTGCGTGGGCGAGATGAAGTCGGCGGAAGCATTTGCGGCGCAGGAAGCGGCCCGCACCGGCCACGCGGTCATTACCACCACCCACGCCAATAGCTGCAAGGCCACCTACTACCGCATGGTGACGCTGTGTACCCAGAAATACGACATGGGCGACAAGACCCTGTATAACCTGGTGACGGAGGCGTTTCCCATTGTTCTCTTTGTGAAGAAGCTGGAGGACAACAGCCGCAGGGTGATGGAAATTACCGAATGTGAGATTTTGGAGGACGGTGCCCGGAAGCTCCACACCCTCTACCGTTACCATGTATCGGAAACCGCTGTTGAGGATGGCAAGGTCAAGGTGCATGGCGAGTTTCAAAAGGTGGCCCCGATCTCGGCCAGCCTGCAAAAGCGGCTGCTGGAGAATGGGATGCCGCCCCGCCTGCTGGAACAGATTGCCGGTGGGCGGATGGATATAGACGACGGGAAGGAGGAAAACGCTTGATTGTACTGATTCTGCTGGCCTTTGCCGGTATGCTGGCCGGTATTTTCCTGCTGCTGGGCATGACCCCCTTTGAGTTTGCGGAGGACTTGACGAAATCCTTTGCCAGCCGGGAGGTGCCGATCTCCAAACGGATCGGGCAGCTCAACCACCCCAAGGAGGCCAAGGGTATCCAAAAGACGGTGCGGGAGGCCAAGGAAATGATGATCCTGACCGGCAGGGGCGGCAAGTTTGCCGCCCTCTGCGCCCTCTCTCTGTTCCTGGCGGCTATGGGCGCGGTGATCTGCATTGTGATCCAAAACTATTTCATGCTTCCGGTACTGGCGGTAGGCATGGGGCTGATCCCGTTCTGGTATGTCCTGTTCACCTCCCACAGCTACAAAAAGCTGATGAACAATGAGATTGAAACCGGGCTGTCCATCATCACCAGCTCCTATCTGCGCAGCGAGAGTATCATCACCGCCGTAGAGGAAAACATCCACTACCTGAACCCGCCTGTGGCCGATGTGCTCCGGGGCTTTTTGGCCGAAACCGGCATGATAAGCACCGATGTGAAGCAGGCCCTCTCCAATATGAAACCCAAGCTGGACAACTACATCTTCCGGGAATGGGTGGACGCCGCCATCGCCTGTCAGGATGATAAGAGCTTGAAAAGCACGCTCACCCCCATCATCGGCAAGCTGTCCGATATGCGGATTGTAGCGGCGGAGCTGGACTACCTGATGTATGAGCCGTTCAAGGAGTTCATCACAATGGCCTTCCTGCTGGTGGGCAACATCCCTTTGCTCTACTTTCTGAATAAAGACTGGTACGATGTGTTGGTGAACACCGGCTTCGGCAAGGGCATCCTGGCGGTCTGCCTGCTGGTGCTGCTGATCTCCTTTGCGGCGGTCATTCGGTTGACAAAGCCGGTGGAGTACAAAAGGTAAATGGAAATATCTACTCTAAAATCAGGTGAGATATTTCCACTATTTTGAGTTTGCGGAAATGAAGGAGCCTGATATTTCCAATTCAAAGCAGATGAAACCATTTTGCTCACCTTCCCGGTGGGCGTTTTTCGTTGGAGGTGTGAATCGCGGAGATCATTCCAATCAGTTTGCGGGAGGCAAACCGCTTTATTGAAAAGCACCACCGCCACAGCGGGCGGGTGCAGGGCTGTAAATTCTGTGTGGCGCTCTCCGATGGGCTAGGGGTGATTCATGGCGTTGCTGTCGCGGGGCGGCCAATCTCCCGGTATCTGGATGATGGACGGACCGCCGAGGTGACACGGCTCTGCACGGACGGCACTTTCAATGGGTGCAGCTTCCTCTATGGCTGCTGCGCCCGAATCGCCAGAGAGATGGGATTTCGGAAGATCATCACCTACACGCTGGCGGAGGAAAGCGGGGCTAGCCTACGGGCCTCCGGTTGGTCCTGCGCGCCGGGATTCCGGGGCGGCGGGAGCTGGAATGTTCCGGGCCGTCCCCGGACAGAGAGCCGGAACACCGGCCCCAAACGAATGTATTACAAGGAATTGAGGTGAAACAGGTTGTATTTGATCTTACTATGCTTCGGAACGCTCTTTGGCCTGGGAGCGTTCTTTTTACTGGCCGGACTTCTCCGGCTGCCCACTTCCGCCAGCACAAAGGCCGTACTGACCGTCACGAACCGGGGAAAGGCGAAAAAGAACAGCATGAACGCTATCCTGTTCGACATGGCGGCAAAGGCGGTGCCTCTGGTTCGGCTGGACGCCTATAAACGGCGCAAGCTGGAAGCCCAGCTTAAATCCGCCGAAATTCAAATGTCCCCGGAAACCTATGTGGCGGCGGCCTGGGTCAAGGCTGGTCTGATCGGGTTGCTGGTGATCCCTGCCCTGCTGATTTTTCCTATCCTTGCGCCGGTGGTACTCTTTCTGGCGGTGGCTGTTTTTTTCAAAGAACAGAAACGTGCGGATGAGATTGTCCAGCAGCGGCGGGAAGAAATTGAAACGGAACTGCCCCGTTTTGTCAATACTGTGGAACAGGAGCTTCGTTCCTCCCGTGATGTGCTGAATATCCTGAAAGCCTACCAGCACAACGCCGGTCACGCCATGAAGCGGGAGCTGGAGATCACGATTGCGGATATGGCATCCGGCAACGAGGAAAACGCCCTGACGCGCTGGGAGAGCCGGATTGGAAGCACCATGCTCTCCGATGTGGTGCGCGGGCTGATCTCCGTCAAGCGCGGCGACAACGGCATTATGTACTTTCAAATGCTCTCCATGACCTTCAAACAGCTTGAACTCCAAAAGCTGAAGTTGGAGGCCATGAAGCAGCCGGGGAAAATGAGGAAGTATTCCTTCATGCTTCTGGGCTGTTTCCTGCTGATGTATCTGGGTGTTCTGGGCTATGTGGTTCTGGAAGCCTTTGGGGATTTGTTCTGATGAAGGGAGGTGGCTGTTTGAGGCGGCTGCTGAAAGAAAGACGAGGGGAGGGCTTTGTGGATGTATGCGTCCTGGTGCTGTCCGTTGCGCTCGTTCTGGCGCTGGTGGTCCGCATCGCCCCGGTGTTTGTGGCGAAACAAAACCTGGATGTGTTTGCGGATGAGCTGGTGCGGACAGCGGAGATCAATGGGCGGGTCGGTTCCGCCACCAACGCGAAAGCGGCGGATCTCCGGGAGGAAACAGGGCTTGACCCGGATATTTCATGGAGCGACACCGGCAAAATCCAGCTCGGCAACGAGGTGACGGTGACGCTTACCACCACCGTTAATCTCGGCCTGTTCGGGGAGTTTGCGTCCTTCCCGGTCACACTCACCGCACGGGCCACAGGAGCCTCGGAGGTGTATTGGAAATGAACAGGCTGAAAACAGTTTTGAAAGACAGGTCCGGGCAGGGCACGCCCATGATTCTGGCGGTGGTGGTCTGCTGCCTGATTTTGGCCTGCGTGGTGTTTGAATATATGCGGCTGATGATTGTGGCGCAGGGCGTCCGGGATTCTGTTCAATCCGCTATCGTAGCGGTGGCAACGGAAAATTGGGATGAAGCCTACCCCGGCCTGCGGGAAGGGTATTCGGGAGGCTACCAGCTTTCCGGTTCGTCCTGGACAAAGAATGTCACTACCGGGAATGTGTATGACCGGCTGCAACAGGTGTTGGGCCTGGTGTACGAGGATGGGCGGTATCTGAAATACGCGGGGCCGGATTTGGAATATCGCTTTTATGATCTGCGCATGGAACTGGAAAACGCCCCGTTTGCACCCTCCGCGCCGGAGGGAATCACGCAGCTCAATGTGACGGGAACGGTCACGGTGGAGGTGCCCCTTTCCTTTGGGTTCGGCCATCTGCCGCCCATGCAGATCACCATGAAGCTCAACGCCAAATATGTTCCCCGGTTTTAGATTTTGTCTATTTCTGCCTGGCGGTTTCCCATAGCGCAAAAAAATGTTTGTGTGTTCTTCCACCTGGACTCCGGTATTGTGCAACTGATATAATGAGGGCAGAGGAACACATTGATTTTTTGATATAATTTCACCTTAAAAGTCCAATGGTATGAAGTCAAGTAGGTGATGCAAGAAAATTTTAAGCGAAACAGAGTAAAAAGCACTGTGTAGACAGCAAAAAGGCAACACCAACCAAAGCCCTGTCCCTGAGAAATTTTGAAAC
>ENA-OQDA01000660-OQDA01000660.1-human-gut-metagenome-genome-assembly--contig:-NODE-660-length-13689-cov-3.415057_pt1 | contig 13689 bp, 15 predicted proteins | sample MGYA00242771_ERZ504603 | MGnify/ENA primary metagenome ERZ504603 (study PRJEB26092, sample SAMD00036328) | human gut metagenome | host: Homo sapiens | study: EMG produced TPA metagenomics assembly of...
CGCCGAGAAGGAAGTCATCGCCGTGACTCGTGGCCGACTACCTGATCTTCAACATGAAGAAGAACGGTGCTTACGAGGTCAAGGACCCGCCGTGATCAGCCAGCTGGTGGAGCTGGTGACCAAGGAGGGCAAGAGCCCCAAGACCGAGTTTGTGGGCAAGAGCGCCAAGTACATCCTGGACAAGATCGGCATTACCGTGGGCGATGACGTGAAAGTGATCCTCATGGAGGCCAAGGAGGACCACCCCTTCGTGCAGGTGGAGCTCATGATGCCCATCCTGCCTCTGGTGCGGGTTCCCGACGTGGACCAGGCCATTGAGATGGCCGTCCGGGTGGAGCACGCAACCGCCACACCGCTATGATGCACTCCCGCAATGTGGAGAAGCTGACCAAGATGGCCAAGCTCATCCAGACCACGATTTTTGTGAAAAACGGCCCCTCTTACGCCGGCATCGGCGTAGGCGGCGAGGGCTATACCACGTTTACCATCGCCGGTCCCACCGGAGAGGGCCTGACTTCGGCCAAATCCTTTGCCCGGCGCCGCAGATGCGTGCTCGTCGGAGGGATGGACGTCAGATAAACGGAGGTTTGGGCCATTATGCAAGAGAATCTGCTCGGCCTGGTGGAACAGGCCGGTGTGGTGGGCGCCGGCGGCGCCGGATTTCCCACCCATGTGAAGCTCAAGGCCCAGGCGGACACCGTCATCATCAACGGAGCGGAGTGTGAACCGCTGCTCCGGGTGGATCAGCAGCTGATGGCCCTCCAGGCCGGCGACCTGCTGGACGCCCTCGATCTGCTCGTGGAGCAGGTCGGGGCGTCCCGAGGGCGTGGTGGCGCTCAAGGAGCACTACCACGCGGCGGTGGAGGCGCTGGAGCGGGAGCTATCCAGGCATCCCAAGCTGAGGATTCACCGGATGGGCGCATTTTATCCCGCCGGTGACGAACAGGTGATCGTCTACGAGGTGACCGGACGCGTGGTCCCGGAGGGGGGCATCCCCCTGAATGTGGGCGTGGTGGTCAGCAATGTGGAGACGGCCCTCAATGTGCTGGCGGCCGTCCGCCATCAGGCCCCGGTGATTGAGAAGTATGTCACGCTGACCGGTGCGGTGCGCACCCCCAAGACCGTGAAGGTGCCCCTGGGCATCACAGTGGCGGAGGCGCTGGCCCTGGCGGGCGGCCCCACCGTGGAGCACTATGAGGTCATCAACGGCGGGCCCATGATGGGGCGTGTGGTGAGCACCGGAAGCGCTATTACCAAGACCACAAAGGGACTCATCGTAGTCCCGGAGGGCCATTCCCTCCTCCAGAGCCTGAACCGGCCCGTGCCGCGGATGCTCCAGGATGCCCGGGTGGCCTGTATGCAGTGCTCCCTGTGCTCCGAGGTCTGCCCGCGGGGCCTGCTGGGGCACCGCATCCAGCCGCACAAGATGATGCGCCTGGCCGCCTATGGCGCCCTCTGCGACCCGGAGTATACCCCCATGAACGCCTTCCTGTGCTGCGGCTGCCGCCTGTGCGAGTACGCCTGCGTGATGGGGCTTCAGCCCTGGAAACTGAACGGGATGCTCAAGGGCGAGATGGGAAAGAAGGGTGTCCGCAATGCGCTGCACAACCAGCCGGAGGCGGCCGCGCCGTTCCGGCAGTACAAGCGATACCCGGTTCACAAGCTGATTCACCAGTTGGGGCTGGACGGCTATGATGTCCCCGCCCCGATGGAGGACAGCTCCTGCGACTATCAAATGGTGACCCTGCCGCTGAGCCAGGGGGTGGGCGCACCCGCCCAGCCTGTGGTGCGCGCAGGGGACAGAGTGGAGAAGGGAGCCCCTGATTGCGGCGGCCCCAGAGGGAAAGCTGGGGGCAAACCTTCACGCGAGCATCGCGGGCACGGTGACCGCGGTGACCGAGAGAGAGATTACCATCCAACAATAAAGATTGGAGAGGAACTGATTTATGGATATCTTGGCTCTGATCGCCGCATTTGGCGGCGGCATTATCGGCGCTTACATGGGCGCCCTTCCCGCCTTTATTATGACTGGTATCTACGCCCTGGTGGGCGGAGTCCTGACGGCTGCCGGCGTGGGCGGCGATGTTGCAGTCAACTACCTCGCCTTTGGTTCCTTTGTCGGCCCCCACATCGCCTTTGCCGGCGGCGTGGCCGCCGCCGGCTACGCGGGCCGCAAGGGCAAGCTGGCCTCCGGCACCGACATCCTGTCCTCCCTCAACGGCCTGGGTGAGCCCGACGTGCTCCTGGTGGGCGGCATCTTCGGGGTGCTGGGCTTCCTGATCCACTACTGCATCGGACTGCTGCCCGTCATCGGCAGCGCCGGCCCTGCCACCACCGACCTGCCCGGCATCACCGTCTTCATTCTGGCGGTTGTCACCCGTCTGGCCTTCGGCAAGACCGGCCTGACCGGCAAGTACACCGGCTCCGGAAAGCGCGAGTGGTTTGCCACCGGGAAGGGCTTCGTCTATAACGTGGTACTGGGCGGCGGCATCGGCATTGTGGTGAGCTTCATCGCCGCGTTCCTGTACGAGAATGAGTTTACCGCTGCGTTCAGCATCTTCCCGATCGTGTGCTTCGGCTTTGCGGCGATCACGCTGATCTTCACCCAGACCGGCTTCGCCACGCCCGCGACTCACCACATTTTCCTGCCCTCTGGGCTGGCTGCCGTGGCCGGCATCACCGCCTGGGGCCCTGCGGGCGCTCTGCTGGGCGTGCTCTTCGGCATCCTGGGCTCCCTGCTGGGCGACTTGGTGGGCAAGAGCTTGAACAGCCACTGCGACACCCACATCGACCCCCCTGCTACCACGATCTTTATCCTGACGATTGTGATCAACGCTGTCAGCAGCGTGATCAATGCCTGAGCCAACAGAGGAATCCATAGGAAAAGAGGCCAGTTATGGGAAAGTCCATCGGATTACTGGAATTGAAAAGCATCCCCGTCGGCATTGAAACCGCCGATGCGGTGCTGAAGGCCGCCAATGTGGAGCTGCTGACCGCGACCCCCACCTGTCCGGGTAAATATGTCATTATCATCTGCGGCGCGGTAGGCGCTGTGAAGAGCGCCATGGAGAGCGGCCGCCAGACAGCGGGCATCTATCTGGTCGGGCACCACACCATCAACAACGTGCACGCTTCCGTCCCGGAGGCGATCGTGGGCACGTCGGAGGTAGGACACATCGCCTCCATCGGCGTGATCGAGACCATGACGGCTTTGACTGCCGTTGAGGCGGGGGACTATGCCGCCAAGGCGGCGAACGTCCGCCTGATGGAGATCCGCATTGCCCGCGGCCTGGGCGGCAAGGGCTTTGTTATTCTCACCGGCGAGGTTTCCGCGGTTCGCTCTGCGGTTAAGGCCGCGATGAATCAACTGGAGGAGACCGGGGATATTACAAGCAGCAGCGTGATCGCATCGCCCCATCCGGGATTGATTGACAAGCTGACGAACTAAGGGAAACAGGAACAGACGCGGAAAGGAGGGCCATCAGTATGGCTTCACAGGATTGTCCCAACTGCCACTATCCAGCACCCAACCGCAAAAAGCCTGGGGAGGGGGAGCGCGTGCCCCAGGGTATGTACCACGCCCCCGACAGGAGCGGTGAGCCGGAAGAGTGCCCCCAGTGCTTTTACCAGCCGGAGGCAGTGGAGGAAAGGCCGGAGGAGGAGTGTCCCCAGTGCTTCTACCAGCCCGAGGACGGGCAGAAGCGGGAGGAGGCCAAGGAGGACGACTGCTCTCAGTGCTTCTATAAGCCGGATAAATAAGAATTGGTAAGAAAGGATTGTGAGCTCTGTGGAACGACTCATTGGAAAGCAGGCGCCCTATTTTTCCATGGAGGCGCTGTCGGCGGACGGAGAACATTTTGTGCGCGTTGCGCTGCCGGACTATGCCGGGAAATGGCTGGTGCTGTTCTTCTACCCCATGGACTTCACCTTTGTCTGTCCCACAGAGCTCACAGCCTTCTCAGAGCACCGGGAGGCCTTCCGTGCGGCCGGAGCGGAGCTGCTCAGCGTGAGCACGGACAGCGTCTACACCCATCAGGCCTGGCAGCGCAACGGCCTGGGCGGGCTGGGTTACCCCATGGCGGCGGATCAGACTCTGCGGGTCTGCGCCGATTACGGGGTGCTGCTGGAGGAGGAGGGGGTGGCCCTGCGTGGGCTGTTCCTGATTGACCCGGAGCAAAAAGTGCGCTACAGCGTAATCCACGACAACAACATCGGCCGCAATCCGGAGGAGGTGCTCCGGGTATTGGCCGCGCTGAAAACCGGCGGCCTGTGCGCAGCTGGCTGGAAGGCCGGGGAGGAAAACCTCCGCCCGGACATATCGGAACGCGAGGCTCCGGTGCTGGCGGGTACGGCACCCGTGCGCATCTATACGATGCCCGGTTGCAGCTACTGCCGCAGCGTAAAGGAGTTTTTGAGACAGGGCGGGATCTCCTATGAGGAGATCAACCTCGCGGAGGATAAGGCCGGGCAGGCCTTTATGGAGAGCCGCGGCTATACGGGCCTGCCGGTCACGGTGATCGGCGCGGAGGAGATTGTAGGCTATAATATGCCCAGAATCAAGGCGGCGCTGGGCCTGAGCGGAGCAAACGAGGTGAAATAGGATGGACTTAATGGACTTTGGAACCGTGCAGGAGGGGAAGATGCGGCTTGTTCAGGAGATGGTGCCCGGCAAGCAGGTCACTCTGGCCCATATTATTGCAAGCCCGGATGAGATTATCTATCAGAAGCTGGGCCTCAATCCCAATGTGGACTACCAGCAGGCCGCCATCGGAATTTTGAGCATGACGCCCTCTGAAATTTCCGTAATCGCGGGCGATATTGCGACCAAGACCTCCAAGGTGGAGATGGGGTTTATTGACCGCTTCAGCGGAACCCTCATTTTTACCGGACGCATTTCAAACGTACAGGCCGCGGTGTCCAGTATCCTGACCTATCTGAAGGATCACCTGGGGTTTACCATCTGTGAAATTACGAGGACATGAAGAAAATTATTTTAATGGCCGGAGCGAATGCGGAAAGACCACCCTCACGCAGGCGCTGAAGGGCGATGTGATCCACTATCACAAGACACAGTACATAAACCATTATGATGTGGTGATTGACACGCCGGGGGAGTATGCAGAAAACGCCAGCCTGGCGAAGGCGCTGGCGCTCTATACCTATGAGGGCCGACGTGGTGGGGCTGCTGCTGAGCTCCACCGAGCCGTACTCGCTCTACCCACCCTGTGTGACGGCCTGCTGCAACCGCCCGGTGATCGGCATTGTGACCCAGATTGACCATCCGGACGGTGATCCGGACCGGGCGCAGGGCTGGCTGGAGCTGGCGGGATGCCACCCGATTTTTCGGGTCAGCTCCTATACCGGGGAGGGGATCTGGCAGATCCTCAACTATCTCCGGGAGCCGGGAGACATCCTGCCCTGGGATTCGGAACAGGCGGCGGAGCGTCCCCGGGTGGTTCTCTCGAACAAATATGGGAGGCTGCCCGAAGAGGGCGGCGGACACCCGCAAACAATTTAGGAAAAAACAGGAGTGCTCCTGCCGCGGGAGAGACTGCGGTGGGAGCTTTGCTGTTATGATACGTTAGGCGATACAATTTGCAGAAGGAGGGCTGTCCATGGAAGCGCTGACCTTTTTTTCCGCGATGAACCGGGGACAGTTCCGGGAGGAACAGGGGATTGAGGGCAGCTCTTACTGTATCTTTTTTGCCCCGATGGAGGAGCTGGTCACCCAGGACCGTATGACCGGAAGAGAGGACCGGGTCGTGCTGGAGCTGCTCTACGGCGATGAAATGCTGCCCGGGGCCTGCCGGGTGAGGCAGGTGGGGAGGCAATGCGGTCGTTGAGGAGTCCACACAGGGGGCGTTTCGCGCCTTCCTGGAGGAGAAGCCGGTCAAGTACATCGGACAACTGCTGATGTACGCGCTTCAGTTCAAAATACAGGATCTCTCCCTGCGCATTGAGGGCTGCACAGGCGAGATGAAGCAGTTGGAGGACGCCCTGGATAACTGCATCGACAACAGCGGCACCTATCGTCTGCTGGATTTCCGCAGGCGCTACACCGAGTGTGGGAATATGGTGCTGGCGGTAAAGGAGATCCTGTCGCGGATCGACAAGGGCTACTATCCGATGCAGATGCAGAACAGCTATGTGCTTCAGGGCGAGGTGCTGCTGGAGTTCCGCTTCCTGGAGGAGCGGTATGAGCTCATCAAGAGCACGGTTCTCAAGGACTTTGATACCTATACCTCCATCATCAATAACAATATCAACCGGAATGCCCGGCTGCTGAGCATCATCTCGCTGGTGGGGGTGGTTCTCAACTTCATGTTCGGAAGTCTGCTGGCCGCCAATCCACTTCTGGGAATCATCGGCGGCCTGTCGGTTGCGGGCCTGTCTGTGGGGGCCACGGCGGTCTACCATGTCAGCCGCCGCGGCAATGCGCCGCTTCCCTCCGGGCGAGGTCCGATTCAGACGCCCTCCCTGCCGAAATTCCACAGGAAAGAGAAGCGGGAGCGGGATCAGTGGGAAAAATGAATATGGAGCGGTGACAGAGAGGGTGTGCCGAACCCGTGCCGCCAAAGACCGGAATGGGCCGGAGAGGACGAATGTCCTCTCCGGCCCATTTTGGTTTCACTAGGAAGCAGATGTTCCGGATTGCCGCCGTTTTTCCGGCGGCCTCAGTCCATCACCTCGCCGCCGGGCGCATCATGGGCGTCGGACCAGACTCGCTCAAGAGCGGCCCAATCGCGCTCCGTCAGCCTGCCGGTCCACTCCTCCGTGTCTTCCCCTTCTGTCCAGATATAGTCATGGGAGTTGGTGGCCTCCTGCATGGCTGCGTAGTACCAGGCGGAGGTATTGTTGTCCGGCCAGGTGAGCATCTCTCCGCGGGGCAGCAGGTGTGCTTCATGAGGGGCCCGGCCCAGGGTGCGGTTGACGATGGTGCACGCCTCGGCCCGGGTGATATTGTCCAGCGGGTGGAAGGTGCCGTCGGGCATGCCCTCAATTAGTCCGTACTCCACCGCTGCGGCCAGGAAGGTCACATACCACTCGGTTCCCTCCACATCGGAGAATCGGCCGTCGTATGTGAAGTCCCCTTCGGTAAACTCGAAAAAGCTCACTGCAATTTTGGTAAACTCAGACCGTGTGATGGGTTCGGTAGGGCGGAAGGTGCCGTCCGGATAGCCGTCAGAATCCCATGCTGGTCAAGGTGGATAGGCGTTGTTGTACCAGTCGCCGGAAGCCACGTCGGAGTATGGATTGCTCTGACTCCAATAGGCCTCCCTGGCCTCGTCGGTGAGCAGACGGAAAAAGATAGTGGCCACCTCGCTGCGGGCGATATCGCCCTCCGGCCGCACAGTGCCGTCCGTATAGCCGATGATATAGGCCACGTGGTCCTCGGTATTCAGAGACTCAGGCTCGTCGTCGCGGTCCGGGCGGTGAGAGGGGCGGCCGGGGTCGGGGCGGCTGGTCTGAATGGTGTAGGACACGGTTGGCCTGCGGAAGTTCTCCGGCTGGCCGGGCCGGCTGTTGCTGTCCACCGGGTACAGGGTCGCGCTGTTGTTGGTGTAAAGGCCGTCGTAGTTCTTGCTGCCGTCCGCATCGTACTGGCCGTAAGTCCCCTCGGCAGTCTGGGGATTCGTCAGCTTCACGGTGTAGGTCAACTGAACAGGGGCAAAGTTGGAGACGGGGACGTTGATCTCCCACACAAAGCACTCGTCGGACGCACCGTCCTGGCCTTTGGCGTAGTATTTGAGCACAAAGTAATAGGCTGATTCGTCCGCGTTTGCCGCGTCGTTGAAGCCGAAGCCATAGGCGCTGGTGATATAGGGATCATTAAACGAAGGGTCAATCAATTCGGTCTTGTCGAGAACTTCTCCGCCCACGGTCAGGGCCAGACGGTCTATGTCGTTGACAAAATCAAAGTCGTACCCGTTGCTTTTGTTGTCGGTGCCGGAGCCAATTTCATCCACCACATAGCTGCCTTTATCAAGCAGGTAGTAGATGTCGTTCTGGATGTCGGCAAAATCAACGGTTTCGCCGCCGGCCAGGTAGTCCATGAAACTGATGCCAAAGCCATAACCGTCGACACCGCTCTCAGCTTTCAGCGCATAACAATGGTACTCTTTGCTCATTTCCTGATAGAGCGCATTACTATTGTAGAGAGACAGATCAACGTTGATTGGATAGCCGTTCCTATTTACATAAGGGATGGAGCCTTCAGAATCCAAATCACTTGTTTTTGGACGATTCGGATCGTTCAAAGAATATTCATATTTGGTGTATTCACTATCCAATACGCCTTTTACTGCATCAAAGTAGCTGGCCCAATTTTCCGGGACATAATCAGAGGAATACTTACATTCCCACGCGGACAATCCGTCATTTGGCTGTTCGTTCCTTCCGCCCGTTCCGGTATCACCGCCGTTTCTGGAAGAAATTGTGTATGCCTGATCGTAGTTTCCGCCTTTGCAATAATAATACGTTAAACCATCACTGACAAGGATTAAATATTTCCGAGAGCTATCAACACTTGTATCTGCATCCAGCATTGCCTTGCCAGCCAGCAGTCCGGCGTGCATATTGGTTCCACTCTTTAGTGTCTGCTGGATCGCGGCTTCAATGTCCGCATATTCGGTAGCCAGATCAAAAAATTCACCATTATTGGCGACATTGGCAACCGCATTAAAAATAACTACACCGACATTGATCTTCGCGCCAGTGTTCTCAAGCTGATCCTTTAGGGAACGAAGCATCTCCAGAGACTTGGCCTCAACCGCTGCACTCGTAGATTTGTCCAATACAAAGACCACATCTGTAACGAGCTGTTCCTCTGCCGCGGGCAGGGACAGGGTCACGTCGGACCCAAAATTGCTGTCCAGATTGGTTGCGGTCTTGGATTTGGAGGTGTCCCATCCGGTTTCTTCGCCGGGCTCCAGAGGGCTCAGGCCATGGGCTGCTTTCAGCGCCGTAAGTCCGGTTGCAGAGGCAAACCCGGTCAGCGGCTCAAAATCCGTGAACTCCACCGCGTGATAGGGCTCCTCATGCGCCTCCCAGGGGCGCCCTCGCTGTCATCGTACCAGCCGTCTATGGCGTCGATGCAGTCTCCCTCCCCTCCGTCAAGGGTCCAGCCGGAGCCCACTTTTCCGAAGGTGAGAGAGGGCCCGCTGACACCTTCGGAAACATAGATATCATCGCCTGCAACAAGTGCATGATTGTTGCAGATTATGGCATCGGCGGGCAGAATTACAGTCGGGTCATAGTTATTGCCATAGCCGACATAAATTCCGCCGCCGTAGCCATCCAGCAGGCTGTGCGAAACCTTGTTGCCGGTGATCTTGAGGACAGCCCCGTCCTCTACCGTCAGATTGCCTTGCCGCACATACAGTCCGGTGTTGTTGTTATCCTCAATATAAAGCTCGCTGGTACTGTCCACTGTGAATGGATAGTCGTTGTAGAGCCGTACAGCGGCATAACCATAGCTGGAATTCCCGGCGTTTCCGGTCACAGTAACAATGGAACCGTTCTCGACGGTAAAGGCGTTGTTTACGGTAATCCCCATACCGTTGTTATTTTTTGTGTTGACGGTGGAGTTATCGATACTCAGTTCACCGGCAGAAAGGCCATGGGAACCGTTGTTGTTGAAATTGACTTCGGAATCCTCGATAATAAAGTGAGAGCCATTGGAGCCATTTCCAAGGCTGTTGACAACATCCACCTTAGAATTGGTAATCGTGGCATAGAATGTACCCGTGAAGCCGGAGCGGTTGTGGTCGGAGATGAAGGTAGAATTAGTGATATTGACGTTATACCCGCCATCACCGCCGTCCCACTCCAGAGCATCGTTCGGGTAGTTTTTAATCGTCAGGACAGAGCCGTTTGTCAGATTCAGCTTATTGTTGCTACAGAAGTAAATCGCATGGGGGGAACCGGTGCTACCGGTTGCATCCATGGTCATATTGACGTTGTCCAGCGCGAGAACGGCATCTTTGCTGGCGCAGATCGTCATCCAGGTCCATTCTCCATACGGTGTGGAACCAACCCCGTTCATGACAACGTCGATGCCCTTAAAGGTCAGTGTCTTGCCCCACAGGGCAATGCCGTCCTTTTCAAAGGTTACGGTCGGCTTTTCCGCCAGATCCGGGGCCGACGTAATGGTAAGACTCTTGGTTAAATTCCATCCCTTGGTCGTGGCATCGGCCAGAAGTTCGATGGTTGCACCGTCCTCCGCTGCTTCCACCGCTTCGTCCAGCGTGGGGTACTCGTTTTCCTCAATTTTCGCCACATTGTCATCCGAGAGGAGAGTGGTTGATTGATTCGAGGGCGCGTCCTCGGCCGCCAGGGCACTCACGGGTAGCATGCTGAGGCACAGGGCCAGCACACAGAACAAACCCGTGAATCGCTTCAAGATTCTTCGCATACTTATCCTCCTTTTTTCAAATATGCTGGGACTCTATTGTTCAAAAAGACCTGCTGCAATCACCTCGCTTTGTATGGCAAAATAAATCTTTTGTCCTAGGTTCACCTGTGTATTCCGGCAGGATGCGGCATAAAGGGCGATAAAAAAGCCCCGTGCCGAGGCACGGGGCTAAAAATGGGCGCAGAAGATGGGCCGGTGAAGCATAATTGCTTGCCCCGGTCTGCTTTTCCATGTCCAAAACAGGCTGCACTTCTTGAAAGAGAGCAAAAGATGTGGTAAAATGAATACCGTTCTATGTACTGAACATTTGCTTTTCAAGCCGTATATAGGACAAAAGATTTATTTTGCCGCTATGATATCAGCCCCAGACGGGCAAGCTGGCGGGCGTGCTCCGCGCCGGTGGAGAGCAGGTAGATCCGGGTGGTCTCGATGGAGGAGTGGCCCAGTACATCGGCCAGCTTGACCACATCCCGGCTGGCCTGGTAGAAGGCTCTGGCAAACAGGTGGCGCAGGTTATGGGGAAACACCTTGCTGTCTGCCACTCCGGCCTTCCGGCACACCGCTTTCATCTCCGCCCACACCTGCTTTCTGGATATGCCTCTGCCGCTTCTGGTGAGAAAGATCTCGCCGGAGGCGATTTTTTGTGCCCGCCCGTATTGCAGCAGCTTGCGGCACAGCTTACCGGGGATCAGGATCGTGCGGATTTTCCCCTTCAGCGACACCTCCGCCCGGCCGCGGCGGGCGGCCTCCATGGTCAGGTATTTCACCTCACTCACCCGGATTCCGGTGGCGCAGATGGCCTCCATGAGCAGGCCCAGACGCTCACGGCCCAGTCCCCGGGCGGCGGAGAGCAGGCGGCCGTACTCGGCCCGGCTCAGTTCCCGGTCGGGGGAGCGGAAAAGCCGCCGCTGGAGCCGCAGTGGTTTGACCGTGCAGTCCATCCAGCCCAGGAAACGAAAAAAACGGTTCAGCCCGGCCAGCTTGCTGTTAACTGTGGCAGGGGAGAGGCCCCGGCGCAGCAGCTCGGCCTTCCAGCCGCCCGCCGAACCGGCGGCCACGGTCTCCGGCGCCAGCCAGGCGGCAAACTGACGCACCGACCGCGTGTACTGTTTGATGGTCTCTGTGCAGCGCTCCTCTGCCCGGAGCGCCTGGGCGAATGCAGCCAGCGTTTCCACGGTAATGCTTCGCAGTTCCATATGGTTCTGCCCCCCATTGAATCAAATATTTTTTATTTTACCCAACTACGCGGGACGATATGAAGTAGCGGAGGCGGGTTCGGGAGAAGGGGGGGGGTCCGCTGCCGCGGGAATTGTGTGCCGGAACATTTTATGGTATAGTTGTAAAATAGAAAAAACAGGTGTGCCGGCGGAGCGCTCCGGAGGAGAGCAGGCTGGCGCGTGATTTCCGGCGAGGTGATGCCTGTGATAGGGAAATGGCTCAACTACATGTCCAGACTGCACGATGGTGTGGATGCGATTCTGATCGCAGACCGGCATGGGACCATCGAATACTCCGCCATGTTCTCCGAGCAGGAAAACGGGCTGGCCGACGAGGGCTTTATCGGGAAGAACATCCTCGAAGCCTATCCGCAGCTGACCGAGGAGACCTCCAGCCACTTCCGGGTCATGCGGACGGGGGCGCCGGTACTCAATGAAAAGCAGGAATTGACGGACTTTTATGGCCGGCGGACCATTTTGGTCAGCTCCACCTTTCCGCTGGAGTACAGCGGCGAGCTGATTGGGACGATGGAGACCTCGGTTTTCTACCACAAGGACGCTCAGTTGGATGGGAAAAACCACTGGCTGGCCAATCCGCACAAGGGGCTGTTCCGGCTGGACGACATCATTACCCAAAACCCGGAGATGCTGACGCTCAAGGATACCGTTCAGCGGGTGGCGGCCAACACCTCTCCCGTGCTCATTTGGGGAGAGACCGGCACGGGGAAGGAACTCTTTGCCCAGTCACTCCATAGCCACAGCTCCAGGGCCAGGGGGCCGTTTGTGGCGCAAAACTGCGCGGCCATCCCAACCACCTTGCTGGAGAGCACCCTGTTCGGCACTACGCGTGGGAGCTATACCGGGGCGGAAAACCGGAAAGGACTGCTGAAACAGGCTGATGGAGGCACTCTGTTCCTGGACGAAGTGAACTCCATGGATCTGTCCCTCCAGGCCAAGATTCTCAAGGCGATTGAGGAGAAGCGGTTCCGCCCTGTGGGCGGGGAACAGGATGTGCACAGAGATGTGCGTATTGTTTCCGCCATGAATGTGGATCCTATCACCGCAGTACGGGAAGGGCTGCTGCGGCGTGACCTGTTCTACCGGCTGGGTGTGGTGCAGTTGGCGCTGCCACCCCTGCGGAAGCGGCCGGAGGACATTCCGTTGCTCACCGATTTCTATGTGGAGCAGTACAACCGGAACATGGGGCGGGCGATCTCCGGCGTGAGCGAGCTGGTGCGCAATGCCCTGCTGGCCTATGACTGGCCGGGCAATGTACGGGAGCTGCGCAATGCGGTGGAGTCGGCGTTCAACCTCTGTACCGGGGCCACGGTACAGCTCAATGATATTCCTCGCTATATCTTCTACCACGAGGAGGAGGCGGGGGAGAGGCAGGAGCCGTGGCCTATGCCGGAACATATGGGGCTTCAGGAGGCGGTCCGCCGCTACGAGAAGGGGTTGATTGTCCGTGCGCTGGAGCAGAGCCGGACGGTTACGGAGGCCGCGGAGAAGCTGAGGCTGACCCGGCAGGCACTTCAATACAAGATGATGAAGTACCATCTCAACGGATAGGACTGTAGAAAGCAAGAATTTTTGCATTTTGCGCAAAAATTCTTGCTTTCTTTTTGCCGGGCCTGTCCCGCGAGGCGGCCGTGTTCCGCGCAACCCCTGGCAGTGCAGGCAGTCCTAACTATGTTTGCCTCTCTTGACAAGCTGGCATCCGGCTTGCTTATTCTAGGGGCAGTGGTTATGCGTGGACCACATATCTGAAGTTAGGAGAGGGTTAAAGATGACACCAAAGAAAAAAGGTATCCGTATCCCCCACATGTTCACGCTGCTCCTGCTCATCATCGCGGTATGTACCATTCTGACCTGTGTGATTCCCGCGGGCCAGTACGAAACCTACGTGGATGAGAACGGCGTGGAGATGCTGGTGGACGGCAGCTACCACCGCATCGAGCAGACCCCGGTGACTCCGATGAAGGCTTTGATGGCCGTACAGGAGGGCCGTGGATCGAAACCGCCTATATTTCCTGCCCTTTATCTTCATCATTGGCGGCG
>ENA-OQDA01000661-OQDA01000661.1-human-gut-metagenome-genome-assembly--contig:-NODE-661-length-13683-cov-3.347521_pt1 | contig 13683 bp, 18 predicted proteins | sample MGYA00242771_ERZ504603 | MGnify/ENA primary metagenome ERZ504603 (study PRJEB26092, sample SAMD00036328) | human gut metagenome | host: Homo sapiens | study: EMG produced TPA metagenomics assembly of...
GAGGCGCTCGGCCGCCACGGCGGCCCAGATGGAGCCGGAGTCGAACCACACGTCCATGATGTCGGTCTCTTTGGTGAAGTGGGCCTTGCCGCACTTGGGGCAGACGAAGCCCTGGGGCAGCAGGTCGGCGGCCTCCCGGTCAAACCAGACGTTGGAGCCGTGCTCCCGGAAGAGGGCGGCCACGTGGGGCGATGGTCTCGGGGGTGACGATATCGGCCCCGCAGTCGTCACAGTAGAAGATGGGGATGGGCACGCCCCAGACGCGCTGGCGGCTGATGCACCAGTCGTTGCGCTCGGTGATCATGGAGGTCATGCGCTCCTTGCCCCACTCAGGCTTCCACTGGATGGAGTCGCAGGCCTTGACGGCGGCGTCCTTGATGGCGTCCACGGAGCAGAACCACTGCTCGGTGGCCCGGTAGATGATGGGGTGCTTGCACCGCCAGCAGTGGGGGTAGGAGTGGGTGATGTTCTCCTTGGCCACCAGGAAGCCCTCGGCCTCCAGATCGGCCACCACCATGTCGTTGCCCTTGGCGTAGAACTGGCCGTTGTAGCGCTCGTCGGTCATGACGCCCTTGGCGTTGACGGGCACGGGCACGCCGATGTGGGTCAGGCCGGCCTTGTCGTACTGCTGGCAGATCTGGAAGTCCTCCGCGCCGAAGCCGGGGGCGGTGTGGACGCAGCCGGAGCCGGCGTCCAGGGTGACGTGCTCGCCGTTGAGGATGACGCTCTCCCGGTCGAAGAGGGGGTGCTTGGCGCGCATCAGCTCGAACGCGCTGCCCTTGAGGGTGGCCAGCACGGTGCAGGCGGCGTAGTCGATGCCCGCGGCCTTGCACACGCTCTCGGCCAGATCCTTGGCCAGCACGTACACGTCGCCGCCCGGCACCTGGAGGAGCACGTAGTCGAACTCCGCGTTGAGGCAGATGGCGTAGTTGCCGGGGATCGTCCAGGGGGTGGTGGTCCAGATCACGAAGTAGGTGCGGGACAGGTCGGCATACTGGCCCAGCTTGCCCTTGTCGTCGGCCACGGGGAACTTGACGAAGATGGTGGTGCAGGGATCGTCGGCGTACTCAATCTCGGCCTCGGCCAGGGCGGTCTGGTCAAAGGGGCACCAGTACACCGGCTTCATGCCCTTGTAGATGAGGCCCTTCTCCGCCATCTTGCCGAAGACCTCGATCTGCTTGGCCTCAAACTCGGGCAGCAGGGTGATATAGGGGTTCTCCCACTCCCCCAGCACGCCCAGGCGCTGGAACTGGCCGGTCATCTTCTCGATGTAGCTCTCGGCGTACTCCCGGCACTTGGTGCGGAACTGGGCGGTGGTCATCTCGTCCCGCTTTACCTTCTTGTCCTTCAGAACGGCGGACTCGATGGGCAGGCCGTGGGTGTCCCAGCCGGGTACATAGGGGGCGCACCAGCCGGTCATGTTGCGGTGCTTGACGATCATATCCTTGAGGATCTTGTTCAAGGCGGTGCCGATGTGGATGTTGCCGTTGGCGTAGGGAGGGCCGTCGTGGAGGACAAAGGTGGGCTTGCCCTCGTTGCGCTTCACCATCTTGTGGTAGAGGTCGTGGTCATACATCTCCTGGAGCATCTCCGGCTCCCGCTTGGGCAGGCCCGCCCGCATGGGGAAGTCGGTCTGGGGCAGGTGGACGGTCTGGTTGTAGTCCATGGGTCAGTTCTCCTTTATCTTTGATCTAAAAACAGGTTGGTGGAAAGGCGTGCGCCCTTGCCGAAATTGGCAAAAACAAAACGCGCCTTTGTCTCCTGTAAGAGACAAAGGCGCAAACCTCTGCGGTACCACTCTCATTGCCGCGGCGTGCCGCGGCCCCTCGAAGGCCGGTAACGGGGCCAGCCGTTCCCGCTTACTGCCCCAGGGGGGATTCGGCGGGACGCTCGGAGGTGATCTTCCCAGCCCTTCCCTGTCCGCCTTGCACCAAAACGGCGGCTCTCTGCGCAGGGGCGGGGACGGTACTCGTCCTCTTCTCGGCGTTTTGCGAAATAAAAGATACTCGGAGACACGAAACAACGTGTCTCCGAGTATCTTACCCGTTAAATGCCCTTCTGTCAAGGGGGTTTACTTGATTTCATAGTCCTTGCCGAACTGGAGGTGGTCAAAATCGATGCGGCGGGTGGGCTCGGTGGGCTCCTCAGCCTCCTCCGGACTGTGGGAGCGGCTCAGCTCCAGCAGCTCGGCATACAGGCCGCCGTCCTTCTCCTTGGCGCCGCCGCCGAGATCCACCGTGTCCTCCGCGTCCTCCTCCGGCGCCTCACCGGCCACCAGCTTCTCCACGCTCTGGGATGATGGTCCTGGGCGGCAGAGGCAACCTGGTCCACCACAGGCTCCGCCGGGGCGGAGAGCTTGGACAGTCCGTTGAGGTAGTCCATCTCGTGCTGATAGAGCTCCTTGAGCTTGCCCACATAGGCGGCGGTGGCGTTCTGGGCGGCGGTGAGGCGCATCTGCTCGCTGCGGATGTCCTGCTGCAGCTCCGCAATACGGGCCTTGGCCTCCGTCTCCGCGTTCTTCAGCAACTCGGCCTTCTTGGCCTCCGCCTGGGCCACCAGCTCGTCGGCCATCTTCTGGGCGGTAAGCAGGGCCTTGCGCATGGCCTCCTCGGTGGAGCGGTACTCCTCCACCTTGTCCACCAGTACCTTCATCTTGGCCTTGAGGGTGGCGTTTTCCTTATAGAGCGTGGTGTAGTCCGCCGTCAGTACGTCCAGAAATTCATCCACCATCGCCATGTTATAGCCGCCGAAGGACGCCTTGGCAAAGGCGTGCTCGGAAACTTCCTGTGGTGTCAGCATAACGTCATTCCCCCGATTTGTTCATGTCTTCCCCGCCCGATGCGGAGCATCGGGCGGGAACCCCCTCTTTGGCATCTGCCGGGCAATGTGGATTCGCCCGGCATCCGTGTTTTGGCGGTGCCAAAACGCTTGAAACGCCGGACTCCCGGCGGGACAACCCGGACATTTTCCTGTCCTGAAGAGCAGTTCAGAAATACAGCCCGTTGTTCTCCAGCTCGTCAATCAGATCGCCTAAAATATCCACGTTGTAGGGCGTAATAATATAAGTAGAGATGGCCACCTTTTTGATTTTGCCCTCATTGGCATAGGCCACACCGGAGAGGAAATCCAGCAGGCGGCGGGCGATATCCTTGTTGGTGGACTCCAGGTTGAGCACCACCGTGCGCTTCTCCCGCAGGTGGTCGGCGATCTCGCTGGCGTTCTCGAAGCGCTCGGGCTTGACCAGCACCACCTGAAGCTGGGTGGTGGTGTGGATATTGACCACCTTGTTGCTCCGGCGCTCGTTCTCCACGGGGAAGATGGGGCCGGTGCTGTCCTGGGCCTTGGGGGCCTTCCGCTCCAGGCGGTCGCCGCCGGTGCGGTCCATGCGCTCGCTGCGGGAGACGGGCTCGAAGTCGTCAAACTCCTCTTCTTCCTCTTCGTCCTCATAGGGGCGGGCCAGGCGCTTGAGTTCATCTAAAAATCCCATTTCGGTAACCTCCCGAATTTGTTCTATCCTTTGTGCATGGGAGGACGGGGCCCAAACAGGGCGGTACCCACCCGGACCAGGGTGGCCCCTTCCCGCACGGCGTCCTCAAAGTCGCCGCTCATACCCATGGAAAGACAGTCAAAGCTAGTCTTATTATCATCCATCTGACTTCTTATGTCAACATAAAGCTGACGCATTTTTGCAAAAAACGGGCGGTTTCCGTCCGGCCCGGCGGCCACGGGAGGGATTGCCATGAGCCCCCGCAGGCGCACATGGGGGCTGCCAACCGCCTGGGCGGCCAGGGCGGACAGCTCCTCCGGGGAAATGCCGCTCTTGGACGCCTCCCCGCCGATGTTGACCTCCAGCAGGATGTCCTGTACCAGCTCCAGCTTGGCGGCCTGGGCCTCGATGGCCTCCAGCAGGTGCTCGGAGCCCACCGACTCAATGAGCTCCACCCGGCCCACTACCTGCCGCACCTTGTTGGTCTGAAGGTGGCCGATGAAGTGGAGGGCCGCGCCGGCGTAGGCGTCGTCGTCCAGGTGGGCGGTCATCTCCTGTACCCGGTTTTCACCGCAGATGGTGACGCCGGCGGCAATGGCCTGCCGGATGGTGTCGGAGGTCTGCACCTTGGTGGCCGCCACCAGGGTGACCTCCGACGGCTCCCGACCCGCCTGCCGGGCGGCGGCGGCGATTTTCTTATTTACCAGCGCAATGCGCTCTGCAAGGGACATGTGTCATTACCTCCCTGTCTATGACTGCGTGATCACTTTTCCGTCAAAGAGCTCCACCGAGGAGAGGATTACCTCGTCGCCGGCCCGCAGGGCCTTTTTGCCGTCCGAGCCGTCTGCGGACTTCACCAGAGCGAAATCCTCCAGTTGGGCCAGGATGGTGACGGGCTTGAATTCTGCCTGCTGGCCCACCAGGACGTACACGCCGGTGACCAGCTCCTGCTTTTCCTCCTCCGTCTCCGGGTCGGTGACGGTCCGCTCCTCCACGCGCACGGACTGCGTGGGCACGCGGATGCCGGTCTGACTGTCAAAGACCAGCTCCACCGTCTGCTTTCGGAGCAGGGTGGTCTCAGACAGATAGCGGTCAGAGGACAGCACCACGGCCACCCGGCCGTTCTCCGGGGTCTCCCCTACCCGCTCCACCTTCATGTCCACCTCGCCCGACCAGTCCCGGGAGAAGCGGACGGTGACGGTGCGGCCCTCGATGAGCCGCCCGGCCTCCTCCTCGCCCATGGCGCAGACAAAGTACCAGGTGGCATCGGTGACCAGCTTGCCCACCGCGCCGGCGTCCGGCTGGGGCCGCTGGCGGTCGAGCTGGCTGAGCTGGCCGGGGGTGATGGTCTCCAGCAGAGCGGGGGTGAGCAGGCTCTCATAGCCGTCGGTCTCGCCGGAAAAGACCCCCGCCTGACCGGCGGTGAGGCGGCTGGTGTCCTGGGCGGCCTGGGCGCTCAGCGCCGCAATCTGGGCGTCCACCGCGTCAATGGAGGACTGGATGGCGGCGGCGGCATCGCCGTCCTCTTCCCCGCCGTTGAAGGTAAAGTCCCGCTTGTAGACCAGGCTCTTGAGCAGCAGGGTCTCGTCCTCCAGCCGGGTGAGATCCCCGGTGGACACCGAGGAGCGCAGGGCCACGATGGCGTCGATCACCTGCTGGCTGAGCTGGGAGGAGTCGCCGCCGCTCTGGGTCCGCTCCAGGGCGTATTGGAGCTGCTCCTTTTCCATGGTCAGGCTCTGTAGCTCCTCCTTCCGCGCCAGGCCGGAGTCATTCTGGTAGAGCAGGGCCACCGTCTCCCCGCGGGAGACCTTCTCCCCCTCCTCGGGCAGCAGATCCACAATCCCGCCGGGACTGGCGAGCACGCGCTCCTCCCGCACCAGAAAGCCGGTGGCCTCCAGACTGTCGTCCACAGTGTAGGCGTAGGACAGCACCAGGGTATAGGGATCGCGGAAGCTCCGCCAGGCGGACACGCCCAGATACACCAGGACGGCCGCCAGCAGCAGCAGCATGACAATTCGGTTGATCAGGGTTCCTTGCTTCATGGCAGCTCCTTAGTCTGCCGCCCCCTCCGCCTCCAAAGAGATGGCCCGCTCCGGCACAATGGTGGAGATGGCGTGCTTGTAAATGACCTGCTGCTTGTCCCCCGTCATAAGTACCACCACAAAGGCGTCGTAGCCCGTGATCTGTCCCCGGAGCTGATAGCCGTTCATCAGAAATACGGTCAGGCTGGCGTGGGACTTGCGGGCGCGGAGCAGAAACAGGTCTTGCAGGTTGTTGGTCTTTTGCATGTGGATGCACTCCTTCTATCTATAAGATGCATCCAATATATACCAATTATCGGGCGGATTTCGTCGAAACGGCGCGGGGCTGTGTCTCTTCGGCGTTTTCCCCCACGGCCTCCGCCAAACTTGGAAGCGAGTGCGCTGTACCCGCCTGGGCAAGGCCGCCACGGACTGCGGTGGGCCGGAATTGCCCTAGGTTTGACTGTGGCTTCCGCGTAGGGGCGGCCCTTGTGGCCGCCCGGCCGAGCGATAGGGCTGCGGGCGGTGCGCGGTCAAATCAGGCTCTGACCGAAGCGCTTTTCTAGCTTGCTGGCGGGTCAGGCTCAATGGCCACCGGCCGCCCGTGGGGGCAATATTTGCTCCCCGGCGGACCTGTCCGCCGGGGGCCGCGCAGAGATCGTACATCCTCGGGGCAAGTGAATTGCCCCTGCGGCAAGGTTTTCGCCGGAGGCGAAAACACTTGGACGCGCCAAAGGCGCGAAGCGCGGTCAAATCAGGCTCTTCCGAAGCGTTTTTCCAGCTGCTGGCGGGTCAGCTCAATGGCCACCGGCCGCCCGTGGGGGCAATATTTGACCGCGCCGGACATGACCGCCTGGGCCACCTTGAGCAGCTCGGCGGGGCTGTTCCTCTGGCCGCCCTTGATGGCCGCCTTGCAGGCCATGGTGTGGAGCAGGGCGTCCCGGGCCGCGCCGGGGTCGGCGGAGCCGCCGGTGAGCAGGCGGCCGGCCAGCTCGGAGAGCACGTCGGGGATCTCCCCGGCGGCCACGTCGCTGGGGGCGGCCCGGACGATCAGCGCCCCGCCGCCGAAGTCCTCCGCCTCAAAGCCGAAGCGCCCCAGCAGCGGGAGCTGGGCCAGCAGGGCGGCCCCCTCCTCCGCCGGAGGGGTGAACACCACCGGCTCCAGCAGGGCCTGCACCATGGGCTGGTAGCCCTCGGCCTTCATCCGGTCGAAGTTCAGCCGCTCGTGGGCGGCGTGCTTGTCGATGAAGAGCACCTTGTCTCCCTGCTCCACGATGATGTAGGTGTTGAGCACCTCCCCCGCCATGCGCCAGGGCTCCTCCCCCGCCATGCGCCAGGGCTCCTCCTCCGAAGGGGGCGCTGAGGGCTCGCCGGCTGGTCGGGCGGCCATAAAGGCCGCCCCTACCGGCTGGTCGGGCGCGGCTTCAGCCGGGCGGATGTGGGCATCCGCCCCGACGGGCCGGACGGTGGAGATGGGTGCGCCGGAGGCAGGGGCGGATTCAGCCGGGCGGGCACGGTCGTCCGTTCGCGCGTGCGGCGCGGCGGAGGTTGGGGGGCGGAGATGCCGCTCTCGGCGGGGACAGGTGCGGCTTCGGCCGGGCGGATATGGGTGTCCGCCCCGGCGGACTGGGGGATGGAGATGGGGGCGCCGGAGACGCCGTTCCCGGCAGGGGCTGCAGGGGCGGCCCCTTGGTCCGGGGGGCGGTGAAGTCGTGGAGGGGCAGGGGCGCTGCGGGCCGTTCCGCCGTCCGGCGGAACTCCTCCAGGGTCATCTCCCGGTAGGCGGGGGCCGCCGGAGTGCGCTCCGCCGGGCAGAGGGGAGACTGCGCAGGCCGCCCCCCCTCCGCGGGGCGCGGGGGCTTCACCTGGAGGGACGGCCGGGTGCGGTCGGCCTCCAGAGTGGACTTGACGGCGTAGTACACCGCGTCAAAGACCTTCTTGTCGCTGCCGAACTTGACCTCCTGCTTGGTGGGGTGTACGTTGACATCCACCGCGTTGAGCCGGGTGGTCAGGTGGAGGACGCAGCCGGGAAATTTGCCCACCATCTTCTGGTTCTGGTAGGCCTCCTCCAGGGCGGCCATCATCAGCCGGGACTTCACCTGCCGCCCGTTAACGAAGAAGAACTGCCAGTTCCGGCTGGCCCGGCAGCAGGAGGGCTGGGAGACGAAGCCGGACACGGACATGCCCTCGTCCGAGCTGTCCACCTGGGTGAAGCCCAGGGCCAGATCCCGGCCCAGCACCCGCGTGAGGACGGCGGAGCGCAGCTGTCCCGTGCCCGGGGGTGGCCAGCTCCTGCTTTCCGTCCCGGAGGAATTTCACTGCCACCTCCGGGTGGGACAGGGCCACCCGCTGGACCACGCCGAAGACGGCGGCCCCCTCGGCGGCGTCCTTTTTCAGGAACTTGAGCCGGGCGGGGGTGTTGTAGAACAGGTCGCGCACCACCATTGTGGTGCCCTGGGGGCAGCCGGCCTCCTCCCGGTGCACCACCGCGCCCCCCTCCAGGGAGAGGGCGGCCCCCAAATCCTCCTCCGCCGTGCGGGTGAGCAGCTCGATGCGGGAGACGGCGGAGATGGCCGCCAGGGCCTCCCCCCGGAAGCCCAGGGTGCCGATGGCCTCCAGATCGTACTCGGTGCGCAGTTTGCTGGTGGCGTGGCGGAGGAAGGCGGTCTCCGCCTCGGCGGCGGCGATGCCGCAGCCGTTGTCGGTAACCCGGATGAGGCTCATGCCGCCGTGCTGGATCTCCACGGTCAGGGCGTCCGCCCCGGCGTCGATAGCGTTCTCCATGAGCTCCTTGACCACCGACGCGGGCCGCTCCACCACCTCGCCGGCGGCGATCAGATCGGCCACGTGGGGATCTAATTGCAGAATGTGGGGCATAGAAGCACCTGCTTTCTAAAAGGGGGAAATGAGAGTAGGGGCGACCCTTGTGGCCGCCCGCGGGCGGCGGGAAAGGCCTCCCTTACGCGCCGAGAACGGCGGAGGCGAGGATCAGGGCGTTGAGCACCATGTGCAGGGCGATGGGGCTCCAGATGGAGCCGCCGTTGTCGTAGCACCAGGTCAGGGCCAGGGACATGGGCACATACTGGAGAAACAGCAGCAGATAGCGGAAATCCACCGTGCCGTAGGTATAGACGAACTGCCAGACGCAGTAAAGGGCAAAAACCAGGGTGGAGAGCACATAGCCCAGCACCCGGCTGTACCGCCGGGTGGCGCCGAAGAGCAGGCCGCGGAACAGAGGCTCCTCCACCAGGGGCATGAGCACCACCAGGATCACCACTGTGGCCGCCGGGGAGAGGGCAAACTGCTGGGCGTAGCTCTCCGGGTTGGGATTCTGTACCGGCAGAGGAATGAGCATGACCAGCAGATGGAGCACCCCCGCCCCGACGAGCCCGGTGCCGAAGGCGAACAGGTTTTCCGGCAGCCAGTCCAGCAGCAGGTCAAACCCGTGCCGCAGGAACGTCCAGAAGACCAGAAAGACCAGGGTAGCGGCCAGGAGGTAGTAGACCACGTTGGCCTCGGCCACGGGCAGTTCCCCGTGGAAAGCCCGCTGCACCCACCCCATGGACAGGGGAAAGACCGTCAGGTACAGGGCAAAGAACACCCACCCCCGGCCCATCTCGGCGCGGGTGAGCTGCGGACGCCATGGACGGCGTTTGGTGTGCATGGTGGAGGTCCTCTCTTTCTCTCGGAAATTGGGGTGCGGCCCGGCGGAGCGGGCCGATACGGGCAGAAGGTGAATTGCCCCAGAGGGGCAAGAGAAACCGCCCTGGGGCGTCGGCCCCTCCGGGGCGCATGGCCGGCGGGCGGAGCCTCTCGTCAAACGCCGACACGTAGGGGCGGGGCTTGTCCCCGCCCGCGTCTCCGGTGTCCCGCCGCCGGGGGCGGGCGGGCGGCCACAAGGGCCGCCCCTACAGGGCGCATGGCCGGTGGGCGGGGCCTCGTCAAACGCCGACACGTAGGGGCGTGTGCCCACACCCGCCCGGTGGGGGCTACAGCATCTGCTTGAGCTCGTAGAGCAGGTTCATGGCCTCGATGGGGGTGAGCACATTCACGTCCACATCCCGCAGGCGGGCGGACACCTGGGCCGAGCCCATATCCAGCAGGGAGACCTGCTCCTCCGGCTGTACGGCGGCCGGGGCGGGGCGGCGGGTACGCCCGCCTCCAGCTCCTCCAGGATCTTCCTGGCCCGGCGGAGCACCGGCTCGGGCACCCCGGCCAGCTTGGCCACCTCGATGCCGTAGCTCTGGTCGGCGCCGCCCCGGACGATTTTGCGCAGGAAGAGGATGTCGTCCCTCTTCTTTTTGGCGGCGATGTTGTAGTTCTTCACCCCGGGGATCTGCCCCTCCAGAGCGGTCAGCTCGTGGTAGTGGGTGGCGAAGAGGGTCTTGGCCCCCAGGCGCTTCTTGTCCGCGCAGAACTCCAGCACCGCCCGGGCGATGGACATGCCGTCGTAGGTGGAGGTACCCCGGCCGATCTCGTCCAGGATCAGCAGGCTCTTGGCGGTGGCGTTTTTCAGCAGCTCGGCCACCTCGGTCATCTCCACCATGAAGGTGGACTGCCCGGCGGAGAGGTCGTCGCTGGCGCCGATGCGGGTGAACACCCGGTCCACGATGCCGATGCGGGCGGAGCGGGCGGGGACGAAGGAGCCCATCTGGGCCATGAGCACAATGAGGGCCACCTGGCGCATGTAGGTGGACTTGCCCGCCATGTTGGGGCCGGTGATGATGGCCACCGTGTCGTCGCGGTTGTCCATGTGGGTGTCGTTGGGGACGAAAAGGGCGTGTTTGAGCATCTTCTCCACCACCGGGTGGCGGCCCTCGGTGATCTCGATGGCGTCGGAGAGATCCACCTCGGGGCGGCAGTAGCCCTGCTCGGCGGCCACGGCGGCGAAGGAGGAGAGCACATCCACCTGGGCCACGGCGGCGGCGGAGCGCTGAATCCGCCCCACCTGGGCGGCCGCCTGCTCCCGCAGGTCGCAGAACAGCTCAAACTCCAGGGCGGTGATGCGGTCCTGGGCGGAGAGGATCTCGTGCTCCAGCTCCTTGAGCTCCTGGGTGATGAACCGCTCGCAGTTGGTGAGGGTCTGCTTGCGGATGTAGGTGTCGGGCACCTGGTCGTAATAGGACTTGGACACCTCAATGTAGTAGCCGAAGACCTTGTTGTAGCCCACCTTCAGGCTCTTGATGCCGGTCTTCTCCTTCTCCCGGGCCTCGATGGAGGCCACCAGGCCCTTTCCGTTGGCCATAATGTCCCGCAGGCGGTCCACCTCCGGGTGGTAGCCCGCCCGGATGAAGCCGCCCTCCCGGACGGAGAAGGGGGGCTCGTCCACGATGGCCCGGCCGATGAGCTCCCGCAGCTCGGTGAGATCGTCCAGCTCCTCCCGCAGGGAGGCCAGCAGGGCGGAGGAGCAGCCGGCCAGCCGCTCCCGCAGGGCGGGCAGCCTGCCCAGGCCGTTTGCCAGGGCCACCAGATCCCGCCCGCCGGCGGTGCCGTAGACAATGCGGCCGATCAGCCGCTCCAGATCGGTGATCTCCCGCAGGGTGAGGGTCAGCTCCTCCCGGCCGATGGCGTCGCCCACCAGTTCCCCCACCGCCCCCAGGCGGCGGCCGATGGCCGCCGGGGAGAGCAGGGGCCGCTCCATCCACGCCCGGATCAGCCGGTGGCCCATGGCGGTGCGGGTCTTGTCCAGCACCCACAGCAGGCTCCCCTTCTTCTCCTTGGAGCGCAGCGTCTCGGTCAGCTCCAGGTTGCGCCGGGCGGTGAGATCCAGCTCCATGAACTGCCCGGTGGTGAAGTACGTCAGGGTGGAGAGGTGGGACAGGTCGGTCTTCTGGGTCTCATAGAGGTAGGACAGCAGGCCGCCCACCGCCTGGAGGGCGGCGTCGTCCCCGGCGGGCAGGGCGTCCAGGCCGGCGGAGAACTGCTTCTCCGCCGCCGTGCGGGCCGCGTCCAGCCGGAAGCGGGCCTCGCCCCCGTTCTCGCAGCGGCAGTCCAGGCGCTTGACCAGGAAGTCCACCAGGGCCCCGTCGCTGTACGCCCCGTCGGAGAGCATGGCCTCCCGAGGGGTGAAGCGGCCCAGCTCGTTATAGAGGTGCTCGTCCGCCTCCGGCCCGGTGAAGGAGGTGACGGAGCACTCGCCGGTGGAGATGTCGCAGAAGCACAGCCCCGTGCCCGCGCTGTCCCGGTACACGGCGCAGATGAAGTTGTTGCGCCCCTCCTCCAGCATGGAGGAGGTCATCACCGTGCCGGGGGTGATGATGCGGATGATGTCCCGGTCCACCAGCCCTTGGCCAGGGCGGGGTCCTCCATCTGCTCGCAGATGGCCACCTTGTAGCCCTTGGCGATCAGCCGGGCGATGTAGGCGTCGGCGCTGTGGTAGGGCACGCCGCACATGGGGGTGCGCTGCGCCTCCGGCTTGCCCCGGTCCCGGCTGGTCAGGGTCAGCTCCAGCTCCTTGGATACCAGCTTGGCGTCCTCGTTGAACATCTCGTAAAAATCACCCAGCCGGAAAAAACAAAATACAGTCCGGGTGCAGCTCCTTCATGCGCAGGTACTGCTGCATCATGGGCGTGGTCTCTGGCGGCATAGCGTCTCTCCTGTTCTATCTCTCTGTGTAGTAGCAATCCAGCTCCCAGCGCAGGGGGTTGTTGTCAATATAGGTCCAGATGCGCAGAAAGTCGTTTTCACTGCGGACAATATGGTCGTAGTAGCCCCGCTGCCAAAGGCGGCCGGCCTCCAGTCCCCGCCCGGCGGCCAGATGGACGGACCGGGATTTCACGCCGCCTACAAGCCGTCCCAGCTCTGCGGCGGCCCGCGGCCCACTGTCTGTGGGGGCAACCCTTGCGTCCGCCTGCGTCCCGGCTCCTGTGGGGACAATCCTTGCGGCTACTCGCGTTTGGCCGTCTGCGGGGGCAATTCTTGTGGCGGCCTGCGTCCCGGCTCCTGTGGGGACAATCCTTGCGGCTACTCGCGTTTGGCCGTCTGCGGGGACAATCCTTGCGGCGGCCTGCGTCCCGGCCCCTGTAGGGGCGGCCCTTGTGGCCGCCCGTTCCAGCGTCAGGAGCAGATGGACATGGTTGGGCATGATAACCTGGTGCTCCACCCGTACTCCGGTAAGCGCGATGGACTCTGCCACACATTCCCCCAGCGGGGTGAGAACGAGGGGCGGGCGACCACAAGGGTCGCCCCTACGGATGGAGGAGAGGACGGGGCGGTGCGCTGAAGTGCAGAACGTCACAAAAATAGGTGCCGCCCGCGCCGTAGTCCCACCCCCGCAGGCGGGGGTTCTTCCGCTCCGGCCTATCGGGCGTCACTGCGGCCCACCAGATAGTCGATCGTTACCCCAAAATAATCCGCCATGCGGATCAGCGTGCTGACGGAGGCCTCCCGTTCGCCATTCTCATAGCGGTGATAGGTTCGGAGGTTAATTCCCGAGGCATTCGCGGCCACGGACTGAGAGACATGCTTTTCTTCCCGCAGGAGCAAAAGCCGTTCTGCAAAAGTTGCCATAAAACCTCCTTGACATTGACCGAATGGGCAATGTATAATAGAAATAGAATTGACCGTTCGGTCAAAGATTGGGGGGGCTATCCGATGGAACAAATTTTAGACGTTCTCTACAACTATATCCAGGAAAACCGGATTGCGTATTATCTGAACGGCGACCCGGAATACTGTCTGGCCGGGCGGCGGATGGACGAGGCGGAGGAGTGGCTGGAGGCCAACCTGCCGCCGGAGGCCAGGGCGCGGCTGGAGCGTCTGGCGGCGGCCCGCGCCGAGCGGGACTTCCGGTATGAGCGGGCGCTGTTCCGCTGCGGGCTGGGCCTGGGGCTGGAGCTGGCCGGGTCAGGCCGGCTCCCCGGATAGGGACCACTTGTTGGCCCCGGTGATCTTCACGTCCACAAACTGGCCGATCAGACCCTCGCCCCCGGTCAGGCGCACCAGCCGGTTGCCGGGGGTGCGGGCGGTGAGGCCCTTGTCGTCCTTCCCGTCCACCAGGCAGCGGACGGTTTTTCCGATGTAGGCGGCGTGCTTTTCCTCGGAAATCTGGTCCTGCCGCTCCACCAGCCGCTGGAAGTGGGCCGCTCCTTCTCCTGCGTTGGGGATGGATTCGTCCATTTGGCGGCGGGGTGCCCTCCCGGGGGGAGAAGATGAAGGTGAACAGCGCGTCGAAGC
>ENA-OQDA01000662-OQDA01000662.1-human-gut-metagenome-genome-assembly--contig:-NODE-662-length-13680-cov-2.801151_pt1 | contig 13680 bp, 11 predicted proteins | sample MGYA00242771_ERZ504603 | MGnify/ENA primary metagenome ERZ504603 (study PRJEB26092, sample SAMD00036328) | human gut metagenome | host: Homo sapiens | study: EMG produced TPA metagenomics assembly of...
GAACGTATCTTAACGTTGGGCAGCGTCCCCTCAAACAAATTCAGTGATTATTTGAAGGTGGCAAGAATCAAGGAAATTTCAGGCGTAACCTGTGGCAGTGAAGCCGTAGAACACATCCTTTCTACTTACGGTCATCTTATCGGGGAAGAAAGAAAGGTTCTTGATCTGGCAGCAGAAGCCGGAGACGAAGTAACGGTATCGCTGATGAGCGACTACCTGAAAGAACAGGAAAAGATGGTTTGGATGCTAACGGCATTCAGCAGCAAGACTTGCAGCAAATAGACTGTCGGAAAATCCGATACGGATAACATTCCCCCCCAATCAGAGAATTTCTTTATCCATTACCAAACGTTAAGAAACATTTACTCTTTTGGGGGAATTGGGATTTTTTTGATTTTTATTACGTTTTACCTAAAAGGCTACACGAAAGGTGGTCTTAGAAAGCACCAAAAGAAATAGAATGAAACAACAAAGCATTTTAGGAGGTACGTAAATGGTGAAAGCAGGCATATTGCAAAATAATATACTTCAGCATACTTCCATTTGAGAAAATCGCTACCTTTACAGCGTGTTTGGGAATCAATTCTTCCACATTTACTGATGAAACTTATGAAAAGACAATTGTGGCTTTCGTATCATTGGTGTGGCTTTTTATCGTTACCTTCGGAAGCCATGCACAAACTACCGTAAAACTGCCCGCCAAGGCGTATCCCGTGAAAGTACCTCATAAGACCGATGCCGGAGTGGACCGCTATTGGCATGTCACGCAAATCCTCTGTCTCGGTCCGTCGTCAGGCGGCTACAAGTTCCGCATCTACGGCAAGGCGGCCAAGTCATCTTCTTCCCATACCATCAATATGATGTACCTGCTTCCCAACAACCGGGTACAGATAGCCGGGGCTTACATCTTCCCTGCCATCACGGAAGGCAAATCGTTCAAGTTCGACATCGTGTCGGCTTTCAAAGGCTATGCACCATCCTCGTTCAACGGTTTCTTTATCCATGACGAGGCATTGGCACGGATTTTGGAAAACGAAAGGCGCGAAGCCGCCCAAAAAGTCGAAACGGTATCTCCTCCACCCGCACTACCAGAAATCCAGAACATCGTGGAGGACGCCATTGCGGATACGGAAATCCCCAGTACGGAACAGCAGCCCTCGGAAACAGAGAAAGACGAGAACATCTATGACACAGTGGAACAAATGCCGGAGTTTCCGGGAGGATTATCTGCTTGTATGTCCTACATCGCCCGTAATGTGAAGTATCCCACAATAGCCTTGGAAAACGGAATACAAGGTAGAGTCGTCGTACAATTCTGCGTAGAGAAAGACGGAAGTATCAGCAACACCGTAGTGACCAAAAGCGTGAATCCCTATCTCGACAAAGAAGCCCTCAGGGTGGTATCCTCCATGCCCAAATGGACACCCGGCAAGCAGAAAGGCAAACCGGTTAGGGTGAAATACACCCTCCCCGTCCACTTCCGATTGAAATAACTTTCCTTTTTATACCTTATCCGTATGTACAACAACGAAATTTGGACCAAACATACCCGCCTCATCCTGACGGGAGTTATCATCGTAGCCATAGCCGGTTGGGTGGCCGGTATCCTACAAACGGCTTCCATTGCCATAGACACTGCCAACGACTTGCTGAAAGCGGCTGGCGAAGAAGAATTGCCTTTAAAACCGTTCACTCTCAGCGCACAAACTCTGACTATCATAGGCTACATCTTGTACCTCGTCGGACTGAATGGCTTTAAGTCGATACAAAAGAATTACGAGGCATCAGCCATGGTGGGACGCATCTCCACTGCTTGCGGTTTCGAAATCGCAGCCACCCTATTGCTCTTCCCAGCCTCTTTCCTACCTGTCATTTTCGGTTGGTTATTTCGGTTCGGCGCTTTCGTATGCACGATAATCTCGCTAATCCTCCTCAAATCGGCTTTTGAAGAACTCCGTGAAGAAGCGACGTGGAGCAAACCTGCTCTCAATGGTGCCGAGCAGCTACGCAAATCCGCCGTATACAACATCAACTTGATTTGGATGCCGTTCGTAGCTGCCGCCGTCATAGTGGTCAGCATTCTTCTCTTTACGAAAGGTATAGATTTCAACAACCTTATGTACACGAGCTTCGATGAAATCTCCCGTCAAATCAAGGGTACCGTTTTTGCCGTAGGGCTTGAGATACTGGCCTCGGCCTCATTATGCTCTATTGGTCTGTCATGCAGTTCGTGCTGCGTATCCTCGGATGGGTCAACATCCATGCGGGGCGCCTCGTAGAGGAAACCAATACACAAGATGAGAACTCAACTGCAACCGCTCCCCTTATCCCCGAAGTTCAAACGGACACCGCCTTGTACACACCCCATACGAGCACTCCGGATACCGAAAACAGCGTTCCCCAATCCCGCCCTTTGCAAAGGAACAAGATCCTCCTTTACAGTGGTATCGCTTTGGCCATCCTCGTTACGGCAATTTGCATGGCTTTCTGTGGTTCTTCCGCTAAGGACAAATTCTCGGGTACATGGCGATTCGACAACGAATCCGAAGCCGCCGAACTCATCCTCGGCCTCAAAGGCGATTCCACAAAAGGCACATTCTATTTCGGCAGCAAAGAAGAGATGGGGTTCTTCTCTATCAGTTTCAACGTGGCCTCTGTTCAGGTGGAGGGCAATACGGCCAAACTCGAACTGACATGGTGGGACGAATTGGAAAACAAAGATATCATCGTGCCGGCCACGCTTTTCCTCCGGACGGACGGTGCAAAAATAGACATCACCGTAGGTAACGAGGATACGCCTGAATTGGAATGCGGAGGATACGGTTATATCTTCCCCGTGACATTCACACTCGACCGTATCTCGGACCGGACAACACCTGAAAACGGAGATGAATCCGGTAATGAACCCGAAACCGCTAACGAGCCCACAGCCGAAATGGTCGAAACTGACGCTCCTACTGAAAAGACGACGGATGTCACAGAAGAAGACTACTCGCAACCTTTCCGCGGCACTTGGAGTTGGACCGATGAAATGATCCACAACGACTACTATGATGATGACATACCAGCCGCCGTCGTCACTCTCAAGCTTGATTTCTACAACGCCAACTCCGTGAAAGGAGATGGCGGAACAGCCGACGGATGGATGAACCTTGCCACTACTTCACCACAGCGAGTATCCGAAAACAAGATAACTCTCAACGAAGTCATCGGCAACAAGGCATTCATCACTGTGTTAGACGGCTATAGCGAAATGGCTGAGTACCAAGCTACGATCACTTTCAATCCCGAAAACAAGACTTTGGAGTTCGAATTGGGCGACCTCATCGGTGAACTGGACGAAAACCAAGCGTTTATAGCGGGACAAAGCCCCACAGGAAACTACAGCCGCGTGATACTGAAACGGAAATCCGAATAACCGTAACGCCACTGTTCTTCCTTTTAGTAGCATTGGAAACACAACTCAATCGATAAATACACCATGAAAAAAGCTGTTTTATCCCTTTTCTTGTTCTACGCCGCCGTAGGCATACAGGCACAAACCGACCGCGATGCCTGCTGGCTTAACGCCGCGACCGGCGCGTGGGAATGGGGCTTCTTCAAGGACTTTGCCGTACACGACGCACGGCAATGGCAATATGCCTCCGTCAAGGAAGGCAGAAAGAAAACCACCGTCACCTTACGAAGCGGCAAAGAAACCTTGCAGTTGGAAATCCGTTACCGAAACGACTCCGTTTGTACCATCGCCGTCAACGACGGAAAAGCACAGACCTACCGGCTGTGGGACAGCGCGAAAGGTATCCTTTCCTACCTGCCGGCTGACGACACGCCGCCGCAACCATGCAGTTACCGGGAAGACAGCGTCACATTGTGCGGTTATCTGCCCGGCATGGAACATGCCACTTTTACCTGTTCCATGCCCCAACTCACCGAATACCCCAAATTCCAGACACAAACCGACTCGCTCGGACGTTTTCGGTTGCGTTTCCCGGCCTTCGGACCGGCACAAGCCCTTTGCCGCATCGCGGGACGCACGTTCACGCTGCTGTTCAGTCCGGAACAAGACTACTACCTATATATGAACGGACGTACTCCCATCCTGATGGGGGAAGACGCACGGACGAGCAACGAACTGTTGGCTATCGGAATGAATTTAGACGTATTCTCTCCGACCGAAAGGGACATCCACTCGGTAGACAACCGTACCTGCCTCGACGAGGTACGGCACGAACTGACGCGCCGTGAACGGCAATTAGACAGCCTCATCGGCAAACACCCCAATCTGTCCCGGCGTTACCGTACCCTGAAAGAAGAAGAAATCCGTTACAGTGCCCTCCACCGTCTCGCCTACCAACACCACAACCTGTCGGATTTCGGTGAAAAGCGTCTCTCTCCGGAAATTATACAAGCCATTGATTCCTTATGCCATGCCATGCCATACCGCCCGTACCCTACACCATCTTCCCCGACTACCACGGTTTCCTGCAACAATCCGTCTACTACCAGTACCAACAATTCCTCGGCCGTTTTGCCGTCATGATAGACTTGGAAAAGTTGCAGCAAGTGTTGCCCTGGCAAGAAGACTTGCACCTCCCCAACACGCTTTTGCAGCTCATAGACCGGACGGTGGACATGGGACGAAAGTTCTCCCGCGACAATCCGTCTGACAGCACGGCCATGCAGGCTTATGATGAAAACCATTTCAAGATTGCGAGAGAAATACACCAGTTTCCGGAATTTCGGGAACGGGTACCCCAAATCATCGGAAACGCGGAATTGTTAAGATACCAGGAACTCCTTGCGTCTTCCACATGGACCCGCTTCCAGAAAGACCTGGCCGGAACCTTGATGGCATGGGAGGCATTGGAACGTGACCATACCCCCTTTCCGAAACCGTTGATGCGCGAAACCATGGCGCATATCCAAACTCCCGTGTTGCGCGAGGCCGTCGCCCGGCGGCAAGACTTCTACACCCGCCAACTGCAAACGCCCTTCGACTACCAAGGTTCGCTGAAAAGCAACGACATTGTGGCCGGACTGACCGACGGGAACGAAATCCTGCAACGCATCCTCGCCCCCTATCGCGGCAAGGTGGTTTATGCCGACATCTGGGGTGGATGGTGCGGCCCGTGCAAGGGGTACATGCGTGATTTCGTCCCGGCCATCAAAGAAGCCATGAAAGGGCGCGACGTCGTATTCCTTTATTTGGCCAACCGTACACCGGACGACGCATGGCGACAAATCATCAAGGAATACGGCTCAGTAGGTGCACAAACCGTACACTACAACCTGCCCGGCACACAACAGGAAGCCGTAGAAAACATACTCTTGAACGGCGGTTATCCCTCTTACGCCATCTTCGACAAGGAGGGGCGGCTCGTCACCAAGAATGCTCCTCGTCCCAACGAAAAGGACAAACTGATACAGACACTGGAAGAACAGCTCAACAAATAGAAAGCATCATGAAAAGATTATCCTATCCCTCCTCCTGCTCTGCGCCGCCGATAGGCAATACAGGCACAAACCAGACCGCGATGCCTGCTGGCTTAATGCCACGACCGGCGCGTGGGAATGGGGCTTCTTCAAGAACTTTGCCGTACACGACGCACGTCAATGGCAATATGCCGCCGTCAAGGAAGGCAGAAAGAAAACCACCGTCACCTTACGAAGCGGCAAAGAAACCTTGCAACTGGAAATCCGTTACCGAAACGACTCCGTTTGCACCATCGCCGTCAACGACGGAAAGGTACAGACCTACCGGTTGTGGAACAGCTCGAAAAGCATCCTTTCCTACCTGCCGGCTGACACAGCCGCGTCCCGACCGTGCCAATTCCACGAAGACAGCGTCATGTTAAGAGGATACCTGCCGGACTTTCCCAACCAAAATTTGGAATATATCTACTATGAAAGATTTCAGGACACGCAAAAGATAGCCAATGTCCCAACCGATTCCATCGGACGGTTCGAGTTAAGCATCCCCGTTTTAGGTCGGACAGAAGTACTTTTTCACATTCAGTCGTTCGGTTTTCACCTTCTGCTCAGTCCTCAATCCGAATGTTTCCTGTGGATAAAAGGAAATTCGTTTTTGATGATGGGCGAGGATGGAAGAATCAACCATGAGTTGTCGGACATACAGGAAAGTTTTTTTCGTCCAACCGAAAACTCTCCGGTATCCCAATGTGGTAAGTGACAGCGTCTGCCTGAGCGAAATCCGGAAAGGGTTGGCTGAAAAGGAACACGCGTTAGACGCTCTTCTCAAGAAGCATCCGAACCTTTCGGAAGACTTCCGGACCTTGGCAAAAGAAGACCTGTATTACAGTAGCCTCGGAAGACTAATCACACAATCCTACGACAGCCATGCACAAGGAAACGACCACCTGCTTCCCGGCATCTTGGACATGATAGATTCATTGATGAAAGAGATGCCTCCCGTGCCGACCACCGTAAACTCCCGCTATTCCAACTTCATCTCGAACTACATCAACTATCATAACTACCAAGCCCACAAACACGGCAATATCGCATACGACCTGAGACGGCTGAAACAAGCCATGCAAGAACACCGGGACTTGCAAGTCCCGGACAGCCTCATGCAGCTCATCGACCATACATTGGCCATGGAAGCACGTATAAAATCGAAAGAAGGAAAAGATACAGCCCTTGTCCGTACCTACCATCAAAACCACGAGGACATCGTAAAAGGACTTGAAGCTTCCGTCCAGAAAAACTCGTTCATGGACCTTTTCAAAATCGTGAATCAGAGGGAAGAGTGGGACATCATCGACCGCCTTGCCCTATCCGGTTTCCAAAAGGATTTCGCCTCAACCCTTTCCACACTCTATGCACTGGAACAAAGCCATATCCCATTGCCGGACAAGATATTACAGGAAGCCATAAGCCGTATCCACACTCCGGGATTGCGCGAGGCCGTCGTCCGGCAGCAAAACTTCTACGTCTGCGAACAGCAAAGACCGTTCGACTTCCAAGGTTCACTCAAAAGCAACGACATCGTAACCGGACTGACCGACGGAAACGAGATTCTGAAACGCATCCTCGCCCCCTATCGTGGCAAAGTGGTCTACACCGATATCTGGGGCGGATGGTGCAGTCCGTGTAAACACGCGATAAAAAACGACGTTCCTGCCGTGAAGGAAGCCATGAAAGGACGGAATGTCATATTTTTATACTTCGCCAACAACACCTCGGACACTTCTTGGAAACAAATCATCAAGGAGTATAAGTGCGTGGGGCCACAAACTGTACATTACAATTTGCCGCATGAACAGCAAAAGGCCGTGGAGGCCGTTCTTCGCCAAGGCGGCTACCCCTCCTACGGCCTGTTCGACAAGGAAGGGCGGCTCGTCACCAAAGAAGCCCCCGACCCTGTCTTCAAGGACAAACTGATACAGACATTGGAAGAACAGCTTTCAAAGAAATAAGACCGACACCGTATGATACACGCACGCATAAAACACAAATCAGGGGCGGAAGATGAGCGGACTGCCTTAATCTTTGGGCCTTTACTCTATTTGCCCGCAAATACACTATGGCAAATCCTGCGATCCTCTTGCTTCGACAACGAGTCCATGCCTCAAAAAGGCGGGGAATTGCTTCATTATGAATTTTGGCCCAATTATAACAAAACAGAACATACATCCAACGAAAGCTATGTAGAGCCCGACCTTCTCTTGGAATTTGAATACTTCAACCTGCTTGTCGAAATAAAACGCAAGGACGTACAATCCTACCGGCAATACGAAGGGCAGTGGAAAAATGAGATACAGGCCTTCGTCAACGGACAAACGCACGGGGAAAACAAGCCTCTCCTATTAATCGCATTGGGCGGCAACACTTCGCCCGAAGCCTTCCACACGCCGTTGGGACGGATTTACAAATCTTCTTGGAACAGCCTCCTAAATCAGATTTGCATACGACAAGAGCAAGAAAAGCCCTACACTCCGGCCTACCGCATCCTTCATGATTTAGAATCGGCTTTCGGATTATATCATGAATTCCGGATTCGCAAATGGTTGGGACAGATAAGTCCTTACGGAATAACAAACAACACCTCAGACACCATCCGAACGATATGGAAAAGATGACAGACTCACGACAAGAATTGCTCCGGGAATTCCGTAGCGCACACAGGCTTATCAACGAATGCCAGACCGCCATTTTTGAAGTCATATTCAAAAAGATCATGTCGACGTTCGGGCTGTTACCCGGCAAGTTAGAGTGCCGCCGCCTTTTCTGTAGCCCGCTCAGAGCCATCAAATCCCCCGACAAAGCTCTTTCCGGCTCTTGTTTCGGGTTCTCCCCCGATAATTGGGCGTGGGATTTGATTTATACTCATGTACTGGAGTTCTACTTGGGAAGCGTCAAAGGGAAAAGCTTTTCTGTCATTCAAGTAAGCGATACGGGCAGTTACCGAACCACGGTTGAAAGTTACAAGAAGAAAGACTCTTCCGCTTTCCCCCCGGCAGACGAATGCGGGTCATTGCTTATCTTTAAAATGAAACCCGCAGGCAATGCCATGCACACCAGTGAAGCCACCATCCGCGAACTAATCCATATGCCCGAAAACATTTACCATTCTAAATCCGGCAGTGTCTATGCCCGATATGACATGTTGGATTTCATGGACGAGGAATCTACGGACGAGGTCATGGACAGGCTAAAAGAAACTTTTCGGTTATAGACTGTTAAGCATACAGATATACAATGAATTACGACAATCACCCAAGGGCAGAAATCAATCTCAGCCGAATGATTTTTCAATCTCAGCCAAACGATTTTTTCGTTCGGCTGAGATTGATTTTCCGATTGGCGCAAGGTGATTTTTCCCGCCTCCCGCTTTCAATCCGTAACCTGCCTCACCGCCTCGCGGGCACGTTCCAGAATAGCGAAAGCTCGTCCACCGTTTCGGCACGCAACATGGCGATACGCGTTTCACGGAAATTGGGGATTCCCTTAAACACGGGCGACGCGGCCAGATGGCGGCGGCTGTGCAGGATGCCCCGGTATTCGTCGATGCGGCGCACGCTGGTGAGCACCTGCTCCTTGAGCACGTCTATCTTCCAATCCGCACTCATCACCGGATAGTCGCTCTTCACGGCTTCGTGCGCAGCCGACACGCTTTCCGGGTTCAGGACATCCATGATTTCCTTGAAAATCCATGGGCGGCCGAAGGTGGCACGCCCCACCATGACGGCATCCACCCCGTAGCGGTCGAAACACTCACGGGCACGTTCGGGCGAGGTTATGTCACCGTTTCCGATGATGGGAATTGTCATGCGCGGATTGTTTTTCCACCTCGCCGATGAGCGTCCAGTCCGCTTCGCCGGTGTACATCTGCGCCCGAGTACGGCCATGTATGGTCAACGCCCGGATACCACAATCTTGAAGGCTTTCGGCCAAATCCACAATCACTTTGCTGCTTTCATCCCATCCCAAACGGGTTTTCACCGTGACGGGAATGTCCACGGCATCCACCACGGCCCGCGTGATTTCCAACATCTTGGGAATATTCTGCAACATGCCGGCCCCGGCTCCCTTGCCCGCCACGCGCTTCACGGGGCAACCGAAATTCAAGTCGAGCACGTCGGGACGGGCACGTTCCACCACGATACGGGCCGCATCGGCCACCGGACCCGGTTCCTTGCCGTAAATCTGGATGGCCACGGGACGCTCGTCGTCGCACACCGCCAGTTTCTCCAAACTGCGGTTCACCATGCGCACCAAGGCATCTGCCGCCACAAACTCGGAATATACCATCGCCGCGCCGAAACGCTTGCATAAGAGACGGAAACCGATGTCCGTCACATCTTCCATCGGGGCCAGAAACACGGGATAAGGCCCGAACTCCACATTTCCTATTTTCATGGGTGCAAAGGTAGTGAAAGGTGAGAGCAGAGACAAATGAAAACGAAGTTTTCTTATTTGGCTCTGCTGGGCCGAAGCCTACCTTCGCGGGAAGCAAGGTCAGCAACCTCTTCAATGAAACGGCAAAGAAAGCCCAAAGAGAGCAGTAAAAAAGCAAAAAAAACTACCGCGTCTCCGGTATGTCGGGAAAAGGGCGTATCTTTGCAAACAAAACCCCACACCATGACGAGAAAAGATTTTGAAATCATGGCACCGGTAGGCTCGCGCGAATCATTGGCCGCAGCCATCAAAGCCGGAGCCGACTCCATATACTTCGGCATCGAAAACCTGAACATGCGGGCGCATTCGGCCAGTACGTTCACCATCGACGACCTGAAGGAAATGGCACAAACTTGTGCCGCACACGGCATCAAGAGCTATCTGACGGTAAACACCATCATCTACGGCGAGGATCTTCCGCTGATGCGTACCATCATAGATGCAGCCAAGGAAGCCGACATCTCCGCTGTCATAGCTTCGGACGTAGCCGTCATGATGTACTGCCGACAGATAGGGCAGGAGGTACACCTGTCCACCCAACTGAACATCAGCAACATCGAAGCGTTGAAATTCTATGCCCAATTTGCCGATGTCGTGGTGTTGGCCCGCGAACTGAATATGACGCAGGTGGCCGACATACACCGGCAAATAGAGGAACAACGCATTTGCGGTCCGGGCGGAGAGCTGATACGTATCGAGATGTTCTGTCACGGAGCACTCTGCATGGCCGTCAGCGGGAAATGTTACCTCAGTCTGGACAACACAGGACGGTCGGCCAACCGGGGGGCCTGCATGCAAATCTGCCGCCGGGGCTACATCGTGAAAGACCGCGAAACGGGCACGGAACTGGAAATCGACAACAAATACATCATGAGCCCGAAAGACCTGAAGACCGTACGCTTCATCGACCGGATGATGGAGGCGGGCGTACGCGTGTTCAAAATCGAGGGACGTGCCCGGGGACCGGAATATGTGGCCACCGTCGTGGGCTGCTATCAGGAAGCCATACAAAGCGTGTTGGACGGGACGTTCACCGAAGAGAAAAAAGACGGATGGGACGCGCGGTTGGCCCGCGTGTTCAACCGTGGTTTCTGGGACGGGTACTACCAGGGACAGACTTTAGGCGAATGGACGACGAACTACGGCTCGGCCGCCACGGAAAAAAAGGTCTACGTGGGCAAGGCCATCAAATACTTTTCCAAACTTGGAGTGGGAGAGTTCCAAATCGAAGCGGCGGACATGAGCGTGGGCGACCGTCTGCTCGTCACCGGCTCCACGACAGGGGCATTGTTCATGGATTTGGAAGAAGTGCGTTACGACCTGAAACCGGTGGAAACCGTAGGAAAAGGCATGCGCGTGTCGTTCAAAGTGCCGGAGAAAATAAGGCCGAACGACAAGTTGTATAAGTTGGTGAAAAGCGCGAAAGAAGCATGACGCGTCGTAATATCGGGGCAAAGCGTAGGCCCGTAACAAATAATCAGGCTTTTTTTTGGGAAGGAAGCCTGATTTTTTTATCTTTGCACGGAGAATATCACACATTTTAAATGTTTTAATGAGTTTGTTGAATTTCACTCACCTTTTGGCACAAACCGTCACGGAATTATCCGAAGACTCGTCTCTGAAAGGTTTGTTTCATGAACATCAAGACGGAGACCCCCTCCTTCGGGAAAAGTCCTGCACGAAATTATCGAATTATGCCGTGCCATCCTTTTCCCGGGATTTTCATCGGGAAATCCACGGTCAACCATCATACCATCACTTATCATATCGGTGTCAACATCGAACGGTTGTACAATCTGCTGACCGAACAGATACATGCCGGACTATGCTTCGATGCCAAGGAAACAGGCGACTGTGCATGTGACACCAAACGAGAAAAGGCCATCGACTTGGCCGGACAGTTCATCAGCCGCCTGCCAGCCCTGCGTGAAGTGCTGGCCACTGATGTGGAAGCGGCTTACAACGGCGACCCGGCTGCCGAGTCTTACGGTGAAATCATCAGTTGCTACCCTATCATCAAGGCGTTGAGCAATTACCGCATCGCCCATGAACTGCTTTTATTGGGCGTGCCTTTGATTCCGCGCATCATCACGGAAATGGCGCATTCCGAGACCGGCATCGACATCCATCCCGCCGCCCGAATCGGCCACCACTTCACTATCGACCACGGCACGGGTGTCGTGATAGGGGCCACTTGCATCATCGGCAACCACGTAAAGCTCTATCAGGGAGTCACGCTCGGAGCCAAAAGCTTCCCGCTCGACGACGACGGACACCCCATCAAGGGAATTCCGCGCCACCCGATTCTGGAAGACGACGTGATTGTCTACTCCAACGCCACCATTCTGGGGCGCATCACGGTAGGCCGTGGCGCGACGGTAGGCGGTAACATCTGGGTGACGGAGGACGTACCTGCCGGTGCCCGACTCGTACAAAAGAAATATAAATAAACCAATAGCAAACAAGCATCCATCGAAAATCGCGAGTAAGCGAGCGCAGACCGAGCTTGCTCGAGTCTGCCGAGCATGAGCGATTTATCCAACAAAACTTACACAATGGAAACTGAATTTGAACTCATCGCCAAAACCTTCCAGGGATTAGAGAATGTTTTGGCCAAAGAGCTGACCGACTTAGGAGCAAACAACATCCAGACCGGTCGCCGAATGGTGTCTTTCACCGGCGACAAGGAACTCATGTATCGGGCCAACTTTGCCCTGCGTACGGCCATCCGCATCCTTAAACCTATCAAGCATTTCAAGGCGGAATCTGCCGATCAGGTTTATGATGCCGTCAAGGCCATCGACTGGAATCAGTATCTGAACAATGAAACCAGCTTTGCCGTAGACTCTGTGGTCTTTTCCCAAGAGTTCCGTCACAGTAAGTTTGTGGCCTATAAGGTAAAGGATGCCATTGTGGATTACTTCCGCGAGAAAACCGGTTCGCGCCCCAACATCAGCGTGACCCATCCGGACTTGCAACTGAATATCCATATTGCAGAAAACGACTGTACGCTGTCGTTAGACAGTTCCGGTGAATCGTTGCACCGGCGCGGCTACAGGCAGGAAGCCGTGGAAGCCCCGTTGAACGAGGTATTGGCCGCCGGCATGATCCTGATGACGGGCTGGGACGGCGAATGTGACCTGATAGACCCGATGTGCGGTTCGGGAACGATAGCCATCGAAGCGGCACTCATCGCCCGCAGCATCGCACCGGGCGTATTCCGCAAGGAATATGCTTTTGAGAAATGGCCTGACTTCGACAAGGAGATGTTCGACCGGATTTACAACGACGAGTCGCAAGAACGTGAATTCACACATAAGATCTATGGTTACGACATTAACCGCAACGCCGTAGACATCGCCACACGGAATGTCAAAGCTGCCGGACTGAGCAAAGAGATCGAAATAGCCCAGCAAGATTTCCACAAGTTTACGCAACCGGCCGAGAAAAGCATCATCATCACCAATCCGCCGTATGGCGAACGTATCTCCACGCCCGACTTGTTAGGGCTGTACCGGACCATCGGCGAACGGCTGAAACACCAGTTCCTGGACAACGATGCCTGGGTTCTGAGTTACCGCGAAGAATGTTTCGACCAGATAGGCCTGAAACCTTCCATCAAAATACCTTTGTACAACGGTTCGTTGGAATGCGAGTTCCGCAAATACCAAATATTCAGTGGAAAATACAAGGAACTACGCGCCGAAGGCAAGGAAATCAAAACCGACGAAGAACGTCGGCAAATGGCGGAAAAACGAC
>ENA-OQDA01000665-OQDA01000665.1-human-gut-metagenome-genome-assembly--contig:-NODE-665-length-13627-cov-2.794667_pt1 | contig 13627 bp, 17 predicted proteins | sample MGYA00242771_ERZ504603 | MGnify/ENA primary metagenome ERZ504603 (study PRJEB26092, sample SAMD00036328) | human gut metagenome | host: Homo sapiens | study: EMG produced TPA metagenomics assembly of...
ATAACCCAAGTTGGAAGATTCATACTCAAAAATCTCCTCCGGCTTGAAGAAATCGCGCCAATTCTATTTTCGCATTCTCTAATGAATCGGACGTGTGGACGATATTTTGTTGGTTACTCATACAATAGTCGCCGCGAATCGTACCCGGAAGGGCATTCCTGCCATTTGTAGCCCCTGCCATCGCCCGCACCACATTTACGGCCTCAATACCTTCGAAGCAACATGCAATCACGGGAGTTGACATCATGGAATCCTTTAAAATCCGAAAGAATGATTTCTCGCGCAAATGAGCATAATGTTCATCCAATATCGCATCTGTCAATTGCATCATTTCATTCCGGCCAACCTCAGTCCTCTCTTCTCGAAACGGTTGATAACTTCTCCTACAAGCCCTCTCTGTAATGTACAAGGTTTTAACAAGACCAAGGTTTTCTCCATGAATATAGACTTTTTGAATTAAACATATTAATTAGCGTATTCTAAACACTAACAGCGGCAAAGATAATCTTTCCATAACAAAAGCCCAAGAAAATTAACAGTATTTTTCCTCAAAAGGCCGTTTTTTCAAGAAATCACCCCCCAATTCACCGTCCTATCTCTTAATTTATTTAACTGTCTCCATAGTATATCATTCTTTGAAGCAGCGCAATGCGGGTCGTCGTCCAACACTTTTTCGGCCGTTTCCCGCGCCAACTGTAGTACTTGTCCGTCACGTGCCAAATTGGCCAGCCTCAACGTAAACGAAACCCCGCTTTGCTGCGTACCTTCCAAATCGCCCGGACCGCGCAACTTCAAATCCGCTTCGGCTATTTCAAACCCGTCGTTCGTCTCCGTCATGATTTGAATACGCTTGCGGGTATCAGCCGAAAGCTGATATTTGGTGACCAAAATGCAATAGGATTGGCCGGCTCCACGTCCCACCCGTCCACGTAACTGGTGCAACTGCGCCAGCCCGAAACGTTCGGCATTCTCTATTACCATGACCGAAGCGTTCGGCACGTTCACTCCGACCTCTATCACAGTGGTCGCCACCAGTATCTGGGTCTTCCCTGAAATGAAATCTTGCATCTCGGCCTCCTTCTCTGCAGCTTTCATTTTACCATGCACCCGGCTTATCTTATATTCCGGCAAATCGCGGCACAACTGCTCATACCCCTCTTCAAGGTTCTTGATGTCCATCTTCTCGCTCTCCTTAATCAACGGTACACCACGTATGCCTGCCGCCCCTCGTTCAACTGCGAACGCAATCCCCTGTACAGGCTCTCCCGACGGTTGTCAAACTGGTGAATCGTCTGAATCGGCTTGCGCCCGGGAGGCAGCTCGTCGATAACCGACACATCGAGGTCACCATACAAGGTCATGGCCAAGGTACGGGGTATCGGCGTGGCCGTCATCACCAACACATGAGGAGGATTGCTGTTTTTAGTCCACAAACGGGCGCGCTGAGCCACACCGAAACGATGCTGCTCGTCTATCACGACCATGCCCAAAGACTTAAAAAGCACCGTGTCTTCCAACACGGCATGCGTCCCGACTAAAATCCGTACCTCGCCGTCTTTCAATCCGTCCAAAATAGCCTGTCGCCGCTTTCCTTTCACCGTCCCCGTCAGCAGTTCCACCCTTACGGGCATCCCGAACAACAAGTTCTGAAAAGTCACATAATGCTGCTCCGCCAGAATCTCGGTAGGCGCCATGATACAAGCCTGAAAACCATTGTCCAATGCAATCAAGATGCTCATCAAAGCCACCAGTGTCTTCCCGCTGCCTACATCGCCTTGCAACAAACGGTTCATTTGTCGCCCGCTCCCCATATCCTGACGAATTTCACGGATGACCCTTTTCTGCGCTCCGGTCAGCTCAAACGGCAGATTCTTTTCATAAAACGTATGAAACAGCTCGCCTACACGGGCAAACACATAACCACGGTATTTCTGACGACGCTCACGCGCATACTTTATTATATTCAATTGAATATAGAAAAGCTCTTCGAACTTCAAACGGAATTGCGCCTTCCGTAAATCTTCCGCAGAAGTCGGATAATGCACATGCCGGAGCGCTTCATCCAAAGACACCAGATTCAACGAGCTTACTAAATAAGGTGGCAAGGTTTCCGGAATTTCGGCATCCAAACGTTCAAACAAAGTCGCCGTAAAATGTTCTATGGAACGGGAATTCAATCCGGCCCGTTTCATCTTGTCCGTGGTCGTGTAATAAGGCTGAAGTCCCATGGTGTTCAAACGCAATTCATCGGCCTTGTCCACATCAGGATGAGCAATGTTGATTCGCCCGTTGAAAACACTCGGCCGCCCGAACACGATATAATCCGTCCGCGTCTTGTAGGCTGACAAAACGTATTTTATGCCATTGAACCAAATCAAGTCCACAACTCCCTGCCCATCGGTGAAATGAGCCACCAAACGCCGTTTCCGCCCCTCTCCCTCCGTATCAAAGCTCAATATCTGGCCGCGAATCTGTACGTAGGGCATATCGGCCGTCAACTCATGGATATAATAAAGCCGCGTACGGTCTATATGCTTATAAGGAAAAGTGTACAACAAATCATGCAAAGTACGGATTTGCAACTCATCTCCGAGCAGTTTGGCACGCTGCGGTCCCACTCCCGGCAGGAACTTGATATCTTGACACTCAAGGTCTATCATCGGTCAATCGGATAAAAGAGCTTCGGCTATCTTTAAATCGAAAGGTGTGGTTATCTTTATATTCTCACGGTTGCCCGGCACCAGCGACACCGGAACTCCCATAGCTTCCACCACAGAAGCATCGTCAGTGAAAAACGGACGGTACTCTTGCCGGTAAGCGGCTTTCAGCACATCGGCCCGGAAAGTCTGCGGGGTCTGCACTAAACGATATTGTGCACGGTCTACGGTTACACTGTCTCCCTCCGTCTCGTTGGATTTCAGACAACGCAGTGTCTCCACGACTTCGACAACAGGTATGGTGGCACGTTCCCGGAAAGCTGATTCATAACATGCCGCTATGACCTCACGAGACACAAAAGGACGTACACCGTCGTGCACGGCCACCAAAGCATCCGTTTCCCCATCCGGCACCCCTACCAGACCGTTGGCCACGGAATGAAAGCGCGTCTCTCCTCCGTCGGCCAAACGATAAGGAATGCGGAAGTCATATTCACGACACAATTCTTTCCAATAGTCCTGCTGTGCAACCGGCAATACTACAATCAGTTCCACACTTTCGTCATAGGCATGAAACGCATCCAACGTCCGCATCAACACCGGTCGACCTTGGACCGGAATGAACTGCTTGGGAATTTCGCCCCCACTACGCAGTCCTTTCCCTCCGGCCACTACGATCGCATATTTCTTCATCGAGCCACCTCGTTGTACAACATTCCGTTTCTCACAGCTTCCGCCTTGTCCTTACCGGCCAGCTTGGCCACGATGGCATAACCGAATTCAAATACGGCAGCCGGCCCTTTTCCGGTAATGAACAAACCGTCCTCCTCCACAAGATTACCTGTATAAGAAGCTCCTTCCAAGTTCTCTTCAAATCCGGGATAGCAAGTCGCCTTCAGTCCTTTCAGCAATCCCATACGGCCGTAGACCAAAGGAGCCGCACAAATAGCCGCCAGCGGTTTACCAGCCTTATACTGCCGCATGATACCTTCAGCCAAACCTTCGTGTCCGGCCAGATTGTATGAACCGGGCAGCCCGCCAGGCAATACCAACATAGCGGCCTTGGAAAAATCAACTTCTTCCATCAACATATCGGCCTCCACGCGGATTCCATGTGCACCGGTCACCATCTTGTCGCCCGTCACCGAAACGATACGGGTTTCCACTCCTGCACGACGCAAAATATCTACCACAGCCAAAGCTTCCACTTCTTCCGAACCTTCGGCAAAAAACAAATATACTGTTTCCATCCTTCTGTATTTAATAATGAATATTTATAAGTTAAATCAATTCTTCTCTTGCCACGCCATGCGTTGCACATCCGCTCCCGAAGGTGATTGAAACACCCGCAAGTCGAACTCCGGAATCACTGCCAACACATGGTCGAAGACATCGGCCTGGATTTCTTCATAAGGAATCCAATCTTTCACCGTCGAAAAGAAATACAGTTCCACAGGAATTCCCCTGTCCGTCGGCTGCAAATGACGGACCATGCAATGCAGTTCCTGATTGGTATAAGGTAAACTCCGCAAGTATGCCGTCAAATAAGCCCGGAACACACCCAAATTGGTCTGGCGGCGGCCATTGACCTTTACGGTATTGTCGATGGAATGAGCCGCATTATAATCCTGCAAGTCCTGTTCTTTCCTTTCTATATAGTCTTTCAGCAAACTTATCTTGCGAAAACGCTCCAACATCTCCGGCGTACAAAACTTCACACTGCTCATATCTATATTGACAGACCGTTTGATACGACGTCCGCCGCTTTCGCGCATCGCATTCCAATTCTGAAACGAATCACTGACTAAAACGTATGGCGGCACCGTGGTCACTGTATTGTCCCAATTACGGACTTTCACGGTGTTCAGCGTCACTTCCGTCACGACCCCGTCGGCATCATATTTGGGCACCTTTATCCAATCTCCCACTTTCAGCATATCGTTGGCCGACAACTGTACTCCGCTGACGAATCCCATAATGGTGTCTTTAAAAATCAACATCAAAACAGCAGCCGAAGCACCTAATCCAGCCAACAGCGAAACGGGGTCCTTGTCTATCAGTTCGCTAAGTATGATGATACCGCCCACAAACCAAGCCACCACTTGAAGCGTCTGCAACAAACTTTTCAAAGGACGGTCCCAGAAGGCTTCTTTGTCACTATAGACACTATAAACAGCCCTTAAAAAAAGCATGAACAAAAGCCAGAAAAGCAAGAACGATAAATACAAAACTGATTCGTCGGACAAAATCGACCGTACTTCCATTCGTATCGGCAAAAACTACGGGTACAAAGCAATATATCACCACCGGCACCACCATACGACTTAAACGTACCATTACCTTATGGTCGAATACCACATCATCCCACGTAGCTTTCGTGCGTTTCACCAAATGGGCTACAGCTTTCAACAAAAAACAGCGGCAAACCGCATCTGCCAAAAAAGCCGCAGCGACCAATAAGGCCAACATGACGCCGTGCGTCAAGGCATCGGCTACCGACACCAATCCCCACGAAGCCAACACGCTTGTCAACCATCCCTGCAAGTCTATTTCCATCATCCCGTCGCGTCCGGCCTTTCTATTTCAAACATTCCAGATAGCGCTTGATGGTCTCTTCCAACCCGAGGTACAAAGCGTCACAAATCAGTGCGTGACCGATGCTTACTTCATCAATCCATCCTATCTGTTCATGCATATATTTCAAGTTCTCCAAACTCAAGTCATGGCCGGCGTTCAGCCCCAACCCCAAACTGCGAGCCGTTCGGGATGCTTCCACAAAAGGCCGAACAGCCACCTCCGGACTTCCTGCATAAGCCGAAGCGTACGGCTCCGTATAAAGTTCCACCCGGTCTGCCCCCGCTTTCGCCGCATATTCCACCATCTCCGCTTCGGCATTGACAAAATGGAAGTACGAATCCCTTTTCCTTAAATTCCCCTATCGATTTCCGTCAGAAACGAAAGATTCTTTTTCGTTATCCCAACCCAGCATTCGACGTAATCTGGTCGGGAGCATCGGGCACCAATGTTACCTGGGTGGGTCGTACTTTCAACACCAAATCATTGAACTTGTCCACCGGATTACCTTCGATGTTGAACTCCGTACGCAAAACAGCTTTTAGGTCATACACGTCTTGGTAACGGATGTGGCGCTCATCGGGACGGGGATGCACCGTGATGCCCTGTGCCCCGAACTTTTCACAATCCAATGCCACCTGCACGACGTCCGGATTATTGCCTCCCCGCGCATTACGCAGAGTAGCCACTTTATTAATGTTCACACTTAATTTCGTCATTTCTCTTTCAATTATAATTTGTCACCAATAGGGCAAAGTTAGAAAAAAATACTATATTTGCGGCTCTATAACCACAGTAAAAGTCTTAATTAATATTAGGAGAATGGCAGAAAGACTCAAATTCGCCCTGTTCGGCAACATCTATCAAGCTAAAAAGTCGGCTTCGGTCAAACAACTCATTTCCTTGTTGGCCGCACACGATGCCGAACTCTATATCGACACCGATTTCTATACCTACCTCAGTCAGGAACTTCATTTCGATGTCTGTCCTACCGGACTGATATCAGACAGCGATTTTCCCTCCTCCTGCATAAATCGTTGACCCAATGTGTCCGGCAGGATGGCGGAAAGGATCACATGGTTGGAATCGGTTATAATGATGGAACGGGTTTTTCGGCCTTGGGTGGCGTCCACGAGGCGGCCTTCCGTGCGGGCATCCTCACGCAGGCGGCGCATGGGGGAAGACGCCGGGTTGATGATGCCCACGACGCGGGAAGCGACCACGAAGTTGCCGAACCCGAGGTTGATGATCCGTTCTTTCGGCATAGCTATTCCAGATTCTGAACCTGCTCGCGGCATTTTTCCAGTTCGTTCTTGAAGTCCACCACAAGGCGGGACGTCTGGGCGTCCTGAATCTTGTTGCCGCAGGTGGCGATTTCGCGGAAGCACTCCTGAAGCGTGAAGTCGAGGCGCCGTCCGGCGTCGGCCCCGATTTCAAGGAGATCGCGCAGGCGTTCCAGATGGGCATGGAGGCGGGTGAGCTCTTCGCTGACGTCGAGCTTGTCCGAGAGGACGACCATTTCCTGAAGGAAGCGGCTTTCTTCCAGTTCGCCGTTGACGGCGGCGAGGGCTTCGGAAAGGCGTTCGCGGAGCACCGCAAACCGTTCTTCCTTGATCTCAGGGGCGCGTTCGTCGATGCGCGAAACCCATTCCTCCATCTGGGCGATGCGGGAGGCCATGTCGCGGGCCAGTGCCGCGCCTTCCGTCTCGCGGGATTCGTTCCAGTCCTCAAGCGCGGCGATAAGGCCCTCTTCGAGGCGTTCTTCCATTTCGTCGTCCCCGTCCCCGCTTTCGCGCTCCCAGAGCGTGGGGATGGCGAACAGGGCGTTGTAGTCCGGCTCGAAGGCGTCCCCGTGCAGATCCGCGAGCGCGGCCACCTGATCCAGCATGGCCGAGGCCTGCGCCGCATCAAAACGGAGGTTGGCCGCCGCGCCGCGCTGCTGGAGGGTGAGGGCGATTTCCATGCGGCCCCGCGCGGCGAAGCGCCGAACCACGCGTTCCAGACGGGACTCCAGCCCCGCGCCTGAAGGGGGAGGCGCCATTTGAGATCCAGATGGCGGTTGTTTACACTCCGTATTTCCCACGTTTGCGTCCAGTCCGCGTCTTCCATGACGCAACGGCCGAAGCCGGTCATACTCCGCAGCATAGATTCTCCTTCAGGCTGTCAGCGTTGGGGATGGCTATCCGCATTATGTTACGGCATAAAGTTTTTCGGCACAAGAGCGGAAGCGGTTTGCCCGGCACTGGCTTCCCGTTTGATTTCAGTATATCCTTGACCCGATATGGGGACATGCCGCGGAAAGGAAGCTATCCGCCGTTTTTCGGCTCTTGACGTCCTTTTCCAAATAATACAAACCAATTTGTCTTTAGAACGCTCATAAGACATGATTGTTTCATCTTCACATAGGGTAAAGATACAGCCTTTTTCTTCCGTTTTCCGTTAGCGGGCCCCGTGACAGAGACGTTTTATTGGTTATTTGAAATGTGGAAAAAGAAAACATCAATCATTTAGTGGCGCAGCCTTGTCTTTTGAAGCGGGTTCCGGCAGTTGTGCCGGATAGGGGGAAAATCCGCCCGCCGCTTTTTTACGTCCTTCATTGAGCAGCAGGATGGGATGCCTATGGCCGTTCTTTGCGTGGAAGACCTTGATCATCTGGGGCTTACAGTCAGCGATATCAAGGCCACGTGCCGTTTTTACCAGCAGGTTCTCGGCATGACGCCGTTCACGTTCGGCAGCGGACGTACCGCCCTTTCGTTCGGCAGCCGTACGATCAACCTTCATGAAGCGGGCAGGGGGATTTCCCTCAGGCCCATAACCCTCTTCCGGGCACGGCGGATCTGTGCTTCCTTTCCCGGACGCCGGTCGTTGAAATGCTGGATCATCTCAAAGCCAATGATGTCCCTGTGGAGGAGGGCCCGGTGCGGCGTGAAGGCGCCCTTGGGCCCATCACCTCCGTGTATTTCCGTGACCCAGACGGAAACTTGATCGAAGTGGCGAATTATACGGAAGCCTGAGCCTTCCGCGAGGTCTGTCATGCGCGTTTTGCCTTTCACGAAGTATTCACCCTGCGGAAATACGACCATCCTTGTCCGGGAGGCTTCGCTGTCCCCGGCGGACAGGGCCCGTGCCGCCGCCGAAATCATTGCTCCGGGGCATCTGGAAGCGGAGCAGGCCGGGTATGTGGACACCGCCGCTCCCGTCCCGCGGCTGGACATGATGGGCGGGGAGTTCTGCGTGAACGCGACCCGCGCCTTTGCCGCGCTGCTTGCCGAAGAGGGGAGGCTCAGCCCGGAAAGCGGCGGGCTTGGCGGGATCGTGAGCGTATCCGGGATGCCGGAGCGCCTGCGCGTCCGCGTCCGGCGTCTGGCCGCCCACCGTTTCGAGTCCGCCGTTCTCTTGGATCTGCCGCAAGAGCCTCCGTTGGAGAACGTGGCTCCGGGCATACATCTTGTCCGGGTGCCGGGCATTGCGCATCTGGTGCTGGATGCCGCCGCGCATCCGCTCCCCGCCGACAAGGATCGGGACACCGCCGCGCTGTTTGCCCGTTTCGGGCTGTTGGGCGAGGATGCCGCCGGGTGCATCTGGCTTCATCGTGAGCCGTCCGGCCTACGGATCACGCCTTTCGTATGGGTGCGCGGAACCGGGACGACCTACGCCGAGACTGCCTGCGGTTCCGGGGCATTGGCTGCGTCCATCGTCTGCCGTGGCGTTTACGGCGATGCGGGGGAACTGTCGCTGATGCAGCCGGGCGGTGAGCCGCTGCGTGTCGTGCCGGAGGGTTCCGCCCATCCCGGAGGCTGGGCCGCATGGATCGGCGGGGCTGTCAGGTGCATAGCCCGCGGGGATGTTTTTGTGGAATGTCTGGATTGAGAGGGAAGAACCGGGGGAAGGGAGGGGAAACCCTTCTGAAGAAGCGTTTCCCCTCCCTTCCCCCGATTCTCCCCTTCCTTCCCTCCCCTTACGCTCTTCTACGCCTTCCACGTCCCCCGCATTTCGAGCCAGCGACCGTAGCGGGCACAGAGGACGCCAAGAAGCAAATAGATGACCCCGGCGCTGATCCAAACTTCAAAGGTCATGCGGCTGATCGCCATAACTTCAAGGGCCTGAAAGGTCAGGTCGGGCAAAGAAATGAGCGAAGCCAGCGCGGAATCCTTGAACGTGGTGATGACCTGCCCCACGAGCGGGGGCAGGATCGCGCGCACGGCCTGCGGAAAAATGACCAGACGGAGCCGCTGCGAGCGGGAAAAACCGAGCGCCGCCGAAGCTTCCCATTGCCCATGCGGAACGCCCTCGATGCCCCCGCGGACAATCTCCGTAACATAGGCCCCTTCATACACCCCAAGCGTCAGCACCGCCGCAACCATGCGGTCAAGCTGGCCTTCCGGGGCGAATCCCCACGCCACCGCATCCCTGACGAAAGGAGGCATGGAGCGCAGGGCCTGTTCCATATCGGAAACGGGAAGCAGGTTGCCCGCGAAAAAATACAGGAGAAACAACAGCACCAAAGGAGGGGTATTGCGGACGGAATTGACGAAAAACTGAATGGGCAGCGCCGCAATGCCGCGTTTCCCGGCGGAAAGGGTTCCCAACACGCCGCCGATGAGCAGGGCCAGCGCCATCGACCAGATTCCGAGCCGGAGGGTGACGATGAGCCCCCGTATCAGGAGGCCGGGCTCGTAACCGCCGGGCGTACGGCGGATAAGGAAATCCGCCAGTTCCGGCCAGCTCCAGCGGTAGGCGGCTATGGTTTCCGAGCGCCACAGGAAAAAGCAGGCTCCCAGAAACAGCAGGACGGCCAGAACGGCGTCCACCCGCCCGAACGTGGGAAAAAGCCGCCCCTGCCGAGTATACTCGGCATAGGGCGACCACTCGCGCCGGGGCGCTTTCCGGGAGCCGCCGGATATCATTGAACCTGCGCTTCCCAGTCGGTCGTCTTGAACCAGAAATGACGGCGCTCGGAGAGCCAGCCTTCCGCTTCGACCGTGCGGATCCAGTTGTCGAGCACATTCAGGCTGTCGGGGTCACCCTTGCGGATGGCCATGCCCACGGGCTGGCGGTAAAAGGCGTCCGTGGAGGGCTGATAGAGCTTGCCGGGGTTGCGGAGCACCTCAAAGGCCGGAAGCGGCGCGGACGAGAACATCACGTCGGCACGGCCTGAGAGCACATCCTGCACGGCCGGGGCTTCATCGTCGAACAGGCGGAAGGTGGCCTTGGGGAGCACTTTCTTGGCGACGGGAACGGGCGTGCTGCCCGTGCGCAGGGCAACGACCACTTCAGGCTTGTTGAAGTCTTCGGGGAACTTCATGCCCTTGGTCTTTTCCTTGTTCGCCATGACTTCGATGGTGGCGTAATCATAGGGAACCGTGAAGTTGGCCTTCAAATTGCGCTCAGGGGTGACGCTCATGCTGCCGATGATGACGTCGAATTTCCCGGCCATCAGCGCAGGGATGATCCCGGCCCATTTCGTGGGCACAAGCTGGAGCTCCACGCCCAGATCCTTGGCAAGACGTTTCGCCACGTCGATCTCGAAGCCCACAAATTCACCGTTCTTGTCCTGCATGGCCCACGGCACGAACGAGGAAAAACCGACGCGCAGCACGCCGCGCTTGACCACATCGTCAATCATGGGCGTCTGCGCACCCTTCGCCTGTGCCAGGCCGGGCAGGATCAAAGCCGCCATCAACATCAACACTACAAAAATTTTTTTCATAACGTCTCCTATGAGCTTTTTCTTTGGCTCTGTCATGGCATATGGTTGTTTTATCTCAGCAATACACTGAAAAGTATATACTTTTACTCCAATTTTTCCGGGCTCTGTCATAGTATGCGGTTGTTTCATCCCACAGTGTAGTGAAAATACAGCCTATTTCTCCTGTTTTCCCCTTGGCGAAACCTATGGCTAAGGCATTTTGCTGGTTATTCCTTTGAAACTTCAAGGAAAAAAGCATCAACCATTTTCTAGGACACAGCCTTTTTCCGCTGACGGCTCCACGATTGGGGTATTTTACTGGTTATTTCTTTGGCATTTCACGAAATAAAGCCTCAACCGTTTTCTATGACAAAGCCTTTTCTTTTGGCTGTACTGCGGCAACCGGTTGGCATTTTATCCCTTGAAAGCCCCACGGATAACCGACGAAAGGCCAGCCATAGAATTTACTGAAAGCCATGAATGCTGCATATTCACCATGTCTTATCAATATATTGCCATATCCCCTGACAAAACCTTTCCTCAACAGAACCTTCCGCCGTTTTCCCGTGAGCCAAACGCCTTGGGGATAAGCGGGGAAACGCGGGGCGGAAGCCTTTTCCGGGAAGGTTCCCCATTTTCCACCCAAGGGCCTACCGCCAAGCGTATCGGCGCTCCAGCCAGCGGGCGGGCAGCGCCACGCAAAGCGTAAGCGCGAGGTACAGCGCCGCGACGATCAGCCATATCTCAAACGCAAGGAACGTGTCCGCGATCAACACCTGCGCCTGCATGGTGAGATCCGCCACAGCGATGGCGCTGACGAGCGAGGTGTCCTTGATGAGCGAAACAAGCTGGCTGGTCAGCGGCGGCAACATCCGGCGCACGGCCTGCGGCAGGATAACGAGCCGGAGCGTGTTCCATATGCCGAGGCCGAGGCTGATGCCCGCCTCCCACTGCGCCCTGGGCACGGAGAGCAGGCCCGCCCGGAACAGTTCCGTCATGTACGCCCCCTCAAACAGGCCGAGGGCCAGCACAGCCGCGCCGAGAGGCCCGACGCCTATGACGGGGGCGAACAAAAAATAGACAAAAAATAGTTGGAGGAGCAGCGGGGTATTCCGCAAACACCCCACATAGGCATGCGCCATGCCCCGCGCCACAGGCCACGGGGACAGCCGCAGCAACGCCGCGCCGAGCCCGGCGGCAACGGCAAGGGCAAGCCCGGAAAACGCGATGCGCACGGTCATGCCGAGCCCGTCGAGCAACGGGCCGGGGATGAAATGCCCGTCCGTCCAGCGCCCCAGATACCGCCAGACGCGATACCATTGCCAATCGTAGGAGATGCCGTCAGCTCCGGCAAGCACCGCGCGGAACAGCCAGACGCCGATCAAAAGGAAGCCCACACCTACGGCATGGCGCCCCATCCAGCGCAGCAGCCGGGCCGCGGGATGAAGCCGTACGCCGCAAGCCCGTTCGTTCATAGGGCCTGCCCGTGCCCGGCAATGGCGTCGAAAACGGCATCCGCCGTCTCGGAAACGCTGAGGTTCCCCGCCGCGACGCGGCAGGTGGCCCACCGGCGATACAGCGCCTCGCGCTCATGGAAAAGATCTTCCACGGTCTGCCCCGGCGCAATGGCAAGCCCGCGATCCGGCTTGCGGGCAATACGCTCCAAAATGATGGGGAGCGGGACATCGAGGAAGACCACCGGGCCGAGGGAAGCCAGATACCGCATGGCTTCAGGCCGATAGACCACACTGCCGCCCGTGGCGAGCACGGCGCGCTGCATGCGGAGGGACAGGATGACCTTGGCCTCCACGTCGAGGAAGCTTTCCTTGTCCAAGGCGTCCGTCACGTCCTGAAGGCGCGCGCCATAGGTGGATTCAATCAGATAGTCGGTATCCACATAGGCCCAGCCGAGGCGTTCGGCCACGGCGCGGGCGCCGGTGCTTTTTCCAGCCCCGGCCATGCCGATAAGGGTCACGCACTTGTCCTCGGTCAGGCCGGGAACCTTTATTGAAGAAATCGTATTCATCACTCTCCCCCGTCGCGCGGGAATGCTTCGCCAAGCGCATACAATGCCGCGCGCCGGGCGTGGATTTCCGCCGTATCGAACAGCCGTGCGGACGTGTCCCCCGGACGCACCAGCAAGCCTATTTCCGTACAGCCGAGGATGACGCCCTGCGCGCCCCTGTCCGTCAGGCCGCCGATGATCGCCGCGAACGGGCGCCGGGAGGCCTCGGAAACCGTCCCAAGGCACAGCTCATCGAAGATGGCGCGGTTGACCAGCGCCCGTTCATCCTCTCCGGGGATCAATACGGCGATGCCCCGTTCCACGAGCCTGCGCGTATAAAAATCCTGTTCCATCGTGCAGCGCGTGCCGAGCAGCCCGACCGCGGACACCCCGGCGGCCTCCAGCTCGTCGGCGGTCAGTTCCGCGATGTGCAGCAACGGCGAGGGACGTCGCCGCCTGCACCGCGTCCGCCACCTTGTGCATGGTGTTCGTGCAGATGAGTACGCAGTCGGCCCCGGCGCGCTCAAGGCCGCGCGCGGCCTCCGCCAGCAGCCCGCCGCCGCGCTCCCAGTCCCCGCCCGCAGGCAACCCTCAACCTCGTGGAAATCCACACTGTACAGGACGCACTTGGCGGAATGGAACCCGCCGAGCCGCTCCCGCACCAGCCGATTGATGATCCGGTAGTATGTAGCCGTGCTTTCC
>ENA-OQDA01000670-OQDA01000670.1-human-gut-metagenome-genome-assembly--contig:-NODE-670-length-13546-cov-5.513078_pt1 | contig 13546 bp, 15 predicted proteins | sample MGYA00242771_ERZ504603 | MGnify/ENA primary metagenome ERZ504603 (study PRJEB26092, sample SAMD00036328) | human gut metagenome | host: Homo sapiens | study: EMG produced TPA metagenomics assembly of...
GCTACCCGCACTGCCGCCCGGCAGCATGGCCGCTGCAAAAAATCCGCCGCACAGCAGTGCTGTTCCCCACAGAGCCGCACACCGCGGGCCTCGGCTGTCCTGCAGAAAGCCGCCGAGGACGCACCCCACGCCGAACGCCGCAATGAGGATACCGAAGGCATAGCCTGCCCCCTGCTCGCTCAGGCCGTACTCGTCCATGACCGGCTGCTGAAATACGCCCCACGCCGCCGGGATGCCCGTGAGCACCTGAATGGCTGCGCCCGCCGCAAGGATGGTCCATGGATGTTTTGCTGTAAATTGCTGTTTCATCGTCTGTCCTCCGAATGGTTTTTCCTTTACAGTGTGCCCATTTCAATTGACAAAACGGCAGATTTCTTTATAATGAATAAGGTAAAAGTATTTACATTGATTTATATAGAGAGGAACCATCTTATGAAAACACAGGCATTGAAGGGCATGCGCGACCTGCTGCCCGCTGAGCAGACCCTGCGCGATTACATTCAGGGCAAAATTCTGGAGACCTACCGTGCGTCCGGCTTCGAGCGCATTTCCACCCCCATGCTGGAGGATATGGAGAATCTGGACAAATCCGACGGCGGCGACAACCTGAACCTGATCTTCAAGGTGCTCAAGCGCGGCGATAAGCTCACCGCTGCCCTGAACACCGGCGACCCCAAGCAGCTGTCCGATATGGGCCTGCGCTATGACCTGACCCTGCCGCTGAGCCGCTACTATGCCGCCAACAAGGATAAGCTGCCCAGCCCCTTCAAGGTGATCCAGACCGACCGTGTGTTCCGCGCCGAGCGCCCGCAGAAGGGCCGTCTGCGGGAGTTCGTACAGTGCGATATCGACATTCTGGGCGATTCTTCCCCCAATGCCGAGGTGGAGCTGATCGACGTGACCACCCGTGCCCTGCTGAACATCGGCTTCACCGGCTTCACCGTCAACATCAATGACCGCCGCATCCTGCGCGGGATGCTGGAGAGCATGGGTTTTTCCGCTGATACGCTGGATTCCGTCTGCATCACCTTTGATAAGATGGACAAGATCGGTGCCGATGGTGTGAAGGCTGAGCTGACCGAAAAGCAGCTGCCGGAAAATGCCATCAACGCACTGGCCGACTTCATTGCCGCAGGCGAAGTCACGCTGGATGCCGTGGCTGCCCGCTGCGCAGACCCCGCCATTGCCGACGACCTCAAGTATGTCCTTGCTACCGCCAACGCCATGGCTGCAGGCCGCTATCAGGTAGCCTACTGCCCCAGTCTGGTGCGCGGTCAGGGCTACTACACCGGCATGGTGTTTGAGATCACCTGCCCGCAGTTCAGCGGTGCCGTGGCCGGCGGCGGCCGCTACGACAACATGGTGGGCAAGTTCCTGGGCACTCAGGTGCCCGCCGTGGGCTTCTCCATCGGCTTCGAGCGGGTGTGCGGCATTCTGCTGGAGCAGGGCTACCAGATCCCCGGCGCAAAGCAGAAGATCGCCCTGCTGTACGGCAAGGATGCCGACTTCACCGCCGTTCTTGCCAAGGCTGCAGACCTGCGCAGCAGCTACAATGTCACCGTTCTGCAGCAGGCCAAGAAGCTGGGCAAACAGTTGGGCCAGCTGGAAGCTTCCGGTTTTTCCGGTGCCGCCTTTATGGATAAGGATGAGATCAAAATTTTTGCGCAGCAGTAAATAATTGCACACAAAGCCCCTTTACTTTTGATATGCTACCCCTAGAGTAGACAGAGTAAAAACAAAACTCTGAGTGCTCTTGGGGTATTTTTATGTCAAGAAAAAAACCTCAGAAAATCGAGCGATTTTCTGAGGTGTTCTTTCTGGTTTAAAAGCCGGTAGGCGGCACATAGTAACTGGGGATCGAGGCTGTTTTCTGCACATTTGCCTGCTGGCGCAGCGCTGAACGGGTCACCTCTGCCCAAGAATACTGGGTCATATACTCGCCGCGATAGGAATTGGTGGCCGAGCGGCTGCCCCGCAGGAAATTGTAATAATCACAATCCACCTTGCTGGTGTCCAGCGCCAGTGTGCTGCGGCCGCGGATGAGCAGGCCGGTAACACCTGCATCCTCCAGCGTATGGCTCAGGTCAAAGATCAGATTGCGGAGATGGCTGTGCAGCGATGCGGTGTCGGGCTTATCCTCCCACAGCACGGCCAGCATTTCGCCGTTGGTGCAGGTGGCACCATTGCGATCCACCAGATAGGCCAGCAGTTCCTTGCTCTTGCTGCGCTTGAAGGCCAAAGCGCGCCCGCCCACGAAGATCTCAAAATTGCCAAAGCACTGAATCTTGATGCCGACAGGGGCATTCTCCGGCGGGTAGCGCAGATGCTCCAGCACATTGCGCACATCTGCCTCGTTTGCAGGCTTGAGTAAAAAGCCGCTCACGAAGATCTGCAGCGCTTCCAGCGCATACTCCGGGTGCTCTGTTACCACAATGATGTTGCAGCGCGGCTGCAGCTTCTGGATCATGCGCGTCAAAGCAAGCCCGTTCATGCCGGGCATTTCCAGGTTGAGGAAAGCCGCGTCCATCGGCCCCTGACGCATCCAGCTCAGTGCATCCTCGGTCGTCATGGCGCTGATATAGTCACAGTCGGGTGCAACGCGGCACAGGATGCGGATCAGCGAGTTGATTGCAAGCTGTCCATCATCGACGACCAGTATCTTCATTCGTACACCCCCGCAAGTTTACCATACATGTTCCCTGTTTCAGTTTAACACTTTGTCCTTTGATTCGCAAGTTTTTTTGCACAAAAAGCCAGAAGCTCCACACTTCTTTACAAAAGGACGTTCCTTCCCCATCCGTTTCCTCATAAAGCAGCTGGCTGAAAGAGGCATCTTTCCCATTTTCATTTCCGGCAGTCAAAGCAACTATACAAGATACTCTGTGCCATCCAGTCCGGTCAGTTTTTGTGCTGTCGTTTGTCCCACACGGGTGCAGAGCCGCTCATACGCCTGCCGCATCCGGGTCGGGCGCGAGGTGCAGTTGTGTGCATCGGAAGAGACCGCGTCCACCAACCCCGCCTTGATCCAGTGCTCCAGCCGCATCCGCTGCCAGAAGCCGCTGTCCAGCACAGCCGAACAGTTGATCTGGCAGCGCAGCCGGTACTGCTCATGCAGGCGGGCCAGCAGGCCGTGCTGCGCAAGGCAGGGATACCGCTCAATGTGGGCCACCAGAATGCGGTAACCCGCACCCGTGATCTCCTGCAGAGCCGTTTCCAGCTCCTTTGCCGTTATGTTCGGCACAAATTCCAGCAGCACCCAGCCGGTATCTCCCAAGGTCAGCATCTGGCGCTGGACTGCCGCATATCCCGCCGCAGGGGTATACAGCAACTCAGAGCCGTGCTCCAGCTTCAGGTCGTAGCCTTTTTGTGTGCAGTATGCGCGGGCCAGCGCCAGATGCCGGTCATAGACTTCCTGCGGGAAGTGTTCCATGCCCGGCGTACTGTGCGAGGTAGCAAACAGGTGCCGCACACCGTCTGCTGCCGCTGCATCCAGCATGGCATACATTTCTTCTCTGGTCTGCGCACCATCGTCCACGCCGTAGACGAAGTGCGCATGATAATCCGTAAAGCCGCTCATTTCTTTTCCGCTTCGTGGCTTCGTTTATAATACTTTCTGTAATAGCCGTACTTTCCATACTTTGAGTAGGATTTGTAGTACTTGCGGCCCATATAGTTGTCGTAGTCCACCTGATTGAGCACGGTGCCCAGAATGGGGCAGCCGGTCTGCTCGATCTGCTGCTTCACGTCCAGCAGCTCCTGACGGCTCACATCGTTGTAGTTCACTGCGATCAGGGTGCCGTCACATGCCTTGGCGATCTCCGCCGCATCGATGACCACGCCCACCGGGGGTGCGTCCACAATGACGTAATCTGCCATTCTGGCCAGCATATCCAGCAGTTCGGCAAAATGGCTGTTGGTCAGCATCGCCAGCGGGTTGGGCACATCGCGGCCCACCGGCACCATGATCGCGTTGGGGATGTCGGTCTGGTAGATGACCTCATCCATGCCCACCATACCGGCCAGAAAATGGGAGAGGCCCTTACCGTCGCTGCGGCCATCCTCATATTTCAGGCCGTAGTCACTGTTGACCAAGCTGCGGCGCAGGTCTGCGTCCACCAGCGCCACCTTGATGCCGCGCTGTGCCAGCGTGCGCATCAGGTTCATGGACAGATAGCTCTTGCCCTCTGCAGCATGGCAGCTGGTGATCATGATCTTTTTGACACTCGCACCTGCAAAGGAGAGGTTGGTGCTCAGGGTATTAAAGGCTTCATTTCCCGCATAATCCAGAGCCGGAAATTTTGTGATTTTCAGCTGTTTCATGCTTTCCTCCCAGTGCTGCCACCCACACGGCGGCGGACATCATTGGCAAACCGCTTGGTGCGGCGCTTGAACTCGCTTTTCTCTTTCGGCTGTTCGCCAGCATCGGCCAGCGGGATCGATGCCAGCACGACCATGCCGGTATACTTGCGGATATCATCGGCAGACTTGTAGGTATCGTCCAGCATGGTCCGCAGCACCACCACGGCGCAGGCCAGCACAAAGCCCACTACAAAGCCCAGCAGGATGTTCTTGGCCTTGTTGGGGCTGAACGGGTTCTCCGGCACACGCGCAGAAGACATCAGGGTGGGCTCGTCCGTCTTCATCTTTTCCGAGATGTACTTTGCGCCCACATCCGCATACTCGTTTGCGATTGCTGCTGCTTCTTCCGGGTCCGGGTTCGTGACCGTGATATCCAGCATACGGGTGTCGCTGGTGTTGGTGACAGACAGCATACTGGCCATATCGGTGTAGGTGTAATCCAGATCCAGGTTGCTGATGACCTTTTCGTGGACTTCCCACATTTCAAAGACCTTGATGTAATCGCTGGTCAGCTCGCTGCCGACCTGCAGATCGGAGAAGTTCAGCACCGAATCATTGCGGCTGACCACATAGATGGTAGCCGTTGCCTTGTACATCGGCGTTACCAGAAAAAACGTATAAAGCGCCATCAGTACGGCACCCACCACAGCCGTGGCTGCAATGAGCGTCCAGTGGGCCAGCAGGCCCATGAACAGTTCCAGCAGATCAATGGTATCTTCTCCCTGTTCCGGCTGTACCGCCAAAGCTGTGCGCTCCTTCACAAAAGTATCTTGCTGCACGATTTCACTCCTTATAACCTTATAATACTGCCGCCCATGCGGCCCGGGCGTTGTGCCCTTTCCTCTATTTTTCTGAATCCTATACGCCAAAAATGCGGCGTTCCCTTTTTCATCAGGGAGCACCGCAGAACATTTCTAGTTCTTAGCCCTCAATGGTCTTCACGGCCACCAGAACGAAGTTGGAGCCATAGAGCTTGACCTGACGGCCCTTCAGGTTCACCACGATCTCGCCATTCACGACCTTACCGGGCACAGTATAGTAGGTATAGGTCACAGTGCCGTCTGCCCTCGTCTTGGGCACAGCCACCAGAACGGTAACTTGCTCGTTGTCCTCGTAAGCAGCCTCAATGACCTTGGACTCAATGGTCAGCTTAACATTTGCAGCGTCGAGCAGGTTAGAGGTCTGCATCTCAAAGGCCTGCGTTACAGTAACATCTATAGTCGTCTTCTTTTCTTTCGAAGCGCCCGCAGCCTTCTGCAGGTCTGCATCAGAAGTGATGTCCTGCAGGACTTCCTCGACCTGAGCGGTATCCTCCTTGGCAGTGACCTTCACATCACTGACAATGCCCAGAACACCGGTGACGGTAGCAGAACCGCTGGCCTTGACCTCATCTGCCACAGTCTTGCTGGGCGTTGCTGCCAGAACAGACACACCCATGCCCACGACCATAGCAGCGGTCAGAACAGCGCTGATAACTTTCTTCATAATGAAGATCTCCTTTCACTTCAAGCCGCACTCCCCAAGATGCTGCTTTCTATCGCAAATGCTTTTCAACATTTACATCATTCTTCAACAGGCTCCCAGAACAGCGTCAGAACCGCTTTCTGGATGGAAGCTTCGGTCGGATAGAACTCGGTGAATCCGTCCTCTGCCACCTTATGCTCGCCCTCCAGTGCAATGGCAGGCTCCACAGTATCGTCCTTTGCGGCCCACACCTCATTGACCAGCTGACCCTTTGCAAGGTCGGTGACCAGATAAGGCTGCAGCGCATCGTACACCTGTGCGGTGAACTGCTGATCCTGCTGCACCCTGCTTTCCAGCTGTGCGGAAAGCTGTGCAAGATACTCCTCCTGCCGCACCATGCGGGCTTCGTTGGTGCCTTCGCCAATATCCATGCGCCTGCGCACAAAAATCTCAGCCTGATCGCCCTGCAGCGTCAGGGTAGCTCCCTTGGTCATGGCCGGGTCTGCTGCGGAGAAATCATCCTCCAGCGTCACGGTCACACCGCCTGCCAGATCGTTCAGCACCGAGATGCCGTCCAGACTCATAGCCAGATAGAAATCAATGTTTTCCCCCTGCAGCAGGCGGGACACCGCATCACGGGCATAGCCGCAGCTTTCCTCCTTGCCATCGCCAAAGCCATGGGCAAGGCTGATCTGCATCTGAGTGGTGCCCACCGGATTGCCCAGCATACCCAGCACCGTAACCTCTGCCATGGTGTCGCGGTCGATCTTGAGCTGACGGATCGTCTTGTCTTTGCTGTCTATCACAATGAGCCGCTGAAAATCCGCCTGACCACCCTGATAGGAGCCTTCTGCTTCCACCTCGCTGTCATGGTCGATGCCCATAACAAGGATGGTGGTCAGGTCTGTGCGCCTGCGGTAGGTCACGCCGTCCACTTCCATGGTCTCAGCGGTCTCCTGCGGCAGCTCCGTCCGGGTCTCCGGCTTTTGGCTGCGCTTTTCCAGCCAGCTTCCGCCCACAAAAAACAGTACAGCTGCCAGCACCAGCACAGCCAGCGCAGCAGCGGCACCACGATGTTGTTTTTGTCTGTTCAAGCGGGTAAGCTTCCCTCTTTTCTTCGGAATATAGTTTTCTGCGGGAAGGTCTTTCCATTGCCACAGAAAGATATTCCTTGGCCTATTATATCGTCACAGGTGTGCAACTGTCAATGTATTTTCGTTATTTTCCGGCAGGAAATTTCGCATTTTCAGCCTTTAGGGAGCCACAGATAAACACAAACCCCGGCCATGCAGAGTTCATCCGCACAGCCGGGGCCAATTGGTATTTTATTTAATATCCAGTTCAGGCGGCACATCGATCTGGTCCGAGACATACTTGCCGTTCTTTTTGCGCTGCCGCACGCACTCCGTCAGCAGATATTCGATCTGCCCGTTCACCGAGCGGAAGTCATCTTCGGCCCAGGCGGCAAGGGCATCGTAGAGCTTCGCGTTCAGGCGCAGGGGCACCTGCTTTTTTGGTTCTGCCATCAGTACAGGCTGCCGCTGTTCACGATGGGCTGGGCATCACGGTTGCCGCACAGCACCACCAGCAGGTTGGAGACCATTGCCGCCTTGCGCTCGTCGTCCAGCTCCACTACCTTGTTCTCATTCAGGCGTTCAAGGGCCATTTCCACCATGCCCACAGCACCGTCCACGATCATCTTGCGGGCATCGATGATGGCACTTGCCTGCTGGCGCTGCAGCATCACGGCTGCGATCTCCGGCGCATAGGCCAGATAGGTGATGCGGGCTTCCACTACCTCGATGCCGGCCTCGGCTACATTCTTCTGGATCTCGTCCCGGATGCGGGCGGCTACCACCTCCGAGGAGCCGCGCAGACTGCCCTCATCGGCTACGCCGTCGCCGGTGGTATCCACATTGGGAGCCACATCATAGGGGTAAATGCGCACCACATTGCGCAGAGCGCTGTCGCACTGCAGGGAGAGGTACTCCTTGTAGTTGTCCACATTGAATACGGCCTTTGCGGTATCGGTCACGCGCCAGATGACCGCAATGCCGATCTCCACCGGGTTGCCCAGACAATCGTTGATCTTCTGGCGGGAGTTGTTGAGGGTCATCATTTTGAGCGAGATCTTCTTGCTGGTCGATTCTACGGTCTGGGAACTGCTGTTGCCTGCCTTAATCAGGGCCGCCATGCCGGTTTCGCCGCTGCTCACATCGCCGCTCTGGCTCAGTTTGGTGCCAGCTGCCGGGTTCACCGCGGTGCAGAAGGGGTTTACCCAGTAAAACCCCTGTCCTTCCAGGGTGCCGGATGTAATCGCCGAACAGAGTGAGCACCAGTGCTTCCTGGGGCTTTAACACCTTCAGGCCGCAGAGCAGGAAGATGCCCGCCACCCAGTATGCGATGGACAGGATCGTGAGCAGGATGCCCGGAAACAGGCTTTCGTCCAGCAGAATGATGCTGTAGAAAACAGCAGGACGGTAACAGCATAGCCCAGCAGGGTGAGCAGCAGCATGACCATGCCGTTCTTTTTGGTCTGCAGAATTTTCTCTTCCATAACAGTTCCCTCCTTCACAGGGTGCGGAAGCGTTTCTTTATGATATCAAATAATATCACTTTATATCATTCTTGTCAAGTCCTCCGCAGGCAAAAAATGAGCCGCCGCACAAACACTGTGCAGCAGCTCCTTTTTGTTTATCTTTTTATTTCAATCCCCCCTTATGAGGTATCCAAATGACACAAAATACAATTACACTGATCGTTCTGGCTGTCCTTGTTGTTTTTTTCCCCTGCCGGCTCTGTACCGGAAAAGAAAAACGGTGATTTGACCCTGTGGGGTAATGGACGCAATATTCTGGGGCAGCTGCCCTCGGAAGAAGCTGCTTGTGCAGCGGTGTCCTCCTCTGCCCGCAACGGCTCCCAGAAGGACATTCTGCAGTTCGTTTCCTCTCTGATGAAGCTGGTGCGCAAAAATCACTGGTACATCGTCATGCCCGGCCAGCTTTCGGACGGCAAGACCAAAACCAATCTTTCGCTCGTGCTCATCACGCAGCATCGTGTCATCGGCCTGAAATGTTATGGTTATGGCGGTGCCCTTACCAATAACGGAAAAGCCGCCGACTGGACACAGAAGCTGGATAAGACGACCAAGGCGATCCACTCTCCCCTGCCGGATCAGACCGCGCAGCAGGCAGCTCTTGCGTCTCTTCTGCCCCAGCTGAGTGCATCTCAGGTCGAGGTCTTTTCCGTTTTTACCACACCGGGCGTGCAGCTGATCAACTGCAGCGGCCTGAACTGCTTCACTTCCGTTTCCCTGCTGGAAAAGCTGCAAAGCTCTTCCGCGGACTGCACCGGCCCTCTTCAGCCGAGGGAGCTGGGCACTGCACTGGAAGCCATGAAGCCGGACCCGCCCGCCAAAAGCAGACAATAACAACCTCCCATATGTGCGGTTGCCGTACAAGCAAAACACCCTCACAGCTTTTCCATTTCAGCTGTAAGGGTGTTTTTGTTTTGCTTTTTATTATAACCCGTTCACGATATTTTCCGGCCGCTGTCCGCTTTGCACCGCCCGGATCGCCGCGGCGATCATGCGGCAGGCTGAGCAGCGGATTTTCCGTTGTGACCGGTTCCGGCGCAATGGTGTCCAGTCCGGCTCCGGCGATCTTGCCGCTGCACAGGGCTTTGGCAAGGGCGGTGCTGTCCACAAGGTCGCCGCGGGCAGTGTTGACGATGAATGCACCGTCCTTCATGCCCGCCAGAAAACCTGCGTCCACCATGTTCACGGTCTGAGGTGTGACCGCCAGATGCAGGCTGAGGATATCGCTGCATTTCTGTATCGTTTCAAGAGCTGCATATTCCGCATGGCAGGCTTCCTCGGTGGCGCTGTCGGCCCGGAAAGGGTCATAATACAGCACCTTCGGCCCAAAGGGGGCCAGCATCTGCGCCATGGTGCGGGCAATGGCGCCAAAGCCCACCAAACCAACGGTGCAGTCGCCCAGTTCCCGGATGCAGCCCGTGGCGATGCAGTGCTTCTGCTGCTCGTCCTGCCTGCCCTCGGCTACCAGTGTATACGACCCTGAGCAAAACGACCTGCGGTTCGTATATTGAGGGCAAGAAGCAGGAATTGACCGAAAAGCAAAAGCAGCGATTTCTTTCCGGCACTACCATCCATGAGGTGCATCGGCTGCTGGGTACAGCGTTCCAGTATGCCGTAGAGTGGGGCATCCTTGTCAAAAGCCCTGTTCCTGCGGACAGCCCCAAGAAGTCCACGCAGGAGCGCACCATCTGGACGGTAGAGGAAATGCGGGCGGCTCTGGACAGCATGGAGGACCCCATCCTGCATCTGGCGGTGCACCTTACACTGGTGGGCGCACTGCGAGAAGGTGAGATCGTTGGTCTGACCCCGGAAGATCTCGATTTTGATGCCGCAGATGGCATCGGAACGTTCCGTATCAACAAGTCCATGCAGCGGGTGCGAAAAGAAGCCCTGAATCAGGTGGACGATGGCTGCATCATCAAGGTGTTCCCGGATAAACTAGAGCGCAGTACCACTTCCCTCATCCTGAAAAGCACCAAAACCGCATCCTCCTGCCGCACCATCTTCATGACCTCTGCCTTGAAAGAGGAACTGAAAAAGTGGCTGAAGCAGCTGGCGGCAGACGAGAGGAAAGACCCGGCACGTTACCATGACAGCGGAATGCTGTTCCGTCTACCCAACGATCTGGCGGTTGAGCCTGTGCTCATCCGCAAAAAGTTCCTGAAACGGCAGGACGCACACCCGGAGTTTTCCCGCATCGTCTTTCACGGTCTGCGCCATTCCAGTGCCACCTATCAGCTGATGATCTCTGGCGGCGAAGTGAAGGCCGTTCAGGGCACCGCAGGACACGCTACGGCGGATATGCTGGTGAACACCTATGCGCATATCCAGCAGTCCTCTGGAGCTTGGGAAAAAGTTTGAAGAAGTACCACAACGCAGACCGACGCAGGACGATAGGCAAGATCACCGCAGCCATGCCGGGTATGGACGGGGATATGTGGACGCTGGCCCAGCAGACCCTTTTCAAGCTGAAACGTATGACGGATTCTGACTATGACAGCCAGAAATTCTATTTCACAGACGAGAACGAATAAATAACAGCAGACGCCGGGCGCGGCGGCCATGTGGCCGCTTGCGTCCGGCGTCTTTTCTTTTTGCCTGTTCCTACGCATTTAGAACCCAGTATTGACGGGGATAGGATAAAGTATTCGCCCACCTCTGCAAACGTGCGGGAGAAGCCTTGAAACTGGCGGTTATCAGCCCCGAAAGGCGTAGGTTACAGTCATTATTAGCCCCCGAAACAGGTACAGACGCGCAGCGGGTGTATCTGTTTCGGGGGTGTGCAGGTGATAGCCGCAAAGCGGCGTAAGAGGGTGCAGCCCTCTTGATCGTTATTCTTGTTCCAGCGGGAAGCTCGGCAACGCTTCCAGCAGCTTTTCTTGTCCGTCCATCCTGATACCCCCGTCAGATTGATTTTTTCCATGATACCATATCTGGGAGTATGGAGCCAGAGAAACCGGCGATTTTCTGCTGGTAAATTCTACGCATTTAGAGCGGCACTATGGCGGGGATAGGATAAAACACTCACATACCCCGCCGACTATGCGGGAAAAACCTTGAAATATAGGGCTTTTTAAGGCCCTAAATGCGTAGGTTGGTGCTTTGTTGCGATATGCTCCACGGTTACGGTGTATTGTTCATATTCTGTTTTCGGGAATCTTTATGAAATCTTCAAAATTGCCCGGTATGCTATCCGTAAAATCAAAGAAAGGACTTGATTATATGGATATGATTTTGAAAACGACTGACCTCTGCAAAAATTTCAAGGGGCAAATGGCGGTAAACAATGTGTCACTGAACATCCGGCGCAACTCGGTTTATGGTCTGCTGGGGCCGAATGGGGCTGGCAAATCCACGATCTTAAAAATGCTCACCGGCATTTTGCGCCCCACATCGGGAAGCATCGAGTTTGACGGCCACCCGTGGAAGCGGAATGATCTGGAGCATATCGGTGCTTTGATTGAGATGCCCCCGCTTTACGAAAATCTGACTGCATACGAAAATCTCAAAGTCAGAACTACATTGCTCGGCCTGGACGATGCACGAATTAACGAGGTATTGCAAATTGTCCAGCTCACGAATACCGGCAAGAAACGGGCCGGGCAGTTTTCTCTTGGTATGAAGCAGCGGCTTGGTATTGCTATTGCATTGCTGAACAGTCCCCAGCTTTTGATTCTGGATGAACCGACTAACGGCCTTGACCCTTTAGGGATTGAGGAACTTCGAGAGTTAATTCGCTCTTTTCCCTGCAAAGGGATTACAGTTATTTTGTCCAGCCATATTCTGTCAGAAGTCCAGCAGATTGCAGATCATGTGGGTATCATTGCTGGCGGCGTCCTTGGATATGAGGGAGAGCTTCGCGCCGGTGAAGATTTGGAACAACTCTTTATGGATGTTATTCGCAGAAATGGTAAGGAGGGATATTAAATGGAGATGGCATATATTCAGGCAGAGAACCTAAAGCATAAGAGAACTTTCACAAAAACGCTGATCGTTCTGGCCCCGTTTGTAACTGCGCTTATGAACTTTTTTGCCCCTCTTTGGTTCCAGCTCAATTCTTATAATTGGTGGTATATCCTGCTTTATCCTGGATTCCTTACGCTCACCTGTGCCTTGATTGAACAGCGGGATAATGGCAAACTAAAATATCGTGCCGTTGCTTCATTGCCTGTTTCGCAGAACAAAGTCTGGAAAGCAAAAATTGGAGTGGCCGGTATTTACTCCTGTGTGGGGAATTTCATTTTCCTGGCGCTAAATCTGTTGGGCGGTTTTGCAATATTAGTTATCAACGAAATTCCCCTGACAATCGAAATTTGGCAGGCTGCGGCCGGAACAGCTTGTATTGTCATTGCAAGCCTATGGGAAGTTCCGCTGTGCTTATGGTTATCAAAAAAAGTTGGTATCTTTGTCACGGTTATTCTTAATGCCGGACTTGGAAGCGTTTTAGGGATTTTCACGGCTACAACCTCTTTGTGGATGATCTGCCCGTATAGCTGGGTGCCGCATCTTATGATTTCCGTGTTAGGTATTTTGCCTAATGGTGAGCCGGTTGCAGATCAGAGTACGGCAATGGCATTTTGGATGATTATACTTGTATTGGTCATTTCGCTGGCCTGGTTTGCGGCGCTGTCATTTTTAACTGCAAGATGGTTTGAGAAAAAGGAGGTGGGGTAACTATGGTATCTGTGGTTCGCTGCTGGAAAGCAGAATATCAGAAGTGTAAACATAGCATTTTGCTCTATATGCACAGCATGATTCCGATTATATGTGCGGCGATTTTTGCGGGTTACTATCATATATCCAGATGGGAACTGGCAACCAAAATCAGTGCCTATCTGGAAGTGCTGGCCGTTGCGTTCCCGTTTCTGATCGGCATTATTGTGGGCCTGGTTGTTCAGATCGAAAATCAAGCCGGGCATTATCAGCTTTTGTTGGGAACAATCCCATCTCGCATGGCAACGTATATTGGTAAACTTGGTTTTCTGATGATCTGTGCTTTTGGCGCAACATTTTTAGCGTTAGGAACATTCGCTGCACTATATAGGGATGCTCCGGCAAGCCTTTACCTGAAAGCGGGGATTCTATTGTTGATTACCATGCTTCCCATTTACCTCACCTCCTTTTTCT
>ENA-OQDA01000671-OQDA01000671.1-human-gut-metagenome-genome-assembly--contig:-NODE-671-length-13536-cov-2.386904_pt1 | contig 13536 bp, 18 predicted proteins | sample MGYA00242771_ERZ504603 | MGnify/ENA primary metagenome ERZ504603 (study PRJEB26092, sample SAMD00036328) | human gut metagenome | host: Homo sapiens | study: EMG produced TPA metagenomics assembly of...
ATGCTGGGAAGCGATGCTGATTTGGGTGTCGTGCTGTTTACCAGTCGCGATGCCAGTCACTATCAACAAGGGCAAGGAACGCAGTTACTTCATGAAATTGCGCTGATGTTGCCGGAGCTTCTGGAGCGTTGGATTGAACGCGTATGACCGATTTACACACCGATGTAGAACGCTACCTACGTTATCTGAGCGTGGAGCGCCAGCTTAGCCCGATAACCCTACTTAACTACCAGCGTCAGCTTGAGGCGATCATCAATTTTGCCAGCGAAAACGGCCTGCAAAGCTGGCAGCAATGTGATGTGACGATGGTGCGCAATTTTGCTGTACGCAGTCGCCGTAAAGGGCTGGGAGCAGCAAGCCTCGCGTTACGGCTTTCTGCGCTACGTAGCTTTTTTGACTGGCTGGTCAGCCAGAACGAACTCAAAGCTAACCCGGCGAAAGGAGTTTCGGCACCGAAAGCGCCGCGTCATCTGCCGAAAACATCGACGTCGACGATATGAATCGGCTGCTGGATATTGATATCAACGATCCCCTCGCTGTACGCGACCGTGCAATGCTGGAAGTGATGTACGGCGCGGGTCTGCGTCTTTCCGAGCTGGTGGGGCTGGATATCAAACACCTCGACCTGGAGTCTGGTGAAGTGTGGGTAATGGGGAAAGGCAGCAAAGAGCGCCGCCTGCCGATTGGTCGCAACGCTGTGGCGTGGATTGAGCACTGGCTTGATTTGCGCGACCTGTTTGGTAGCGAAGACGACGCGCTTTTTCTGTCGAAACTGGGCAAGCGTATCTCCGCGCGTAATGTGCAGAAACGCTTTGCCGAATGGGGCATAAAACAAGGGCTGAATAATCACGTTCACCCCACATAAATTACGTCACTCGTTCGCTACGCATATGCTGGAGTCGAGCGGCGATCTTCGTGGTGTGCAGGAGCTGCTGGGTCATGCCAACCTCTCCACCACGCAAATCTATACTCATCTTGATTTTCAACACCTTGCCTCGGTGTACGATGCGGCGCATCCGCGCGCCAAACGGGGGAAATAATGCGTTTTTACCGGCCTTTGGGGCGCATCTCGGCGCTCACCTTTGACCTGGATGATACCCTTTACGATAACCGTCCGGTGATTTTGCGCACCGAGCGAGAGGCGCTTACCTTTGTGCAAAATTATCATCCGGCGCTGCGCAGCTTCCAGAATGAAGATCTGCAACGCCTGCGCCAGGCGGTACGGGAAGCGGAACCCGAGATTTATCACGACGTGACGCGTTGGCGTTTTCGTTCGATTGAACAAGCGATGCTCGACGCCGGGCTGAGTGCCGAAGAAGCCAGTGCAGGCGCACACGCAGCAATGATTAACTTTGCCAAATGGCGCAGCCGAATCGACGTCCCGCAGCAAACTCACGACACCTTAAAACAGCTGGCGAAGAAATGGCCGCTGGTGGCGATCACCAACGGTAACGCCCAGCCGGAACTGTTTGGTTTGGGGGATTATTTTGAGTTTGTGCTGCGCGCTGGCCCGCACGGGCGCTCAAAACCGTTCAGCGATATGTACTTTTTGGCTTGCGGAAAAACTCAACGTGCCGATCGGCGAGATCTTACATGTTGGGGACGATCTCACCACTGACGTGGGTGGGGCAATTCGCAGCGGAATGCAGGCTTGTTGGATCAGACCGGAAAATGGCGATCTGATGCAAACCTGGGACAGCCGTTTACTGCCGCATCTGGAAATTTCCCGGTTGGCATCTCTGACCTCGCTGATATAATCAGCAAATCTGTATATATACCCAGCTTTTTGGCGGAGGGCGTTGCGCTTCTCCGCCCAACCTATTTTTACGCGGCGGTGCCAATGGACGTTTCTTACCTGCTCGACAGCCTTAATGACAAACAGCGCGAAGCGGTGGCCGCGCCACGCAGCAACATGCTGGTTCTGGCAGGCGCGGGGAGTGGTAAAACGCGCGTGCTGGTGCACCGTATCGCCTGGTTACTGACGGTTGAGAACAACTCGCCGTACTCCATTATGGCGGTGACCTTTACCAACAAAGCGGCGGCGGAAATGCGCCACCGTATCGGCCAGATCATGGGAACCAGCCAGGGCGGTATGTGGGTCGGTACATTCCACGGTCTGGCCCACCGTCTGCTGCGCGCGCATCATATGGATGCAAACCTGCCGCAGGATTTTCAGATCCTCGACAGCGAAGACCAACTGCGTTTGCTCAAGCGTCTGATCAAGGCGATGAACCTTGATGAGAAGCAGTGGCCGCCGCGTCAGGCGATGTGGTTCATCAACAGCCAGAAAGACGAAGGGCTGCGTCCGCACCACCTGCAAAGCTACGGCAACCCGGTTGAGCAAACCTGGCAGAAAGTGTATCAGGCTTACCAGGAAGCGTGTGACCGCGCGGGGCTGGTGGATTTCGCCGAGCTGCTGCTGCGCGCTCACGAGCTGTGGCTCAACAAGCCGCATATCCTGCAGCACTACCGCGAACGCTTTACCAATATCCTGGTGGACGAATTTCAGGATACCAACAACATTCAGTACGCGTGGATCCGCCTGCTGGCGGGCGATACCGGTAAGGTAATGATCGTCGGCGATGACGATCAGTCAATCTACGGCTGGCGCGGAGCGCAGGTGGAGAACATCCAGCGCTTCCTCACTGACTTCCCCGGCGCAGAAACTATTCGCCTGGAGCAAAACTACCGCTCAACTAACAATATCCTCAGCGCGGCCAACGCCCTGATTGAAAACAACAACGGGCGTCTGGGTAAAAAACTGTGGACCGACGGCGTCGACGGCGAACCGATCTCGCTGTACTGCGCGTTCAACGAGCTTGATGAAGCGCGCTTTGTGGTCAATCGCATCAAGACCTGGCAGGACAACGGCGGAACGCTGGAACAGTGCGCCATTCTTTATCGCAGTAACGCCCAGTCGCGCGTACTGGAAGAGGCGTTGTTACAGGCTAGCATGCCGTATCGGATCTATGGCGGGATGCGCTTCTTCGAACGCCAGGAAATCAAAGATGCACTTTCCTACCTGCGTCTGATCGCCAACCGCAATGACGACGCCGCATTTGAGCGCGTGGTGAATACGCCCACCCGCGGGATTGGCGATCGTACTTTGGATGTGGTGCGTCAGACCTCCCGTGACCGCCAGCTAACGTTGTGGCAGGCCTGTCGTGAGCTGTTGCAGGAAAAAGCCCTCGCGGGTCGCGCCGCCAGCGCCTTACAGCGCTTTATGGAGCTGATTGATGCACTGGCGCAGGAGACCGCCGATATGCCGCTGCACGTGCAGACTGACCGGGTGATTAAAGACTCCGGCCTGCGCATGATGTACGAGCAGGAAAAAGGTGAGAAAGGCCAGACGCGTATCGAAAACTTAGACGAACTGGTGACGGCAACGCGCCAGTTCAGCTACAACGAAGAAGACGAAGACTTAATGCCGCTGCAGGCGTTCCTGTCTCACGCCGCGCTGGAAGCGGGCGAAGGGCAGGCGGATACCTGGCAGGACGCGGTACAGCTGATGACGCTGCACTCGGCGAAAGGTCTGGAGTTCCCGCAGGTGTTTATCGTGGGGATGGAAGAAGGTATGTTCCCCAGCCAGATGTCGCTGGACGAAGGTGGCCGCCTCGAAGAAGAACGGCGCCTGGCTTACGTCGGTGTAACCCGCGCGATGCAGAAGCTGACGCTGACCTATGCCGAGACGCGTCGTCTGTACGGCAAAGAGGTTTACCATCGTCCGTCGCGCTTTATCGGCGAACTGCCGGAAGCGTGCGTTGAAGAGGTTCGCCTGCGTGCCACGGTCAGCCGCCCGGTGAGTCATCAGCGGATGGGCACGCCAATGGCGGAAAATGATACCGGCTACAAGCTCGGCCAGCGCGTGCGCCACGCTAAGTTTGGCGAGGGCACCATCGTTAATCTGGAAGGAAGCGGCGAACACAGTCGTTTGCAGGTCGCATTCCAGGGGCAGGGGATCAAATGGCTGGTTGCCGCCTACGCCAGACTGGAAACGGTATGATCGCCTGATGTCGCTGCGCTTATCAGGCCTACGCAGAACGTAATATTTTGATTTGTAGGCCGGATAAGGCGAAGCCGCCATCCGGCTATCTGTCGGTTAATATTCTGAAATCATAGATAAATAATTCCCCTCTGCTAACCTTTCTGTATAAGGGGAAATTATTACTTTTTCGCCATCCGTTGCGTGTTGACGTCAAAATTTTGCTGGCGTAACATGCGCGCACGATTACGCTAAGAGGACATTCGCCTTGGACACACCCAGTAGATACTGGCTCATTATCCTGTCATCCAGGATCAACTCCTAAGGCTATCCCTTTTTGCTGATAGCCTTCGCGGTTGTCAGCGACCTTCTGTTTTTTTCCCGTCGCGCTGAGTCAGGCTGTTTAATGGTCTGAAACCCAATTTGTTTCTGTGTGCCCTCCGAACTGTCCGATAATTTTTTGCATTGGGAGTCCCGGTCATGCTGAGCGCATTTCAACTGGAAAACAATCGTTTAACTCGCCTTGAGGCAGACGAGATCGAGCACCTGGCCAGTTCGGTCTGGGTCGATTTAGTCGAGCCGGATGACGAAGAACGAAACCGTGTGCAAAAGGACTTGGGCCAGAATCTGGCTACGCGCCCTGAACTGGAAGACATCGAAGCATCCGCACGTTTTTTTGAAGACGAAGACGGTCTGCACATCCACTCCTTCTTCTTTTACGAAGACGCCGACGATCACGCAGGTAACTCAACCGTCGCATTTACCATTCGCGAAGGCCGCCTGTTTACTCTGCGCGAGCGCGAACTGCCGGCCTTCCGCCTGTACCGCATGCGTGCGCGTAACCAGGCGATGGTGGATGGCAACGCCTACGAGCTGTTGCTCGACCTGTTCGAAACCAAAATTGAACAGCTGGCGGATGAGATCGAAAACATCTACAGCGACCTGGAAAAACTCAGCCGTGTGATCATGGAAGGGCGTCAGGGCGATGAGTATGACGAAGCGCTGTCGACATTGGCGGAACTGGAAGATATCGGCTGGAAGGTACGTCTGTGTCTGATGGATACCCAGCGCGCGTTGAACTTCCTGGTACGTAAAGCGCGTTTGCCGGGCAGTCAGCTGGAGCAGGCGCGTGAGATCCTGCGCGATATCGAGTCCCTGCTGCCGCATAATGAATCGCTGTTCCAGAAGGTTAACTTCCTGATGCAGGCGGCGATGGGCTTTATCAACATCGAGCAGAACCGCATCATCAAGATCTTCTCGGTGGTTTCTGTGGTATTCCTGCCGCCGACGCTGGTGGCTTCCAGCTACGGGATGAACTTTGAGTTTATGCCGGAATTGCACTGGAGCTTCGGTTACCCGGGCGCGATTGTCTTTATGATGCTCGCGGGTCTGGCGCCGTATCTGTACTTTAAGCGCAAGAACTGGCTGTAGTCACTGTACTTTATCCGGTCTACGGCGATGTGCTTTTGTAGGCCGGATAAGCGAAGCGCATCCGGCACTCCCCTAGCTCCGACGAACCCGTCGTTGCGTATAAATCGCATCCATCACGAAAATCGCCAGCGCCACCCAGATAAACGCAAACGTGACCATTTTATCCGTTCCCGGAACTTCACCATAGAAGGTGACGGCCAGCAGGAACATCAGCGTAGGCCCGATATACTGGAAGAATCCCAGCGTTGACAGACGCAGGCGGGTTGCCGCGCCGGTAAAGCACAACAGCGGAATGGTGGTCACGACACCCGCGGCAATCAACAGCAGGTTGAGCGACATGGGGTTTTGCCCCATATGGCTGGTTGAGCTGTCCGCAATGCCAAACAGATAGATGGCGGCGACAGGTAAAAGCCACAGGGTTTCGATCAGCATGCCGGTTTGTGCTTCGACGGCAATCTTCTTGCGCACCAGCCCATAGAACGCAAAGCTGAACGCCAGTCCCAGCGCGATTATTGGCAGCGATCCGAAGGTCCACAGCTGTACCAGCACGCCGCAGGCGGCTAACAGTACCGCCAGCCACTGCATGCGACGAAAGCGCTCACCGAGGAATAGCATTCCCAGCACAATATTCACCAGTGGGTTAATAAAATAGCCGAGGCTGGCTTCCAGCATATGGTGATTATTGACCGCCCAAATGAACAGCAGCCAGTTTCCGCCGATGAGCACTGCAGAGAGCGCCAGCAGGAAGATCTTCTTTGGCGTTTGTAGCAGCGTTTTGACACCTGACCACTGGCGGCTGATGCTCATCAGTACCACCATAAAGAAAAATGACCAGATGACGCGGTGCGTCAGGATCTCATCCGCCGGAACATAGTAAATCAGCTTGAAGTAGGCGGGAGCGATACCCCAAATAAAATAAGCAGCAAGAGCGAGTAGCACGCCCTGCCGCGTTTGTTTAGCATCCATCGGGAAAACTCATTGCAGAAATGTAACAGCAGTTTACCTTTTTTTAGGCACTTACCCCACCATATAAGTGGCGGTTGCGCTGGCAATATAAAGCTGTTCTTCGTTATGCAGTTCCACGCGCGCCACAGCGACTTTATTGCCCGCCCGCAGCAGGCTACTGGTGGCGGTAAAGCGGCTCCCTCTTCCGGGGCGCAGATAATCAACACGCAAATCGATTGTGCCCATGCGTGACATTCGCTGACGCAGTTCGTCCTCGCTGATCGTTTCATGGCGGGTCAGCGTACTCCCAACGCATACCAGCCCCGCGGCGACGTCCAGCGCCGAGGCGATCACGCCGCCATGCAGAATGCTTTGCGCCCAGTTGCCGACCATCATCGGTTGGTTATTAAAGGCTAATTGAGCAAATTCTTTCTCATAGCGTTCGAGCTCCAGTCCCAGCGCCCGGTTAAACGGCATATGATAGACAAACATTTTCACCCACTAACTTCAGCGCTTCCTCAGCAGTAAGTACGGCAGACATACGATCCCTACATCTCAATGGTTAATGAAATGTTGATATTATGCTTATTATTTGTTGTTTTCTACTTTAGGACGGGATAACTAACGAGGAACTAGCTAAGTATGTAGAATACTTGCCAGATAATTATACAATTCATCAATATTTTGGTTCAGGAGAACATTACCGATGCGGGCGATTCTGGGATGGTTACTACCAGCAATTATGCTGCCGTTGACCGCGTATGCGCAGGAAGCGACAGTGAAAGAGATTCATGATGCACCGGCGGTTCGTGGCAGTATTATCGCCAATATGCTGCAGGAACATGACAACCCTTTCACGCTTTATCCGTATGACACCAACTATCTTATTTACACCAATACCAGCGACATGAACAAAGAGGCGATCAGCAGTTATAGCTGGATCCGAAAATGCGCGCAAAGATGAGGTTAAGTTCAGCTAAGCCTGCGTTTCCGCTCTGGCGCGGGATATTAGGCCCAAACTCGGTACTTGGCGGTTCCTATACCCAGAAGTCCTGGTGGCAGCTTTCGAACAGTGAAGAGTCTTCACCGTTTCGCGAAACCAACTACGAACCGCAATTGTTCCTCGGTTTCGCCACAGACTATCGCTTTGCCGGTTGGACGCTTCGTGATGTCGAAATGGGTTATAACCATGACTCCAACGGCCGATCCGATCCCACTTCACGTAGCTGGAACCGTCTTTATACCCGTCTGATGGCTGAAAATGGTAACTGGCTGGTGGAAGTTAAGCCGTGGTACGTGATTGGTAGCACCGACGATAACCCTGATATCACTAAATACATGGGCTACTATCAGCTGAAAATGGGGTATCACCTGGGTGACGCGGTTATCAGCGTGAAAGGCCAGTACAACTGGAATACCGGCTACGGCGGCGCAGAGCTGGGGGCCAGTTACCCCATCACGAAGCATGTGCGTCTATACACTCAGGTCTACAGTGGTTACGGCGAATCGCTGATTGACTACAACTTCAATCAGACGCGTGTTGGTGTGGGCGTGATGCTCAACGATATCTTCTGATAAGTATTGAGAGTATTTTAATCATTGCAGTTTCTCTCTCAGGCGCTGAAAATAGCGCCTGTTTTTATTTCGGGCGAATGGGGTTAATGTGGCGCAGGCGGAAGTGTTGAATCTGGAAATGGGCGCTAAACAGGTTTTGCAGGAAACCTTTGGCTACCAACAGTTTCGCCCCGGTCAGGAAGAAATCATTGATACCGTGCTCTCTGGTCGCGACTGCCTGGTCGTTATGCCGACCGGCGGCGGTAAATCCCTGTGCTATCAAATTCCCGCGTTATTGCTAAACGGACTCACCGTTGTCGTTTCCCCGCTGATTTCCCTGATGAAAGATCAGGTCGATCAACTGCTGGCCAACGGCGTGGCGGCGGCGTGCCTGAATTCTACTCAAAGTCGTGAACAGCAGCTTGAGGTGATGGCGGGCTGTCGCAGCGGGCAGATTCGCTTACTGTATATTGCGCCCGAACGCCTGATGCTGGATAACTTCCTTGAGCATCTGGCGCACTGGAATCCGGTGCTGCTGGCGGTTGATGAAGCGCACTGTATTTCGCAGTGGGGGCATGATTTCCGCCCCGAGTACGCTGCGCTGGGCCAGTTACGTCAGCGTTTCCCAACCCTGCCGTTTGTGGCGCTGACCGCGACCGCGGATGAGACAACCCGGCTGGACATTGTGCGTCTGCTGGGACTGAACGATCCGTTAATTCAGATCAGCAGCTTTGACCGCCCGAACATTCGCTACATGCTGATGGAGAAGTTTAAGCCGCTCGATCAGCTGATGCGCTACGTGCAAGAGCAGCGCGGTAAGTCTGGCATTATCTATTGTAACAGTCGCGCCAAAGTCGAAGACACCGCCGCGCGTCTGCAAAGCCGTGGCATCAGCGCCGGGGCTTATCATGCCGGGCTGGAAAATGCCGTACGCGCCGAGGTGCAGGAGAAATTCCAGCGCGACGACCTGCAAATCGTAGTGGCGACCGTGGCGTTCGGTATGGGGATCAACAAACCTAACGTACGCTTCGTGGTGCATTTCGATATTCCGCGCAACATTGAATCCTATTACCAGGAAACCGGCCGCGCCGGGCGTGATGGCCTGCCTGCGGAAGCGATGCTGTTTTTACGATCCGGCTGATATGGCATGGCTACGCCGCTGCCTCGAAGAGAAACCCGCTGGGCAACTGCTGGATATCGAACGTCATAAGCTCAATGCGATGGGGGCGTTTGCCGAGGCGCAGACCTGTCGTCGTCTGGTGCTGCTGAACTATTTTGGCGAAGGGCGTCAGGAACCGTGTGGTAACTGCGACATCTGCCTCGACCCGCCAAAACAGTACGACGGACTCATGGATGCGCGCAAAGCGCTGTCGACGATTTACCGTGTTAACCAACGCTTCGGCATGGGGTACGTCGTGGAAGTGCTGCGCGGAGCGAATAACCAGCGTATTCGCGAACTGGCTCATGACAAACTGCCGGTCTATGGCATTGGTCGCGAGCAAAGCCACGAACACTGGGTGAGCGTTATTCGCCAGCTTATTCACCTGGGCCTGGTGACGCAGAATATTGCTCATCACTCCGCGTTACAGCTAACCGAAGCCGCGCGTCCGGTGTTGCGCGGTGACGTTGCGTTACAGCTTGCTGTACCACGTATTGTGGCGCTGAAACCGCGTGCGATGCAGAAATCCTTCGGTGGTAACTACGACCGCAAACTGTTCGCCAAATTGCGTAAGCTGCGTAAAGCCATTGCCGACGAAGAGAACATTCCGCCGTACGTGGTGTTCAACGACGCCACGCTGATTGAAATGGCGGAGCAGATGCCGGTTTCACCGAGTGAAATGCTAAGCGTCAACGGTGTGGGGATGCGGAAACTTGAGCGTTTCGGTAAAGAGTTTATGGCGCTTATTCGCGCACACGTTGATGGTGACGACGAAGAGTAGTCAGCCGGGCAAAAAAGTGCCAGGATGGTGACTCACTGAACTATTCCCCCGCGAGTCATTTTTATGTTAACGCTATTTTTCACCGTTGCGTTGGTGCATATCGTTGCGCTGATGAGCCCCGGTCCCGATTTCTTTTTTGTTTCTCAAACTGCGGTTAGCCGTTCGCGCAAAGAAGCTATGATGGGCGTGCTGGGCATTACCTGCGGCGTCATGGTCTGGGCTGGCGTGGCGCTGCTCGGCCTGCATCTTATTATCGAAAAAATGGCCTGGCTGCATACCATTATTATGGTCGGCGGGGGGCTGTATCTGTGCTGGATGGGTTATCAGATGCTGCGCGGCGCGTTTAAAAAACAGGATGTTGCGGCTCCCACTCCGCAGGTGGAGCTGGCGCATGAGCGGACGCAGCTTTTTGAAAGGTCTGCTGACCAACCTGGCGAACCCTAAAGCCATTATCTATTTTGGCTCCGTCTTCTCATTGTTCGTTGGCGACAACGTGGGCACGGGCGCGCGCTGGGGGATCTTTGCCCTGATCATCGTGGAAACACTGGCGTGGTTTACCGTGGTCGCCAGCCTGTTTGCACTTCCGAAAATGCGTCGTGGCTATCAGCGTCTGGCGAAGTGGATTGATGGTTTTGCCGGCGCGCTGTTCGCGGGCTTCGGTATCCATCTGATTATTTCGCGCTAAGTTTGTTGCCCGCCTGGGACTCCCAGGCGGTATGCGGCTTATTGCGCAAGCTTCTGTAATTCGTCCTTCGAAAGGCCGGTCATTTCCATAATTGCATCGGTATCAAGACCCCGCTTTAGCATCGCTTTTGCTATGTCCAGTATGGCAATACGTTTGCCCTCTTCACGTAGTTGATCCGCCATTGTCATCAGTTTTTCTCCATGCTGCGGCACCCGCTGTGCCAGCTTATACAATAATGTCTGAACATCTTGTGTATTCCCTGCTTGCACCATGTAGTTTACCAGCACGGTTATTTGTTGTCCGCTCATCTTCTCCAGCATAAACAGGCGGGTAAGTTTATCCAGCAGCTGCGCCATGTCGCGCTGGCGAATGTGTTTTTGTACTAATGTCAGCGCTGCCATACTGCGATGCTGCATGATCTCATCATCTGGAATAACCGTCACATCCACCAACGGAAATGGTGTGCTGTAAAGTTGAAGGGCGGTTCCAGAATCCTCAAAGTGATCCAGCCAGTTCATTGAGCCTTGCCATGGGCTTTGCTTGCCATGGTAAAAGAGAACAGGAATAACCAGCGGCAGAGTGTCGTTTCCCGCCTCAAGATGACGCTGCATCGCTGCGATAGCGTAGCGCATCAGGCGAAATGACATATGCTTGTCTGGTGAGCTTTGATGCTCAATGAGCACGTGTACATAGCCATGCCCGCTGGTGGTTTCCAGTGAGTAGAGAATATCGCTGAAATAGGGACGCAGATCGTCCTCCACAAAACTGCCTGATTCCAGACGGAGCGTTTCCAGTTTGCAGATTTTGATCAACGAGGGCGGAAGATGAAGTTCGATAAAGTCCCGCGCAGTTTCCACGCGGGAGAGGAAGGTCTTAAATACTGCATCATGTGGTGTTGTTACTTCCGCCATCGTTAATCATCCGTGAAAGGTGAATGTGGCGGAATTCTGGCATTAGCAATCAACGTCTAACAGTACAGAATAAAAGGCTTTTCTCCCTTTGCGGCAAAGTACGGAAAGTCATGTTCAGACGCTCATACTGTTAGCATTTCATTGCGAGCGTCGTTCCATTTGCTAGGCATGCCTTGCCGATGCCAGCAGGGCGCCTATCAGCATAAACAGCGAACCGAACACTTTGTTCAGCGCCTTCATTTGTTTTGGCCCTTTCAATTCCAGCCAGCAATTGCGCGTGGCCAGCGTCGCGTAACCGATCATCACAATGATATCGACCACGATGGTCGTGACGCCAAGCACCACGTACTGCATCAACTGCGGTTCCTGCGGCAGGATGAACTGTGGGAACAGAGCGGCAAGAAAAACTATGCTCTTAGGATTGGTCAGATTAACAAAGACCGCGCGTTTGAACAGCCGGCTGCGCGATTGCGTATTCGCCATGGTATTTCCAGATCGATAGCACCCGCCGCCCGCCATTGTTGAATACCCAGCCAAATCAGATAGGCCGCTCCCGCCCACTTCAGCACCTCAAATGCGATCACCGAACGTGAAAATAGCGTTCCCAGTCCTACGCCAACCAGAACGATATGAATACCCAACCCGGTCTGCAAACCCGCAATCGACGCGCTGGCACCGCGATATCCGTGGCTGATGGCGGTGGTCATGGTATTGATTGCGCCAGAGCCTGGGGACAAGCTCAAAATAATAGAGGTCAGCAGGTAGGCGAACCACCATTCAAAGGTCATGAGAAACTCCCGGATTGTCTATTTTTATGCCACAATACGCTACTGCCGTTAGGTTGTGTCAGTGACGGCGAAAAAAACGATTTTACTTGGTCAGCGAGGCTGGATACCCGATGTTTCAGCAGCAAAAAGACTGGGAAACAAGAGAAAACGCGTTTGCTGCTTTTTCCATGGGGCCACTGACAGATTTCTGGCGTCAGCGGGAAGAAGCGGAATTTACGGGCGTGGATGATATTCCCGTACATTTTGTTCGTTTTCATGCAGAAAAAAACGATCGCGTCATCGTCGTCTGTCCTGGACGCATTGAAAGCTACGTGAAATACGCTGAACTGGCGTATGACCTGTTTCATTCTGGTTTTGACGTTCTCATTATCGATCACCGTGGCCAAGGGCGTTCCGGGCGTATGCTTTCGGATCCGCATCGCGGTCATGTCGATAACTTTAATGATTATGTCGACGATCTAACCGCCTTCTGGCAGCAGGAAGTGCTACCCGGCCCATGGAGAAAACGCTATATCCTGGCGCATTCAATGGGCGGGGCGATTGCGACGTTATTCCTGCAACGCCACCCGAATCAGTGTGATGCTATCGCGCTTTGTGCGCCGATGTTTGGTATTGTGATGCGCTTTCCCGACTGGATGGTGCGCCATATTCTCGACTGGGCTGAGGGCCATCAGCGCATTCGCGAAGAGTATGCCATCGGCACCGGGCGCTGGCGGGCGCTGCCTTTTGCCGTTAACGTGCTGACGCACAGTCGGCAACGCTATCGTCGCAACCTGCGCTTCTATGCCGATGAGCCGCGGCTGCAGGTCGGCGGTCCGACCTGGCACTGGGTGCGTGAGGGCATGCTGGCCGGCGACGAAGTGCTGGCGAATGTGGAAAAAGATACCGCCCCGACGCTGCTTTTACAGGCGGAGGAGGAGCGGTGGTCGATAATCTGATGCACGACCGCTATTGCGAATTACGGGCCGCTGCCGGTCATCCTTGTGAGGGCGGTAAACCGCTCGTCTATGAGGGCATATCATGAGATCCTTTTTGAAAAGGACGCAATGCGCTCAGTCGCGCTCAATGCCATCGTCGAGTTTTTCAATCGACATACTTAATCCGACGATAACGCTCGTCGCCCTGCTTAGAGGTTAACTTTTTTATTGTACCAGGTTGTTGCGTCTGATTTAGACGGCACGCTGCTTTCCCCCCGATCATTTCCTGACCCCTCTGCCAAAGAGACGCTGAAGCTGCTTACCGCCCGTGGGATCAATTTCGTCTTCGCCACCGGCCGTCACTACATCGACGTCGGGCAAAT
>ENA-OQDA01000672-OQDA01000672.1-human-gut-metagenome-genome-assembly--contig:-NODE-672-length-13516-cov-2.814026_pt1 | contig 13516 bp, 13 predicted proteins | sample MGYA00242771_ERZ504603 | MGnify/ENA primary metagenome ERZ504603 (study PRJEB26092, sample SAMD00036328) | human gut metagenome | host: Homo sapiens | study: EMG produced TPA metagenomics assembly of...
GGTATGCTCAGCGCAATGATGTTCCATCATGCGGCGGAATTTATCAAAAACACAATATCCAATCCGCCGCACGCAACCAATACAAGGCAGCCGCGCTATTTCGATCCGTTGGCATACGGTATAGACCGTCAGGTCACTACCGGACGTGTCGCCGAGATTGGTGCACCGTCCGGAGCCAGCACGCAGACTGCATCCGCTGAGAACAACAATAACGCTGATAGCACCACAAATGTCAGCCGCTCGACCGGAACTATGCAACATCACACAGCACCGGTTCATGCACCGCATCAATATGCGGATATTAACATCGATGCAGATGATTTCATTGACGGTGAAAGTGTTTCGCATGTAAGCAGTACAACTCCAGCGGTTTCTTCTCGCGTTTCGCCTGTTGCACCGCATGTTCCGCCGCTTCCGCACAATTTTGCGGAAACCAAGCCGCCGATCTCTCCGCAGACTGCTCGCCCACCTATTACACCGCAGGCACAGCATACCAGTAACACAACGCAGACTGCACAAAACAGTCCGCAAAATGTCGTGCAAAATGCCAATGCGCAGAACGCCGTACACGCTCATCTTACGGAACACAGTACAGAGCAAAACACTTCGCTTCAGCCGCAAACGATTGAGCATAATACGCAAACGGAGAAAAACAGCGGCACACATGGACAGCAAGCCGGTCGAATCAGTCCGGTTACACCGCCGCGTCCTGCAATGACTCGTGAGGTGCCCAAAACAGAGCATACTGCAGCAGAGCATACGTCCGCGCAGGTACACTCCAGCCGTGAGCAGAAAACTGTTAATCATGTACAGAATCAGACAACCGCCAAGTCGGCACCTATTATGCCGAATACATCGCAGAACAGCCATACCACAAATACACAGGTACCTGTTCAAGCACCGCGAAATACCGTTCCTGCTTCTAATCATAATGTTACTGCTGCGGCCGTACCGAAGACCGTTTCTCCGCCAAAGCAGGAGCATACACATCCGCGCACACCGGCACAAGCCGCAAAAACGGATGTAACACCTCAGCGCACACTGGTACAAACGATAAAACCGGATGCAACGTCGCGGCGCACACCTGCACACGCAGCAAAACCGGATGTGACACCGCAGCGTAATCGAGGAGTTTCTGCTGCTGTAAGACCGGATATTTCGCCTGTTGCGGCACAGAATCCTACGGTTAAGTCTCAGCAGAACCGCAGCAAATCACCCAATCCAACCTCTCCGGTTTCGCCTGCATCTCAACCGCATACACTGCGCCGTACTGCAGAGCCGGTCAAACGCAAAGATGTGATGCCCAGAAACGGAGGTAACCGCAATGCAAGACGAAAACGCAAGCCGTAAACAGGCATTCTTGTCTGCTGCACGAATCGCACAGTCGGCAATGAACGGAGGTCTGCATGGTGCCGCTGTTGCGACGGCCGTCGAGGCTGGAAAACGGCTTGTAAAGCCTGTACTCGCCGCTTCTGCTGTCCTGTTCGGGATACCGTTGTTATTTCTGACGGGGATACCGTGCAATCTGTTTGACGCACCCAGTGTGAAATCTGCTGATATTCAGGAAATGACCGCACAGGCGCAGAACCTGAATGCCTCGTGGAAACGGCAGCGTTCGTTGGAGCAGCAGGCGGTAGATTTATTCGTATCGCTATTGCCGAAAAACATAGGATTCCTGTCTATCGAAACACAGCTTGGCAACACCAACGACTACTGGCAGGTGGCGATTACATCGGTTTTGAACGAACAGAATGTAGCCTTACTGAATGAGGATAAGATCGTTCAGACCATGAAAGACAAAATGCAGTACAAGCTCGAACCCAAGTATAAGGATGGCAAGTTGGTCGGGTACATACTCGTGATCTATGATATGACACCGGATGAGCTTATGGACAAGCTGGGATTCGACGATCAGCAGAAAACATGGGCCGGACTTATCGCAGATACGATTTCGGACAGCGATTACTCTGCGCCGGTTGGTTCGTCAGACAATTCAGCTGACGCAAATTTGTCCGACATTGTGTTTACCGGTCGCGGCAACTCCAAAGACGTGGTGTATTTCAGCCAGTATGACAGCCGCTGGGGCAGTCTAATGTACGGCAAAACCAACACTATTGCCGGTGCAGGCTGCGGTCCGAGCTCACTTGCAATCTGTATTTCTACATTAACCAACAAGACGGTTACACCGCCGGAGGTATGCGAGTGGTCGGTCAAGACCGGTCACCGCTGTGAAGGTTCGGGCAGCTATCACAGCCTGATTCCGGATGGTGCTGCCCATTGGAGCGTGCCTTGCCGCGGTATCGGTCAGAATAAAAAAGAGCTCGTAAAGGCACTGCAGGACGGTAAATTGGTCATTGCGATTATGAGTCGTGGTCATTTTACGCGTGGCGGGCATTTTATCGTTCTGCGCGGAATTACCAGCCAAGGCAAAATTCTGGTCGCAGACTGTGCCAGCTATGAACGTAGTCAAAAGGAGTGGGAAATTAACATATTCCTAAACGAATGTAATAAAGGTGCCGCTTCCGGTGGACCTTTCTGGGTGTTGGGATAGGAGGAACAATGAACGAAGATTATTACAACGGACAAGTGCTGCGATTCCGTGCATTTCGGATGAAATGCCGTATTTCTCTGGCTGAATTATCACAGGCAAGCGGTATCAGTATCCAACGCATCAGCCAGATTGAGCTGATGGATTGTCCGGTGACACCGCACCTTATCGAACTGCTGACACGCGCACTCGAAATCGTACTTCTGCGTCGGAGCGCCATGGCTGCTCTGAACATCGCGGATTATCGTGAGCAACAGGAACATCTTTTTGATGCCATTTCAGAAAACGAGGTGATTACAGATGGATAATGAAGATACCTACTTTATTCCTGCCAATTTCACAGATGCGGGCCGCGTGCTCGGTATGTTTGAACTGCGGAACTGCATTGAAGCTGTTCTTCTGGCGGCGCCGACTTTGGGTCTCTGTACGCTAATTGCACATCAGCTGACGGTATCGCTTACCATCAAACTCATCATCTCGCTGTGCCTGCTTGTACCGGTCTGTGGTTTTGCGCTGATTGGTATTCGGGACGATTCATTGAGTCGATTTTTGTCCACATATTTCCGCTGGCGCAGTCACAGGCGGATTATCTTAAACAGGGGAGGAATTATCAAATATGAACATAAAAGACGCGATTTTTGGCGCGCAAAGTTCGCAAAAACTCGCCGCCGCAAGTGATGATCTGCAAGGCAGTCTGCCAATCGCAGACATTGACCGCGGCATTATCTACACAAGGGACGGCGGTCTTGTAGGGCTGTTTGAAGTGCTGCCGATGAACTTCTTTCTGCAAAGCATGGCAGAGCGTGTCCGCATTGTAGGCGCACTTGCCGCATGGCTCAAGATCGCACCGAGCAGTGTGCAGATTCTCGGGCTCTCGCAGCTGGTCGATGTTGAACAGTACACGCGGCGTATGCATCAATATGCCGCAGACGAGGCAGATGCAAGCTGCCGTGCGTGTATCGAAGACAATATCGAACAGGTCTGCGGCATGATTCAAGGTGGTGCCTTCACAACACGCTTTTTTGTCGCATACCGGTTTGAACCGGATATGGCCCCTGCGGCCAAGACACCGGAACAGCGTGCGGATGCACTCTATCAGATTGCAGATACCGCGAAAGGCTATCTTGCCCGCTGTGGATTGACCGTCGCAGAGCCGCAGTACATCGACAATCAGATGGTGGAAACCGTGTTTGGTATGCTATGCAAGCAGACTTCGCGGAATATCAAGTTACCGGTAGATTTTCGACTGATGATGGAAGATTATTTCGGTATTCCAACAGAGAACGATTCGGAAGATGACGAGGAACCGATAAACGTTACAGAGGAAACTGCCGAGATTCCGAATAAGAAAAAACGCCGAAAGAAACGCAGGAAAGCTAAGAAGAACAAACAGACAGCAGATCAATCAGACGGCATCACGCGCGTAATGGATCTCATTTGTCCATCTGCCATTGATATGACGCACCGCGATTATCTGGTGATAGACGGTGTATGCCACGCCTATCTCTATATTACCGGTTACGGTTATCAGAGCCTTGTACGCGGCGGCTGGCTGGCGGCGCTCGTCGGTATGGGTGACGGTATTTCGCTTTCTACTACTTTATTGCGCCGTCCGCGAGAAAAAATACTGCCGAAAGTCGCCAATTCGACAATCTGGAGTCGCAGTCGTATGCGTGATGTAGATGATACTCGTGCAGACTACGAGCAGATGGGCAGTGCAATTTACGCCGGTCAGTATATCAAACAGCAGATGAATACGGCCAACGAAGATTACTACGATATGTACACGCTGATCGAGATTACTGCCGCAACTCCCGAACTTCTGCATACCCGCCTTGCGGAAGTGGAACGTCTTTGCTCATCACAGGACATTATCTGCAAACGATGCGATTATGTGGAGGAACAGGCATTTCACTCGTTTCTGCCGGTCGTATCGCTTGCGCCGGAGATTGCCCGCAAAGCGAGAAGAAATACGTTGCTATCCGGTGCAGCGGCGGCATTTCCGTTTTATTCGATGGAGCTTTGCGAGCAGAACGGTATCCTTATCGGTGAGGACTTACGCAATCATGCGGTCTGTATGCTGGATATTTTCGACGGCAACCGATACAGCAACGCCAACATGACCGTGCTCGGTATGTCTGGCGCTGGTAAAACGTATCTGCTTCAGCTGATTGCCATGCGCTATCGTCAGCAGAGCAAGCAGGTTTTCCTCATCGCGCCGTACAAGGGCTACGAATATCGCGCCGCCTGTGAGGCGATTGGCGGTCTGTACATTAAACTGGCACCGTCTTCTACGGATTGTATCAACTTTTTAGAGATTCGTCGCCGCACGCTGGATGTCAACGCTGAGCTGACCCGTACGCGCACTCGTGAGGACTCGCTGCTGGCCGATAAGATCAGCCGTCTGCATATCTATTTTTCACTGCTGCGGCGCGGGCTGACCGAGGACGAGAAAAGCCGTCTGGATGTGGAACTCATGCGGCTGTATGAGCGTTTCGGTATTACCCGCGATAATGACAGTCTATATGACGAATATGGCAACCTGAAGCCGCAGCCAACACCGGCAGACTTCTACGAACTGCTGAACGAACGAGAAGAAACCAAATCGCTTGCCGGTATCCTCAGTCGATTTGTCAATGGTTCGGCGGCAAATCTCGGTGGCGAAACCAATGTCGATATGAACAACAAGTACATTGTCCTCGATATTTCAGAGATTGGTAAAGAACTGCTGCCGTTCGGAACCCTTCTGGCAGCAGATATCTGCTTGGATTATTGTAGAATATCGCGTGCCGAAAACAAGGTCGTTATCCTTGATGAGGTTTGGTCGCTGATCGGTGCAGGCTCTAACGCACAGGCCGCGGAGTTTGTTCTGGAATTGTTTAAGACGGTCCGCGGCTACGGTGCTTCCGCTATTGCTGCCTCACAGGACTTAGAGGACTTCTTTGCATTGGAAAGCGGCAAATTTGGCAAGGCCCTGCTCAATAACAGCCGTATCAAATTCGCGCTGATGACCGAACCGGAGGAGGCCATGCTGATTCAGCAGCACTACCATCTCACGGATGAAGAGATGCAGATGCATGCCAATTTTACACGCGGACAGGCACTGCTCTGCGCAGGACGCAACCGCTTGGGCGTACAGATTATCGCATCGCCGCGCGAGCATGAACTGATTACTACCGACCCGCGCGACATTGCTCGCATCCGTCAGCGGCAGCATATTGAAGAAGTACGTCGCCGAAAACGGCCGAAGAAGGAGGTTCTGACCGAAGATGATTGACATGCCGTTTGACAAAGACTTGGCGAAGCTAATACAGCTCTCCGAGCAGTTCAAACAAAGCACTGATGAATGTGAGCGCAGCCGTTTAGCGAATGAGCAGCTTTGCCTGTTGGAAAATGCAACACTGGCCGCACGCCGTTATTGCAGTGCGTTTCTACAAACCGACCGGTCGCCGCGCACAGCATATTCTTCCGTACAGTACAGAGGAAAACTGCTCTGTGCAGATTACACGTGAGGGATGGACACATATTCGTTTGAATACTTTACTGTTAAGTAATCGCCAACGCGTAACAGGATATATCGAAAGTACGCTGCTACAAATACTGCATGGGCATCGTATTGGCGGTGGAAATCTGCCGTGGTATGAACGTGCCTTTGTTGTCATTACAGACATACGGACAGGCGCCGTTCCGGCCGAACTTTTGATCCGGACAACAAGGAATGGAAGTGCGTTTTGAATGCGCTCAAGGGCGTTCTATTCGAGGATGACAACAGTCAGACCGTCAGCTTGATTTTGGACAGTATGCCCGATGGCAAAGACTTTACCGAGGTCACTGTGGTGCCTTATTTTGAGGTCCAGAAGTCTTGGGTAGCACGGTAAAAACGGCTCTCCACTCCGGCGGTAGTACCGCCGGAGTTGGAGGGCAAAACGAAAATATGATTTCGTTGGATTTTTAGTAATGTATCCGTCCAATCCTTCGATTTAAGCGGAGAAATATTCTGGAATTACAAAAAACAGATTACAATTACCGCGACCTGCTAAGAGTGGTGCGGTAATTTTAGAAATGGAGGCGATTATTTGCGTACAGAAACTATGCTGCCTGCCATGCGGCTGATCGGCTGGTGCAAGAACATCGACCATGAGTGTGAACGCCGATTTCGCGGCATTTTCCGCTCATCGGTTATGCAGTCGCTGGTAGAGCAAAAGTATCTGCGGCCATACTCCGATACCTATGGCTGGCGGCTGACACCGGTCGGTTATACATGGCTCGCAGAACAGGGGTTCCCGATGCAGGCTGATCGGCATACACAGCGTGTCAATCGAAGATTTGCAAATGCAGAAGTGATACTTACCATGTATGCCGCCGGCATTGACCCGTTTGCGGCTGAGGTTCCTGCGCTGCGAGAGCATGACGGTTATCTTCCTGCATCTGTACTGCGGGCAAAGGATGGACAGCATCCGCTGGGCAGCAATCTAGTGTCTGGCTTCCTGCGGATCGGTAACATATTGTTTGCCGTGCATTCCCCGAAACCAGCTCAGAGAGTTGTCATTCAGCGTGAGATCGACTGCGCACAATCCGTTATGCTGGGCAGTGGCTGTACTGATCAGGCATATTTCTTGTGCGGCAGCAGTTACGCTGACATTTACCGTGCACTGCTGGACGATCAGCCCTTGCAGAACAGCAAGAGAGTCAGCTATGCACAGTTCTATCAGCAGATCAGTCCGGCATATCTGCTGCCATGCAACAAGGATGGAGTCGTACAGCTCCGCTTGTTGAAGCTGCCGCAGTATCGCATGCGACTGGCGCGTATGCTGGGAGAGCCGATAACCACATCGCAATTAGCCGAGTGCGATTTCTTTAGTACAGCCTTTCAAATTCCTGCCCGCGTGGTGGCAGATATGGAACTGCGGCAGGTGTTCCGAGCGGCACAGCAGGCACGAGCCGCAGGTTATCATGGTTTACTGCTTGCCGCATTTGAAAGTCAGAAACGTTTTCTGGCACAGATATTTCCGCCGCCGTTTTTCCATATCGCAGTGATCGACGAGCAGGCGCTCTGTATCCTCGAAATGGGTGCTGACTTATGATACCGCTGTCTGAGCATATCGCCAAACTGGAAGAACGATGCCGGAAACGATTGGAGCGTTGGAATACAAAGTACAATGCCGACTGGCGGCTATATGCAGTGCTCGGCGGCATGGGCTGGTACTTTTACGGCATGATTGTCAATTCGGTACGGCTTGGTATTCGGCAGTCTATGGATGCGAACAGCAACATCACAAGCATCTGGGTCGTGAATCCGCTCCGCAACTTTATTGCGCCGTTTACACTGACCGGACTTGGCATTACCGGTGCCATTGTTGTTTTGGCGTGTCTGCTGACACGAAAAGGTTATAACTGGCTGTCCGGTTATCATCCGGTCAAGGACAAGCGCGGGTTTGACATTCTGCCGGATGCTACACATGGCAGTTCACGTTTTATGAAGCTGGATGAAATGAAAAATGTCTTGGAAGTCGGCAAGCTGCCCGACCTTACCGGTACCGTGTATGGCAAACACCGTGATGACCCGTTGGATGACAACCGTTTCTCGCAGTATATCGCATCCAGCAGCAAGAGCGGCCTTGCCGGAAATATGCTAACCATCGGTGCACCGGGCACGGGTAAAAGCTGGGGTTTTGTCCGACCGTTTATTTTTCAGGCCGTACGGAGAAAAGAGAGTCTGATACTCACTGATCCGAAAGCAGAATTGTATGAAAGTACTGCCGGTTATCTTGAGGATATGGGATATGAGGTCCGTGTATTCAATCTTTTGGACATGGAGCACTCTGACCATTGGAACTGCATCGGTGAAGACGACCACGATGAACGTCTTATACCGATTATTGCATCTACCATCATCAACAACACTTCGAGCGAAAAAGAAGCAGGAGACTTCTGGTCGAAGTCCGAGCTCAACCTGCTGACGGCACTGCTGTACTATGTCCAGAATGATACGGATGGTGCAGGCCAGCGCTTGCCGTTATCCCAACGGCGGCTTGGACGGATACTTTCGCTTCTGACGGAGAACGGCCTTTCTAAAATTGACCGTGAGATCAATCTCCTGCCTCCTGGGCATCCGGCGAAAGGTCCGTACGGTCTATTTTTGCAAGCCAAAGAAAATCTGCGCGGCAATATCGTTATCGGTCTTGGCAACCGTCTGAACGTCTTTCAGGACAAGCTGGTAGATGCGCTCACCGCAGACAGCTCTATTGACCTGACACTGCCCGGGCACAAGCCTTGTGCATACTTCTGTATTTTGTCTGCACAGGACAGCACCTATGCTTTCCTGTCCTCGCTGTTTTTCACTATGATTTTTTCGAGACTGGAACAGTATGCTCGGCGAGAAACAGAGGATGGTAAGCTGCCGATACCCGTCAACTTTGTACTGGACGAATTTCCGTCCATTGGAAAACTGGGGGACTTCAAACGCTCTATTGCGTTTACTCGAGGCTTTCGTATGAACTGCATTGTCATTGTGCAGTCCATTGCACAGCTTGCAGATATGTATCCGCGTCATGAGTGGGAAGAGATTGCAGCCTGCTGTGATGCAACGATCTGCCTTGGAGTTAACGACTTAACAAGTGCGAAATTTGTGAGCGATAAATGTGGTATGACGACAATTCGCGTTACCAACAACCAGCAGCCACAAACACCGCTCTTTTCTCCAGTGGCGAATCTATCGCGCCCGTATTCACAAACGCGCAGCAATACTCAGCGCGCTCTTATGCAGCCGGATGAGGTACTGCGCCTGGATAATGCCAAGAGCATTGTTATGCTCCGCGGGCAGTTTCCAATGCTGTTATATAAGGTAACACCGCCGGAGTTTGCAGATTTCAAGAAGCTGCGGCTGGTGTCTATCGCAGACTACCATAGCCATACGGAGTCAGCTGAACCGCGCAATGAAGAAAAAGTTCCGGAGCGACAGCAAGCGGAGCCGATAAAACCGGCACCCGCAACACAGGCGACCTATCCGGAACTGCTGCACTTGGATGCAGAAGATTATGAAACACCGTATTTGTTCACTAATGAACGGTTTCAAGAGATACAAAATGAATTGAACAAAGGAGATAAAGAGTAATGAAACAGGCAAATATAGAAAATCGCCCATCATTTGGGCTGATAAAACTGAATGACGTCATATCATACTATCATATGCAGATGCCGCGCTGGCTGTTCAGCGCGGCTGACTATTCAGATATGACGCTCGAGAGCAAAGTTGCGTACACATTTCTGCTAAACCGATGTCAGCTTTCACGCCGCAACGGCTGGATCAATCGTTATGGCGAGGTATATGTGATCTATACTCGCGAGGACTTGGCACAAGAAATGCAGATTTCATATAAGAAAGCTATCGCGTGTTTCAAGGAGTTGACCGAAAAGCATCTGATCTGGGAGCAGCGGCAAGGCCGCGGCTTGCCGAATCGTATTTACCTCGCTGAAGTACAATTCAGCGAAAAGGCGGCATTTTCGTATGATTGCGCTCCGTTCTCCGCAGATGAAAGCAAACCTGCCGAAATGGCAGGTCTGGAAAATGCACTGGATATGAGAGAGTGTGAAGAAATCTCTGCGGAAACCAAAGAAAACGATGCGCAGACGTCTGAAAACGACATGAAGGAATCCGAGCCGTTTGAACAAAACCTGCAGAAATGGCAGTTCAAGACATGCCAAAATGGCACTTCTAGAAGTGCTGAATTTGCAGTTCAAGACATGCAGAATCGGCACACAAGTAAGAAAGAGATAAGAAATACAGAGAAAAGTCATACTGAAGGAAATTCGTTTATCGGTCGGACACGCGAGAAAGCGGAACTGCAGGAGATCGAGCGCCGAGCGGAGATTCACGCATTTGCCGATGATGAATGCGCCTTGCTGCACGACTGCCTGTACTGGCTGTATTACTGCGATGGGCTGCGGATCGGCATTTGTACCTATCCGCAGGACTACGTGAGGGAGAAGCTGTGGCGGCTGGATTTCGAGATTGCGGAAAATGCACTGGCTCGCATGAAAGCCAACGAAAACGAGATTCGCAAGAACTCGCTGGTGTACACAGCCAAAATCCTGTTCAGCTGCATTGTGGAGTGTGGCAGTGAGGAAATGCTCGATCCAATAGTGAATCGTCTGAAACGGAGGTTTGAAACATGAGATTTTGGAGTCCGCAGCAGAAATACCTGCTGAAAGTGCTGAATATCACTGGCTGTATGCGAAAATCTCAGGTATTGCCGCTGCTTCGCCGGCAGTTTGATATTTCGCCCAATGCGATAGCGCCAATCTGTCGCCAGCTGAGGGATGCCGGGTATCTGCGAGAGTTCAATGGTATTATTTCGGCAGTTGGACCGCAGTACGAGCCGTTTATTCCACAGGCATTGGACCTGATTTTTGCAATTTTGCCTCGTGAACCGCTTTATTTTCATCGAGAATCGCGTAGTTCGTTATATGCTTTTGGCGAGCAGAGTGGATTGCTGGCACGCGTATTTCATATCGCGCAGAAGCAGGATTTGCTTGCACTGCCTGGTCAAGCGCATTTTGCCAAACAAAAGGTACTTACAGTACTGCTATTAACTGATGCTGCACAGACAGCATATCTTCCAGATTACTTTTCCGGATTGATAGCCTATCCTGATCCGACTGGAAAACTGACATTACAACAACATGGAGGAAAACGACATGAAACTTGATAGCAAAGAGCTGATGGAACGACTTCGACCTCTCGGCGGGAATTTAATGCGACAGCGTTTTCTGAATTGGACCGTAACCTATCTGATGATGAGCGTGAAGAATGGAACGCGATTTACGCTTCGTTCTCCTCGCGGTCACTGCTTCGGAATACGGTGATTGGCTTGGAAAGTATTCCGTTTCCGACCGACGATGAACCTGAGCAGGTACTGACCTGCATGGTAGTCATGCGGCATCTGGTAAAGGTGCTGATTCCGTTGCCGCTGTTCTGGATTGAGCCGACAGGCATCAACCCTAACAGTGTGATTGGCGCAGACGTTGATTACATTATCATTGGCGTAGACCGTGAGGGTGAATGTGCAATCGCGGCTCGTTCGCTGGCCTTGGAGCAGCAGCGGTGGCACGCACTGAATGTTCAACACGTTTCCGACGGCGATGTGGTATCCGCATCTGTGCTGGCCTGCGGACCGACACGCATTACGATCACGGCCTGTGGTTTTGATGTAACGATGGGTCAGCAGGCCATGAGCTACACTTATCTTGCGGATATGCGGGAAGAATATCATGCTGGTCAGCAGCTGCAGGCAAAGGTGCTCAGCGTCAGTGAAGATATGCTTGCACTGTCCGTTCGTGACGTTGGTACGGACCCGTATCTCAATGCGGAACTGCGGCATCCGGTTGGCTCCAGCCGGATTGCTACCATTTCCAGCAAATATGCAGGCGGCGTATTCTGTCGACTAATTGATGGCTGCACGGTGGTCTGCCGGTATGCACATGCAGTTCAGTGATTGACGAGGATTCCGGGATGGGGCGATAAGGGTTGTGGTGCAGATTTCGGTCAGTTTGGTGGATGAGCGGCGGGTGGCTGAGGGGGAAAATCAGAGGAAGACTTTCTTAACTAAGCGTGCTTAACATTATCGCTTATTTCTTTATTCGTCCGTTTATAAAAGTTTGCTTTGGGGTTTGCATAAATCGGAGTGAGAGCTCCATCTGCACGGACTTTCAGCTCCACTTTCTTGTACGTCTTCATCAGCTTTTTCAGGCTGCCGTTGCTGCGGGCGATATTCAGCTCATCCAGCAACTCGGGCATACGGATATAGCGAACCGTATTCATCCGTCTGCACGCAGCATTGCCCAGCGCGCAGGCGATGTAAGTTTTGCCGTTGCCGGAGGCACCTTCCAGTACAACGTGATGGCCTTCATCAATGTACTTGCAGGCAGCAAGCCGCAGAAGCTGTGCCTTGTCCAGTTTGCGATCCTCATGGTACTCGATTTCTTCCATGACGGCAGAAGGAATGCCAAACTCGGCATTCCGCATTAACCGGGCTACTTTATTATTCTGGCGGCGGTTCCATTCCGCGGTCACAAGCATGCTCAGCCGCTCTTCAAATCCAATTGAATTGAATGAAGCGTCTTGAATCTGGTTTGCAAATTCAGCTGCCATGGCGGTCATTTTCATCTCGGTAAGCATATCTATCGTCTGCTGGTTCATTCCTGCTCACCGCCCTTCTTGAAGTAGGCGGCACCGCGCGTAATGCCGTAACGATTGATGTTTTTCGGCTGTTCCGGCTGTGGATTGTCAGGCAAGGCCCTCTCATTCTTCAAAAGACTGCTGATATTACGAACAGAGGGTGTAGTTGTAAACGCAAGAACCCGTCCGCAGGCGTTTTCAAGACGTTTCCTGCCGTAACGATCACCGAGCTTTTTCAAGCTTGCACAGGCTTTGTAACCCTGCTCTGGAGCCTTGCCCGATTCGAGGAAGAATGTCACGACACGCTCCGCCATCGGACCAACGGACATTGCCCAAGTTTTGAAATCTTCTGCATTGTACGCCAGATACCTCTGGTGCTCCTGCGGCATATGCTCCAGCTTCACCAACGGTTCACGCTGCTTTGTCTGCAAACGGCGGTGGCTTGCAACACGACTTCCATGGAAATACACTTCAACAATAGTTTTTGTTACGCGAATGTCCACTTTTTCGCCGATCAGATTGTATGGAACGGAATATTTGTTCCGGCCGTCACTCACGAGATAGTCGTTCGGCACCTTGGCGACAGACCAGACAGCGGCTTCAAACGGTGCAGCGGGCAGCGGCAGCATATACGCCTGTTCTTCCTCGAGATAAGCACTGCGGCGCGTGCCGGTGTGCTGCTTGAATTCCCGGTTGTTCAGTTCTTCGAGATTTTCAGCAACAGCTTCGTTGAGTTCGCGCAACGAGAAAAACTTCATATCACGCAGTGCCGCAATAATCCAGGTTTCCAC
>ENA-OQDA01000673-OQDA01000673.1-human-gut-metagenome-genome-assembly--contig:-NODE-673-length-13499-cov-2.593778_pt1 | contig 13499 bp, 12 predicted proteins | sample MGYA00242771_ERZ504603 | MGnify/ENA primary metagenome ERZ504603 (study PRJEB26092, sample SAMD00036328) | human gut metagenome | host: Homo sapiens | study: EMG produced TPA metagenomics assembly of...
GACCTCCGCAAGGGCATGGTCGGGTTCGTGGACAAGCATTTCAAGTTCGAGACCTATATCCTCGAGCTGGGCGAGGCTGACAAGAAGGGCCGTGTCAAGGAGCTCTATATCTCGGGCGGTACGGAGATGGGCGTTGCCAAAAAGACCCGTTTCAAGGTGTTCCTGGAGCGTAAGATCGGCCCGAAGGTAACCAAGTCGGAGATCGGCACCATCGTGGCTGTCGAGGTGATGGAAGGCGTTACCAAATGCCAGGTCGCTTCGGGCGAGGACGCCATCAAGGAGAAATTCAACAACGGCGACAAACTGGTCGTCATCCTCGACAAGCAGGGGACGGCGGCAGGCGGTTTCCTCAAAGGGCTCGTCGGTGCATAAATTTACCGCATATAATTCTTTGGAAACGATCTCCGGGTGTCGCTGATGGTACCCCGGGGATTTTATCCGTTCAAACTTAAAATATTTATCAGATGTTTAGGAAGTCCGTATTGTCAGTCATCGTTGTTCTCTTGTCGGCGCATTTTTCCCGCCTCCGCACAGAATTATACGACCGATGCCATCCTGAAACGCACGACCGGAAAGATCGCTACGCTGGAATGTTCGGGGATCGCCCGTACGAAGAAGGAGGCGATCGAGATGGCTAAGAAATCGGTGATCTACACTTATTTATATAACGGTATAGACGGCCTGAACGACAACAAACCCCTGTTGGGCAGCAAACCCTCGGCCGGGGCGGCCCAGTATGTCGGACAGTTGCTCGGGACGACCCGTTATGCCAACTACATCCGCAGCTGCACCATCGCCGACAAGACCAACAAGACCGTCGCCAAGGACATCCAGGTCTTTGCGACGATCGACCTCTACACCGAATCGCTCGAGCGCGACCTGGTCAACAACGGTATCATCGGGCGCAATGCCGCCGGGAGGGAAACGGTAAAGACCGAAAGCACCTCGGTCATGGTCGCTTTCGACTTCGACCGTCAGGAGTCGGTGACGGTGCCTGAACGCTGGAGAAGAAACCTCGCAGATTAGCTTCGCGGATCACCAGGATAATACTGGCGAAAATCAACACCCCGGCGATGATGTTGGTGCGGTCGATCTGTTCCTGGTGCCGCACGAGCGCGAGAACCGTAGCGACTACGGGCTGGATATAGCGGTAAAGGGCCGTGTGGATGAAAGTGAGCTTCTCCGTGCCCCGGTAAAGCAGGTACATCGGCAGCACCGTACCCAGAACCAGCACATAAGCCAGCTCCGCCTGACCGCTCAGCGGCAGGCGCAGAAAATCCGTATCGGCAATGTATTTCCAGAAGAAGGGGGCGGTAATAAGCAACCCGATGATATAGTACCATCCCATCACCACCAACGTCCCGTACCGCTGCAACTGCGGCTTGATGATGACCGTATTGACCGCGATCGCCACCACGGCGACGAGCACCAGGGCGTTGCCCAGGCCGCTGCTGCCGGGTGCCAGCCGAAACCCCTTGTCGAACAGGAGGAAAGCCGCACCTGCGAAACCCAGCACCACACCGATACGGCGTGCCCACGTAATGTTCTTTTCCCGCAGCAGGAAATGTCCCGTCAGGATGGTGAACACCGGACCGAGGGTCGAGATCGTCGAAGCGTCGATCGGCGAGGTATAGGAAGCTCCCCACAACAGCATGAACATCCAGCCATAGACGATCAGCACGGTCACGATCAGGATATTGCCGAAATCGCGCAGCGGAATGCGGTAGGACTGTTTCGAGAAAAGGGCGAAAGGAATGAAAAAAATCGACGCCGCAAGTACCTGAAGCATAAAAATCTGCTGGAAATCGAGGTAGTTGCGCGTCAAAGAGACATAAAATGAAAAATTGGCGCCGAACAACAGATTGGCGAAAATCAGATCGAAATTATAACGCAACGCTCCCATAGACGGAAAGCATAGGACAATTTTCGCACCAAGTTCCGGTTTTCTGCGTATCTTTGTCCCTGTCACCAAAAAAGGAATCAATCGAATGGAGCGCGGAGCTCTCAAAGGGCACGGAGCCCTGCTGCTGGCCAATGTCATCTGGGGACTGAACTCCCCGATCTGCAAGACCGTCCTTCTCTCGCCCGAGAACCCGGAGGGGCTTAACCATTTCGCCCTGACGGTCTATCGTCTGGTCGGGGCTTTTCTGCTCTTCTGGCTGGCATCCGCCTTCCTGCCGCGCGAACGGGTCGCCTGGCGCGACCTGGGCGGACTGTTCGTCGCCTCGCTCTTCGGCATCCAGCTCGACCAGATTCTTTTCCTCTGGGGACTCTCCCTCACCTCGCCGATCAATGTTTCGATCATCGCCACCACGGTACCCATCCTCACGATGATCCTGGCGATGTTCTTTCTGCGCGAACCGATCCACCCGCTCAAGAGCGGGCGGCGTGCTGCTCGGCGCGGCGGGAGCCGTGCTGCTGATCCTCATCAGCAGCCGCGGCGAAAGCGGCGGCGGATCGATCGCGGGCGACATCATCACCCTCGTCAGTTCGGTCTGCTACGCCATCTACCTGACGGCCTGCCGCAAGGTGATCCTCAAATACTCGCCTGTGACCACGATGAAGTGGATGTTCTTCTTCGCAGCGATCGTAGTGGTCGTACTTTACCACCGGCCCGCCCTCGAAGTGGACTTCCCGGCCGTTCCCGCACGGGTCTGGGGCGGAGCCGCCTTCGCCATCGTACTCTCGACGTTCCTGGCCTATCTGATGGTGCCGATCGCCCAGCACTACCTGCGTCCGACGGTTATCAGCATGTACAATTACGTACAACCCGTCGCCTCGGTGCTTTTCACGGTCGTGCTCGGGCTCGACGTTTTCGGATTCACGAAAGCCGCCGCAGCGGGCTGCATCTTCCTGGGCGTATGGCTGGTAACGATGTCCAAATCACGAAAAGACCTCGAAGCGGAACAAGCCGCCAAAATGACGGATAAGAAGTAAATCGGCCGACCGCCCCAGGCGACCGGTCGTTCCGAAAAACATGCAGCGCAAGGCGAATCCCTGCGCTGCATTTCATATACGGTCATCCCGCCTCTCCGCACCCGCACGACGGCATACGGGATCGGGATCACCCGCCTTACGATAAAAATCAAAAGGAAACAAGCTCCGGAAAACGAACCGCACGAGGAAGGGAAGGGTCACTCACTGTTTTTTCCAAAGTCCCCGTTCTTCCGCCAGCCGTTCCATCAAGGCGTACGCCGCCTCATAATCATTGGGAATCTCCCCCTCCAGAATGGCCTCCTTGATGATCTCCTTGATCTCGCCGATCACGCGGGAGGGCGGAACTCCGTAGGTTTCCATGATGATCTCGCCCGTGATCGGAGGCTGGAAATTGCGGATGCGGTCCCGCTCCTCCAGGTCCTTCATCTTGCGGCGCACCAACTCGAAATTCTAGCAGGTAGCGTTTCACTTTGGCGTCGATGCCGGACGTAATATCCGCCTCGCAGAGGGTCATCAGCTTCTCCACATCGTCCCCGGCCTCGAACAACAGCCGCCGCACCGCAGAATCGGTCACCATATCTTCCGAAAGGATAATGGGACGCAGATGCAGAAAAACCATCTTCCGCACGAACTTCATATGCTCGTTCAGCGGCAGCTTCAATTGCCGGAAAATCCCCGGCACCATCTTCGAACCGACCACTTCGTGCGAATGGAACGTCCAACCCACCTGAGGATCGTAAGCCTTCGTCAGCGGCTTGCCGATGTCGTGCAGGATCGCCGCCCAACGCAGCCAGAGATCGTCGCTCACGGCCGCCACGTTGTCGAGGACCTTGAGCGTATGGTAGAAATTGTCCTTATGGGCGTGTTGTCCCCGCCGTTCGATGCCTTTCAGACGCTGCATCTCGGGGAAAATCAGCTCCAGCAGCCCCGTCCGCTCCAGCAGGTCGAATCCTACGGACGGAACGGGCGAGAGAACGATCTTATTGAGTTCTACGGCGATGCGCTCCCGCGAAACGATGCCGATACGCTCCCTGTTGCGGACGATCGCCTCGAAAGTTTCGGGGAAGAGCCGGAAATTCAGTTGCGAAGCGAAGCGCACGGCCCGCATCATCCGCAGCGGATCGTCCGAAAAGGTGACATCCGGGTCGCACGGCGTGCGGATGATTCCCTCGTGCAGATCCCGCATCCCGTCGAAAGGATCGACCAGGCGGCCGAAATCCTCCTCCGCGAGCGACCAGGCCATCGCATTGATGGTAAAGTCGCGGCGCCGCTGGTCGTCTTCGAGCGTCCCCGCCTCGACCTGCGGCTTGCGCGAATCGCGCACGTAAGACTCCTTGCGGGCTCCCACGAACTCGACTTCGACACCCCTGGTTCGGAGCGCCGCCGTGCCGAAAGTCTTATAGACGGACACCTTGGTCCGCAGTTCCCGGCCCAGCTCCTCGGCCAGCCCGATACCGCTGCCCACGACCACGACGTCGATGTCGGTAGAAGGCCGCCCGAGGTAGAAATCGCGGACATACCCTCCGACGACGAAGGCCGGAACGTCCTGCCGGGCGGCAATCGCGGAGATCTGCCGGAAAACCGGCAGGGACAGAGGAGCTGTGGAATCGTTTTTTTTCACGGAATAAAATCAGAATTTTAACAACATTACGACCTACCCTCCGCATCCGTTTCGATACGGAACGGACGGAACTGCCCCGCGACGGCCCGTCGAAGAGCGAGCCATCCGCCGGGAAAGCGGCTTCGGAGCGAATGCCGGGCGAATTTTCAGAACGCCAGTTCACGGCGGTAAAGCCGCACGGTATTTTCGAGCCCGTAATAGAGAGCGTCGCAGATCAGCGCGTGCCCGATCGAAACCTCGTCCGTCCAGGGAATCCGCTCGACGAAATAGCACAGATTCTCCAGATTGAGGTCGTGGCCCGCATTGAGCCCCAGACCGCAACGGCGAGCCTCCTCAGCTGCCCGGACATAAGGCTCGATCGCCCGTTCGCGCCCGGCGGCGAAATCCCGGGCATAGGCCTCGGTGTACAGCTCCACCCGGTCGGCTCCGCACTCCTTCGCCCCCGCAACCATCTCGCGACGGGATCGACGAAAATCGAAACCCGGATTCCCCTGGCCTGAAATTCAGCGGTCACCTCCCGCAGAAAATCGCGGTACTTCACCGTATTCCATCCGGCATTGGAGGTGATGGCGTTCTCGGCATCGGGCACGAGCGTCACTTGCGCCGGACGCACTTCGAGTACCAGTTCGCGGAACGAAGGGATCGGATTACCCTCGATATTGAACTCGGTCGTCAGCACTTTCTTCAGGTCGCGCACGTCCGAATAACGGATATGGCGGGCGTCGGGACGGGGATGCACCGTAATCCCCTGCGCTCCGAAGCGCTCGCAGTCCAGTGCCGCACGTACCACGTCGGGAAGATTGCCGCCGCGCGAATTGCGCACCACGGCGATCTTATTGATGTTCACACTCAGTTTTGTCATAAAAAACTCTATTTACCCAAAACGACAGGCAATCCGTCAAACTTTACCCGCAAATCCGCACGGTTGCCCGCTCCTTTCGCTATCTTCGCACGCAGTGGATGCACCGTGATAATCTTCGGGTACAAATTCTCACAATTGCCCGGCTTTCACTATCTTTGTAGAAAACAGGATGCGCCTCGGAAAACTGGGAACAAGTTCCCGTTTTCTCCCGGCTTTCACTATCTTTGTCGTCATGCAAAACCACCTGACACTCTCCCAGCTCCAAAAGCTCGTCAAAGCGACGCTCGACGAAGCGTTCGCCCTGCCCGTATGGGTCAGTGCCGAAATCGCGGAGATCAAGATCAACTATTCGGGGCATTGCTACCTCGAACTGGTCGAAAAGGGTGGCGACAACGGCGTGCCGCTCTCGCAGGCCCGGGCGGTCATCTGGCGCACGGCTTACGCCCGCATCGCCGGCTATTTCGAGGCCGAAACGGGTCAGCGACTGGCCGCAGGCATCCGCATCCTGGCCCGGGTGATGATCTCCTACCACGAACTGTACGGTTTCTCGCTCAACATCCTGGACATCGACCCGACCTTCACGCTGGGCGACATGGAGCGACAGCGGCAGATCACCATCGAGCGGCTCCAGCGCGAAGGAGTCTGGGACATCAACCGCGAAAATCCTCTGCCGCAGGTAGTACAGCGTATCGCCATCGTTTCGAGCCGCCAGGCAGCGGGCTATCAGGATTTCTGCAAGGAGTTGGGCAAAAGTCCCTATGCTTTCTCCCTGACGCTTTTCGACGCTTTCATGCAGGGCGCCGGTGCCGAGGATTCGATCGTGGCGGCACTCGACGCCGTGGCCGACCGCATGGACGATTTCGATGCGGTCGTACTGATCCGGGGCGGCGGGTCGGCCAGCGACCTGAACTGTTTCAATGCCTACCGCCTCTGCGCCCACATCGCCCAGTTTCCCCTGCCGATCCTCACGGGCATCGGCCACGACAAGGATACGAGCGTCGCGGACATGGTGGCCCACACGGCACTTAAAACCCCGACGGCCGTCGCCGGATGGCTCGTCGAACGGATGACGGGCGTCGAGGGATGGCTCGACACCGCCGCCCTGCAACTGCGCGACGCCTCGGCGGGCATCTTCCGCCGCCATGAACTGCGGCTCGCGGAGCTCGGCAGCGAAATCGCGCATCAAAGCGCCCTCCTGCTCCTGCGTCGCAACGAACAGCTTACACGCTGGAGCGATGAGCTTTCGGCCGCTGTCGGCGAGCTCCTGCGGCGGCAACACACACGGCTCACGACCGCCGAAGAGCTGATCGCAAGCCGTTCGCCCGAACATATTCTCTCGCTGGGGTTCGCCATCATACACCGGGGCGATGAAACCGTCACCTCGGCCAAAGGGCTTTCCTCCGGCGACACTCTGCGGGTGGAACTGTCCGACGGCACATTCGATGCAACCGTAAAATAAGCAACCTGACAATATGGCAAAGAAAGAGATTACCTATACCGAAGCGATGAACGAAATCGAGCAGATCCTCGACCGCTTCCGCCGCGAAGAGATGACCGTCGATTCGCTGACCAAGGAGGTCAAGCGGGCTACCGAACTGATCGCCCTCTGCAAGGAGCGGCTGCACCGGACGGAAGAGGAGCTGAAAAAAATCTCCGAATAAGATGAAAAGGCTGATTCGCTGGGCACTCAACCACCTGCCCCGCACGTTTCTGCAACGCATCGCCGGAATATCGGTTCCGGTGCTAGGATGGTTTTATATCGGCCGGGGCGTCGAATGTCCCGTCTGCGGCACCCGGCGGCGCAAGTTCCTGCCCTACGGCTACGTCCACTCCCGTCCGAACGCCCTCTGCCCCCGCTGCCTCTCGCTCGAACGGCACCGCCTGCTATGGCTCTACCTGCAACGCGAAACCGACCTGCCGACCGCGTACCCCCGCATCCTGCACATCGCTCCCGAAGTCTGCCTGATGCGCAAACTGCGCAAACATTACGACGGGCACCCGGGCCTGTACCTCACCGCCGACCTCGAAAGTCCGCTGGCCGATATGCATTTCGACGTGCAGCACATTCCCCTCGAGGACGATTTTACGGACGTGGTGATCTGCAATCACATCCTGGAACATGTCGAAGACGACCGGCAGGCGCTGCGCGAACTCCACCGCATCCTGAAACCCGGCGGCTGGGGCGTCGTCCTGTCGCCGATGGATTTTTCGCGCGAAGAAACCTTCGAAGACGACACGATCACCGATCCGGCTGAGCGAACCCGCATTTTCGGCCAGTACGACCACCGGCGCATCTACGGCCGCGACTACGCCGACCGGCTGCGCAGTGCCGGATTCGAAGTCGCCGACATCGACTTCGCCGCCTCGCTCACCGAAGCCGAACGCCGTCTGTACGCCCTGCCCGACGACCATATTTACGTCGTTTACAAAGTCCGGGAATAAAACCTCACTCCTATCACAAAGCGAGCGGACGATAACCACAGTACAGCAAGCAACCGAACTTGTTTTCCGAAATAAAAAATCCCCGGCCTCGCGGTCGGGGATTTTTTCATCTATGCGATCAAGGATTACTTCTCCTCCTTGGCAGCCGCTTCCATCGCGTCCTTGAGTTCGGCCAGACCGGCGATGTCGCCCAGCGTGGTCTTCTCGACCGAAGCGTTGATCTTCTTCACCGAAGACTTGGTAGCCTCGGCAGAAGCCTTTCTTTCGGCAGCCTGCTCGGCGCGCTCGGCACGTTTAGCCTCTTCGAAAAGACGAGTGTGCGAAAGCGTGATGCGCTTGGTAGCCTTCGAGAATTCGATCACCTTGAACGGCAGTTTCTCGCCGACCGTCGCCGTCGTGCCGTCCTCTTTCACCAGCTGACGCATCGGAGCGAAGCCCTCGACGTTCTCGCCCAGCGATACGATGGCACCCTTGTCGGTCATCTCGGTAATCGTACCTTCGTGTACGCTATCGACAGAGAACTGACCCTCGAACTCGTTCCAGGGATTCTCCTCGAGCTGTTTGTGGCCCAGCGACAGACGGCGGTTCTCCTTATCGACCTCCAGCACTACGACCTCGATCTCGGCGCCTACCGACGTAAATTCGCCCGGATGCTTGATCTTCTTGGTCCAGCTCAGGTCGGAAATATGGATCAGGCCGTCGATACCCTCCTCGATCTCGACGAACACGCCGAAATTGGTGAAGTTGCGAACCTTAGCCTTGCATTTCGTTCCTACGGGATAGCGGGTCTCGATATCGGCCCAGGGATCGGGAGTAAGCTGCTTGATGCCCAGCGACATCTTGCGCTCGTTACGATCGAGCGTCAGGATGACTGCCTCTACCTCGTCGCCTACCTTCATGAAATCCTGTGCCGAACGCAGGTGCTGGCTCCAGGACATCTCCGATACGTGGATCAGACCCTCGACACCCGGTGCGATCTCGACGAACGCGCCGTAGTCGGCCATCACGACAACCTTGCCCTTCACGTGGTCGCCCACCTTCAGGTTGGGATCCAGCGCCTCCCAGGGGTGCGGAGCGAGCTGCTTCAGACCCAATGCGATACGTTTCTTGGCATCGTCGAAGTCGAGGATAACCACGCGGATCTTCTCGTCGAGCGAAACGATCTCTTCGGGGTGGTTGACGCGGCCCCACGACAGGTCGGTGATGTGGATCAGACCGTCCACGCCGCCCAGATCGACGAACACGCCGTACGAAGTGATGTTCTTGACCGTACCCTCGAGGATCTGGCCCTTCTCGAGCTTCGACATGATTACCTGCTTCTGCGCCTCGAGCTCGGCCTCGATCAGCGCCTTGTGCGAAACGACGACGTTACGGAACTCCTGGTTGATCTTCACAACCTTGAACTCCATCGTCTTATCTACATATACATCGTAGTCGCGGATCGGCTTCACGTCGATCTGCGAACCCGGCAGGAAGGCCTCGATGCCGAATACATCGACGATCATACCGCCCTTGGTGCGGCACTTGATGTAACCCTTGATGATTTCGTCCTTCTCGAGGGCCTCGTTCACACGATCCCACGACTTGAGCTGACGCGCTTTCTTGTGCGAAAGAGCCAGCTGACCGTTCTTATCCTCGGCAGACTCGACGTAAACCTCGATCTTGTCGCCTACCTTCAGATCCGGGTTGTAACGGAACTCCGAAATGGGGATGATACCCTCGCTCTTGTAGCCGATATTGACGACCACTTCGCGCTTGTTGATACCGATGACCGTACCTTCGGTCACCTCGTTTGCGGCGATGTTCGAAAGAGTCTTGTCATAAGCCTCGCCGATCTGCTCTTTGGGCTGGTCGTAAACGCCCAGGTCGTTTTCAAACGCGTTCCAGTCAAAGTTCTCGTTTGCAACTTTTTTTGCTTCTTCCATGTGGAAATTAAATGCGATGCAATCGCTCGTTAAATGGTTAATAATAAAACACTCCCCTCGCGCATCGTGCGCATACGGGGAGTGCAAAGATAGGAAGAAATCGGCAATCTGCAAACTTTCGACCTTTTTTACGCAGAAAATCAATGCGTATGGACGGGCAGCGGAGCCGAAGGTACGGCCGGGCCGCGATAGGAGCGGATCACCAGCCCCACGCCGAAGAAGATAACCAGCGCGCAGAGCGCCGTGTCCAGATGCAGCCGGTCGAGGCCCATCGCCACCGACAAAATCACCGCCAAAACGGGTTGCAGGTAGGTATAGATGCTCGAAACGGTCGGCTGCACGTATTTGAGCGAATAGTTCAGCAACAGGTTCGGGACATACGTCGGCACGAAGACCACGAACAACGTCGCCAGCAGGATGTCGGTATCCATCGCCGCGAAATCAGTATGCACCAACTCCCGGGCACCGAACGGAAGCACCATCAGCGCCGCCAGACAATAGACCCAGCGCAACATGGTGACGACATCGTACCTGGCGATCAACTTTTTGAACCAGACCATGTAGCAGGAAGTAGCCAGGGCGCAGCCCGCGATCATCAGGTTGCCGACCAGTCCGGAGTGCGTATGTCCGCCGCTGGCTCCCAGCAGGACGACACCCACCGCACCTGCCATGCCCAACACCAGACCGGCGATCTTGAGGCGCGTGAATTTATCGATACCGAGCACCACGGAAATAAGCAGTACCAGCAGCGGCGTGATCGTGTCGATGATCGATCCGTCGATGGGCGACGTGCGGGACAAACCGTACATGAGCAGCACCTTGCGGATTACGCCGATCAGCAGGGCCGCACCGATCATCGTTTTGATGTCCTTGCGGGCGATCGGCCGGGCCTTGCTCCAAAGCAAAGGAACGAGCGAGAAAAGTGCCGCCGCGCAAAGCGAAGCGGTAACCAGCGCGATCGGGGCCACGTACTTCGACAGCACGAGGTTGTAAAAGGGATAGTCGCATGCCCAGATGATGTTGCACAACAGCAACGCCAAATGGGACTTCACCAAAAGATTCAACGGAGTCGCTTGCACCATACGCTAAAGAAGCTGCCGCCTGCGGATCCGGCAACCTGCCGAACCGTCGCGGTTTCCCTGCATTCCGGGCAAATACCGTGCAAGACACAACCGACAAGCCGGACACTTGCGCCGAAACGCCTCGGAAAATCCGACCGTTTCGGCCGACCCCCAGCTCCCGCCGCCAACAAAATGCCGGAGCCCGACCGCACCGGCGCATAATACCCGACTCACCGATCCCCGTCCTCGATGAAGGAAGCCGGATCAATCGTCGTCACGATCGTCGTGGTTCTCCCGGTCATCGTGCTGACCTGCGACCGACTGCCGGAGCGTATTGTCGGGTGCGAGGGGTTTGCCGCCGTTGGCGACGTATTCCATCAATACGTCGGGCACGAGCCACTGCGTAGTCTCGCCGTTCGTATATTCGAGTCCCTGGTAATTCTTGAAAACATAGTCGCCCATCGCCACCTTGTATTTACGGCCGGACACCAACCCGGGAAAGATCACCTCGACCGCATCGTACCCGTCGGTACGGATCACGTACGGTGCGGTCGAGAAGAGGTCGATCCGATGCGACTCGCCCTTATTGACCGTGTCGTTGTATTTGGTCAGCACCATTTTGCTCATCTGTTCGGGCGTCATCTCCATCACGCTGACCGAAGAAATGAAAGGATCCAGGTCATATATGTCGCTCCGTGTCAGGTCGCCTTTCGAAAGGCTGTCGCGGCGAATCCCCCCGTAGTGGTAAAAAGCCACGTCGCTGCCCGACTTGCGTTTGAGCGCCTGGAGGAAGATGTTGGCCACCCCCACCTTGTCGGCCGTAGCGGTCAGCTCTCCAGCCTTCTCCTTCAACACCGGATTGTTGCGGTAGGTCTCGACCATCTCCTGATAAACCGGGTCGGGCGCGTAGTCGGCCAGCGGAACCAGCCGGAACGACAGGGACCGGATCTCCTTGCCTCGCAGTCGCACCTCGGTAACCCCCACCATGTTCAGGTTGCGGCCCGTCTGCGTGATGAGCACGCCGTCCTCCACCTCGTTGATCCGCTCGTGGCTGTGTCCGCCGATAATCAGGTCGTATTCCGAGGCTTCGTCGGCCAGTTCCCGGTCGTATTTCGAACCGATGTGCGTCAGCGCCACCAGCACCTGACAACTGTCGCGCAGGTATTCGTACTCCTCGAGCGTCCGCACAGCATCCATAAAACGCAACCCCTCGAAGATGGCGTCGTGGCCGTCCGGATGGTTGTTGTACCCGTAATTGGTCACCGCAGCGACGAAAGCGAACTTCTCCCCTTCACGATCGAGAATGACATAGGGTTTCAACTGCGGAATCGGCGAGTTCTCGCTGACCATGTTGGCGCAGATCACCGGGAAACGGCAATAGTCGATCGCTTCGGCCAGCGTCTGCTGCCCCACGTCGAACTCGTGGTTGCCGAGCGTGGCCACGTCGTACCCCAGCTCGTTCATCAGCTCCAACACGGGACGCCGTCCTTCGGCCTGGTCCACATAGGCGTTGCCTGTCCAGCGGTCGCCGGCATCGACCAGGATCACCGACGCCGTGTCCCGACACTCGGCAACGGCCGTCGCCAACTGCGGAAAATTCTGGATTTGGGCATGTATATCGTTCGTTGATAATATGATAACTACTTTTTCACGAGGTGCGCACGCACACAACGCCGCACACAGCAACAGCAAAATACCCAAGAAGATTTTTTTCATCACAAATAGAGTTTACGTTTGTCAAAGTTAGGAAATAATTGTATTTTTACGCGATTTATGAACAAAAATATGTCAGACACCCTTCCGGTCATCTGCGAAAACGCAGGACGGACGATCGAGGTCGCGATGGGCACGACCCTGCTCGAAGTCGAACGGCAGCTCCGGCTCGACGGGCCGCATCCGTTCCTGGCCGCCTATGTCAATAACCGCATCAAGGAACTCAACTACAGAATATACAAACCGGTAACGGTCCGGTTCATCGACATCACCTCCTTCGAAGGAATCCGGGTATATCAGCGCACGATCTCGTTCATCCTGCAAAAGGCGGTCCGGGAGCTGTTCCCCGACCGCACGCTCTACATCCGGCACTCGCTGGGGGCAAGCGGTTTCTACTGCGAAATATCGGGCTTCGGACCGATTCCCGCCGAACACCTCGACGCGATCAAGGCCCGCATGCGAGGGATCATCGACCGCAACCTGCCGATCCAGGGGGTGAAGATGCTCACCGACACGGCCCGCAAAATCTACGAAGGGTTCGGAATGGCCGATAAAATCGCCCTGCTCGACTCCCGGCCGAGGTTATACAGCAAAATTTATACGATCGACTCCCTGCCGGGTTATTTCTACGGAGCCCTGACCCTCGCACGGTTGACACTCCGCAGTTCGACCTGCACCCCTATTACAACGGCTTCTTCATCGCCCTGCCGCTGCGGACCGACCCGACGCGACTGCATCAGAGCGTCCACCAGGAGAAGATGTTCGACGTCTTCCACCAATACCAGTCGTGGGTGGAGATCATGGGCGTTCCGACCGTCGGACAGCTCAACTCGAAAGTTCTCGCGGGCGACGCCAGCGAGCTGATCAAGATCGCAGAGGCGTTCCATGAAAACAAGACTGGCCCAGGTCGGGCCGGCTGCGTCGCGGAGGCACACGCA
>ENA-OQDA01000674-OQDA01000674.1-human-gut-metagenome-genome-assembly--contig:-NODE-674-length-13495-cov-5.522442_pt1 | contig 13495 bp, 10 predicted proteins | sample MGYA00242771_ERZ504603 | MGnify/ENA primary metagenome ERZ504603 (study PRJEB26092, sample SAMD00036328) | human gut metagenome | host: Homo sapiens | study: EMG produced TPA metagenomics assembly of...
GTTCAGACGGTTTTCCCCCACTTTCTTATTGTACCTTTCTATTTTGTCCTAAACACTGTATTTTGTAACGGACTGCTTTTCCATTTTACTGGTCTCTGGATTCTCCCCCCGGGGGCCAGGGGGATCTTTTCCAAGGGGGGGGCCACGCCTGGCGGCGGTGGTTCACCACCGGTTGGACCGCAGGCCGGAGCGACACCGGCTGTATTTCTGGAATAGCCATTGCCTCCAGTGTTTCCTCCGGTATCACCTGACTTGGATGGTACTATTCAGGGCGTAAAACAGCAATTTGCTTTTTCTGAAAGGTATACTTTTCCAGCAGATTTTTTACTCTGCCGTAATAAATATGCAGGAACTTATTGGAACCGCTGTCATGTAAACCGGGTAAGGCCTCCCTCAGAGCGTTTCACGTCCATGACTCAGGAAAGGGCTTTCGTAGTGCGGGTGGCCCACTTTTAGAAGTACTATTAGTATATTGCGCCCACAGCATCTTTTTGAGAACAGGTTGATAGAGGCCGCTGCGAGGAAAGCCTCAGACCGTTCTCTGCGGAAAGTTTTGTGTTGCGCCGATTTTGAGTCGCTGCGCGACGGCGGTACGCCGACAGCAGCAGATGCCGCTTCCCGTTACGACCTTTCCCGTGAAAACGCAATGCCGGGCGGTCCGCAGACCGCCCGGCATTGCTCTATTATATATAAATAATTCTTCCGCTGATGATACGCAAAGCAAAGCGGCGTGCATTCTAAATCGTCATGCTGTCGTCAGGCTTCCGGCTGTGCCGTGCCCGCAGACTTCTGCGCCGCAATGAACTCGGCTGCATCGTCCGGGATGTCGTCCAGATCATCGTCACTGCCAACATCCACGTTGAGCGGCGGCTTCTTGAACAGGATATCGTACAGCACCGGAACGATATACAGGGTCATCAGGGTGGCGTAGCTCAGGCCGCAGATGATGACGATGGCCATGCCGCTCATCAACTGGCTTGCCATATCGCCGCTGAACACCAGCTGCAGCATGGCCAGCACGGTGGTCAGGGTGGTCATGAGGATGGGGCGCATACGGGTCTTGCCGGTAGCCACCAGCGCAGCGCGGCGCTCCATGCCGCCAATGCGCAGCTGGTTTGCATAGTCCACGAACACGATGCCGTTGTTGACAACAGTGCCCATCAGCACGATGAAGCCCATCAGGGAGATCATGGTGAGCTGCTGGCCGGTGATCAGCAGGCCCAGCAGACCGCCGGTAAAGGCCAGCGGCACCGTGAACAGCACAATGAAGGGGGACAGCAGGCTCTGGAACTGTGCCACCATGACCAGATATACAAAGGGCAGGGCCAGAGCCATCCACTGCACCATTTCGTTCACCATGTAGTCGGTGCCCTCGGTCTCGCCGCCCAGCGTGGTGCTGCAGCCCTCCGGCATCTCACCGCTGGCTGCGTACTCATCCAGCTTCTTCTGCAGCACGCGGGACTGCACCATGGTGTTGTAGCCCTTCAGCGTATCTGCCGTAACGGTGACAAACTCGGTCTGGTTCTCGCTGGTAATGGCATCCGGTGCGGTGCCGGTGGTCCAGCTGGCGATATCGTTCAGGGTGCAGGTACCATTGGTCACTGTGCCGTCTGCCGACATTTCGGTGGTCTCAAAGGTAAGCTCCATCATGTTTTCCTTGGTGACAGGGTCCAGATTGTCCGTGATCTGGACATCCATGGTGGTGCCGTTCACCGTGACGGGGGTCTGGGCGGTGGCGGTGGTGGTGAGCTTTGCCGCGATCTGCTGGTACACCTGCGCAACGGTCAGGCCGTAGGCGCGCACCTTGTCGCGGTCCACCTTCAGGATGATGGTGGCATCGCCGCTGCCAAGGCCGTTGTCCGCATTGGCAAAGCCCTCGGTATCGTTGACGATCTCCATTACCTTCTCGGAAACGGTGGTCAGCGTTTCCGGATCCTTGCCGTAGACCTTGACCGACAGGCCGGTGGCCAGCTGGCTGGTCAGATCATCGGTCATGCCGTACAGCTTGACCTCAGCGGTGCAATTCTCGATCTGGGACACTGCATCCTCCATGGCCTGCCGGGTCTTTTCCACCTCACGGGAGGAAAGGCTCTTGCTCATCATAACGTTGATCTTGTATCTGCCGTAGGCATTGGCGGAGTTCAGGATATCGGTAATGGCGGTGGGCAGGCCCAGCTGGCTGATATCCAGACCGGCCATGCTGGTGTCGAGGGTGATGCCCACCTCTTCCACGTTTTCTACATTCAGGGCCGCCTCTGCCACCTGACCCGCAATGGCATAGGATTCCTCCTTGGTCAGGCCGTCGGCGGTGGACAGGGTGATCTGCGCCTCGTTGCTGGTGATGCTGGGCAGCAGCTCCACGCCCATGTTCAGCACCTGCCAGCCGCTGAACACCAGCAGCACCACCGCCGCGATCAGGGGCAGGGCACGGTGCTGCAGGCACCATTCCAGACTATGGGCATACTTTTCCTGCACCTTTTCAAACCAGGCAAGGCGCTTGGGTTCAGCTTTTTTCAGCACAGTAGAGGATGCCGCCGGGACCACCGTGAGCGCCACGATGAGGGAGGCCATCAGGCAGTAACCGATGCACAGGGACATGGGCATCATCAGGCTGCGCACAATGCTGGCCGAGAACACCACCGGCAGGAACACGCACACCGAGGTAAGGGTGGAGGCCACCACCGACATGCCCACCTGTTTTGTGCCCTGCACGGCAGCGCGGGCCGCAGGCACGCCGCGGCTGCGCAGACGGTAGACGTTCTCAATGACGACCACCGAGTTATCCACCAGCATACCAATGCCGAGGGAAAGGCCGGCCAGGGTCATCACGTTCAGGTCCAGCCCGGTAAAGTACATGAGCACCACCGCGAACAGAACGGACAGCGGGATGCTGATGCCGACCACGAGGGTGGGCTTGATATCCTTCAGGAAGATGGCCAGCACGATGATGGCCAGTGCAGCGCCACCACCATGCTGGTGAGGATGCTCTGGATGACGATGGTGATGTAGTTGCCCTGATTGGACAGCACCACCATGTGCAGGCCGTCGTATTGTTTTTCCAGCTCTTTAAATGCGGTCAGGCAGTTGTCGGAGACCTCGCCTGCACTGGAAGTCGCATTCTTATAGATTTTGAGGATGGATGCCTTTTCGCCGTTCAGGCGGGTGTAGCTGTCGGCGGAGTTATCAATGACCTCCACATCCGCCACATCAGAAAGGCGCACGTCGCCGTAGCCCTCCACATGCAGCAGCAGGGCACCGCTGATATCCTTCACACTGTTGTACTCTTCGCCGACTTCAGCAGCAGGACTCGCCGTCCTGATCCTGCACGTAACCGGCCGGCATGGAGAAGTTCTGGGCATAGATGAGCTGCGCCAGCGTTTCAATGTCCAGCTGCTTTGTCACATCGGCCTGTGCCAGAGCGTTGGTCTTGGCCGTCTCGTACTCTGCCTTGGCAGCCTCCAGCTGCTTTTCGTACTCGTTCAGCATTTCACGCGCTTCGGTGAACTGCATATAGGCGTTGAGCTGCTGCTGGGAGAAGCTGCCCAGTGCGCCGGAGAACTCGGTCATCAGCTGGGGCACATTGTCCATGGCCTTGATGGTGCTTTCCAGCGTGTTATAGACCACATTCAGGCTTTCCTGCAGCTGCATCTCATTGGCAAGATCCTCTGCGGTGCTGCCTTCGGAGCCGGTCTCGGTGTTCACGCGCTCCTGCAGCTTCTGCAGGGCGGTAGTGAACTTATCGGTAATGGTGCGCAGCTCAGCCACAATATCGATCAGAGAGTCGATATCCCGCATACCGGTCTCGTTGAACTTGTCCATGACCTTCTGCAGACCGTCGCGCACCTCGATCAGGGCCTGCTGGATCTCAGGCTCCTTGACCACGGCGATCAGGCTGTTCACACTTTCCAGAAGAGCCTGCGCCTGCGCACGCACCGTTTCCACTGCGGCGCCCACCTCGGTGCTCATCTGGCTCATGACCGAGTTGGACACCGTACTGCCAAAGTTTTTCAGCTGCTTTTCGTATTCCCTGCGTCCGGCGGTGATCTGTGCCTCGGCGCTTTCCAGCTGGGAGCGGGCTTCAGCCAGCTGGGTATCGATCAGTTCCAGCAGCTTTGCGTTGATCTCGTCGATCTTATCCTGATTGAGCTGCACCTGCACCAGCTTTTCCACCAGACCGCTGGACGAAACGCTGGACACACCGCCCTTGCGCTGCACTTCCGGCACAAGGGTGTTCTGGATAAACTCAGAAAGCTCGTACTGGTCGGCACCTTCGCGGCTGACAGCCACCGTCATGAAAGCGTTCATGTTCAGGCTGTACTCAATGATGGAGGGGGTCAGGCAGGTGCTGGGCAGGTCGCTTTTGGCCTGATCCAGCTTGTTGGACACCTTGACCAGCGCGCTGTTCATATCCGTATCCTCGGTAAACTCCATCAGCAGCAGGCTGTAGTTTTCTGCCGATGTTGCGGTGATCTTGGACACGCCCGGCACTGTGAGCGAGTTCTGCAGCACATCCGAGACCTCGCTCTCCACGCGCTCCGGGCTTGCACCGGGATACACGGTGACCACCATCAGATACGGTGTGTTCACGTTGGGCAGCAGGTTCGTATCCATCTTTGTGACCGCCACAAAGCCCAGGATCAGGATCATGACCACTGCAACCAGCACCGTAAACGGCTTTTTGACACTGAATTTTTCCATTTTCTCCTACCGTTTCTCTGCCTTGCCGCAAAGCAGGACAGCTGCTTTCCCTGCGGGAAAGGCTACACTTCAACATTTTTATTATACACGCAAGCCCCCGCCTTGCAAGAGCGGGGTGGGAGTTCTTTTGCTGATTCTTTGGATACTTTCGCAAGATTTTAACATTTGCCGTTCCGTTTTTCCATTTTCCGGCTGCGGGTGCGACCAAATTCGGTCAGTCTTCCTTTATGGATACGCGGCAGCAGGGCAGATTGTTGCACCTTTTTAAAATTTTTCTGCCAAAGCGCCAGAGCCGCTTTTTGTTTTTTGCGTGGAAATGTGCATTTGAATATGTTATACTAGAGTACAGAATGGATCAGCAGGCTCTTTTTCGGGCCTTATCCTATAGATTCGACCAATAAAAACGAGGAACACTATGAAAAAAGTCATCTCCGTCCGTTTCAAAGAGAACGGCAAAAGCTATTATTTTGATCCCGCCGGGGCCGACATCAAAACCGGCGAATATGTGATCGTGGAGACCGCCCGCGGCGTTGAGTGCGGCGAGGTGGTGCAGGGCGTGAGGGAGATCGCCGATGCGGCAGTGCCCAAGGCCCTCAAGCCCATTACCCGCATGGCCGACAGCGTGGATATCCGCCGGATGCGCCAGAACCGTGAGGACGAAAAGCGCGCCTACCGCACCTGTCAGGAATGCATTGCCCGCCACGGCCTGGAAATGAAGCTTGTGGAGGCCGAGTATACCCTAGACCGCTCCAAGATCATGTTCTACTTTACCGCCGATGGCCGCGTGGACTTCCGCGAGCTGGTCAAGGATCTGGCCGGTATCTTCCACACCCGCATCGAGCTGCGCCAGATCGGCGTGCGGGACGAGAGCAAGATGATCGGCGGCCTTGGCATCTGCGGCCAGCCCTTCTGCTGCAGCCGCTTTTTAAAGGACTTCCAGCCCGTCTCCATCAAGATGGCCAAGGAGCAGGGCCTTTCGCTGAACCCCACCAAGATCAGCGGTGCCTGCGGCCGGCTGATGTGCTGCCTTGCCTACGAGGAAAGCGCCTACGAGTACCTGAACAGCATCATGCCCATGGTGGGCAGCACCGTGCGCACGCCGGACGGTCTTGGCACCGTGCTGGAGGTGAACCCGGTTTCCGGCTATCTGCGGGTGCGCTGCGGCACCGAGAGCCTTTCGCCCCGTTACTATAAGGTGGGTGTGTGCGAATATATCAGCGGCGGCAAGCGTGCGCCCCGCCGCCCGGACCCGGACGACGATTACTCCGGCGTGCGCAACCCGGCCCCGGTGGTGGCTTCCTCCGACGATGGCGAAAAGCGCTGCGCGGGCGGCGGCTGCGGCCGGAAGCGCGCTGCCGAAAAGGAGTGAGGGACGCGCCGGAGGTTCTGAGGAGTTAGTCTGCTAAAACTAACTGTTCTTCGTGATTTTTGCCAAAAAACTCCTGCAAATTTGGCCATAAGTTAGCCTGTGCTTTTGTGCAACCCAACAAAAAACAGACTTTTGTGTTTTTCGGGTCACGGTTAGTCTTGCCTTTTCTCACCTGCTTTGTTAAAATGCAGGCAAGGATATGATTTCCGGAGAGACATGCACAGCCGTGCCATACATGACTCTTCATACATACTTCGGGCACGGAGATAAAAAGGAGAGTTTATTATGGCACACAAGGTTTCTGACGCATGTGTTGGCTGCGGCGCTTGCGAGGGCGCTTGCCCGGTTGGCGCTATCACCGTTGATGGTGTTGCTTCTGTGAATGCAGACGCTTGCATCGACTGCGGCGCTTGCGAGGGTGCTTGCCCCACCGGTGCTATCACTGCTGAATAATTTTAGTAGCTGCACAAAAAACGCATCAAAAGCAGCAGGCCTGTCCAAAGCAGGTCTGCTGCTTTTTTGTTTTGCAGTAATTCGCACAAATTCCCCGAGCAATTCCACGCATTTTTTTGAGAGGGTACGGCACACTTATCTATGGAACATTCTACCGAAGTCTTGTATAATAGAACTATGGTTTATTGCTCGCCGGAGCATCGTTTTGGCTCCGACGCGCTGCTGCTGGCCCGTTTCTGTGAGCCAAAGCGCGCCCAGAAGGCCGCAGACCTGTGCTCCGGCTGCGGCATCGTGGCGCTGGAATGGCACGACCGCGGCCACCGCGGCCCCTGCATGGGGCTGGAGCTGCAGCCCGATGGCAGCGCTCTGCTTTCCGCTGCGGTGCAGGAGCAGGACATCGGGCACATTGAGCCTGTCTGTGCCGACCTGCGCGCTTTCCGGCAGGGCGAGGGCAGTTTTGACGTGTGTGCGTGCAATCCGCCCTATTTTACGGATGGGCCCCAAAGCCAAAACGCAGCCCACGCCCTTGCCCGGCACGAGAACACCTGCACACTGGACGATGTGTGCCAGTGTGCGTTCCGCCTTTTGAAGGACGGCGGGCGCTTTGCGCTGTGCCACCGGCCGGAACGACTGGCGGAGGTGCTGGCGGTGCTGCGGGCCAACCGGCTGGAGCCGAAGCGGCTGGCCTTTGTAAAGAACAAGGCGGACGGCGCGCCATGGCTCTTCCTTGTGGAAGCGCAGAAGAACCGCAAGACCGGCCTGCGGGTGGAGCCGGATGTGTTGATCAGCGCCGGTGCGGCGTTATATGGGAGGTAAACTATGGCAGGAACTCTTTATATCGTGGCAACGCCCATCGGCAATCTGGACGATATGCCGCCGCGCGTAGCGGCCACCTTTGGCGCGGCAGACTTTATTGCCGCCGAGGACACCCGTGTGACCATGAAGCTGCTGAACTTTCTGGGTCTGAAAAAGCCCATGGTCAGCTACTATGAGCACGCCCTGCAGAAGGGTGAGGGCATCCTGCGCCGCATTGAAGCAGGCGAGAGCTGTGCCCTGTGCAGTGATGCGGGCATGCCCTGCGTCTCCGACCCGGGCGAGGTGATCGTGCGGGACGCACTGGCCCGGGGCATCAAAGTGGTGCCGGTGCCGGCGGCTTCCGCCTGCGTCACAGCGCTGGCCGTGTCCGGGCAGGACACCTCCCGCTGGGTGTTCGAGGGCTTTCTGCCCGTGAACCGCAAGCAGAAAAAAGAGCGGCTGGCTGAGCTTTTGCAGGAAAAGCGCACCACCATCTTTTACGAAGCGCCCCACAAGCTGCGCACCACGCTGGACGATCTGGCCAATGCCTTTGGCGCAGACCGCAGCATCACCCTGTGCCGGGAGCTGACCAAGCTGCACGAGGATATCTGGAAGACTACCCTCGGCGAGGCGGTGGAGCACTACAAGACCAACGAGCCGCGCGGCGAGTATGTGCTGGTGATGGCCGGTGCGCCGGAGACCGCCGACCCGGAGCAGGAGCTGACGCTGGAGCAGGCAGCGCATCGGGCGCTGGAGCTGACCGGGCAGGGCTTTGGCCCCACCGCCGCAGCCAAGGCGGCGGCACAGGGTACACCTTATTCTAAAAGCGAAGTGTACAAGCAGCTGCTGGTATTGCAACAGGGCCAGCAGGCTGGTGAATGACAGCATCTCAGGTAAATGGTAATAGAGGAGGACCCCTTTTGTGACAAAGCTTCTGGTTTTGAGCGACAGCCACGGCGGACGTGCTGCCATTGAGCGCGTGCTGATGAAAGAGAGCAAAAGCATCGATGCCCTGATCTTTCTGGGCGACGGCCTGCGGGATCTGGAACTGGCTCTGACGCTGTGCCCCAAGCTGCGGGCCTACTCGGTGGCGGGCAACTGCGATTACGGCGCACTGGAACCCACCGATGGCCTTGCCGCCTTTGACGGCGTGGTGATCTTTTACACTCACGGTCATATGTACGGTGTGAAATACGATCTGGATACGCTGGCAGATGCCGCATCTGCCCGGGGTGCCGAGGTGGCGCTGTTCGGTCACACCCACATCCCCCATGCAGAGACCCGCAGCAAGGTGTTCCTGTTCAACCCCGGCTCCTGCGGCCGGTGTTACACCGGGCCGGACACCTACGGCATCCTGACGCTGGACGAAGGCAAAGTGACCGCCTATGAACATAAAGAGGTACCCAAACAATGAGCATCAATGAGGTGCGCTATCTGCCGGAATGCGGCAGCACCAACGCTTACGTGAAGGAACATTTTGAAGAGTTTGGCCCGGTGGGTGCGGTGTATACCGAGAACCAGACCGCAGGCCGGGGCCGTCTGGGCCGCAGCTGGGTGAACGCCGAGGGCAAGGCCCTGTATTATACGGCAGCCATCCGGGAACCGCTGGCCCAGCCTGCCACCCTGCCGCTGCTGGCAAGCCTTGCCGTGCGCACCCAGCTCAAGCTGCGCTACGGCGTGGACTGCCAGATCAAGTGGCCCAACGACCTTTTGCTCAACGGCAAAAAGATCGTGGGCATCCTGTGCGAGGGCGTGAGCTACGGCTACCAGCAGCAGGGCCGGGGCATTTTGTGCGGCATCGGCATCAATCTGGCCCAGCCGCAGAGCTACTTTGATGCCGCCGGTCTGCCCAACGGCACCTCGCTGGCGCTGCAGGGCGCAAAGGTGGATCTTTCCACCGACCCCGCATGGCTGGCCGAGGGCCTGACCGACTTTGGCTTTGACCGCAACATGTATGTGTTTGCCCGCGATGGCTTTGCACCCTTCCGGGAGGAATACAAGGCCGCCTGCGTCAATCTGGGCCGCCGGGTCACCTTCGACCTGCCGGACGGCGGGCAGGGTGCAGGCGAAGCCGTCGATGTGGACGAAGAGGGCCGTCTGGTGGTGCGCACCGACAGCGGCGAAGTGCACGTTTTTACCGGCGAAGTATCGGTGCACGGCATCTACGGTGCCGTCTGAGTTTTATAAAGTTGTATGCTCCATGCGGACAGTTTTAAGTCTGCATGGAGTTTTTTGCACGCTTTTGCCCGAATTTCCCGCAAAATGCTTGAATAAACGAATTTTTTGTAAATTTCTTGTGTACATTTCCAGTTGCCAATTCAGTCATACTTTAGTATAATAGAGTACGTGCCAGCGCGTCCTTTTGGATGGGATGCGCGTGTTTAGGAAATCGGAAAACGGACAGCACAAGCGCCCTGCCCAAAAAGCAAGGCGCTTGTGCTGTCGCAAGGAGAGCAAACATGAAAGATCAAGAATCCTTCAAGCCGTATATTCCTGCGGAAAAGATCACCGCAGAAATGACGGCGACCTCTGTGATCATGGGCATCATCCTGTCCGTGGTCTTCGGCGCTGCAAATGCCTATCTGGGCCTGCGCGTCGGCATGACTGTTTCTGCCTCCATCCCGGCAGCAGTCATTTCTATGGGCGTGATCCGCGTCCTGCTCAAGAAGAACTCCATTCTGGAGAGCAACATGGTGCAGACCATTGGTTCCGCAGGCGAGAGCCTGGCCGCCGGTGCCATCTTCACCATGCCCGCACTGTTCCTGTGGGCAAAAGAGGGTCTGTGCGACAAGCCCAGCATCCTGGAGATCACCCTGATCGCCCTGTGCGGCGGCATTCTGGGCGTTCTGTTCATGGTGCCCCTGCGCAACGCCCTGATCGTCAAGGAGCACGCCACCCTGCTGTACCCGGAAGGCACCGCCTGTGCAGACGTTCTGCTGGCCGGTGAAGAGGGCGGTGCAAACGCCTCCACCGTGTTCTCCGGCATGGGTCTGGCAGCCATCTTCAAGTTCATCGTCGATGGCCTGAAGATGATCCCCGCCGACATTGCCGTGGCCTTCAGCTCCTTCAAGGGTGCTCTGGGCATGGAAGTGTACCCCGCTCTGCTGGGCGTGGGCTACATCGTCGGCCCCAAGACCGCTTCCTACATGTTCACCGGTTCTCTGGTGGGCTGGATGGTCATTATCCCGCTGATCTGCCTGTTCGGCGCAAACATCTCCCTGTACCCGGCAGCAGCCGGCACCACCATTGCTGATCTGTATGCAGCAGGCGGTGCAGACGCTATCTGGTCCAACTACGTCAAGTATATCGGCGCAGGTGCCATTGCTACCGGCGGTATCATCTCGCTGATCAAGAGCCTGCCTCTGATCGCATCCACCTTCCGTGATGCCATGAAGAGCATGAAGGGCGGCAGTGCTTCCGGCACCTCCCGTACCGAGAAGGACCTGCCCATGCCCTTTATTCTGGGCGGCATCCTGCTCATCATCCTCATCATCTGGCTGGCTCCGGCCATCCCCGTCAGCCCGCTGGGTGCTCTGCTGATCGTCATCTTCGGCTTCTTCTTCTCCACCGTCTCTGCACGTATGGTCGGCATGATCGGCAGCTCCAACAACCCGGTCTCCGGCATGACCATTGCCACCCTGCTGATCGCTACCATGATCCTGAAGGCCACCGGCAACGTTGGCATCGAGGGCATGATCGGCTCCATGGCCATCGCCTCTGTCATCTGCATCTGCGCTGCCATTGCTGCGGATACCTCTCAGGACCTGAAGACCGGCTACCTGCTGGGTGCGACCCCGGTCAAGCAGCAGATCGGTGAGCTGATCGGCGTGATTGCCGCCGGTCTGGCCATCGGCGGTGTGCTGTACCTGCTGGACAGCGCATGGGGCTACGGCGGTGCCGAGGTCCCCGCACCGCAGGCTACCCTGATGAAGATGATCGTCGAGGGCATCATGGGCGGCAACCTGCCCTGGAACCTGGTGTTCACCGGTGTGTTCCTTGCCATTGCTCTGGAGGTCCTGCGCATCCCCGTGATGCCCTTTGCCATCGGCCTGTATCTGCCCATCTACCTGAACACCTCCATCATGATCGGTGGTGCGGTGCGCTGGTTCATGGACAGCCGCAAGAATGTTGACGCGAAGCTCAAGGAAGAGCAGACCACCCGCGGCACCCTGTTCTGTGCCGGTATGATCGCAGGCGAGGGCCTTGTGGGCATCCTGCTGGCTGTGTTTGCCGTGTTCGGCATCAGCACTGCCCTGAGCATTGATCTGGGCAACATTGGCGGCGTGGTTCTGATGATCGTGATGATCGCATGCCTGCTGGCCTTCTCCATGAAGAAAAAGAAGAACTGATGAGTAAGAAAAAGCAGTCCATCAACTATCTGGACCTCATTCCGCAGCGGGCGGAAACCCTGCGCTGGCACACAGACGAAGCCACCGGCCTTATCACCCTTGAGGTGGAGAACACCGGTGTGTTCAATACGATCGCGCAAAAAGTGTTCCATAAACCGCGCACCACACAGGTGCATCTGGACGAGACCGGCAGCTATCTCTGGCCGCTGATCGACGGCCAGAAGACCGTTGCAGACCTTGCTGAATGCATGAAGCAGCAGTTTGGCGAAAAGGCCGAACCCCTGTATCCGCGCATCATCAAGTATTTCCAGATTGTGGAATCTTACCACTTTATCAAGTTCCTCAACCAATAAGCACAAAAGAAGCGGCGCTCAGAGCCTGTTGCAAGGCACTGAGCGCCGCTTTTCTTATTTTTTTCTGCTCCAACCTGCCGCATCTGCGGCCACGGCATTTTATCTTCTGCGCCTTCTCTTTTTGAGGTTCAGCGAGCCGCCGCCCGCGGCAAGAGTGACCGCCGTTAATGCAGCGAGGATGAACAGCAGTGCGCACAGCAGAAGCGCTGTGGCCTTCATGTCGGTGCGGAAATCGGAGACATACTCCTTGTGGGTCACAAGGTCCACCGTGCCCACTTCATCGCCGTCCAGATACACGGTGGCCGAGCCGATCACACTGCCGCTCTTGACGGTGGCCGCAATGCTCTCCGGCAGGTCGAAGGAGTAGGTGACGATATCGTCTGCGTGGCCATAGCCGCTGACCGGTGCGGCAGCATACAGCTCCACTGCCGGTTCGGTGCGGCACCTGGTCAGCGCCACGGTGGTGATCTCGGTCTGGGTATCCACCAGCGGGCGGTCCGCAAAGCTGGCAAAGGCCCAGTCGAACAGATCATCGCACTCGGCAAAGAGGTGGTCCGGCGTATCGCAGCCAAGGATCACCAGCCCGTAGGTGTGGCCGTCCTTTTCCGCAAAGGCCACGATGCAGCGGCCTGCCAGCGTGGTAAAGCCGCCCTTGACCCACCGGACATACTCCCGGTAGTTGGCGCTCTCGCTGTTCATCAGGCTGTTGGAGCTGCTGATGGTGTGCTCAGCCTTGCGGAGGTTCGTGGCCGGCAGGACATAGCTGGCGGTGCCCGCCACCTGTGCAAAGGTCTGGTTTGCCGCACAGGCGGCGGCGATCTTTGCCAGATCCTGCGCGGTGGACACGTTGCCGTAGTCAAACAGGCCGTGGGCACAGGTAAAGTTCGTGCCGGTGCAGCCCAGCTCCTCAGCACGGGCGTTCATCTGCTTGACGAAATCCAGCACGCTGCCGCCCACATCGTAGGCAATGACACTGGCGGCGTCGTTGGCGCTGACGATGAGCATGGCGTTCAGCAGGTCGATGCGGCGCACCGTCTCGCCGATGCGCAGGCCCATAGTGGTGCCGTTGGCGTTCTGGATATCCCGGAACTCCTGGGTCAGCGCGGTGGGCACGGTCACTTCACCGTTCAGATCCTTGCCGCTTTCCAGCAGCAGCAGGGCCGTCATGAGCTTGGTCAGGCTGGCAACATACTGCTGCTGGTCAGCATTCTGGTTCAGGATGGTCTTGCCGGTGTCGGCGTTGAACAGGTACACCGCCTCGGTCTCGCTGGCGGTCTGGATGGGCATGGGATATACCGCAAGGCCCGGCAGTGCAGCAGCAGCGGCCAGTGCCAGCGTGAGCACCAGCGCCGTCATGCGGCGGAAGATGGTGTTTTTGAACATGAGCGTGCCCCCTTGTATCTGCTTGCCGACGCACGGCAAAAATTTTTGTTTTGAAACAGCTCCTACTTGCCGGAAAGGCTCTGGCTTGCTATACT